>Ga0302320_10006965_pt1 | contig 24961 bp, 16 predicted proteins | sample Bog_T0_3_FD_202130 | JGI IMG/M metagenome (GOLD analysis project Ga0302320, IMG submission 202130) | Peat permafrost microbial communities from Stordalen Mire near Abisko, Sweden - Bog_T0_3 | ecosystem: Environmental > Terrestrial > Soil > Wetlands > Peat | place: Sweden: Abisko, Stordalen Mire...
CGCCCCTTTTCAACGCAATCTGCGCGCTATCCATGTAATTTCAGGCAACCCTTTGCCCAAATCCGGCACCGTGCGCGGTTCCAATTTGCGAAATCCGGCACCTGAAAAGGTTATTTTTGTACAAAAACGCAACCTTCTAAGCAAAACCTTTGCCCCCCAAACATAACCTTCTTTGCGCACCTTTGGCCCCTTCGTGCAACCTTCCAGGCAAACCTTTGACCGCTCGTTTACCCCTCATTTTTCAAGAACCCGAGTTCCGGCCTCCCTTATCCACAAAAACCCCGTTTCCCTCCGTTGACCCTGCCCCCCAGCCTGCTTAGAGTCTGTAATCGGAGGGCAATATTTTCCCCTCACCGCGCCCGAAAGCTGCCGCCTTGGGCACCACCAGCGCGTTCGAGATCCACATCAAGAATCCGGAGTGATGATGCTGAAACTAAAGAAGATCCACATCCTCGGCTTTAAAAGCTTCTGCGACCGAACCGAGCTCTCGGTCCCGGGAACAGGCATTGCCGTAGTGGTGGGACCGAACGGCTGCGGCAAGTCCAACATTCTCGACGGCGTCAGTTGGGTTCTCGGCGAGCAGAGCGCCAAATCCCTCCGCGGCGCTCACATGCAGGACGTCATCTTCGCCGGTACCCGCGACCGCAAGCCCCTCGGCATGGCGGAAGTGACCATCACCATGGTCGATCCAGCAGCTTACGAGGGCCCCGTCCCCGTCGATCCTGAAGTCGTGGTCGAGCACGAAGGCCCCGCCCACTCGGACTTCGACTGGGATGAAGACGAAGTCCGCCGCCAGCACGCCCAGGAAGCCGAAGAGATCATCGCCAGCGAACAACCCGGCCAGGTTCTTGACGAGGATTCGCCCGATGGGGCGGCCCCACCGCAGGGGTCGCAGGTGGATGGACCCCAGGCGGTGGTGCTCAAAATCCGCCGCCGCAAGTTCCAGCGCACGCCGCAAAAAGGCGAAATCGTTATCACCCGCCGCCTCTTCCGCACCGGCGAAAGCGAATACCTGCTCAACGGTAAACTCTGCCGTCTCCGCGACATACAAGACATCTTCATGGGCACCGGCCTGGGTCCGGAGAGCTACGCCATCATCGGCCAGGAGCGCATCGGCCAGCTCCTCAGTTCCAAGCCCCACGACCGCCGCGCCATCATCGAAGAAGCCGCCGGCATCACACGCTTCAAAACCAAAAAGCGCCTCGCCGAATTGCGCCTGGAAAGCGCGAAACAGAATCTAGCTCGGGTAGACGACATCTTTGAAGAAGTCACGCGCCAGATGAACTCGCTCAAGCGCCAGGCCGCCAAGGCCGAGCGCTTCGCTGCGGTTCGCGACGAGCTGCGCTCGCGCCTGCGCGTAGTGCTGGCCAGCCGCATGGCGCAGATGGATGCGGGTCAGGCTCGCCTGGAGCAGGAGATTGCCGCACTTACAAAAAGCATCAACAGCGTGGCGGTAGAGATCGAGCAGCAGGAAGCCAGCCAGCACACCGTCACCGAGCGGGGCTATGAACTTGACCGCGAGGGCCAGGAAGCGCAGAGCCGAGCCAACGAAGCCGCCGTAGAGCTGGAACGCGCTGCGGCGCGTGAGCGCGCCAACACCGAGCGCGTGGCCGAGCTGGAGACGCGCATTGCCGCTGCCGGCGCGGAGCTTGAGGCCACACGCACCCAGTTGCGCGGCATCGTGGAAGAGCGGACCCAGCAGCACAGCTTTCTTGAGACCGCGGCCGGCGAAGCACGCGCCTTCCGCCAGAATGTGGAGACACGCCAGACGGCGGCGCGCACGGCAGCCGAAGAAGTCTTCAGCGCCGAGCGGCAACTGGAAGCGAGCCGCCGCCACGCTATGCACCTGCTCACGCTCGCCGGCAACGCGCGCAACCACACCGCCCAGGGCGAAGAGAGCCTGGCAGCGCTGGAACGCGAAGCCGAACGCCTCAATGCGGAGATCGGCCAGGCAAAAAACGAGCTTGAAAACCTGGGAGCGCAGAGCGGACAGGCTCGCCAGCGCTCCGAGTCCGCAGCCGATGCCCTCAAGCGCCTTGAAAGCGAGATTGCCGCCCTGCGCGAGAGCCTGCAAGCCCGCCGCAACGAAGAAAACTCCCTCCGCGCGCGCGCCAACCAGTTGCGCGGCGAGCAAGCCTCCGTGGCCGGACGGCGCAACTCCCTTGAAGCGTTGATTCGCAACCATGGCTACGCCACGGACACCGTGCGCCGCCTGTTGAAGCCCGGCGCACTGGCTGAGGGCATGGCCCCCGTGGGCACCCTGGCAGATTTTCTCGAGGTCACCGGCGCTTACGAAGGCGTGGTCGACGAGTTCCTCCGCGAGGAGCTCAATTACGTGGTCGTCGAGAGCTGGGTCGCCGCGGAACAGGGCGTCCGGCTGCTCAAGTCCGGTGTGGATGGCCGCGCCACCTTCCTCATCCATCCCGCGGAGCAAGCCGGGCTGTTCGCAGAAGACGCAGACGCCATTACCGGCCCCGGCATCACCCCGCTCAAGGACTCGATAAACGTCCTGAACGGCTTTGGGCGATCCCTGGAGACCATCCTGCCCAAGCTCCGCTACGGCTACCTCGTCGAGAGTCCCTCCCATGCGCAGAATCTCGCCGAAAAGCATCCTTACGCCTATTTCCTAACCATAGAAGGTGAGTGTTTCCACAACTCCACCGTCACCGGCGGCAAGCCGGCCAGCGAAGGCCCATTGGCGCTGAAGCGGGAATTGCGCGATGCAGACGGCCGCCTGGCAACCCTCGAAAGCAGCTTGGCCAGGACGGAAGCCGATGCCGCCGCCATCGGCCGTGCCCTGGAAGAGATGGCCGCGCAGCTTGAAACCCTCAGTGAGAATCGCCGCCTCGCCGAACGCGAAACCGCCGACATGGGCGCCACCCTCAAGCAGATGGAAGCCGAAACCCAGCGCGTTGAGCGGCGCTTGCAGGAGTGGGCCGCCCAGGCCGCCCGCAACATGGATGCCCGCCAAGCCAAGCAGGCAAGCATTGCCGAAAAGCGGGAAGAGACCCTGCGCCTCGAAGCCGAGCACGCCACCGCCGAAGCCGCCCTCGACGAGTTACAGGCGCAGTTGGCCATCCTGCGCCAGAGCCGCGAAGACTTGCAGCAGGAAGCGGCCCGGATCACCGCAGAGCTGGCCGGCCTGGAGGAGCGGCGGCGCGGCGCTGAAGCTGCCTTCCAGCGCATCGACCGCCTCCACGCCGACCTGGAGCGCCGCGTTCAATCCATCGAGCAGCAGCGCACCGCGGCCACGGCCGAGCGCGAGCAGCGCATCCACGAGAGCGCGGCCCTAGCCCAACGCGAGCAGGAACTGGCCGCCGTCCGCGCGGAAGCCCTGGCGTTAGCCCAGTCCGCACAAACCCAGGCTCAGGCCCTGCGCCAGCAGTTGGCTGCCATGGAGACCCAACTCAAGACCGGGCGCGCGGCTCTGGACCAGTTGCGCGAAGACCGCGCCAACCGCTCCAGCGAAGTGGCCAAGCTGCGTTCCGATCTGGAGCACCTTGAGGCAAGTTGCCTGACGGAAGTGAACGTGGAGGCCGCCGACCTGCGCGCCGACGAAACCATCGTTCATCTCGTCGACGAGGAACTGGCCGCCGAGGAAGAAACCTGCCGCACCCTCCGCCAGCGCATCGAGCAGATGGGCCCAGTGAACATGATGGCCCTCGACGAGTACAAGGAGACCGCCGAGCGGCATTCGTTCCTTGAAACCCAGCGCAATGACTTGATGGAGTCGATCGAAAACACGCAGGAAACCATCAAGGAGATCGATCGCATTTCGCGCACCAAATTCGACGAGGCCTTTGCCCGGATCAACGAAAACTTTGCCCAGGTCTTCACGCGGCTGTTCAAGGGCGGGCAGGCCTTCCTGCGGCTCACCGACCAGGAGAATCAGGCCGAAAGCGGGCTGGAGATCGTAGCCTCGCCTCCCGGCAAGAAACTCCAGAACGTACTGCTGCTCTCCGGCGGAGAAAAAGCCCTCACCGCGCTGGCCCTCCTGGTAGGCATCTTCGAGTTCCAGCCCAGCCCCTTCTGCGTCCTCGACGAAGTGGACGCGGCGCTGGACGAAACCAACGTCGGCCGCCTCGCCGACCTGCTGCACTCGCTCAGCAAGGAGACGCAGTTCCTCCTCGTCACCCACTCCAAGCGCATGATGCAGTCCGCCGACATGATCTACGGCGTCACCATGCAGGAACCGGGGGTGTCCAAGGTTGTCAGCGTGCGCCTCGGCGGGCAGGAACAGCAACGCGCCACAGCGTAGCACCGCGAGCAAACCTCTGGCTGCATTGCCCGTCTTCTCTGGAACTGCGCCTTGGCCTGTTTGCGATATTCGAGGATTTTTTCAAATGTCAGGTCGCAGAAGTCATTTGTAAAGGGGCGGCCGCAACGGACGCGATTTAGCTTGACGGACTCCGAGGGAAGGGACTATTTTGAAGTTGCTCTTTACGTGTAACCACAGATTATTCTGTGTATCCGGCGATTCGCTGGATAGTGTTCGATTGGCAGCATTTACCGGCGCGAAGGCGGAAATTTTCTCGTCTCCTGCGCTTCGCTACGCTACGCTTGTGCGCCAAGAAAATTTCCGCCTCCGCGCCTAACTCTGAGGTAGAGAGCAACTCCTTCAAATGGCCAGAACTCTTGCCGAGGTTGCGATGTCCCTCAACATCGCCAAGAGTTCGGTACAAAACCGCTCACCTCAAATATTCCTGTGCGGCGGGCGCCTGCCTGAGTCCGGGGAACCTCCCGCGTCGTTGAGGGCGGTCTTGATGGCGCTTCTTGAAAATGACTACCCAGAGCTCCGATCAAGCGTCATACTAGCCGAGGACGCGGCCGATTGGTATCACAACCCAAAATCCCCGAACTCCCCGCACTTTCCCAACCTCGTGGACTTGGAAGAGCAAATCGGCGCTCTTTCCACCCTGATTCTCCTCATCGTCGAAAGCGCAGGATCGATCGCGGAGCTCGGCGCGTTTTCTTTCATCCCGAGCTTTCGGGTAAAGCTCTGGGTTGTCCTCGAAGGCGGCTTTCAAGATAAACGCTCCTTCATCATGGACGGCCCGGTGGCCATGCTGGAAAAGGAGAGCAAGGCGACGGGCGGACCGAGCAGATGGTATGCGCTCGACTGGCTCAAGAAAACAAAGAAACCAATAATTAGCGTGTTGCATACGGAAAGGGCTGCGCGAAAAATTGTCAGAGAAATTCTCGATCCTGCGATAAGTGGAATGAAAGGCACGGAACTATTTCGCGCGGAGAGCCTGGAACACCAAATCCTCCTCGTTGCGGATCTCGTCAGCGCCGGCGGCCCTCTCTTGATCTCAGAGATAATGGAGATCTTGGAGGGGCTGGATCTAAAAACTGAGAAGAAGATTGAACAGCAAAAGGTGGAGGAGTACCTTTTCCTCCTGGAAAACCTCGGGCACCTGAGCAAGACACGCGCAGGAAATAACTACTTCTACGTACCGCCGGACCGTGACCGCGATTTCATTTCCTACATTTCGATGAATGGGAAGCCGGTCAGGAGAATGAGTCTTAGGGAGGACATACGGGCCGCTCGCAAGAAGCTCCCAGATGACGATTACGACCGGAAGTTGGCTTTCAGGAACGCCGCTAAAAAGAGGGTGAAGCCATGAGAATCCTGGAATCCATTTCGTTTGACCTGATGATTCCGGAGGCCACTCTGGATCATATTATTCGCTCTGCTCCATACCGGTACAAGGTATTTGAAATCGACAAAAGGGATGGAAGAACGAAGAGGACAATTGCTCAGCCTGCAAGAGAACTCAAGGCGCTTCAGTATTGGGTCATGGACAAAGTATTGAGCACGTTTCCGATCCATGGTGCAGCAACGGCGTATCGAAAGGGCCGTAGCATATCGACAAACGCCGCAAAACACGCGCCGACACGCTTTCTCCTCAAGATGGATTTCAAGGACTTTTTCCCTTCGATAACCGGGGAGGATTTTGAGGCATTTTGGGCGGGACGCAACGGAATTGACCTGAGCCGCGAGGACATCGTCCGTCTGAAGAAGATACTCTTCTGGAATCGAAGAAGGGAGGGAAGGCTCGTAATGTCCATCGGCGCGCCCTCGTCCCCGATGCTTTCCAATATTCTGTTGTACGATTTCGACAAGAAAGTGCAGGCATTCTGCGCCAAGAAGAAGGTCAAATATTCTCGCTACGCGGACGACCTCACGTTCTCTACAAATCGGCCGAATGTACTTCGGGAGGTGGAGATTCAAATCGCCGAAATCTGCAAACGGATGGAGCATCCGAAACTGCAGCTCAACCCGGAGAAGACCGTGCACGCGTCGCGCGGCGGTGCTAGGCGTGTTACTGGGCTGGTACTTGCAAACAGCGGAGAAGTTTCGTTGGGCCACGCTAGAAAGCGGCTCATTCGCGCGCAGGTGCACCATTTCTTGGCCGGTAGGCTTAACCCGGACGAAGCAGCCAAACTTCGTGGCATGTTGGCATTTGTGAATTCGGTAGAACCGGCGTTCATCCAGCGTCTGCGCGCACATTACGGAACCGCCGAAATCGATCAGATCATCAACCCGTGAGACTGGCGAAGCAGCTCGGTTCACAGCAAATCGCCAACGCACTCTTTGAACGCCCGCCAGGACGCACAAAGGCCAGCCTTCGCCCACCGGGCCGCAACCCTGATCTCTGATCTCTGTTTTTGAACGAAAAAACACCCCCGAAGGATCACGTCTCTTCGGAGGCGCCTGTATTTAAACAAGTTAAGACGGGGACCAGTAGCCGGCACTGGAGGTCGGTAGCGCGCGGCTACTGGTGATCCCTGCACATACGAAGCTAGCTGCGGCTTCCCCTTTCCACGGCTACTTCGTGTCGCCCGGCTCTAAGAAGGCTGTTCTTGCTCGCCTTCCGAACCATGTTGACAAATGCAGTTTCTCCCATCGTGGAAACTCGTTCCGTGACGGCCGTCACACGGGTATGTTTTTTCTGGAAAACCTGCCCCCAAGCCAAAATGCGCCCTTTTCCCCTCAGAATCCTCCCACCTTGGCCAGGCACGCCGAACTGCCACCGGCCAATTGACAAACGCTGCCCGTGGCAAGACAATCGGAGATTCAGTTCCCTCAAAGGTACAGTCCTCCAATGACAGCTCTTCTGACAACAAATCTAGGTTCGACTCCCCTCATTGGCCGGGGCAAAGTGCGTGACCTGTATGCCATTGGAGATGCCCTCCTGCTCGTGGCTACCGACCGCATCTCTGCCTTTGACCACGTGCTGGCCACCGGCATTCCGGGCAAAGGCCGCATTCTGACCCAGATTTCTCTCTTCTGGTTCGACCTGCTCAAGGATCTGGTTCCCAACCATCTCATCACCGCCGACGTAAGCGCGTTTCCCGCCTCGCTCCACCCCTATGCCGATCAGTTGGCGGGGCGCTCGATGCTGGTAAAGCGGGCCGCCATGTTTCCGGTCGAGTGCGTGGCCCGTGGCTACCTCACCGGCTCCGGCTGGAAGGAGTACCAGAAGAGCGCCACCGTCTGCGGCATCCCGCTGCCCGGCGGGCTCCTGGATGGTTCACGGCTGCCGGAGCCCTTGTACACGCCCTCGACCAAAGGCGAAGCTGGAACCCACGACGAAAACATCAGCTTTGCCGCCACTGAAGCCGCCATCGGCGCGGCCGATGCGGCGGAGTTGAAACGCCTCACGCTGGCCATTTACAAAAGAGCGGCCGAACACGCCGAGTCCCGCGGGCTGATCCTGGCAGACACCAAATTCGAGTTCGGTAGGACAGCAGAGGGGATTATCCTCGCCGACGAGGTATTGACGCCGGACTCTTCGCGCTTCTGGGAGGCCGCGACCTGGAAGCCCGGCGGGGCGCAGCGCTCGTTCGACAAGCAGTTTGTGCGGGATTACCTTGAATCCATCCACTGGAACAAGCAGGCGCCCGCCCCGGCCTTGCCCGACGAAGTGGCGCGCCGCACGCAGGACAAGTATCTTGAAGCGTTCCGCCGTTTGACAGGGCGAGATCTCGATTTGTCGAGTTGAGGCAGCGCGAAAGATGGAGCCGGTAGACTGGATCATCGTAATCGTCCTTGTGCTTGCCGTCGCGGGTGGGCTGTCGCAGGGCTTCTTCCGCTCTGTCTGCTCGCTGGGGGGGCTTTTTCTCGGCCTGGTGCTGGCTGCGTGGAACTACGCGCGTGTTGCGGCGTTTTTTAAGCCGCTGGTGCGGATTGAGCCGGTTGCCAACGCCATCGGTTTTCTGTTGATTGCCCTTGCGGTGATGGCAGCGGCGGGAATTGTCGGCTCCATGCTGTCCAAGACCCTCCACCGGATGGGACTGGGCTGCCTGGACCGGCTGGCTGGAGGGGCATTCGGTTTCTTGCAGGGATCGCTGATGCTCATGGTCTGCATTCTGGTTGCGGTAGCCTTCTTTCCCCAGGCGCATTGGCTCGCGGAGGCCAGACTGCCCAGGATGTTCTTTGGGGCCTGTCAACTGACCACGCACATGAGCCCGGCAGAGTTGGCCGAGCGCGTCCGGCAGGGACTGGAGACACTGCGGCAGGAAACGCCGCGATGGTTGCATCCGGAAAACGGTGGACTCTGATTTTGCCACGCGCAAATGTAGAGAAGTGTGGCAAGCTAGAAGAGCAAGAGGTGGAAGTGAAACGGGAACTGGACAGCCTGGTGACGCAAATGCATTCCAGCGGCATCCGCTACGACGATGCCGTGCGCGAATTCAAGAGGCAATATCTGCGTGAGGTATTGATAAGGCACCGGGGAAACCAGTGTAAGGCGGCCGAAGAGCTGGGGATGCACCGGAACACCCTCAGCCGGACCATGGCCGAACTGGGACTGAATCTGGCAGAGGTGCGCGCCGGGCTCAAGCGTCCGCCGCGCAGCGAACGTCCTGTATTCAGCGTGGTGCCGCAGAGGCTCCGCCAGGGCTGACAATCCCAGAGAATCATGGACACCATTCCAGAAACCCACAAAGCGCGCGTCCAAGTCGAACCGGGTTTTGCCTGGGATGGGCTGGACGCCTATCTGTTCGACATTGACGGAACCATCTTGCGCGACCCCAACCGTATTCATATGAACTCCTTTGGTCCCAGTATTCGGAGGGTGACCGGGATTGAAGTCTCGCTGGACGGGGTCACCATCCACGGCGGCACAGATACAGGGATTCTGCGCGAGGCCTGCCGCCAGGCTGGAATCCCCACCGAGGTCCTGGAGCCGCAGATCGAAGCCATTCTTGAAGCCATGCGGTGCGCAGTGGCCCAGCGCCGGCACGAGTTGCACCCTGTGCGCATGCCGGGCATTGAAGATGCGTTGCGTCACCTGGCCCAGCGCGGCGCCCTGCTGGGTGTGGCCACCGGCAACCTTGAGATGATCGGTTGGATCAAGATCGAGGAAGCCGGCTTGCGCGAGTGGTTCCGGTTTGGCGGTTTCAGCGATCGGTTCCCCGACCGGGTGCAGTTAGTGGGAGATGCGGCGCTGAAGGCCAGATCCCTAGCCGGCAATGCGGCTAGTGTTTGCGTGGTCGGCGACACCCCGCGCGATATTGAAGCCGCGCACGCCAACTCCCTGCCGGTCATTGCCGTTGCCACCGGCAATTTCAGCTTCGATGCCCTGCTGGAATACCGGCCCGAGGCTTGCGCCTCATCGCTGGCCGATCTGCTGGCGCTGACAGGGACCACTCAGTGAACCGGCAGACGTTGCAGACCAACCCGAAGCTGGATCCATTGCCCGACCCCGGCCGGTGCACGACTCGCGCGACTTGGATTTTGCTCCGGGCAGTGGCATTGCTGGCAATGACATCTTGCGCAGTTCAGGCTCAAGCGCCGGCTTCTCCGGTACCCGGCCAGGCAGACGCAGCCCAAACCGCTGCAGCAAACCAGGCCGTCCTGCCTGCGGCAGTGCCGGTTGCCAAGCCGGCCCACACCGCAACCGGCAGCGAGCAGCAACGCGCGGTCAAGCTCTACTTGAATGCCAGCAGGTTATTCGAGAAAGCACAGTTTGAAGAGGCGATGCGCGGCTACCAGAAAGCCGCGGCGCTGGATCCATCCAACCCCAACTATGCCTTGGCGGCCGAGGTCGCACGCGGCCACGCGGTCACGGCGCTGATTCAAAGCGCTGCCAGGGACCGCAATCGCGGAGATGAGCCAGCCGCGCTGGCGGCACTGGCGCATGCTCTGGAACTGGACCCCAAGAACGCGCTGGCAACGGAACATCTGCACGAGCTGGGCGACAGCCAGTTCACCCCACGGTCAAATTCCCTCTACGAAGAGGCCGCGGGCACAGTGGGTGAAGGGGCGGTGCTCGATCCCAGTACCGGAGTCCACAGCTTTCACCTGCACACTGACCAGCGCGCGCTGATCCAGGAAGTTCTCAAAGCCTATGGAATTGGGGCCACGGTGGATATGAGCGTCCGCTCCACCCAGCTCCGGCTGGACCTGGACGATGCCAATTTCACACAGGCCACGCATACTTTGGCCATGCTCACCAATTCGTTCTTTGTTCCGCTGGACGCTCACCGTGTGATTGTGGCCCGGGATACGAGGGAGATCCGCCTGCAATATTCGCGCAAGGAGTTGGAGACCGTATATCTTCCGGGGTTGAACCAGACGGAACTCGCCGATGTGGTCAACCTGGCCAAGAACGTCTTTGACTCGCCTCAGTCGGTGGCGCAGCAGTCCACGGGAACGATCACCATCAGCGCGCCTCAAGCAACGCTGAACGCCTTCAATGCCACCCTGCGCGAGTTGCTGGACGGGCATAGCCAGGTGCTGCTTGAGGTGCGCATGATCCAACTTGCGCATACCAGCGAGCGCAATACCGGGGCCCAATTGCCGCAGCAGATGTCGGTCTTCAACGTCGCGGCCGAAGCCCAGTCGATTCTCAATGCAAACCAGAGCCTGGTGCAGCAGATCGTCGCATCCGGACTGGCCTCCCCCGGCGACACGCTGGCGATTATTGCCATTCTTCTCGCATCCGGACAGGTAACAAGCCCTCTGTTGTCCGGCGGCTTCGCCACGTTTGGCGGGGGATCAATATCGACGTTCGGCCTGGTGCCCGGCACCGTGACCACAAATCTCAATCTGAATTCCTCTGACTCGCGCGCGCTTGACCAGATTCAACTGCGCCTGGGCGACGGAGAAGAGGCGACCCTGCGTATGGGCGAGCGCTACCCCATACAAACCTCTTCGTACTCCCCCAGTATCTCCACTGCCGGTGTCAATATCCCAGGCCTGACCGGCGCGGGAACCTCCAGTTCCCTCTCTTCGCTCCTGTCTTCTTACAACGCCATACCCCCGGTTCCCCAAGTGGAGTACCAGGACCTGGGCTTGACCCTTAAGACAACCCCCAAGGTTTTGCGCAGCGACGAGATCGCGCTCACCGTTGACTTGAAGATCGACGCTCTGTCAGGCTCCTCCCTCAATGGCAACCCAATCCTGAATAACCAGGCTTATTCCGGTGTGGTCACGCTCAAGGAGGGCGAGGGCGTGGTCGTGGTAAGCGAGTTGAGTACATCAGAGACTCGTGCCATCAGCGGGACGCCGGGGATCAGCGAGATCCCTGGCCTGAACAACCTGACGGGCATCGACAACCAGAAAAACAAGTCCACGCTCCTGATTGTGATGACGCCCCACGTGATCCGGGGCACGCAGTCGGCAGGCCACACGCCCATGATTCATGTTGAAAAGGGCCAGAATTCGACGCGCTGAGAGCTTTCCCGAGTCCTCTCCGTGCGCAGGAACATTCACCTCACTGTGTCCCCCTCCCGGAATGAACCGCAGTTCACGTCTTTGCCGGGACGCCCGAATTCGCGGACCGGTCTGAGCAGGCCAAGGCCGTGTTGCCCTGCCTGAACAAAGAGAAGCCCCCTGACTGGGCCCCGATGCTGCCGGGCACCCTGAGGATAGGGGGCTTCGGTCCTGGCTTTTGCCTGGGACAAGTAGCAGCGTGGCTACTGAGACAAGCTGTCCTGCTTGACCTGGTAAGCGACGACCTGTTTGACCGTGTTGTACGGAACCCCGCCGATCGGCACCATGCGGCCATTCACCATCAGCATGGGAGTCTGGTTGATCGTCAAATCCTTGGCCAGCTTGATCGAGGCATCGATCTCAGCGCCGATAGCAGGAGTTGCGGCGCAGGCTGAGATCTTTGCCGGATCCAGGCCGGCCTTGGTCACCGCGCTGTTCAAAGTAAGCGTGGCGCCGTCCGGTGTGGCAAGGCCATCCTGACCATCAAATACCGCGGAGGCAAAGGTGAAGAAGGCATCGCTGCCGCCCTGCTTGGCTACGCACGCGCCAAAGGCCGCGGCATTCCGCGAGGCGGGATGAATGCGCTCCAGCGGATAACTTTGAAAGACAATGCGGGCCTTGGGAAAATCCACGGCCAATTTGTCCATGGTGGCCTGTGCGTCTTTGCAATGCGGGCATTGAAAATCCGAGAACTCCACCAGTTCCAGGTCCTTCAGGGCCGATCCCCGATAAGGTCCATCCGCGCGCTGTTGCAAGAGTGCGCGATATTCCGCGAACGGGTGATCGCCAAATGGAACAATATCTTCGCCGGCAATAATATGCTTGCCGTCAGGCAGGGCAAAGAACTGGAGCGCTGCCGGCTTCTGCTTCCCGGTCTTGTCGCCAACCACGACAACCACCTTGCTGATCCCCTCCACCTCTGTCTTGAGGATGGCCTGAACCTGCCACACGCGGCTGTCGTCGTAACCCCAACTGGCTTGCAGGAATGCATTCACAAGATCTTTGCTGGGCGATGTGGCCGTGAAGTTCGCGGGGTCGGGCTTGGGAAATGTGGGCGCCGAGGAGGGAGCCGGAGCCGATGGCTCTGGCGCCGGTGCGGCCGGAACCTGCTGCTGAGCAGCAGCCAACCCTGCAGACAGGGACAAAGCAACCAGCGCGGCAGCACTGGCAAAGCGAACGAAAGAACGGATCAAGCTGATATCTCCTTAAACTGCGGGAAGGTTCCCGACTTCTAGCTTATACCTCAACTTTGACGGCAATGGGAAATCGACGGCCCATGCCAAACGACTTCGGAGTCACCTTCAGAACCGGGGCGGCCTGTTGCCGCTTATACTCGGAACGCTCCACCAGGTGCACTACGTGTTGGACCAGTTCCAGTGGGAATCCGTTTGCCTGGGCAATGCGTTCCGGAGTCTGATAGCGCTCCACATACGCTTCGACAATGGGGTCGAGGATGTCGTAAGGGGGCAGCGAATCGGTGTCCTTTTGATCCGGCCGAAGTTCGGCTGAAGGCGACTTTTCGAGAATCGCAGGGGGAATCACCTCTCTATCCCGGTTCAACCAATGGCATACGGCATACACGCGCGTCTTGACCAAATCCCCGATGACCGCCAGGGCGCCGACCATATCGCCGTAAAGAGTACAGTAGCCTACCGCCATCTCGGACTTGTTGCCGGTCGTGAGCACCAGCGCGGAGAACTTGTTGGAGAGCGCCATCAGCAAGCCTCCGCGAATACGGGACTGGATGTTTTCCTCGGTGGTGTCTAGATGGGTGCCGGCAAAGAGCGGCGCCAAGGCGCTGTTGTACGCATCGAACAAGCCGCCGATCCCGATCACCTCAAAGCGGATGCCCAGATTGGCCGCCAATCGGCGGCTGTCGTCAATGGAACCGGCGGAAGAGTAGGCGCTGGGCATTCCGATGCCCATGACGTTCTCCGCGCCCACGGCGTCTTTGGCGATGGCAGCCACCAGCGCGGAGTCGATGCCGCCGCTCAGGCCGACCAGCACTTTGCGGAATCCGCACTTGCGCACGTAATCGCGCGTTCCCAGCACCAGGGCACGGTAGGCCGTGGCTGTCGAGTCCTCTTCCTCGACGGACAGAACCGGCCCGTTGAAGGGATCGACAACCACCAGGTCCTCCTCGAAAGAGGCCGCCTGGGCAATCGGTTCTCCCTGCGCATTCAGGGCCAGCGACGAGCCGTCGAAGATCAGGCTGTCGTTGCCTCCCACCTGGTTGGTCATCAGCACCGGCACACCGTCGCGCCTGGCGATGGCCGACAGCATCTGACGGCGAACCGCGCGCTTGCCGTGCCAGAAAGGCGACGAGGACAGGTTGATGTGCACGGCAGGCTCCTGGCGCATCAACTCTTCGACGGGATCGATTGCGTAAAGGCGCCGTGGCCAGAAATTCTTGTCGTTCCAGGCATCCTCGCAAATCGTTATGGCCAGCCGGACGCCATCCAGTTCGACAACTTTCTGGGGCCGCGAGGGGGCAAAATACCGCTGCTCATCAAAAACGTCGTAAAAGGGAAGCAGTCGCTTGTGTTGCTCCAGCAGCAGTCTGCCGCCATCCAGCAGCACGGCGGCATTCACGGCCGGCTTGCCGCTGTCAGGCTCGGCCGGCAGGGCCACGCCCGCCAGCACGGCCGTTGTCAATTGTCTGGTAGCCGCAGCCAATTCATCCACGGCCGCACGGCATCGAACCAGAAAGCTGGATTTCTCAAGAAAGTCCGCAGGGGGATAGCCGCAGAGCGCCAGTTCGGAAAACACGGTGAGGCGCGCACCCTGAGCGGCCGCACGGCGGCTGGCCTCAACAATCTTCTCGAGATTTCCCGTGAAATCCCCTACGGTGGGATTGATCTGAGCTAATGCGATTCTCACATCACCAGTTTAATCCCTTGAATCGAACAGCCGCGGCTTCGCCTGCGACTTCTGCAATCGGGAATTCGGTGCGGAAAGGTACCTAGGCGCCGGTGCCGGAGAGGACCACCCCGACCGTCCTCATGATGATTTTGAAGTCCAGCCAGATGCTCCAGTTTTCGATGTAAGTCACATCCAGGGAGATGTAGTTGTCGAAGGAAGGATCCTGGCGAGCCTGCACCTGCCACAGGCCAGTAAGGCCTGGAGTCACATCGAGGCGGCGCAGATGGCTCAGCTTGTACTCCCGCACCTCGCTGGCCAGCGGCGGGCGCGGCCCCACCACGCTCATGTCACCGCGCAGCACGTTGAAGAATTGGGGCAACTCGTCAATGGAGTACTTGCGCAGGAAACGGCCCAGCTTGGTAATGCGGGGATCGTTGGATATCTTGAACAAGACGCCGTCGCGCTCGTTCATGTGCATCACGTCGGCGCGTCGCTTTTCGGCGTCGCGCACCATGGTCCGGAACTTGGTGCAGCGAAAAACACGGCCCTTCTTGCCGATGCGCTCTGAGAAATACAACACCGGGCCGCGCGAATCCAGCTTGATGGCAATGGCAATGGCCAGCAGAACCGGGAAAAAAACGATAAGCACCGAAGCGGAAAACAGAACATCCAGCACGCGTTTGAAGAGCAGGCCAATCTCAGGAACATGGCCACGATGCAACGGAATCGTCGGGAACTGGCCGATATATTCGATGGGACTGTTCCAGGCAAGTCCATCGTACATGTCAGGGACCACGCGCAGGTCCACACCGTGGATCCGGGCCTGTTCCAGCACTTCCTGAACGACTCCTCTCTCGCAGGGAGTAGTAAAGAATATCTCATCGACGAACTGCTGCCGGGCATGCTGGAAGAGCGTCTCCAAAGTGCCCACCACGTCTCCGGAGGTAGATGTCATGCGGGAACCGGCGCCTGAAAAATCAATGAACCCTTTGAATGTATAGCCCAGGTGACGGATGCTCTCCAGATGATGGCGAAGCGCATGTGCTTCAGGCCCAGTACCCACGATGAGCACATTGCGTGTACCCATGCCGCGCTCGAAGCGGCGATAGAGCAGGAGCCGGTAGAGCAGCCTGCGCAGGCTGAGCGCAAGGGTAACTAGACCCAATGTAATCAGGACAATGCTGCGCGGGATGTCCGCGGCATGAACCATGTAGAGCGTGCCGGTCAGAAGCAGGCCAGAGGTAAAACAGGCCTGGACACTGAGCCGCTGCTCATGTAGAAAACTGGCTAGCCGCGAAGGGGCATACAAACCCAGACGCCTGCTGGTAACGATGAGCGCAATCGTAAATCCGCACAACAGTGCCAGGAGCAAACCCATCGAGCGGCCATAAATCAGCGTGCCGTGCCAGAAGCCCTTTGCGCCGGCAACCGGTCCGGTTCGATACTCGTAAAGCGTGGCCAGGGCGGCTGACCCGATGATCGTTATGGCATCCAGCACCATCCAGAGCCTGGCCGTGCCACGCGCATTGCGGGTCGAACCGCCGTGCGATCCACCCGCCCACTCCGGCGCCGATGACGCCGAGGCAGATACACGTTGCCAGAATTCCGAAGTCGCCATGTTCGTTCCGCAGACCTCAAAGATCGAAAAATCCAAGGGACAAAAAAGGGAACAAAACTGCCAGCCAAAAAAGAAACAAAAGAGAATATTGCGCGACTATGAGCCAGACCCATTTTCTTCAGCTTGAAACCTGCCGGCCGTCACGCGTTCCCAATCAACCGGCAACGCGATTCCCGCCTGTTTTTGGGCTTTGTCATTGATGTCTTCCCATAGGGTGCTGCTCTTTGAAGCATGATCCGCTGCCAAGGTCAAGAAACAGAGTGTCGTTTCCCATCGGCTCGCTGCGCCAAACATTTGGTGGCGACGGCACGTGGCTGCAACCCGATACGCGATGAAAAACCATCTGTTCCGGATTCCATGGGCCGTTCCGGTTACGAAGAAATCAAAGAGAACATGGTCATGATACCAAACTGCCCGGAACTTCTGCATCTCCGGGTCCAAAGCCCCGTTCACTGCGCATACCGCTGTACGGCAGGGCATCCTACTACGCACTAGAATCGTTCCCAGCAGCATCCAATTGCAAGAGAAATCATAGATTGAACGCCATGCATCTTATGCCGAAGGTAACATGTACGCGTCCAGAGTTAAAAACTGTTGAATATGCTCGTCGGGCGACGCCAGAAACTCCTTCAGCGGACCAAAGAATAGTGCCCTTCCTTGGTGTAAGAACAAAACTAGATCGGCAAGGCGCTCTGCAAGGCGCATGTCGTGCGTCACCACGATACTGGTCAAACCAAGTTGGTCCTTGGCCCGTTGGATCAGGTCGCCAAGCCGACGGGCAATGATGGGATCGACCATGGTGGTCGGCTCGTCGTACAGGACAACATCCGGTTGCGCGGCCAATGCGCGGGCAATGGCCACTGCCCGCTTACGCCCAGTCGACAGGCTGGCCGGAAAGGCATCCATCGCGTCCTCGGCGCCGACCAGTCCGACTAATTGCGTCACGATCCAGTCGATCTTCTCCTCGGCCAGGCCGCCGCGCTCGCGCAAGGGAAAGGCGACGTTGTCGCGCACGCTCAGAGAGTCAAAAAGCGCGCCATTCTGAAACACCATGGTAACGCGCCTGCGAATCACTTGCATCCCCGCTTCGCTGAGGCCGTTAATCTCCTCGCCATCCAGGCAAATCGAGCCAACTTGCGGCTTGAGAAAGCCCATCAGTATCCGTAAGGCCACTGATTTGCCCACCCCGCTTCGACCCAGAATGCAGAGGGTCTGCCCGCGGTCCACAGTGAAGCTCACGTCATTCAGGATCTTGTGCTCGTCAAACCATATCGAAACGTGGCGGAAGGAGATCATGGGGACTGACACCTCGACCGGCGCTACCGGGAACGAGGGTTCCGTCCCCGGGCGGAGAGCCTCGGGCAGCCGTTCTGGAAGTTCGGAATTGGATGTACTCTCAGCCATCTTCCTGGAATCAGCTTACGCGATTCAGCGAGTTGCGGCCTGCATTTGCCCGGCGAAGCCCCGCCGCCGTCTTCAAGCTCAGAAACCGGCAAACCGGGGACAGACCGTCCGGATGGCTGTCCTTTCCGCACCGATGCGGCCGTTCGGCAGGGACCACCGCCCACTGCTGGTCAACGCGGCTAGCGGCAGATTAAGACGCATTGAGGCAAACTCCTCGCTGTAACTCATTCTTTTACAAGAGGATAGATGACCACAATATTGGTCGGAAGTGCTACTTTCGACGCGCCTGTCGTCGCTTGAGCAGCACGAACGCCGCCGAGCAAGCCGTGGTCCGGCGCGACCCCCCAGACCATGGAAGCAATGCCCCTCAGCGGCAAGCGCCCGAAACCCTTCCTACTAACCTCAACGGCCGGATTCCTCCAGAAAGCGCACGATGGACTCGATGCCAAGCTCGAAGTTCTTCAGGTGGAACTTCTCGTTGGGCGCATGGATGTTGTCGTCGGGCAGGCCAAAGCCCATCATGACGCTGGGTACGCCCAGGTGACGGTCAAAGTCGCCCACAATGGGAATGGAGCCGCCGGAGCGGATAAAGACGGTCTCCTTGCCCCAAACCTCCTTCAACGCACGGGTAGCCGCCCGGACGTAGGGGTTGTCGACCGGAATCAGGCACGGGTCGCCGGAGTGAATCAACCGCACCTCGACATCCACACCCGCGGGCGCAATCTTCTCCACGTACGTTTTATAGAGCGCAAATGACTTGGCCGGGGTCATGCCGGGAACCAGGCGCATGGAGACCTTGGCCAGAGCTTTCGCGGGGATCACGGTCTTGGCGCCGGCCCCGGTAAAGCCGCCCGGAATGCCGTGCACGTCGACCGTGGGACGCGCCCAGGTGCGCTCCAGCACGCTGTAGCCTGCCTCACCCACCAATTGGCGCGACCCAACCTCGGTGATACGGTAATGCTCTTCGTCAAAGGGCAGGCTGCGCCATGCAGCCAGTTCCTCGGGGCTGGGAGGGATGATGTCGTCATAGAAACCGGGGATGAGAATATGCCCATCCTCGTCCTTGAGCTTGGCCAGAATCTGCACCAGGGCAACAAAGGGATTGGGCGCCGCGCCGCCATACATGCCGGAGTGCAGGTCGGTCTTGGCGCCGCGCACTTCGATTTCGGTGTAGATCATGCCGCGCAGGCCTACGCAGAGGGTGGGCAGGCCGGGGGCAAAGAGCTCGGTATCGGAAACCAGGGCAAAATCGGCCTTCAACTCGGGCGGCTTGGAGGCGACAAACTTGGCAATGCCCTCCCCGCCCACCTCTTCCTCGCCTTCCAGCAGAACGCGCACGTTCAGCGGCAGTGCGCCGTTGGCGGCCATCAGCGATTCCAGCGCCTTGATCTGCGCCCACACCTGGCCCTTGTCGTCGGCCGAGCCGCGCGCGTAAAGATTCCCATCGCGCTCCGTCGGCTCAAAGGGCGGCGTGTGCCATTCGTCCAGCGGGTCGGTAGGCTGCACGTCATAGTGGCCGTAGATCAGCACTGTGGGCTTGCCCGCGGCGTGCAGCCAGTCGGCATAGACCAGCGGGTGGCTCCCGGTCTCAACCAGCCGCCCGTTCTCGAAGCCGATGCGCTTCAGTTCAGCGGCCAGCACCTCGGCGGCCTTGCGGCAATCGTCCTTGTGCTCGGGAAGTGTGGAGATCGAGGGAATGCGCAACAGAGCCTTCAGTTCATCGAGGAAACGGGCGTGGTTTTTCTTGGCGTAGGCAACGGCAGACGAAGACATTGGAAAGCTCCCTTCAAAAACAGACAGAACAGAGTATAGACCGTGAAGGCGATTCCCTGCCCTCCTCGCAAGCCGCTGATCGGCGCCGGCCCTAATAGCGATGCATGGTCGGATCCACCTCGACCGACCAGGCATCCATGCCGCCCCGCATCGACTGCGCCTGTTCAAAACCCTGCTGGCGTAGCCACGCGGTCACATTCATTGACCGGATGCCTTGATGGCAAACCACAACCAAACGCTCGTCGGGGTCCAGTTCCTGGTGAGCACGTGCCGGTACGTCCCCCATGGGCATCAGGAGACTCCCCTCGATGCGGGCCGTAGCAAACTCCCAGGGCTCGCGAACATCGAGGATACGAACCTTGCTCTCGCCCAGCAGAGCGGCAGCCTCAGCGGCAGAAATCTCGTAATCCAGCATGGCTCCAGTTTACTTGGCTAACCACCGAGCGCCGCAGCCTGCGACCTGCTTGAACAGAATTCCGCTCGCCAGCCAGCCCAACCTCAAATTGAAGGCCTGGGCCGCAATCGTCGCTGCCTGCTGACTGTCCTATTGAATCCGGGACAACTCGACGATCTCCGCCAACATCGCTTGCGTGCTTGCCGCTGCGACGGCAACGCCAGAGGGCTGCCGCCCGCATCCAAAATCGAATCCGCGCGCCCCCACGCCCATGCGGAATCCATCGGGAAAATTCTGATCGGCGAACAACCGGTCAAACAGGCGCAGCACCTGCAATTGCAGCCGCATCGCCTCTTCCAGATTGCCGGCGATAAACACGTCGTACATCCTTCTCATCAGTTCCGGGGCCACATCGCTGGTCGCATTCACGCCCCCCGTCGCTCCTGCCAGCATCATGGGAACCAGCAGCGGGTCCCACCCGGTGAGAAACGTGAAATCCTTCCGCTTCGGGCGGATATTGGCAATCATCCGCATCATGAACGGCAGATCGCCCGACGAATCCTTGATTCCGATGATGCGCGGCAGCTCCGCCAGTTGCTCGATGGATTTCAGAGCGATCGGATTCGCGAACAGCGGCATGTTGTAGAGCAGAATATCGATGGTGGCGCCCTCCGCCAACTGCTTGAAGTACTCGAGCACCGCCGGCGGCTTCAAGGGAAAGTAGAAAGGCGCGACAACGGCCACGGCGCGCGCGCCTAGGGCGCGATATGTCTCGGCGGCCTTCAGCGTCTCGTCAATTGAAACTTCGGCACACCCAACCACCACGGGAACCCTGCCCTTCGCCTGGTCGCAGGTGATTGCCGCGATCAACCGCCTCTCTTCGCTGGTTAACCGCGTAAACTCTCCCGTCGACCCATTGGGAAACAACCCGTGCACCCCGGATTCGATCAGCCAATCGATAAACCGGCGCAGCTCGGCCTCGTTGATCCGTCCTCTTCCATCCAACGGAACCAGCGTAGGCGTCCAGATCCCAGACAGTGCTTTCATTCTTCTTCACCTCAGGCGCAAGACCTAATGTCTAGCAGCCAGATTCTCTCGTGAGAATCTCCCTGCGCGGTTATTGTTGGCCGGCTCATGCTCCTCGGGCCGAACGGCAATCGGAGCGCCGTGCCCATGCTTTCAAAACTTCTGTCCGGATGCGGCCGGTGCAACAACATCATAAGGTTACGCCGTTTGGATGGCAATAAGTTCGCCTCGAATGATTGTGCGCCAATTCAGGCAAAACACCGGGCTGACCGGATGGTTCTCAACTGCGCATTTACCACCAGTGCCCCTGCCGATATAGAATCGACTGCCGGAAAGGATTCCGGCGTTTTCAGTCCACTCCAGCCGACCTCAGAATCCGTCAATTTGGCCGGATTTGGTTTAAGGGCAAGTGAGGATCACGACCGCCGTGCTTTCCGTGCGCCCGGCCGAGTTTCGCGCCTCCGCACAATCCATGATCGCTGACCACCGATTCCATAGGAGAGATCCATGAAACGCTCCGCCACAAAGTTGGCCTTTGCAACCTTATCCTTGGTTCTTTGCCTGTGCACAGCCCGGGCGCAAAACTCCGCCGACCCCTTGAGAAGCGGCTTTGACAACCCTCCCAACGGCGCCCGGCCGCGCGTCTGGTGGCACTGGATGAACGGCAACATCACCCAGGAAGGCATCAAGCTCGATCTGGAATGGATGCACCGGGTAGGCCTGGGCGGTTTTCAGAACTTCGATGCCGCCCTGGATACACCCCTGGTGGTCAAGAAGCGCCTGGCGTATATGACTCCGGAATGGAAAGACGCCTTCAAGTACGCCACCACCCTTGCCGACCAGTTGGGCATGGAAGAAGCGATTGCCGGCTCCCCCGGATGGAGCGAGTCCGGTGGCCCTTGGGTACCGGCGTCCCAGGGAATGAAGAAATACGTCTGGAGCGAGACCTTTGTGGAAGGCGGAAAGCCGTTCACGGGCACGCTGGCTCATCCGCCGTCGAGCACCGGCGCATTCCAGAACCTGAGTATTCATGAAGAGCGCACCCTGCCTCCCGGCTCCGCGCCTGTGCCGCAGTTCTATGCCGATGCTGCTGTGGCGGCCTTTCGCCGGGCCCCGAGCGATCTGCCGATTGAAGCGTTGCACCCCAGGGTCACTGCCAGCGGCGGCTCGCCCAATGTGGACCTGCTGGGAAACGGGGACCTGGAGAAGACCGTCAAGCTCCCTATTCCCGCCGTCGGTGAAATGGCCTGGCTCCAGTACGAATTTGCCGCGCCCCAGGCGATCCGGTCCGTCACATTCGTGACCAGGGACCCCGATCAGATTGCCGCGGCTGTCACCGGTGTCGGCGTTCCGGACAAGACCCTCGATGCCAGCGACGACGGAAAGACCTTCCGCGTGGTTGCCAGGCTCTCCGGCGGCAGCGCTCCTGAGCACACCATCTCCTTCCCGGCGGTCACCGCGAAGTTCTTCCGGGTCTCATTCAAGCGGTTGCCTGCTCCCCCACTGCCGTGGTGGGCCCGCGGCGCGGATCCCAAATCGTTCGCTATCAGAATCGGCCCGCCTCCCACGGACTACGAGATTGCCGAGCTCGAACTGCATCCGGGAGCGCGCGTGAACCGCTTTGAAGAGAAGGCTGCCTTCACCACCGAACCGGACCTCTATGGATTTGCCACTCCCGCGGTCGAGGCCAGTGCAGCCATTCGCGAGACAAACGTCATCGACCTCACCGCAAAGATGCGCCCGGATGGAACGCTGGACTGGACGCCGCCGGCCGGCGACTGGGTTGTACTCCGCTTCGGTTACTCCCTATTGGGCATCACCAACCATCCGGCGACTCCGGAAGCAACCGGCCTTGAAGTCGACAAACTCGACCGCCGGTATGTGAAAAACTACTTCGACGCCTACCTCGACAGTTACAAAGAGACCGTCGGCGCGGACTGGATGGGCAAGCGCGGAATCCGCTACATCATCAACGATAGTTGGGAAGCGGGCTCGCAAAACTGGACTGATAACTTGATCGCCCAGTTCACAAAATTGCGCGGTTACGATCCGCTGCCGTGGATGCCGGTTCTCACCGGCCGGGTGGTGGAAAGCTCTGCCGCCAGCGACCGCTTCCTGTGGGACTTCCGCAAAACCATCGGCGATCTCATCGCCAATGAGCACTACGGCCAGTTGGAAGCGACCCTCCATGAGCGCGGAATGGGCCATTACGGCGAATCGCATGAGAGCGGGCGTGCCTTTGTCGCCGACGGCATGGAAGTCAAGAAATTCAACGAAGTCCCCATGAGCGCCATGTGGACCCAAACACCCGGAGTCAACAAAGAGCGCTTCAATTTCAACGCCGACGATCGCGAGTCGGCATCGGTATCTCATATCTACGGACAGAATCTTGCCGCCGCGGAATCGATGACCGCGGCCGAGGCGCCCTGGGCCTGGTCCCCGGCCACACTCAAGCCCACAGCTGATCAGGAGTTTCTCAACGGCATCAACCGCTTTGTCATTCACGAGTCGGCGCACCAGCCCCTCGTGGGCAAAGGCACTGCCCCCGGACTGACCCTCGGACCCTATGGGCAGTGGTTCAACCGCAACGAAACCTGGGCCGAGCAGGCCGGTCCCTGGATCGACTACCTGGCTCGCACCAGCTTCCTGCTCCAACAAGGCCACTTTGGCGCTGACCTGATCTACTTTTATGGCGAAGACTCCAACCTGACCGCGATCTTCGAGAACAAGGCGCCGGATGTGCCCGCAGGCTACGGATTCGACTACATCAACGCCGACGCCTTGATTCACGAACTCCATGTCGCCGACGGCCGCATCGTCACCCCGAGCGGAATGAGCTACCGGCTCCTCGGCCTCGACCCCTACAGCGAGCACATGTCGCTCCCGGTGCTGCGCGCCATTCACAAACTGGTGGAAGCGGGCGCCCAGGTCGCAGGCCCCAAGCCAACAGACGATCCCAGCCAGGCCGACGACCAGGCCGAGTTCAAAAAGTTGGCCGCCGAACTCTTCGGCGACGGCTCCGGCATCCACCATGTCGGCAAAGGCACGGTCTATGCCGGCCAGAAGCTGGACGGCGTCTTTGCCTCGCTCCATGTCGAGAAGGACTTTGACTACACCAAGCCGGAAACCGACACGCGCCTGCTCTTCGTTCATCGCATCCTTGCCGATGGCGATCTCTATTTCGTCGACAACAGAAACGATCGCGATCAAACCGTGAAAGCAACCTTCCGCGAAACCGGCAAGGCGCCGGAGCTATGGCACTCGGATACCGGCACCATCGAGCCCGCATCCTATTCCATCGCCGGCGGACGCACCACGGTTCCCCTGCACCTGGAACCCTGGGGTACGGTTTTCGTCGTCTTCCGCAAAACGGCAGAGAAGACGTCGCTGCAGTTACCCAAAACCACGCACACGGCCTTAGCCACTGTGCAGGGCCCGTGGACAGTGAGTTTCCAGGCCGACCGCGGAGCCCCTGCTTCCATCACACTGAACGCTCTTTCTTCCTGGACCGACGCAAAAGACACGGGCGTGAAGTATTTCTCGGGAACCGGCGCTTACACCCGCACCATTCAAGCCCCCGAAAATTGGTTCAAACCCGGCACGCATCTGTGGATCGATCTGGGCGATGTCAAGAACCTTGCCGAAGTCCAGGTGAATGGCAAGAGCCTCGGAGTCGTGTGGCACACGCCGTATCGCGTCGATGCCACTTCCCTGCTCAAGCCCGGCGACAACGAAATCGTCGTCAACGTGACCAATGCCTGGGTGAACCGCCTCATCGGCGACCAGCAGCCCGGCGCAACCAAGTACACGTATGCCGATGTCACGCCGTACAAGGCAGATTCACCGTTGCAACCCTCCGGCCTGCTGGGGCCGGTGACAGTCGTTCGTTCGGCAACAGAATAAGGGTTGCGGCAGACGCTCACAAAAATGCGTCAGCCGCTTTCCCAACCTGCGGAGCAAGACAGGCTCGTTCCTACGGGGACGAGCCTGCGCCCTCGGCTAGTGTCCCGTCCCAGAAGTTCGCAACAAAATAAGATGAATATCAATCTTGCTCAGGCGAACAAATAGCGATACTATATCGTCATGGCGAAAAGACTGGCGAGCAAGCGCGGCAAAATGATGACGGTGCAGCAGTTCCGGGCATCGTTTGGGGACGAGC
>Ga0302320_10006967_pt1 | contig 24957 bp, 31 predicted proteins | sample Bog_T0_3_FD_202130 | JGI IMG/M metagenome (GOLD analysis project Ga0302320, IMG submission 202130) | Peat permafrost microbial communities from Stordalen Mire near Abisko, Sweden - Bog_T0_3 | ecosystem: Environmental > Terrestrial > Soil > Wetlands > Peat | place: Sweden: Abisko, Stordalen Mire...
ATGAAATTCCTTAATTAGCAGAGAACTAAACATAAAAATTCTTATTTTTCATTCTTATTTTTCTAGATTTTATCAAAAAATTTAACGCTAACAGTAAAATAATTTTCTTCTGAAAAATTTAATTTTTATTTTAAATTTTGAGTGTTTCAAAATAATTTTTCGTCAAAAAATTATTTTTTATTTTAAATTTTTTTGTGTTTCAAAATTATTTTTTCTTCCAAAAAATTCGATTTTTTTAAAAATTTTTCTGTGTTTCAAAATTATTTTTCAACAAATCCGATTTAAGGTAAGAAAAACATAAAACCTCTCAATCAATTTCAAGATCTTCTAAATATGGAATATTATACATTTTGCACCAGGCAACTGCTTTTTCTCTTTGTAATTTTTTCTTTTCAATCACTTCATTTTCCTTCTTTTCTTCAATAATAGTGATCCCCTCTTTGATTTTCGTAATTTGTGAATTTATGCAATCTTCATTCGATTCTCTCAAATTCTTTTTAAAAGTGGCATTTTCATTTTCCTTAAATTCCAAGAATTTAACCACGAATTTCTCATTTTTTAAATAATCCATGTTATTTTCAATTTCCACCCATTTTTCCAACAATTTGAACAATTCCTTTAATGTTTCCTCTTTAATTCCTTTGAAATTCTCACAAACCAAATATCTCTCAGAACTTGCGGGTCGACTTGTATGCGGTTTAGTGATCCTAACCTTTCCATAATATAATGTCAAAAGCATGAGAATTTCAATTGTTATATCAAAGAAACTATCATAAATCTTCATGATGAATTTGCCTCCTAATTCTTGACAAGCCATGGCAGTGACAGCCTCACTGAAAAACAATTTCACGTTATATAGCTCCTGGAATTCGAATTCCTCATCAGTGGAAAGTTCAATTCCACCATCTGCTGTGACTAATTGGCATTTTTTGTTTTTGAGATCGTTTTCAAGAAAATGTTGAAGATTAGCAGTGTTGAGGATATCTCCATCTCCAGTTCCATAGCTAAGAACCACCTTATATTTATTAGCCCGTAGACAATAGAAATATTGTTTGGATTTGTAATGATCCCAATCCAAAGCTCGGTTATATTGGGAATGTTTTTTCATGCGAAGAGTGATGGAATAATAATTATCATCCGTCCAATAACAAAAGGGAAGCTTATATTTCTTCATGTTGGCTTGAATTTCGTCTTGATTCTGCATGTTTCGATAATCCACGAGACAATTAATGAACCCACCAGGACCTTCAGCGAGACAAGCAATGTTTAAGCCTTTGCCTAAGAAATTAATTAATAAAGAATTATGTTATGTGAGTCAAAAAACCTTTATATTCCTTCATAATATCAGAAATTTGAAGGACTTCATTAAGCTTGAAATAGGCTCTGCTAAAAACTTCGGATAATGATCTTTCAGAACTCAAATAATTCCTCTTGATTTTACGATAGTCCATGAATTTAATGATAGAGGCGTTATATTTGGCTTTGCCTTCAGGCCGATAAATGTCTATCAGCTCATAATCTGAGATCAAATGCTTGATCCTATCTTCCCAGATGTTTCTATATTGGGTGATCTTGTTTTTCTCTTCAATGAGCTGACGATTATCACCATAATTCAAATTGATTTGAGGTCTTTCTGTACTAGTCTGCAATTTGAATGTAAAGGGATTCTCTGGAATTTCCTCATTAAAGTCCATTCTAAGAAAGTCATTTGATAATTCTCTTTGAAATGCCTCTGGAATTTTAAAGATCTCTGGTTCGAACTTCATCTCAATTTCCTTGCTTTCTTCTTCCATGGTTTCAGGTTTTTGGTCACTTTTTTCTTCCACAATACGGGTTTTTTCCCTAGAACGAGATCGGGACCTGATGATGGCCTGTTCTTCTTTGGTTGTTTTCGCAGGTGTCAAGGGTTTAAATGTGGAGTTTTGGAAATCTGACATTTTATTGTTGAATATCTTTATTGGGAGCTCTTTCTTAATAAAAAACAGATGATTTTTTTTGAATAAATAGGACGAAATATAAAAACTGCCTTTTTTTTTCTTCATGAAGTTCTTATAATTAGTATATATTTCTCATAGTAAAATGCTCATATTTTTGTTATTATCTTAATAAATTTGCCCAGCCCCTCCCCATAAAATTCTTAAATCTTCCATTAATTTGGGCTGTTTAACATAAAGCAGCAAACAGGCAGGCAAATATTGACAATTCACCATATATTAATTAAATTTATATTAAATTACAAAAATCCTTTAATTCTTTCCAGAACCCTTTCTTTTCTTCCTTGCGGGAGGTCCCCTTTTCTCGTTTCCTGATATCTTTGACCAATTCCATAAAAACTTCTGTGCAATTGATTTTTCTTTTCGCTGAAGTCTCCATAAACAAACAATTGAATTGTTTGGCGAGATCTTCTCCTGCTTCCTTAAAAACCTTCCTTTCCTGTATTAAATCGCATTTATTCCCCACAATGATCATAGGAAAATCTTTGGTATCCTTAACTCTTTCAATCCTTTTTCTTATTTTAGTCACTTCTTCGAAACTTTCCAATAAATCCACAGAATACACCACCACGAAGCCCTTTCCTTCTTTTATCCAATGATCTTGCATCACGACATATTCCTCTTGACCAGCAGTATCCAGGATTTCTAATTAATTATCAAAATTCAAATTTTATATATTTTTAAATGTTATGAACCTAAAGTTCCAGGCTGGTCATCTAAAACAAATGGCTTACGGAAAGTGTCTTGAAGAGTAGGGTTATATTCAGGGGAAAAAGTGCCGTTCACATACATGAGAGTAACACTAGACTTGCCCACACTTGCCACACCCAAAACCACCACTCTATAGTCATATTGCACTGTTTGACTCTTCGAGAGCCGATCACTTGAGGTTAAAGAAACCTTGGATTGCATAGGAATTGTTGAGGCGAGCTTTTTGTTAAGAAATTGGGTTTGGTTGGAATTTGTGAGAAATAAAAGTTTCCAGAATTATTTGGAAACAAAATATAAAAGAAAATTTTTTTTTTTTTTTTGGAATTTGCAAAAACCTTTTTATTTCAATAGGATTTTGTATTTTTTTAAATTTCTTTTGGTTTAGTCAACAAATTTTCTTTATTATTTCTGTATATTTAGTCATCTTGCTCTATATAAAATATGGTTTAATGAATCCAATAATTTAACAAATTTCAGCATTGAAATCAAATTGCTTAAAAGAATTATAACTTCATAAAAAAACATTTTTATTAATAATTTATTTATTTTAAATTTAATAAACCGATGAAGCCCATCATGTTGATTCAAAACGAGAAGGTCTTCTCCAAACCCCTTTTCTCTGTACCATTTCTTTGCATTAACCCCTCAAATTTCCTTTCAAGGAATCTGAAATGAAGGAAAAATTGAAGGAATATTTTCTCAAAAAATCTGAACTCAGCCTTTTTCCTGTAATCAAAGTTCTGCCAAAAAAAAAGAGCCATTGTCCTTTTTATATTTTTTTTCTCATAATAATCGTCTGAATGAATTTTAATTATAAACATAGTGAGGTCACCCACATCTCTCAAAAAACAGCTTGAAAAAACCCTAGAAGATGACAATTCATTGCATTTCAATGCTGATTCCACAAATATTAGTTCAGTTATGACGAAGAAATCGCCTCCCTACGAGGCCATTCATGCAAGGATCTTAGAAGTCTATTCACTTAGCCAGAACTGTTATCCAAAAATAAGGTCTATTTTTCCACCAATAAATAGAGCTGCTTCAGAACATGTTGATATAAGTAAAAATTGAGATTTTGGTATTTTTAAGAGAAAAATTAGTGAGAGAAAATCAAATAAAGAAAGATGAAAGAAGGAGGATGTATACAGAATCTATTGAAAAAATATTCGAAAAGAACCCTTTGGCCTTTCCAATTAGAGGGAAGAAATAAAATAGTGAGTTGTTTATTTAGGGTAATAAGAAATATAGAAGAAATGGGTTTTTTCTTTTAATAATAATAATGCATTAATCATAAAAAAGATATTGTAATTCTATAAAACCTCTCAAATATGATAATTTATCAATGAAATTCTTTTATAAAACATTAAAATTGCTAAAGCAAATTTCAATTTTCTTTGTTTTTATTTATGATTATTATAATTTCACAGAGAAAATAAATCATTTCTCCTTATATATATTCTTAACTTCATTCATCTTCTCCACATATTTCACGATTTTCTTCGCATCATTCGCCTCCATCAATAAAAACTCAATGCTATCCTTATATTTCACACAAATCGTCCCATTATCGTATTCATTGAATTTACCGTAAATTATCAATTTGTTTGATTTTTTTTCATTTGCCACCAAAGAGAAATTTAAGCCCTTCACCTTCACATTGCAATTTTCTAATACAAATAACGCAAAAGGAGTTTCCTCATTATTGTTTTTGAACAAAAACCCCAAATTTTCTATCATAACCATTTGAAATACTATTAATTCTTTAGAATTGTTCTTTTTTTTCTTCACTAACAAAAGCAAATCAGCTTCTTGCATAATAAAATCTCTCACTGATTTTTTCTCTTTTGTTTCTTTCTGCTTTTTCTCATCATTTTCACGAAGGACCACGAGTTTTTGCGTCAAGACGTTTTCCACTATACTATCGATAAATTCTTTGGGGAAGTTCTCACCATCGTTTAGGCCTTTCACATTCATGTTGAATTCTTTTATCACATTTTCTAAATCTTTTCGTTTCGCGTGATGAATTTCGATATCCAGCATTATGGTGACAAATGCTAACATATGCACAGCATCAAAATTCTGGAATATTTTCCGAATATATTCTTGATCATCCGGTGTCTTATCTTTGATATTATCCGAAGGCGCCTTGATTTTCTTCAATTCCTTGAAATATTTCCTCGAAAAAGCATAAAGTAAAATGTCGATTTTTTCAGGGTCATTTTCAATGATGAAATTGTTAAGAAAAAATTTCAAAGCTGAAACAAAGGACATATCTCTGAAAATAAATGATTCAGTGTAAAAGCTCAGAATCTCGAGTATTTCTTTGATGTTGAGATTAGTCAGGAAAGATGTTATTTGTATTTTGTCTTTTTTTACGAGTTTACAATTGGTTAAAGTTTTTTCATTGAAATTCCTTTGATTATGGAGGAATTTTGCTATTGCAGGTGGGGTATTCTTAATATGTTTTATGAATACAATGTAGGAAATGCCAGAAACTGCTTTGAGGTTGAAGATTTCAACTCCAATATCAACCATTTTCTGGAAACTTGGCTCAAGCTGCAAATTATGATCTGCCCAATTCCGCTTGTTTTTCTCAGGTTTCGTATTGGCTTCGTTGGTCAAATTCAAAGAAATCTTTTCTTTCACGAAATCCTTTAAAGTAATGACTTTGTTATCAACAAAAAGAATAGATCGACTTGAATCTGGAGTGTAGGATATCTGAGCTTTTGAGGTTTTATTATTTGTAGTCAACGGGTTTTTATTATAATGCGCGATGTTTCTTGATGCGCCAAAATCAACATTTACTGGTTTGAAATTAGATTTTGGTGGTAATTGAGCCTTTTCCAATGTTCCCTTTTGCCCTGCAGTGATATATGAGGAATTAACTTGGAATTTCAAGCCCTTTTTCACATTTAAAGCCGAAGTATATACATTTTTTAGTTTGAAAGGGATATTTTGTTTGATATGAAGGAATTCATTGAGGATTTGCGGCTTAGTGAGCATTGAGCTTGTGATTAGCGATGGTTTTGATGGTTTGGAGGATGGATGTTTGAATTTGCTTGTTTTATTGATTTTGAAATTCAAAGCAAGGTTTTTGCCGGTTTCTTCATGATCACCAATTTGAGAATCATCACAAAACATCACTGATGATAATTCGGATTGATTTTCTAGGTAATTCGCTTGATCCTCAGGCTCATCATCCGAGAAAGATAGACTATTAATGGTGCCCATTGATAACAAAGCATTGCAATTATTGTTATTTTTATCGTTTTCGATTAATGCTCCAGTTTTCACCTTCAAATTTTTGAAATATAAGTAATATTTATGTTGTTTTGGGAGGATCATATTTGGGATTCTCGCAGGTTCCTCTATATTTCCCAAAGAATCACAGGAAACATATTTATTGAGTTCCGAATTATATTGAGAAATAAACTTATGAACTATCTTATTCTCATAAGGAGTTTCAATCCTTGGATCAATTTCCGTCTCGAAACAATTATGATGACTCATTCCAGAAAGTCCCCCTTGTGATAATTTCTCGTTTCTTCCAGCCTTCGCGAAAAACACCTCGAAAATCTCTTTCAATTTCGGATCTCGAGCCAAATCCGCTGGCTTCGCATTATCTTTATTCGGAATCAAAAAATTCGCACCTTTTTTCAACAATAAATGACATACCACTGGTCTTTGGAAATAGCTTGCTACATGCAAAGGGGTCCATCCATCAGCATCTGTTATATCAACAAGAGCTCCTAAATTTAATAACTCCTCCACCACTTGAATACTGGCATGACGAGCCGCGACATGCAAAGGACTGGTTCGATCTTCATCAAAAGTGTTCACGTTGACACCTTTCTTCAAATAATATCGGATAGCACTGATGTTACGACCAGCTGATGCTTTGAAGAAGTTGATCTCATCCTTTGAAAGGAAGGCGATGGATTTAGGAGAAATTTTGCCTTTTGGTTGACAAAAAGTTTTAAAAATGTTGAGCTCATTGTTGTCTAGATTGGAACCTTCATACGATTCGTAATTAGGCATGCAAGCTAAACAATTGGCTTGGCTGGATTTGGGTTTTTTCAGGAAGGATTGCGAACATTTGGCCTTTTGGGAGTTTCCCATTATTAATAAAATGTTGAATTTAAAAATTTTGATTATGAAATTTAAAGTATTACATAATGTGTTTTAATTATTATTTAATTCAAGCATCCGTAATGGTAAAAAATCGATAAAATTTGAAAAAACAAACACCATTAAAGATAATTCAGATTTTCATTTGTGCTATTTATTATATGTAAGTCAAATCCAAATAAATCATTTAAAAAATGCTTAGGTTGGGAACATTACGTTTATTTTTTAGCGCTTCCAGGTCTTAATTGTCTTCCATTTTTTATCTTCTGGTTGTTTTCAGGAGGGACATTAGGTGTATTAATGTTCATCCCATCTTTATTTTTTCATAATAAAATGTTTTTATTATCTTTCAAATATTCTTTCTTACTCATAGCTCCAGGCATCGCATTAACCTGTGCTTGCATTGTATTCGGTCTAAAATTGATATTCGAATTGCTCATATTATTTTGCTTTTGATAAGTATGATAGCCTCCTCCATTTACCTTTAAATTGACGCTTGGATCATTGTACTCTTGATTAGGATCGCCCTTGTAATATTTTCCATCTTTACCCAGAACTTTCCCCTAAAATAACCTGAAGATAATCTAAATAATTATTTAACCTTGGAGTAATTTTGCGGAATTGATTGAACGCCGCAGCTTAAACATTGGATTGGGATGATTTTCTTGGTGCTGAGGATGGTATTGAAGGAATCGAGATTGGTATTGAATTGAATATTATTTGTGACATTTCTTTTGAGATTAACACTAATATGATCCACGTCTTTCTTTATATATCCAAGTTGTTCTTGTAATTGATTGAGTTTATGTTCAAAAATCAGGTTGTCTTTGGTCACATCATCTTGATTGGCCTTTGATTTTACTTGTTTCATAAGATTGTTTATGTCCAAATCTTTAAATGTTCGTGACACTCTTTTTTCAAGATCTACAAAAGCTTCTGTTCTTTTGACCACATCCATTAAGTCTTTCTTTAGTTTCTTGAAATTTTCATCTTCAGAAATGTTCATTGGAGGGGTAAATTGTTCAATTAGCCTTATGACCTCATCTATTTTTTAAATATTTTTAATTATTTGTGAAATTAAAATGAATAAAATACCTCTTTCAATGCCTCCTGAAATTATTTGGTTTTGTTTTACTGATCCAGCCAATGTTTCCAACATGTTATTATCAAAGAATTTCAATTTTGCTCTTAGATCCTGAAAAGAAATTTGTTGATTTAAATTTAAAATGATATTACTTCCTCCAAAGTTTTCAATAAATGTCGATGTTCATGAACTTCCGTTTTTAAAACAGATAGATCAGATTCCAAGCTGCATAATTTATGCGGGTCCAAATATTGGAAAGGATCGGATTGATCTTTGTTTTTATCTCCGCTGAGATTTGCTAAATTACTCATAGTTTCGGCAATTTTTTTCAGCTATGCATCGAATAATTAATAAAAAATCACAAAAATATATATATTTGAACCAAATCTCTCTCTAAATCGGTCACTTTATTATCCAGATTGTTAATGAAATTGTTTTGTCTTTCCAATAACGGAGCTGGGTTATATTTTGCTTCAAAATCCTTGAATTTAAACAAAAGATCATTCATTTTGACCTCTTGTTTCACCTTCTCCTCATTAAACTTCTCATTTGTCATCATCATGCCCAACAATCTATTAAAAAATTTAATCAAATCCTAATAATTATCATGATCACCCATCTTCAATATCTTTCATTTGTTTTTTATTAATCTTTATCTTTTCATTTAAAGTATCATCCATTAACTTAATTCTCCTCTCCAAATCAGCCTTCATCCTCTCATATTGCTCCATCCCCCCACCAGTGATGTTATTAATCAATTTCATCAATTTTTCCTCAGAATTTTTCACCGTGAAATCAACATATTCATCATTTATCCTTTTTCTTAATAATTCCTCACAATCTTGGATTCTCCAAACAGTCTTCTTCTCAACTTCTCGCACCATCTCTTCGAATTGCGCGATTTGACTGCCGAATTTCTTATCCATTTCGAAAAACCGCTTCTCATCGTTTTTTTTCAACTCTTCAAAATCGTTCAAAATCTTAGTTTTGAATTTCTTGCTTTTTCTCTTGTAATCGTTGGTGTTCATTTTTTCCATGGTTTTGGCTTCCAATTCTTTGGTTTTTTCTTCTAATCCGTTAATTTTTTTGAAGAGAAAAGTTGATGAATGGCCTAAAATGTTGATTTTGTTACAAAGTTTATTGATGCTATCATCAATTTCATTGCTTGTTTTCTCGCTTTTGGCTTTTCCCATTTGTCCATTGAGGATTTTGATAAAATCATTATCATAAATATTAATGGTTTCAGTCAAGAGGTTCAACGCGTCAATCAACTGCATTTAAAATCATATTATAAATGTTAAATTATTTTTTGTTTGCCTTCTTGTCTGTGGCTTTCTTGATAATTTCCCCTTGCATATCATTAATCACAGTGGCATGTTGATTCATGATGGAGGTTACATTGTCTAGAAATTGTTTAAGATGTTCATATCTCAAATCAGGAGAGATGTTTTGTGGTTTTGTTAGGGATAACATGCTTAAAGGAGGGATGAGATTTCCCTATAAAATAACAAAAACGTTAAGGTTAAAAAAAAAATAGATATACCGTGGCTGGTGAACTGATTAGAGTTTGGGCATTTGTATTCGAGATTGGGGTGGTTGAAGGTCGCTCCAAAAAGGTGTTGGTCAGAGGAGTAGCAGTTTTCATCTTGGGAAATGAATTTAATGACGAAAAATAATTTAAAACTGTTTGGTGTTGTTTTTTTTAAGAAATTTTCTTGGTTAATGATGATAAAAATAAAAATGAGCGATTTTTTCCATAGATATTAGTTTTCTTTTTTAATATAATTTTTGAGAAAAAAAGTCAAGATAGGAAATTTCATTTTTACAACTGTTCTTTTTCCAAAAACAAAATGCTGAAGTATTTATTGAAGAAGAAAGAATTTAATGAAAAATTTAAATTATATAATTTTAGACTGTAAACTGATTTTTTTAAGAATTATAAAGAAAAAAATTCATAGAGAAAATTTCTCAAAATCCATAATTCAAGGATTTCGAAATACAAAGAACAAATGTTATGAGGATTTAGCTCAGTGGTAGAGCATAGGACTGCAAATCCTGGTGTCGTGGGTTCAATCCCCACAATCCTCTCTTTTTTTTTCAAACATCAAAAATAATAACTTTTAACTAAAAATTGGAAATTCAGTTTTTTTTTATTTTTTGAAGTGTCAGACCAAAAAATCATCAGCTTTGGGATTTAGCTCAATGGTAGAACAAAAAACTGCCCTCTCTTTTTTATATATTTTTGCTTTGATTCTGGTTAGGAAAAATTATTGAACAAAATGTTGATTGGAGGGCTCTTTTTTATAATCCCCTTATTATAAATTATGGAAATAATGATTTTTCAGCCTGATTGAGTTCTAGAACGTTTGTTTTTTTGCATTGTACATTTTAATAATTTCCTTTTTTGTTAAAGAATGTCAATAAGAAAAAAGGAGAACGATGGGATTTGAACCCATAACCTTTAGACTTGGAAACTATTGCGCTTCCGTTGCGCCACGTTCTCTTTTTGAAAGATTTCCCTAAAATATTTTTGCTCAATTTTGGTTGTGATAGCTCAACGAAAGGAAAATATTAGAAAAGATTTCAGTTTTGAAAATCTCATTTTCTTGAAAACTCAATAAAGATTAGAGAGAAAAAATGAAAATGATGAAATAAATTATTATATTTTTAGTAAAAATGATGCATTCTTCAAAAAAGTTTAAAAAGAGAACGATGGGACTCGAACCCACAACCCTCAGACTTGCGAACTATTGCTCTACCGGTTGAGCTACGTCCTCTTAATGAAGTTTTAAAAGTAAAATTATGTGCTCTACTTCAAAATGATAAATTCAACATTAATATATAAATTAATGCATTTTCGATTTTTTAATATAAATGTATGAAAGTTTTATAATTTTGTGGAAAAAGAAAGAAAAATAAATAAGCATTGAAGCTGTTTCCAAGATTATAATATGGTGTTTAAATATAAATTAGATGCCAACTTCAATTTACAAGACAATGCGTTGTCTTTTACCTAAAAATGTTTGGGTTTGAATAAAAACGATTTAATTATTTGAAATTTTTAAGGAGAAAAAATAGTTTCTCAATCTAGAAAGAAAAAAATTTTATTAAATTCCATTAAATATGCTCTCCTTTTGTCATTCTTTAAAGAAAATATTTAAAAGCTAAAATGTTGTTTTTCTCATATATTAATAGAAAATAATTTTAGGAAAAATGATAAAAAAGAAAAAAATTAGGAGGACTATGGGGATCGAACCCATAACCTTCAGATTTGGAGTCTGACGCAACTACCATTGTGCTAAGCCCTCCAGTTGATATAATAGAGGAAATTCCAGAATTTAAAATATGTTTCTTGTATTTTCACTCAAATTCCTTCAAGGAAGATCTCAAATCTCAAAATATGTTATTTGGTTTTTTTTTCATTGAAGCTCATAATATTGTTTTTTTGTTTTTTTTTCATAGTTTTTTCAGTGAATTACATAATAATTTTGATATTGTCCATGTTTTAGATTAGCCAGAAATACAGACAAGCATAGGAAGAATATAATCTAATGTGAAAAAAAAACAAAGATAAAAATAATCTTAATTATGTTTATTATTATTGGTGTTCATTTTTTTGGAAAAAAATATTGAATAAAAATTAACAAAAATTTTGTAATAAAGAGGAAGTATAGCGATTTCCTATAAATTTCTGCTTAATTCCATGCATAGAAAAAGAAGCCACCTTCCTATGTGCTTTAGCCTGTTGAATTTTGAGATTTTCAGCCAAAATTCTATTAACCCTATCTCTCTCTTCAGAAAGATTCAGATTTTTATTGAAATTTGTTGAACTCATAGAAAAAGATTTAATTTTTTTTTTAATTGGTTGCAAAGTCACCCATCCGTTTCTCGATTTTTCAAAGTTTTCACAATTTTGTTGGAAATTTTTTTTAAAACTTTGTGAAACGCTCTTGCATTGCCAAAATTTATCATCCTTTCTTTGGGTTTGACTGGAGAAATTGGCTTCTTTAGGAGAAACCGTCACCATTCCAGATGAATACCTTCTTTTTTCAATTTCTTCATTCAGATTTTTATTTTTTTCATTTGCTTCATTCATTTTGTTTTCTCCATTCATTTTATTTTCTTCATTCATTTTATTTTCTTCATTCATGTTAATTTTTTCATCTTTTTCATTAAAATCACTCACAGTTTTGAGAATAAAAGGAATTTCTAACTCAGCAACACCATGTTCTTTTTGATAATTTTCATTAACATTTGATAAAACACTTTTTCTGGAATTTAATAATGGGGTCATTTTGTTATTATCAAATTCCTTCATAAACATTTTAAATTTGCGACGTGCATGGCTTTGAAACTTCTCTTGGCTGGGGGATAAGGAATTTTGGAATAAGATCTTTTTTATGTCAAAATTCACCTTTGGAGGGCTTTTTGTGTTTTTTTCAAGCATTTCTAAACCTTTGGTAGGGGGAAGAAAAAACATCGCATCAGGGTCCATATCCTTTGAATAAATTTCCTTCTTTGAAAAATCGTCGGGGGAGGTGTTTTTAACTTTCGGAGCTAAAGTTTTAGATTTGAATTGAGATAAATCTCCCAGAAAATGTTCAAGATGTTGTTTGTTTTTTGGCAAGACAAATTTTAATTCATTTTGAATGAAACTTTTGATTCTTTTTTTTCTTGAATCGGCTCGAATTTCAATTTGTTGTCTAAGTCGAAGGTTTGCTGATTCATCTGATAACACCCTCCTATAAAATTCCTAACAAAAAGTTAATATAACAGAAGAAAAAAATAATTATATACTTTTCTATTTAACATATATAATTCTCCAAATGATGAAATGCATCTGACGCAAGATTTCCGTTTCGTTTTTTCGATCAATTCTTCCTCACCAAACGTTTCACCCACAGGAACTACAGCAATCTATAATAAATTTTCTATCAAATTGAGAAAATAAATTATTTAAAATACGGCATATTTTTTAAAAATGTAATTTTTATATGTTTGATCTAAATTGTTATGATTTGGATTTTCCTCCTCTTGGAATTCACCTTCTTTTTTTATTTTCAAGGTAACTGAAATCTAGAAAATTCTAAAAACAATTACATCTTTGAAAATTTTACCTCAAATTCTCCAGATTTCACCATATATAACGCGTCATATTCATCTCCTTCTTTGAAAACATATTGATTTAATTGAAATCTTCTTTGATCAGTATATAGAAAAAGCGTTTTCACAGCATTATATGACCATTTACTGAATATTTTCATAGTGGCAAAAAACTCTACTTGTTGGTATAATTTTTTTTGTTCAACCTCCTCTATTTATTCTGAAATAAAAACCACAAAATTCTTTACTTACTTAAAATCAATTCGAAATTTCTCTTGTCCAAAACAGCGAAACATGATTCTTCCTTGCATCTTATGGTTGCAGCCCTTGGTTTTTTCTCCATCAAGGCCAATTCTCCGAAAGAAGCTCCCGCGCTTAAAACTTTGATTTCAGTTAATGAAACTTCCACTTTTTCTTCAATCACTCCATTTTTCTCTTCTTTTACTACTTTTGGAATATTCACCCATACGCCTACTGAGCCTTGCAATATTACATAAAAAGTGGTTCCGACAGTGCCTTTTCAGAAAATTCTGACAGGAAAAAACAAAATTTCTTAAGAACCTAGTTCGAAAATAGTGTGGCCTTTGGGATAAAATTTAAAGGTCATGGCTCGGACACATTGCTCATGGGTTTCTAAGCCCATATCTTGAAAGAAGGTGACTTTTTCTGTCGATTTTTTAAGGATCTTAATATCATTAATTTTTCTGCTATTCGGGGGTTTTTGAAGCAAAATGATTGCGACCTTAAATGAAACCGAAAAAAATTATAATTTTAAAGGTTTCCTTAAAATTTACCTCAAGAAGTTGTTCCGGGGATACTTGATCTATGGCTGATTGGGTTTCAAGAACAGAAAATCGTGGGTTTTTCTTAAAAATATCCCAATCTTCTTGTTTTTTCTTTAATTGTTCCTGCCTTTCTGGGGATTCCATGTAAATTTGCCCAAAGCTTTGTGATTTCCTCGACATTTGAATGATTGTCGATGATTTTTTGTTTAGTGGAGAAAAAGTGTCAATGTTTTTAAGGAGAGATGTGCTCACTAATGTGGAGGGATTGTTGGTAGGATTTAATAACATACCCTTTCTACTTGGGTTTTGAATAGCTGAAGAAGTGGATGATCTCATAAATTTTGGATTTAGAACCAAAAAACTTGATCTTGTTTTATTTAGGGAAGCCATCAATGGTGCTTTTTATTAATGCAAAAATAAGTTTGTTTGTTTGTTTGTTTGTTTTACATTTTAAGAATTATTCAAAAATTTTTATATTGAAAAAGTGAAAGGAAATTTAGAGAATTTATCAATTTTTGACGATTTAGGGAGTCATAAAGAAATAGAATTATAGAAAAAAAGCGAGATGTTGTTTAGAACAAAAAAAAAAATTTTCAAAAGAAAGAAAAATTTTATAAATTTTGAATTTTTTCTCTCTCTCTTATGAAACCAGTATTAGTCTATCAAAACGTCCAAAAAAGACATCAAATTCTTCAAAGCATTTAACTTTAAATGCATTTTTATTCATTAATGTTAAATTTTTCTTTAATTATCAATTATCAAAGATATTACTTAACCACTTTCCAAAAAACGTGGTTTTTTAAAAAATTAATATAAAAAAATTTAAATTTTAATATTTTTTGCTTTCAGGGGGAGCTTTTTTTATTTTGGTAATTTCAGTCCAAAATTAACGATAAAATTCGTGTATTTAAAAAAATATATTACTACTAAATTACTTTATGGAATTTTAGAAATCAAATTCCATTTTGTCTAACAACAATTCTCTTTCCTTTGCTTGTTTTTCTAACAACAATTCTCTTTCCTTTGCTTCTTTTGCTTGTTTTTCTATTCTCTTTCCTTTAAAAAGCAATTCTCTTTCCTTTGCTTCTTTTGCTTCCAATGATTCTAACAACAATTCTCTTTCCTTTGCTTCTTTTGCTTGTTTTTCTAACAACAATTCTCTTTCCTTTGCTTCTTTTTGTCTTTGTTGCTCCTTCAAATCTTCCAATTTCTCCTTAATGGTGAAGGGATTGTACCAATTTACTACTAAATTCTTGATGAACCATAAAAATTTACTATTGTTCCCTTTGCGTCTTCTTCCTTTATTACCTCACTTATTACCTCATTTATCAATTTGTTAGAAGGCTCCAAAATCATTGTTAAAAGCAATAACATATTTAAAGTTATCAGCAGCACCTCCTGGTTTTAAATAAAATTTCCTCTTTTATTTTTTTCTTTTTCTGTCGCTTTTTCATCAATGTTTGTTTTAGCCTCATTGTGGATAGCGAAATCTTCTGTTTGTTCCTCATTGGAAAACGTTGTGTTTTTGGAATATGTGAAATTTAAAAAGATTACTTTTTCTTTTTTAAAACTTCATTCAGTGGTGCTTCTGAATAGACTAGTATGAATCCAGGAGAAAATCCAAGTTCTTCAGTCATCTGAAACAAACCATCTATTTCTGAAAAGATTCCCTTATCCACAAATTCCATTCGCTAAATATCGGAAGTATGATCTTAGAATGATGAATTTCATTAAAACCTCCATTTGTATCTCTGGAATTTATTTCAAAGGATTTCCCTGCAACCTGCAACAATTCTTGATCAAGTAAAACTTCTTGAAATGAATTATCATCATAATTTCCGTCATAAATCGGCGCATTTACTTTGAGTGTTTTTTGAGGTTGAGCTTTTTCCATTGATAATGAGATGTTTTTATAAATATTTATTGTTTTTTGAGAAAAGAATGTAAATTCAGAAAATTTATAAGTTTTTCTTTTTTATTTAAAAGAAAGAAAATTTTTTCGTTTTAGGCTTTAATTTTTTGGAATTTGTATTTTAAATTTTGGAACTTTTTTTAAGAAAAAACTTAAATTTTTTTTTTGAAAATTTATTGTGAATTTTTTGCAAAATTTTTTAATTTTTTTTAAAAAACTCCATGCAAAAATTTAAGAAAAAACTTTTTTTTTTATTTCATCTTTTTTAAAACATTTCAAAAATATCAAAAAATTTCCCAAAGTGCATGTGTTCTACTTAAAATTATTATGATTATTTATAAAAAAAATTGAATTTAAATGAAAAATAACTCAAATTAAACAATTTCGGTAGATTTCTTAGAAATTTTATTTTTTCTTATTTATTTTAGAAAAAAGTGTTTTCATTCTTAGACTGGGTTGTTTTCTATGGCTTGCAAAGTGACAGATTCATGAGGTTGCTAGAAAAAAAAAAAAATTTTCTTAAAATAATAGAATAGAAAACTACTTCATTATGGCCAATATTGAGTTCACTTGATGGATAAACTGTTTTATTTTTGGGTGGATCTTGAATAAATTGCTTATTTATGAAAAATATATTTTTTAGGACTATTATGAGAAGTCATTTGCAGTTTTTCCCAAGTGGATGTAAAAGGCTTATGGTGAATATACTTCTCTATATGAGAAGCAAACTCTGGAATATTTCCCAAAGTAATGATATCAAAGCCTTTATTATATTCATCAGTATACTTTCGAACATTAACTTTATTTCGAATTCTGAACTTTGTTCTCTCTTGGTTTTCAATATCTTTTTCCTAAAATAATTTTATATATATTAAATAGAAAAAGTTACTCGGTATTGTTGTTCTAAATTATTTCTCAATTCATACCTCTTTTTTTTCATTTTCCTTTGCAAGTCAATAACTTTAATCTCTTCTGGCACCTCTTTTGAAGGATCCATTATCACGGTTTCTCTTTCATGAGCCGTTTAACAAAAAAATAGAAAACAATATTAAATACCTAAACTTCCATGAAGGAGGAAATCTTGAGGAAAAATTTTTCCCATGAATTTTTTGTTCATCCTCTCTTTTTCTAAATTCAAAAAATTTAAATGATCATCATTGAAGATGATCCTATTCCATTACTGTTGATAGTTTTTTTCCTTTTCTGAGTCAAAATATTCCCCAATCACGCAATTATAGCCTCTTGTTTTAGTAATTTTATCGTGAACTTCTTTTTTTTGGTTTTCTTGAAGAGTCTGATCAAACGTTTAAGATTTAAAGAGAACTTAAAGAAACCTTGGTTTTTTCCTCATGATTCTGAACATAAAAATTTGATATGATGTTGAAATCTCTTGTTTTATGAAAATCCACTTTTTTTTGTTGTTCTCTTTTCTAATAAAATTTAATCCTTTTGCCAATTTTTAATTATTTCTAAATTATACCAATATTGATGGTATTTTGTCATAATTTTGGAACTTTGGTTCTGAACTTTTTTCGTTTGTGATGATGTTATAGTCAACTTGATTTGAAGGCAATAAAATCTTTTTTAATTTGTCATTCGGATCTTCAATTTTGCCACAATTTGGCTTGTTTTCAATGGTGATGATATCATATTTTTGGTCGTATTTTTTCAGACTTTCCTTAAAAATTGTTAATTTCTAAATTACATGAGGAAAAAACAGACCATTTTTTTATCTTTTGTTTTTTTCACCAGCTGTTCATCTTTAACCACTGCTTTTTTTTCCTTAAATTAAACAAAATCAGAGAAAAAATCCATGGATCTTATTACCATGTCTTCTTGTTGATATTTTTGTAAAATTGGATGATATAAAACTTCCTTTTGCTTCACATCTTTATTGGTGATCTTGTTCACCTTGACAGGTTCAACAATTTTTTCTTTCTTTTCTGTATAATATTTCTTGATATCATCTTTCCACGATTTAAGGTCCTTTTCGTCAAAAAGCATCAAACAAATATTTAAAACTTGATCAAAATTAATAACAGTTTTTTAACTCGAAAAAGTTATTATAAAAAAAGCTTGTTTTTGGTTTTTTTTTTTAATTTTAAAATATTCCAAATAATCGTCTAGTTTTCTTATTTTTCATTCCATTATCGTTTTCTAGCTCATCACAGTAAGTTCCAAGATCCCCAACTTTTTTTTTCATTTCTCCGACCAAATTCATCACATATTTATATTCATTTAAAAGATCAGCGACTTCAGCAACATTTAATTGATTATAGTCTTTGTTTGGGTATTTGAGTTTTTTGCTTTCCATGATAGAAAATAAATCTTTAACTTCATTAAGTCTGCCTTTTATATTTGTTAGATGAAGATTTTGGAAATCTGTCATTTCTGTTTCGATCACTTTAATTTGTCCATTTAAATTGTTTTCTTGCAAAGAGTTCACTTCTTTAAAAGGTTTGAAAGTGCTTTCATTTGGATCGATCCCATTTTTATTTTCCTCCTGGACTTCTTCAAAATATTTCTTCGAATTGAGGTCACAAAGCCTTTGGAATTCCTTCGGATCGATTTTCAAATGAGTCGCATCCAATTTCTCTAAAAAATTAACTGCACTATCATAAGCTGTGAAATAATAATCTTCTTCTCCTCTTAATCGATGTGGTTGTCGGAAATCTCTTAAATAATAATTTTACCTTAAGATAAGGAAGAAAGCTAACCTGATAAATTCAATGTTGGAAATTGGATTTTTCGGCTGAGCCTTTAAAACCACATAGATCAATACAGGGAGAAAATCATCTGCTCCAGTTGGTTTTGAAGTTTCTTTGTTCGCTTGCCACACCATGCCTTTTTCTTAAATTTAGTGATTGTTTCAAAAGAATTTCAAACTGCTGACAATCTTGCAACAATTGATAATGGAGATCACTTTATCTCTTGGAGTTTTATAATCATCAATTTTGTTGAGATCTAATAATATATAAATTTTTTAGATTTGCATGGTATTAAAGAAACGTTTCAAAGCATGTTCAAAAGAGCTCGAAATTATCACTTCCTGTTTGCATTCTAAATGAGATAACTGAATAAAGTCAAAAATCTTGAATAATCTTTCAATTTTTCTATCCTTCTCTGATGGATATAGCACAATTAGTCTATAAAATTAATATGAAGAAAATACCCATAAAAAAATATTAATATTACTTCGAATACAATGCTTTAGTTATGATTCCTTCAATGGCTTCCCCATTCTCAAATTCGTTTTCAAAACTCTCTTTCCAAATATTTTGAAATTCAATTTCGAAGTCATTGACGAAATCAGAAACTTTCTGTTTTATTTCGTTTCCCTTATATTTGTCATTTTGTGCTTCCTTGATAAAACTAAAAAATCATGTGTTTTTCAAATTTCTTTACAAAAGCATCCGATTTTTTAAACTTTCACTGGGAGGGGATTTTAGTTTTTCGGTAAATTTATTAAAAAAGTTTTTCTTTTTCTCATTTTTGCTTTGGAGCTCAGTTTCTGTTTTTTTTGTGTTTTCTAGAGAATTGGGAGCATTATTATTACCTTGATTGTTTGAATTGCAAACTGCAGGTAAACTGTCTTGGCTCAGAAGCTTGGATTCCTTGTATTCAACAGGCTCAGATATATCTATCAAATTGGCGTTTTGAACGATTTTTTTTTCATTAGGATTTTCCATTTTAAGTGAATTTTAAAAATAAATAATATAAAAAAAACTTTTGATTTAAATTTTTATCCGAATTTCCAATATTTCGTTTCCCAATCTGTCTCAATTTTCATCTTCATTGTTATCACATTCCCCCTCCTCATTAGCATCAGTAAAGTCTTTTTTCTTTCTTTTTTTAATTCCAGGACAAGTGGAGTTTTTTGTATGTCTTGCAACTCCGCATATTTTGCAACCTTTTTTCTCTTTGGTATTTTTTTCATTTTTGATTTGATTGTAATTTCTTTTAGATTGATCTTGTTTCTGACCGTTTGGGCAATTTGGAGCAATATGACCTGGCTCTTTGCATTTAAAACAGACAATTGAATTTTTTGAAAAATTGTTGTTGTTTTGATTGTTCTCATAATTATTTTGAAAATTATTACTGTGATATACCTCTGAAGAGCAGGTTGAGGCAAGATGGCCTTCTTGTCCACATTGATAGCATTTTATTTTATCGTTACCAAAATTATTGGAGTTATTATTACCTCTATTGAAATTATTATTATTAGTGTGATTTCCATTATTTTTGTTATTTGCAAAATTTGTAGAATTCATTCCTCCTCTGTTATTTGGAACGGAAAAATTGCGGGGACATGAATTTGCATAATGACCTTCTTCTCCACATTTAAAACATTTAATGGCATTTTTTAAGCCCTCGTTATGAGATCTTTCTCGACCGGCACCATTGATTGAGTTGCTCCTTTCTTCAATATTCATCCTATTTTCATTTTTGAAAGTTCTTCCACTATTATTTTGGTTTTGATTGTTATTTTCATTAGTTTTGTTAAAATAATTATTTAAAGTTCCTTGTTGCTTACTAGTGCAATTATTAGCAAAATGACCTTTTTTGCCACATTTGAAACATATATTTTCTAAACAATTGTTTAATAATTAAAATTTACAAATAAAACTTTGATTGTCATTGCCACCATTCCTTTGACCACTTCCTTTATGTTCTTCTTCCGTCGAGTTTCTTGAATATTGATAACCCATTTCTTCCAAGTATTGATTACATCCTGGCAACAAACAAAACATTGCCCCATTTGGCTCCATACTTAAAATCACTTGAATCCCCATGGGAATAAAATCGCTTTCAGAAAATTTTAATTCTACCATTGAAGAAATAATGTTTTTGTTTTTGCATCTTTGGCAAGATGAAGGTTGAGGTCGACACTAAAGAAAAATTATAATTTATTTACCAAAATTATAGAAAACTTCTGTAATTAAGTCAGGTAAAAACGCAGAATTTTTGCAATTTGGATATCCGGAACAACCGCAAAAGTATTTATTGTTTTTTGTTTTCTTCAGTTTCATGCTTTTACCACATTTTTCGCAAATGAACAGTGACCTGTTTAACCATCCACTGGCATATTGGCAGGCTTGATTGGGACATTTAAAGCAAGGCATATTTGAGTTGAATTTCGAAGGACTTTTGTCGGGTAAAACATCCTCAAAATCATTAGGGGGATTATTGATGCACCAAGGACACAAATAATAAGTGGTATTCTTTTCAGTTTTTACATTAATAACCTATAATTAAATTTTAAGAGAAAAATTTAATGAAAAACAAATAAAAAATAAAAAGATAACCAAAATGTTTAAAAATGATTAAATTTATTTAATAAAAAAGGAAAAACCTAAATACTTGTGATTTGCAAAGTGGGCAAAGAAAATTGACTTTGGTTAATTCCCCTTGTTTTGGCAACTGCATCAATATATCACAATTTCGGCATTTTAAACCACGGAAAAATTGGCCCTTCATCAATACCAAGTTTCTCTGACATTCTTTGCATAAGCCCAGATCGACTTCTTCTTCTTTTCTTTCTTCATCTTCCCCATGGTCTTCCCTATAAAATTTCCTCACATTTTCAATAAAAACGCTCCTTTGAGAAGAAATTTGAATGTAAACTTCTTCCATCGCAGTGACACTTTCCCTTATAACATCACTTTTATTTTTTCTTCCTGCCACAATTTCCTTCATTTTCTTTTCCATTTCTGCTCTTAATTTTGGCTTTGCCAGCTCCAAGCCCATTTGTTCATAACTTTCGACCAAAGCTAAACCTAAATTTGTTGGTGAAAAAAAAGCTCCGTTGATTTTCTCTGCATATCCACGTTCTTGTATTGTTTTAATATGTTCAGCGATCGTTGCATCTGTTCCTATCCCATTTTTATCCATTGTAGCAATAAGATCAGCCTCTGAAAGCAAAGAAGGGGCTGTGGTTTTGCCTTCCTTGAGTAGAAGTTCGGTCGGAATGAATTTTTGGTTCAAATTCAAATTGGGCAAATTGGTTTCAGTCCATTTATCATAAATATAAACTTGGAGGTAATTGTACTCAGTGATCAAGATCCCTTTCGCAAAAAATTCCTCTTCATTTATCATGATTTCTATCAGTTTTTCCTGACCTTTGGCATCCTGTGAACAACAAGCTAAAAAATGACGAGTTACCAACTCATAAACTTTCCATTCTTCAGTGGTGGCATCGGTTTTCAGCATAACTTTCGAAGGATGTATTGGTGGATGGGCATTATCATTATGAGGGCCATTTCTTGGCCACAAAAATGTATTAGTGGATTGGTTTGATAATAAATTAGAGGCATACTCACCCCATTCATTATTGTCCACTTGATAACCTATAAATTCTTTCAGATTAATAGATTTCAGAAACGAATCAGTTTCGGTTCGGGGGTAACTGATGAACCCTTTATTATAAAGTTTTTCAGCAATTTCCATTACTCGAGATGATGACATATGCAGTTTCCTGGATGCTAGTTTCTGTAATTCGATAGTATTTAAAGGTGAAGGTCTCCATTTTGATTTAGGACGTGTTTCCACTTTCATCACAAGGGCTTCTGGCTTTTCTAAGCATTTTTCATAAAGCAGTCGAGAGCAATATTCATCATAAAGCCGATTTCTCATCCAAGAAAATTCTATATACTCATGATGACTAATGAACTAATAAATTTCTGAATAAATGGTTAATTTTACCTTCCGTTTCTCGATTCATATTTGCAAAAAATATACCAAAAAGTCTCTGGGACAAAATTTTTCACTTTTTTATATCTCTCAACAACGAATCCCAAGGTTGGAATCTGACAAGGGCCGTAACTTATGAGGTTCGAATTTAATGAAGAAAATCTCGGTTGTAGAGTTAAGGTTTGAAATCTCGTAAAAGAGGCACCGACTCTTAAATCTATTTCTTGCCTTGCTTCAATTGATTCGGCAAGCCTTTTGTTCGGTTCTTTCAAATTATTGAATGCATGGTTGATGTCATGAGATGTGATTGCTGAAAAATGTGCTCGTAAAATTTTTAAATTGCGATTTGTTTCCTGGCAGATTTCGATGACTTCGTAAGCAATGGCTTCACCCTCGGCATCACAATCAAGCCAAAGGACCAAAATGTTCGCATTTCTCGATAACCTTTTAAGATTAGAAGCTAATTTCATTTTATCTTCGCAGACAGTCTTGTTAACAGGTGCTTCTATTAAAAAATAAGAAAATATATTATTTGGAAAATAGAACCTCGTAATAACACTTTTGGGTCAACCGATTTCCAATCTTTGTAATTTGGGGGAAACTCGCAATTCATTATATGCCCCGTGACAGATGTAAAGTTCATTTTGGCAGGTTGGGCTTGGAAGGTGATATCGAACTCATAAACAGGGTTATATTGTGAGTCAGATCTTATGGATGAAAATTTCTTTCCGGATAAAATAAATGTCACCTCTTTCGCTACCGAAGGCTTTTCTGCAACGTTTAGAATGCAGGGAATGGAAAACATTATTTATGAATTTTGTTACAATTTTTGAATTATAAAAGCCCTCTAAAAGTAATTTTGGAACTATTTTATTTTTCTAAAGATCAAAAATTTAGACTATTTTAACTAAAAAAAATTGGTTTATTTTTGTTTTACATTTTTTTTTTCTATTTTCTTATTATTGTCCATTATTTTTTTAAAAATCTATCCACAACAACTTCCTCCCTTTTTTTCCACAAAAGAATTTTCTATCACCTTAGTTCCGCATGGAAATTGTCCATAATGTGTTGATCTATCTCCGACGACCTTGAAGTGTTGCTTCAGCCATGTTTCTTGCAGCATAGAGGCTGTGTTTCCGCAAACAAGGGCTGGCTTATTCTTCTCGAATTTATGGTGATCGTCTAACAGATAACTATGAGGATATTCCACAATGGTACCCAAATACATTGCAAATTGTCCATAATCTTCACAGTTTGGCTCGAGATTTTCCAATTTGAACAGCCGATAAGTGATTGAATAAAATTTTGTTTCTCCTAAAAGCTTTTTATATTCATAAAAGTCTTTTGCAGAAGAAATAGAAATTTCTCTTCTTTCCATTTCTCTAGGCTCCAAAAACCCAATTTTTTTGCAAAGGGATAGAAAATCATTGATATAAAGTGCACCACTGATACATTCACCATAAAGAATTTTATTATTTTCTGCTTCTTTACTCAATCTGCGGTCTGAATATACGTCCGAAAAGTAAAACTCTCCTCCTTTCTTCAGCACTCTGAAAGCCTCTTTCAACACTAAATCTTTTCTCGGAGACAAATTGACTACACAATTGGAAATCACCATATCAATTGTGTCACTTTTAACCCCGGACAAATCCTCAATGTATCCTTGAATGAAACTCATATTGTTACTTGGATATTGCAGGTAGTTCTTGGTATATTCATCAACGTATTTTCTAGCAACATCCAATTGAGTATCTGTCATATCTATTCCAATAACGGAACCTTGGGGACCAACAAGTTTGGCTGCTATGTAACAATCTCTTCCTGTTCCACATCCGAGATCCAAAATAGAGCATTTTTCACAGCCAAGAGGGATCGGGAACCCACATCCATAAAACTTTTGCAAAATTTCGCTAGGAATCTTACTCAAAATTTCCTTTATGGATGGATGGGGGGCCTTAGAAATGGTGCATGCTGAAGTTTTCAGATCATCCTTAGAAGAAAGCACTTTGCTATAATAGGTTTTCACGTCCTCATGAATTTCCGTCATTTAAGATTTATATTTGGATTTTTTTTTTGGGGAACTTTATTAAAAAATATAATTTTTTTTTTTGAATATACAAAACTAAAACACTTTACTAAAAACACAAATTTTAAATTTTTAGAAAATTTTATTTTTTTCAAAATTATATCTTTCCAGTAAAATTATATTTGGATTGTTTTTTTTTTTAACTTTATAAAAAAAATTTTATTTTTGTGAATTATTAAAAACAACTCCTTTAATTTATGCACTTTGAGGAATTATAATATTTTTGTATTGAGAATCAAAAAGAGAATAATTCAAACCCTGACCTCTAAAAATTGGCATTACTTTAATTCCTTGTATTTATAATTTTCTCTACTTCGTTTTTGGAAGAAAAATAAATTTATTTCAGGCTCACTAAACTGAAATGTTTTCAAAAATTCTGAGGTCTTTCTCCAACTTTCCCTTCATTCATAGATTCTCATTTTTTAGGTATTAGTTTTAATTTAATTATTTTTAAAAAATTTCTT
>Ga0302320_10006969_pt1 | contig 24951 bp, 12 predicted proteins | sample Bog_T0_3_FD_202130 | JGI IMG/M metagenome (GOLD analysis project Ga0302320, IMG submission 202130) | Peat permafrost microbial communities from Stordalen Mire near Abisko, Sweden - Bog_T0_3 | ecosystem: Environmental > Terrestrial > Soil > Wetlands > Peat | place: Sweden: Abisko, Stordalen Mire...
TGCCGGGCGATCAGATCAAACGGACGCTGGCGGGTATTCCCGGGAGGTTTATTCTGATGTTGGACGCCTGCCATGCGGGGGCGGTGGAGGGCCAATCGCGTCGCGCGGCCACGTCGCTGACGGACGATCTGGTGCGTGACCTGGTCAGCGACGATTTCGGAGTGATCGTGATGTGTTCAGCCATGGGGCGGGAGTTCGCCCTGGAGAGTCCACAGGTGAAGCACGGCTATTTCACCTTGGCGTTGGTGGAAGGGTTGTCGGGCAAGGCGGCTTACAACCAGGACGGCGTGGTTCAGCTCAACGGGCTGGACCTGTACGTGACCGATCGGGTAAAGGAACTCAGCAAGGGGATACAGCATCCGGTGACCGCCCGTCCCACCAGCATTCGCTCTTTCCCCTTGTCAAGACGATGAAACGGGAAAGAAAAACGCGCATACAAAAGAGAGAATCCGCATGTACCGCTTATTATTCGCATGGTTCGTCCTCGGACCTTTCGTAGTTAGCCCTATCAGGGCAGAGGAACTTAAGGGCAGGCCAATCCTGGCACTCAACGCCAGCGGCCATACAGATGGCGCTCACATTGCCTTCACTCCGGACGGCCGCACGCTCGTCTCCGTGTCGAAGGACAAGACGATTCGCATTTGGGACGTGGAGACGGGCGAGTCGACCCGAGTGCTTCATCCGCCCATCGGGGCGGGAAGGCTGGGCACTCTTTATGCCCTATCCATCGCACCGGATGGCCGGCTATTGGCTGTGGGAGGGGTCGGGCCGAAGGAGCATGACGCCTGGATTTATCTGGTCTCGTTCCCCGAGGGACAGATCGTTCGCACGCTTCGCGGACACACCAACACGGTGATTGCAGCCCGATTCTCCCCGGATGGTAAGCGACTCGCCTCCTCTAGCGAGGATACGACAGCGCGGATCTGGGATGTGACCACCGGCCGTTGCGAGCACGTGCTCAGCGGTCACACCGGGCATGTTTACGACCTGGCCTTCGCACCCGACGGTCAGCGGCTGGTGACTGCCGCATTTGACGGGACGGCAAGGATCTGGTCGGCGGACACCGGCGTGCTGCAGCGTAAATTGAAGGATCCATTCAAAGGGCGATTGTACTGGATGCGATCGACGGCCTGGAGCCCGGACGGCGAGACGATTGCCACCGGAGGTTTTGATGGTTGCATACGCCTCTGGACGGCGCAGGGCGACTTACGCCAACGGTTCGGTCCCTTCGGTGGCCAAATCCAGTCGCTCGACTTTGACCGTCATTCGCGCAAGCTGCTGTTCACCAGCTCCCTATCGGCCAGGCCTCCGGCGGTCCTCGATCTCGATACGGGGCAGGAAGTGGTGCGTTTCAACGGCCTTCTTCACGGTCAATTCCAAGGAGAACTGAGCCCTGACGGGATGCTGGCGGCCACGGCCGGCTACCACGGCGAAGAACTATATCTCTGGAATTCGGCCGACGGCCAACATGTTCATCACCTTGGCGGGCGAAGCAAGACCAAGTGGAGTACCGGTTGGTCGCTGGATGGCAAGACGATTGGATGGGGCGAGTCAGGTAGCGCTATTACTAACAATCAACAGTACCCGCTCGAACGCTCCTTTCGAATGCCCGATTTGGAGCTGGTAGGATATCCAGGAGACGACTTCCTTCGATCGCAGACGGTGCGCAGCAGCCTGCGGCTTGCGCTCGTGCCGCGCGAGGACACCGTGACGATCTACGACGGGCAAGAGCCGACCCACACGCTGCGATTTCCGTTTAACCCGCCCAAGTGCTTCACGTTCTTGACCGACGATCGGATCGCGATTGGCACGATCTACAACTTGTACCTCTTCAACGCGCGAACCGGTGAAAGCGTTCGTGAGTTTCAGGGTCACACCGGGGACGTCTGGGCGGTAGCCCCTTCTCCCGACGGACGCTATCTCCTTTCGGCTTCGTCCGACCAGACCCTTCGTATTTGGACCGCTGATCGCAACGAGCCGCTCTTGTCGCTGTTCGTTGCCGACAATGAGTGGATTGCTTGGACGCCGGAGGGGTATTACGCCGCCTCGCCCGGCGGTGAGAACCTCATGGGTTGGCACATGAATAACGGCCCCGACCAGATGGCCTCTTTCTATCCGGCCGCGCTGTTCCATAAGTCGCTCTACCGGCCGGATGTGATCAAGGTGCTGCTAGAGGCGGGCAGTGTGGAGAAAGCGCTGCAGATTGCCGACCAAGCGCGGGGCAAGGCCAGCCAGCACATCGAAGTCAGCGACGTGCTGCCGCCCCAGGTACAGATCACATCGCCCAACAGTTCGCGACTGGAAATCACCGAGCCGACGGTGGAGATCAGTTTTGTCGCCAAGTCGGAAGGCAGTGCGCCCATCACCACTGTCCGGCTGTTTGTGGACGGCCGACCGTACCCTGGCAGCGAGTTCTATAAGACCTATAATCCGCCGCGGACCGGCGAAGTGGGCGAATCGTGGACCTTCAAGCTGGATCCTGGTCCCCATACCTTGGCGGTGCAGGCGGAAAGCAGCGTTAGCCGGGCCCTCTCCGCGCCGGTCCAAGTGGTCTTCGGCCGCGGCGTGGCGCGGGAAGATGCCGCGGGACAGGATGTCGCGCCGAAGCTCGAATTGCCCAGTCTGTATGTACTGGCCGTAGGCGTCTCGGAGTATCCGGGCAACCTGAAGCTGAACTATGCCGCCGACGATGCCAAGGCCCTGGCCGAAGTCTATCAGGAGCATAGCAAGTCGCTTTACCGCCGCGTGGAGGTCAAGCTGATGGTCGACAACGACGCCACCCGCCGCAATATCCTGCAGGGTCTGACCTGGCTCCGCAAGCAGATGACGCAGAACGACGTGGCGGTGGTTTTCTTTGCCGGGCATGGGGCCAAGGACCATGACGGCACCTTTTACTTGCTCCCGGTGGACGTGGACACGGAGGACCTGCTTTCCACGGCGGTGCCGGGCGATCAGATCAAACGGACGCTGGCGGGTATTCCCGGGAGGTTTATTCTGATGTTGGACGCCTGCCATGCGGGGGCGGTGGAGGGCCAATCGCGTCGCGCCGCCACGTCGCTGACGGACGACCTGGTGCGAGACCTGGTCAGCGACGATTTCGGAGTGATCGTGATGTGTTCCGCCATGGGACGGGAGTTTGCCCTGGAGAGTCCGCAGGTGAAGCACGGCTATTTCACCTTGGCATTGGTGGAGGGGTTAGCAGGCAAGGCGGCTTACAATCAGGACGGCGTGGTTCAGCTCAACGGGCTGGACCTGTACGTGACCGATCGGGTAAAGGAACTTAGCAAGGGGATACAGCATCCGGTGACCGCCCGTCCCACCAGCATCCGCTCTTTCCCCTTGTCGAGACGCTGAACTGGAAAAGACTCGTTTTTCCACGCGATTAGCCGCTTTCCTTTTCAATAACGAGATCTGTGCCATCTATGCAGAAGACCCAGTATGACGCTGTCGTTGTGGGTGCGGGGCCCAATGGGCTGGCAGCGGCCATCGTCTTGGCGCAGAAGAAATGGTCGGTACTGGTCGTTGAGGCCGAGCCAACCATTGGCGGTGGGATGCGATCGGCCGAATTGACGCTGCCTGGGTTCGTCCATGATATCTGCTCCGCGATCCATCCTATGGCCCATGCCTCGCCATTTTTCCGTACGCTGCCGCTGGCCACCCATGGCTTGCAATGGATCGATCCGCCTGCGGCGCTTGCTCATCCCCTGGATGACCGGCCAGCGGCCATTCTGGAACGATCGATCGTGGCAACGGCGCGGGGGCTGGGAGCCGACGGGGAGAACTACCGAAAGCTAATGGAGCCGCTGGTTGAGCGCGCACGCGACATCTTCGACGACCTGCTGGGGCCGCCGCGTGTGCCACGGCACCCTTGGGCCGATCTGCGTTTCGGACTCAAGGCACTTCGCTCCGGCCGAGGATTCGCAGATCGCTATTTCCAGACCGATCGCGCACGGGCACTGTTCGCGGGCCTGGCGGCGCATTCCACTTTGCCGTTGGAACAACCGCCCAGCGCCGCTGTGGGGTTGATCCTGACGATGGCTGCCCACACCTGTGGCTGGCCCTTCCCACGTGGTGGTTCGCAACGGATCGCCGACGCCTTGGGATCATATTTCCAGTCGCTGGGCGGCACGATTACCATGGGAACTCGGGTAGAAAATGTGGACCAGCTTCCGCCATCGCGAGCGATCTTCTTAGACGTTACCCCGCGCCAAGTGCTGCGTTTGGCCGGACATCGCCTACCCGGCGGATATCTGCGGTCCTTGGAACGATACCGCTACGGTCCTGGCGCGTTTAAGGTGGACTGGGCTTTGGATGGCCCGATCCCCTGGAAGGATCCGACCTGCGCTCAGGCGGCAACGGTGCATTTGGGAGGCACGCTGGATGAGATCGCTGCCTCCGAAGCAGCCGCATGGGCGGGCCAACCGTCCCATTCTCCGTTTGTCCTGGTGGCGCAGCAAAGCCTCTTCGACCCCTCGCGCGCTCCACCCGGGAAACACACCGCATGGGCCTACTGCCACGTGCCCAATAGCTCGACCTGCGACATGCTTCCGTGGATTGAGGCCCAATTGGAGCGGTTCGCACCTTCCTTTCGGGAGCGGATCCTCGCACGAAACGTGCTGTCGCCGGGCGACTTGGAACACCATAACGCAAATTACATCGGCGGCGACATCAACGGCGGAGTCCAAGACTTCAGGCAACTCTTTGCCCGGCCCATCGCACGCTGGACACCTTATCGTACGGCCGCCCGAGGAATCTATCTCTGTTCTTCCTCGACGCCTCCCGGCGGCGGCGTTCATGGGATGTGTGGCTATTTCGCCGCGAGGGCCGCGCTCCGGGACTGCGGCGACGGACGCTCGCGGGAACCTTGACCGGCCGAACACACCTGGGTCGGTCAGAAGCGAGACCGCAACACGCGATCCAAGGCAACTCTGCGTCGAGACTCCATGAACGGACACGTGACACGCAGGCAGCCCCGACGGTTCATCGTGGCGATGAACCGTCGGGGTGTGTTGCCTTAGCCTTGCGCAGCCAAGATGCTTTCTCGCCCATCGGCTTGGTTTAGCCGGGGATCGCTGCGTCGATCAATTCAGCCGCATCACATAGGACGTGTTGTTCCCGGTATCGATCTGGTAGAATCCGCGTCTCTCATATCCCTGTTGCTCGGCATTGCTCACAGCCGCCGAGTCTTGCGTGTCGTAGGAGAAAGCGTGCTGCGGATCCACGTAATAGTAGTTGTCGCCTTCCCACCGACTATCGGCATTGAAGGCGTAATAGTAATAGTATTGGTTCGTGAGGTCTCCGCTCACAACGCACACACGTTGCCCCGGATCCACGGCATACCACCCGGTGATAATCCACGAATTGCCGTCGTTAGTGACGATCGCCACATTGACCTGTTGGTCCTTGAGGTTTTCGAACCATAGCCCGCCACCTCCCGTGTTATCGTTGTCGGCGGCTGGTTCGGGCTCAGCATAATCCGGGGATGGCGTGACAACGGTCACACTTCCACCACCGGGATACCAACCTCCGTGTCCACCACCGTGTCCGACAACCACACCGTGTCCACCGCCGTGGGTGGGCCAACCGTGCCCACCTCCGTGTCCGCCACCACCACCATGGCCACGGCTGCTGTCGGAAAGCTTATTGAGAGACTGGCCAAGTTGCTTCTGCGGCTCCGGCAGCGCCGCCGCGGTTGCTTGGTTCTCCTGCAACAACTTTTGCAGATACTTCTTCTGTTTTTCGGGAATGCCGGTGTTGTTGGCCAGGTTGCCCTGGATTTCCTTGAGGATCGTCGTATCGCCCGTGAGACCGGCGCCTTGGATCGCGTGCAAGTAGCCCCACAACTCAGTGTAGACTTCCGGCGTCATCTCACTGATCGAGATCTGTAGTGCCGGATCGGTCGCCCGGGCTTCGCCAGCCAGTTTTTCGGCGCTGACCAGTTTGGCCTTCAGCTCGGTGTTCTCCATCGTTTCCGCGATTTTACGGAGGCGTTGCAAGGCTGCCGTATCCTTCGCCGCGGCCGCGATCCGCGCCGCCTCCTGCAGCAATTGCTGCGAGGAGAAGCCGCGGTGCGGACGCAAGAGAATGCGTTCCCCTTCGCGGAGTTGCAAGGCGACATCGGCCAATGCGGATGCATTCTTTTCTTCCCAGGCCTTGCACAGCACCGCCAGGTCGACGTAGCGATCGAACCCTGGGTCGCGCAAGTTCTCGGGGATCCACCCGCTGGGCGAACTCACCGTCGCAGCAACCGGCGTGATTTTGGAATGTGAGGCGGGGGCGATGTTGGCCTCCGGGATCCTCTCCCCCCGTGCGGTCGCACTCAATTTCGCCAAGGCCAGCGGCTTATGTCCGCTCTTAGCGGGTGGCTGCGTTCCTTCAGGCAGGGCGGGCCCCGCCCCCCAGAGGCTTGCCGCGATGAGGCCCAAGGCGGCTGAAGCCGCCAGGGCAAGTATCCAAGATCGTGAAACGTTTCGTTGTAACATACCCCACCTCCTTAACGTGTTGTCTGGCATACTCTCGACCGTGACGCCCCCCGGTCGCCACGAGGCTGCACACTGGTTCATAGCCGAAAAAAGCGATATTCCTTCGGAAACACTCCGCAAGGAATCCTGGGGTTGACGGCTGGAACGGGAACGGATGCAGTGCCGGCGCCGTCCAACTTCTAATACAACGCAATCCTTGAGCAAATCGGACACATACAGCGGAATTTGCTTCGCCGAACTGGCCCACTCCGCGAGTTCGATGTGCGTTGGGAACGACGTTTGCTGTTTGCCCTCAGTGTGTCTCATCGAAGGATCAACTTCTTTCCGACTTTTCGGTCTCCGGCGACAATCACTCTGAGATGTCTCTTTCCAATTCGAGGGCGTGTCTACTAGAATCCTCAGTCAAACGTAATTCGGATGGCTTCGCTGCAACCAGTGGCCTGAACAGGGCTTATGTAAATTCGTAATTGACGCCCGTTCGGTTTCCACCATGACGCTTCTAAAATTACCCGTCTGCAATCTGCGCGCTAACGCTCGTTTGGAGGTGTTTCCAACTACCCTTGGTTTCAGCAGAAGCGGGACGCCCCTCATGGGACTTGCGCATTCCTGGCGGAGCCTGCCATTGTTGGCCGTGCTCGTCGTGACGGGTTCGGGTGGCGGGATATGCGCCGCCGAGTCTCCGGATCACGCCAACGTTCAGCCCAAGGCCTCGCCGATACCGTCGCCGGAGCAGGCGAAGCAGTTGGAAACGCTGGAAAAGGCGGCCAAGGACGACGAGCGAGCGGGTCGCGTCATGCAAGCGATCACCGGTTTCGAGCAATTGCTCTCCCTGGAGCGATCGGTTTACGGTAGTGACAGTATTCACGCAATTTGGTCGCTTCAGTCATTGGCCGGCGTACACGAACGCGAAGAGGCGTTTGCGATCGCCCTTGAGGAACGTCAGGAGGTGCTTGACTATTTGACGAAGTGGCAAGGCGATAAGCATTGGCAAACGATCGACGAGCGGCTCCGCCTGGAGTACACTCGAATGTTATCGCGGATGAGCCGGGATCAACGTAATCGCTTGAAGGAAGCGGACAACTTGCGTGCCAAGGCTGCCGCGCTGGAGCAGCATGGCAAGTACGCGGAAGCTGTCCTACCGCTGCGAGAATGTCGGGAGATCGACCGCCCGACTCTGGGAGAGACTCACCCCCGTGTGGGGTTCGATTTCCGAGATCTGGCCAGACTGCACTGGCGGTTGGGGGAATCGGGAATCGCCGACGGCTACGCCCATCGCGCCCTTACAATTCTCCAGCCGGTCCTGGGCGAGAAACATCCGGAGATTGGAGAAGTTCACAACCTTTTGGGGTTGATTGCCGCGCTCCGGAAAGATAATTCGGAAGTACTGGCACAGTACATGAAGGCTGGCGATATCTGGAAGGCTTCCCTGGGCGAGAAATCCGTGAGTTATGCTACGGTTTTTTTACATAACCTCGCGTATCAGTACGAGGAGATGGGGGATCTGAAGCGCGCGGAAATGTTGTTTCGCCAGTCCCTGTCCCTGGCGATCGCGGAAACGCCGGGCCGCGCCACAACGCTCAGCCTTTTGGCCCTCCTGTTGCAAAAACAGCAACGCTTTGATGAAGCGGAAATCCTCTTCGGCAAGGAGTTGCAGATTCGCGAGAGAGTTTTCGACCATGACCACCCGGATTACCTGGAATGCTTGAACCGGCTGGCAAACCTCGCCAAGGAGCGCACCTGGGCCTGTTTGGAGCGGGAAGATTTCGCGGCGGCGCGCAAGAGCTGCCAGCAATACATCGATTGGTCCATCCGCCGCAACGGCAAGACACACTACCTTGTGGCCGGGGCCCAATCGCTGCTGGCCCACATCGATCGCCTCGCCGCGGTGCCGCAGGACGGCCGCCTCGCTCTGAAAGAAGCCACGGTGAAGTACCGGGAGATGGTGGCGTTAAACGGCAAACGTCAGTTCGCGGCGGCGCTGAAGATCGCCGGCGACGTCTGGACCGTTCGCAAGCAACACCTCGGCGACAGGGATCTGGACACCATCGCCGCGGAGGAATGGGTCGCTCTCTTGCTTCAGGCGCAGGGAGATTCGGACAAGGCCGAATCACATTGGCAGGCAGCAATCGCCAATCGTAAGAGGATTCAGGCTCCCGACGATCCCCTCGTGGTCAACGCGCGGGGTTCTCTGATCACGCTCCTCCAGCGGCGTGCCGCGCAGTCCTTGGAACACGAACAGTTTGACGCCGCCCTGAAAGACTGCCGGCAGGAAGTCGAACTTGCCACTGAGAGCTATGGCGCGAAACACTGGAAGTCGACCGACGCCCGGCTGTGCCAGGCGTATATCGAGCAACTCAAGGCGTTGACGCCGCAACAACGTCAGCGGCTGGCGGAGGCCAAGACGAAGTATGCCGAGGGGTTGAAACTTCACGATACCGCCGGGAAATACACAGAGGCGCAACAGCGTGTTCTCCAGGCCGTCACCCTGTTTGGCGAGGTGTTAGGGCGAGAGAAGTACGCCAATGCCCAATACTTATTGACATTGGGACGTTATACTTCCGATCTCGATGAGCCGGATCGCGCGGAAAGCTACTTGCGGCAAGCACTGGCCCTCTACAAGCAATACCTGGGAACCGAACACCCGGACTACGCATCCTGCCTCCGCTGGGACGGATACGTGTTGCTGCAAAAGGGAGATCTGACCGCCGCCGAACCGTTGATTATCGACGCGGTTCGCACGCTTAAGCGGCTCAACGGCAGCACGTCCCAAGCCTTTGGAGTAGCGCTGTCCACCGCACTGCACCTGCAACTGCGCAAGGGGGACTTGGTTAAGGCCGAACTGTGTGCGCGGCAATCCCTGGAGGTTTCGCGCAAGACCATGGGAGAAACGACCCCGGACTATGCCCGCTGCCTAAGTAATTACGCGGACATTCTTTATGACCGGAACGAATTGGATCGGGCTGCGGCCATCTTCCGCCAGGCATTGGAGATTCAACGCAAGACGCTGGGCGAAACCCATCCGGATTTCGCCGACACGCTCGGTTGGTTGGCCAACATTGCGGAGAGGCAGGGGAATTTGGCCGAGGCGATCCGGCTGCAGACCCAGGCGCTGAAGAGTAATCAACAATCACGGGGTCCAGAGGCTCCTTCCACACGGGCAACCATCGAGAAACTCGCCAACCGGTACGTGCGCCACGCCAACGCCTGCCTGGCGGTCGAGAATTTTGCGGCCGCCCGCCAGGCAGCCGAGCATGCCATCGCTCTTCGCACCCAGCGCTATGGCGAAAAAGATTGGCGCGTTAGCGATGCCCGCGTGATCCTGCAGCGGATCGAAACGTGGGCGGTGCTGCCGGCCGAACAGCGGAAGAAGGTGTTCGCCGCGGATCGCGCAACCAAAGAGTCGGATCGCCTCGTCACGCAGCGCAAGTTCGCCGAAGCGAAAGCGTTGCTCGAGAGATCCCTTCAGCAGGTCAAGGAGGTCCTCGGCGAGCAAGACTGGCTGTACGGAAACATCGCGAACCGTCTGGGGCACCGCTATCGTGGTGATCGCGAGTATGACAAGGCCGAGGCGATGTTCCGCCAAGACCTAGCCATTCGCGAGAAACACGTCGGCAAGGACGACCCGGAGTACGCCGTCGCACTTTTTTGCCTAGCGGATATCGCTATGGCGAAAAACGATTTCACTGGGGCCGAGCGGTTATACCATGAAGCCTTGGACCTGCGACGGAAGACCCTCGGGACACGCGATCCCAATACGCTGTACTTGCTGACTCACATCGCCGCCTTCTACCAGAAATGGGCCGGCCGCCACTGGGCGGCAGGCGACTTTGCTACCGCCGCCGCGAATGACCGGCAGGCACTCCAGTGTATCCGGGACCAGTATGGCACGACGAATTGGCGCACCACGGACGCCCGCCTCGCCGTGGCGCGGGCCGAACGGGAGGCCAAGCTCGACGACGCCCAGCGGAAACAACTGGTCAAGGCCCGGCAAGCAAGCCGCGATGGCGCCACGGCGTTTCAGCAGGGAAAGTACCGGGTAGCCAGGGAAGCCTACCAGAAAGCCATCGACTTGTGCACTCCAGTGGTCGGAGCGGACGATTCGGAAACGATGAACATGCAGTTCTGGCTTGCCATGGCAGTCCAGTTTAGTGGTAACCACCAAGACGCGGAGCGGCTCTACAAAGTGTTGCTGAAGGGCAGCAAGAAGCAGTTCGGTGAGTTGCATCCCAGCACTGCCAATGTTCTCTTTCGTTTGGGGGAGATCCATACGGGGCAGAATAAGTGCGATTTGGCAGAACAGGAGCTTTCCGAGTGCCTGGACATTCGTCGGCAAACGGTGGGGCCCCGCCACACGGACTACGCCTTCACGCTTCATAAGTTGGCCTCCTTGGCGGACGCAACCGGACAATTCGCCCGCGCGGAAGTGCTGGGGCGGCAGGCAATGGAGATCTATCGGCAGGTCTCCGGAGAGACGACCGTTGGGTTCGCAGGTGCTGCCGAGTGCCTCGGCGGCACGTACCTTGCCCTGGGCGACTATGCCCGCGCCGAGCCGCTGCTGCAGAAAGCCAGCGCCGTGTATCGCAAAGTCTCCGGCGAGCGGCATCCCTTTGTCGCCCGCGTGAGCGTGAAACTGGGACACCTCTGCCGGGAGATCGGTGATCAGGCCGGCGCCGAAAGGGCTTACCGGGAAGCCTACTCGATCGATAAGGCGGCATTCGGCGAAGACAGCCCAACCACGGCGAACGCCATCGCCCAGCTCGGTTACGTCGCCAGGAAAAAAGGCGACCTCGATGAGGCGGAGAAGCTGTATCGCCGGGCGATGGACATCCGCAGCAAGTATTTTGGAAACCGTTCTGGTTCCTACGCGCTTTGTCTCGCCAACCTGGCCGCTGTGCAGCGCGACCGAAAGGAGTACGACAAGGCTGAGAAACTGGAGAAACAAGCCCTGGAAATCCGCAAGGAAGTCTACAGCACGCAAAGTTTGACGTACGCCAGGAGTTTGGTGAGTGTCGGCGAGATCCGAGAGCTTCGTGAAGACTACCCCGGTGCCGCGGCGCTCTTGCGCGAGGCGTTGGAGATTCGAGGGCGGATCCTCGGACGAAAGCACCCCAAATACGCCGAGGTGCTGCACGCACTGGGGCGGGTGGAACACAAGGCGGGTGATCTCCAAGGCGCAGAAACGCACCTCAACCAGAGCCTCGAGATCGCGTTCGCTAACATGACCCAAGCCGCCGGCTCCCAATCCGAGCGCGAGCAACTGCTGATGTCGCAGTCGCTGCGCGGCTATCTCGACGAATACCTGTCGCTGGCGGTCTCGGCCCATCGCTCCGGCGAGGATACCTATCGTCACGTCCTGGCCTGGAAGGGAACCGTCTTCGCGCGCCAACTTCACGCCCGTGAGATGCGTGCCGCTCACAAGGATGCCGATCCCGAATTGCTCAAACTCTACTCCCAGCTCGAGGACGTGTCGTCTCGTTTCGCGATCTTCAGCCGATCCACGCCAGACCCCAAGGATGTCCCCGTCTGGGCCAAACAGGCGAAAGAACTCTCCGACAAGATGGAAAAACTGGAGGGCGAATTGGCGCAACGCAGTGCCGATTTCCGCGCCCGCAAGGCCCGCGAAGCCCTCACCCCGGCCCAACTGCAAGCCGACTTGCCGGAGGACGCAGTGCTCGTCGATTTCCTGGAATACAACTATGATGGGCCGGCGGCCGACAATCCCAAGCAATGGCATTCAGAACGGCGATTGCTGGCGTTCGTCATCCGTCGCGGGCAGCCGATTCCCGTGATCGACATGGGCGCGGTGCAGCCGGTTGCAGACGCGGTCGACCAGTGGCGAGCGACCCGGAAGCGAAAAACGCCGGTGATTGGCGTGAACGATCCGGCGCTGCTCCTGAGCAAGCTCGTCTGGCAGCCGTTCCGCGCGCATTTGGCGGGTGCGAAAGCCGTGCTCCTCTCTCCGGACGGCGCGCTGAGCCGCTTGCCTTTTGCGGCCTTGCCGGGCGAAAAGCCCGAGCAATATCTGGTGGAAGAACAGGCGATCGTGGTGATCCCCGTTCCACAATTGGTGCCGGAGTTGCTCCATGAAACGGCGGAACCCCAGGAATCGACCCCTTCGCTGCTGGTGCTGGGCAACGTGGACTACGGCGCTGCCCCCAGGGAAGCGGCGTACGCGTCCGAAAACCGGCCGGCAATCGGCGATCGTAGTGGTTCGCACCGGAATTTCCGCCCATTGGAGGCGACCGAAGACGAGATCAACAAGGTCAAGCGGGTTTTCGAAAAGCGATTTCACAACTGCCACGTTGAGATGCTGGAGGAGGCCGACGCCACGGAACAGCAGTTTCGCCTGCTGGCCCCCCATAGTCAATGGTTGCACCTGGCAACGCACGGCTTCTTCGATGCCCCGCCCTCCTCGGCGCCGGGCGGAAGCCGCGGTGGCTGCTCGACCGAGGAAGAGCCGGCCGGAGTTCACCCAGGGCTGCTCTGTGGCTTGGCGATGGCCGGCGCCAATGCCCCGCCACAACCAGATAAGGACGACGGAATTCTGACCGCTCTGGAAGTGGCTCAACTCGATTTGCGCCACGTGCAATTGGCGGTCCTCAGCGCCTGTGATACAGGTTTGGGGCAGGCGGTGGGAGGAGAAGGGTTGCTCGGATTGCAGCGATCCTTTCAGGTGGCCGGGGCCCGCGGCGTGATGGCCAGCTTGTGGAGCGTGGACGACAACGCCACCCGGGACCTCATGGAACGCTTTTACGAAAACCTTTGGAAAAAGAAACTCTCACCACTGAAGGCCTTGCAGCAGGCCCAATTGTGGATGCTTCGCGAAAGGCATGGTCGTGGCGCAGAACGCGAAGTTGACGAGAAGGCTGCCCCTTCGCGCACCCCTCCGTCTGAATGGGCCGCTTTTGTTCTCAGCGGCGACTGGCGGTAAGAAGCTAAATTGCTATAGCTGATGGGTTGCGCATGTGCTGACTTGAAGTGCTCTCGACGGCGGTTGTCGAATTAAACGTTCTACACTCGCTATGCTGTTTGCTCTTGTGGCGTTCATGCTGATACCGGCGATGCTCGATGCCGGAGTTGATAGGTATGCGAGCGAGGAAGCCGATCTCGCTGGCGCTGGAAGGCTCAGAATGGCAATACAATGGCCATTCGCCAACACGACCATTTTGTTGACGTCCTTGGAAAGGAGGATAAGGTGTCAATTTATCGAGCGGTCGGTTTCGGGCGGTTTCATTTTAGGTGTAGCGGTATCCGCAGTGTTGGAAATAGTTTCGGCACTCGGATTCCGTGAACTGGTCGAAGATACTTCCACAGAGTTTCCATAGCTTATCGACGGTCCGTTCGGCTCCGTCGCGGAGCAACTTCTTCAGCTTGGAAAACGCCAACTCGATAGGGTTCAGGTCCGGCGAGCACGGGGGCAGGTAGCGCAGCTCGGCACGGGCCGCTTCGATGGCTTTGCGAATTCCAACGACCTTGTGGCTGGGGAGATTGTCCATCACCACGATGTCGCCCGTTCTCAAGACCGGCGTCAGATGTTGCTCGACCCAGGCGCGGAACAGTTCGCCGTTAATACCGCCTTCAACGGTAAGCGGAGCAATGAATCCCTCGACCCGCAATGCGCCTAGAAAAGTCGTCGTTTGCCAACGTCCGCAAGGAGTTTTCTCCACCAACCGCGTGCCGAGAGTCGAGCGGCCATACGTACGGGTCATGTTGGTTTTGGCCCACGTTTCATCAATAAAAACGACTCTGGCGGGATCAATCAGCTCCTGCGAACCACGCCATGCCGCGCGCTGCTCGACCACATCGGGGCGATCCTGCTCGCTGGCAATCAGCGTCTTTTTTTTCGCGACTGCTTGAGCGCGCGACATGCGGCACAGATCGTTCCCAAGCAAACCTCTTCACCGCGATCCTTCTTCAATTCCACTTGCAGTTCACGCAGATAAATGTCGGGGCGAGCAGCGATCTTGGCGACAAGCCAGTCTGCACAGGCATGCCACCCGGATCATCGTCGCGATCCGCCTGAAACGCTACGCTCGTTCCGGCCGAAAAAGGACGACTGGAATTCCGAAGGGCCTCGCTCCATTCTCGCGCCACGAAAACTGGGACCATCCCCGACCGTGTTATTGCCGATCCTTAACCACTCGTGGGGTGCGGAGGCGGAGAAGCCGCCGGCGCAGACGACTTCGGCGCTGCCTTTTTCCGATGTATCTTGATCCATCGTTCGGCAAGGGAATGATCAGCGAATAAACTCGGATCGAACATTTTCTGGCCGTTCGGCGGCACGGCCTTCCACTCCCCATTCTCCAGCCGCAACACGATGTCGGCAATCCCATCGCGGTTGGCGTCGGTTAAGATTAAGTCGATTTGGCCGCTATTCTTCGTATCGTAAAAGGTTCGCGAGAGCGGTATCCGTTGGCACGCGAACTGGAATTTCCAGAGCTTTCGCACCGCCGGGTTGTCCAGCTTCAAAGGGTCGAACTTGGGGTCCGATTTCCGGGCCAGGTCGCATTGGTAGCCCGAGGGCGGCTGGTCTTTCTGCAATGCAAACAACAGCGTATCTGGCACCCCGTCACCGGCAAGATCCTGGAGCTTGCTTATCGTGGCTGCGGGCCACGGATCGGGTACGAATGGGCGCGGCTGGTTGGGCCGGTCCTGGATGAAGGTTTTCACCTCGTCCAAGTGGATGTGGTAAGAGAACTTATCCAGGCTCACACCCTGGTCGTTGAGATTCTTGGGAATCCCAAAAGTCACTGCGATCAAGCGTCCGTCTTCATCAAGCAGCGGGCCACCCGAGTCTCCAGGGTTAATCCCGCACGATGACAAAACAACTTTTCGCCGCGGAATGCCGCGGATAATGCGATGGAGCAGTTCGTTGCTCCCATTCCCGGACGTTAGCGAGGCCGTAATCGTGTACAACGAATCCTGCGGCCATTGTCCGATTCCGGTGATCTCTCCTTGCCGAACGGTCCACAGCAGTCCCGCCTTGGGATGGCCGATGGCGATACAGTCGTTGCCCGGCGTCGGCACTGCGTCGGCCAATGAAATGGTCGGCAACGCGCCTTCGGGCTGCTTGTAGAACTTCAACAGGGCGAGATCCATGCGCTCGTCCATCTTATAGACCCAGGCCGTCCGCGTTTTCGATTCCGGATGCATGATGCCATTTTCCAGATGGCCGAGAAGCACCCGCACAAATAGGGCCCCGCTTTTGATGTCGATGATTCCCGCGGCGGCAACATGCTGATTGGTTAACATCCAGCCATCGGCGTCGAAAATGAAACCCGTTCCAAACGAGCCACCGGCCTGGATGAAAACGATGGCAGGGGACGCCTTCGCATACACCTTGGCCGCCGACCCACGGCTTACTTCGTCGTTGGCCTGAATCGCCTGCTGGTCGAGCTTTGGGGGCCTCGCGACGGCGCGATTCATTTGCGAGGGAGTGACAACACCGCCGGGCCACGGCAAATGCAGCGCGGACAGCATGGAAGTTTGTTCTGCCGACGTGCCTGCGCTAGGACGCGGGGCTTCCGCCGGCCCTTCATCGGTCGGGCCCGAATTCTCAGCCGCCCAGGCCAATCGCCGGCTGTCGAAAAATCGTCCGCCTCCGGGCAGCCAGCTGATGATGCCGGCGCCGGCCAACGCGACCAACAGCATCACAAGGGTCATCCAACGACACATTTTCACAAGTTTCTCCTTTGCTAATCAGTTATGGACTACCGGCTTATCGGCATTATCAGCACCGGGCGCAATCACTCCGGGTTCCGGCCTTTACCACTCGTACAGCATTAACAACGAGAATGCCGGCTCGGGCGGACAGAAAAACTGAGCTCTACGCAAAAAACGAATACTTCTACTTCCCGATAAAAGTTTGCACGACTGTTGCCGGCGGTGGGGATCGCATCCGACAAAAGTGGCATACGGCGGATCGACGGATCGAAGCGGCTGCTTGATTACGTGGGTCGGCGAGAACTCCACGTGGGGGACGAGGAATTGGTTACCCGACAATGTTCCCAACCACATTTCATATTCCGGGAAGGTTCTCCCGTGGCACAGGAAAGCAGCAATACATCAAAGGCACAAACATCCAACCTAAATCACATCGAACGTGCGACGCGCGACGCAAGCGAAGAAAATTCCGCAGCCTCCGTCCGATTTCTGCGGGGAATGCGTTTTATTCGAGGTTGGGCCGGCCGGCGATACATCCGATGCCGGTTCCAATCGTCATTCGGGACTACTGATGAGCAATTCCCGTGATCTTAAATCTTTGGGAAATAAGGGGTTGAGTTGAATGGACGTTCGTAACACGCATGCACTCGCGGCAACCCGGTTCAAGCATTACCTGGGGAAAAGCCCTGTTTACTGCGCGGTCGCCATAGTGGGGCTATCGCTCGGTATGGTCACGGTATCGTTTCCGGCGCCCGCGGTTGATGCTTCACCGCGGACCTGGGCCGAATTGACGGCCGAGCGGGGGCTGCTGGTCAAACAATTTCTTTCGCTCAATGCCGCCGGCAAGACGGGCGAAGCCATGGCTGAGGCGGAAAAGTTGATAGAAACGGACGGGCGATTGATCAACGCCACGGCAACGAACGCGGATCAAAAGAAACTCCAGCAGGTATGTTGGGGGGAATTGTGCTTCGGATTCCGTTGGCTCGTCCAGCAGCATTACATTCGCCAGGAATGGTCCGCGGCTGGTAAACGTCAGCAGGAGTTGGCCGATTTCTACGTGGCGATCTTCGGCAAGGCTGATTTTAGAGCCATTGATGCCCGCAACGAACAGGTGTATTTCTCGCGGCTTTCCGCACTGAGGCCCGACGAAGCCGGGCAGCTCGCAAAGGCCGACAAGACCAACGCGACAATCATCGATCTTCTCCGGCGAGGCGATTTCGCCGATGCAGTTCCATTGGCCAAGGAGGTGGTACAAATACGGCAGCGGCTGCTTGGCGACGCAAGTCCGCGCTATGCCGCCAGTCTCAACAATCTGGCCGAGTTGTACGAGTACCAAGGTGACTACTCGCGGGCCGAACCGCTTTGCCGGCAATCGCTTGAGATCAAAAAGAAGGCCCTCGGGGAGAACCACCCCGACTACGCCGCCAGCCTCAACAATCTGGCCATGCTGTACGAGGCCCAGGGGGATTATGTGCGGCCCGAACCGCTCCTGCGACAGGCGTCGGAAATCACGAAGAAGGCCGTGGGGGAGAACCACCCCGGCTTTGCCCTAAGCCTTAATAATCTGGCCTTACTGTACGATAACCGAGGCGACTACGCGCGAGCCGAACCGTTGTACCACCAGGCATCTGAAATCTGTAAGAAGGCCCTGGGGGAGAGCCACCCCGATTATGCAAGAACCCTCTGCAATCTGGCCTTGCTGTACCATCACCAAGGCAGCTACGCACGGGCCGAGTCGTTGTATGTTATAGCACTTGAGATCAGGAAGAAGGCCCTCGGGGAGAACCACCCCGACATTGCCCAAAGCCTCAATAATTTGGCGGGGTTGTACCAGGACGAAGGTGACTACGCCCGGGCCGAACCGCTCCTGCGAAAGGCATCTGATATCAAGAAGATGGCAGTGGGGGAGAACCACCCCGACTATGCAAGAAGCCTCAACAATCTGGCCGGGCTGTACCGGGTCCAAGGCGACTATGCGCGGGCCGAACCGCTGTATCGCCAAGCGTCGGAAATCTTGAAGAAGGCCATGGGGGAGAACCACCCCGACTATGCGAACAGCCTCAACGGTCTGGCCCTTCTGTACGGGGCCCAAGGCGACAATGTGCAGGCCGAACCGCTGTACCGCCAGGCAGCTCAGATCTGGAAGAATGCTCTCGGGGAAAACCACCCCAATTATGCCACCAGCCTCAACAATCTGGCCAGCCTGTACCAGGATCAAGGCGACTACGCGCGGGCCGAATCGGTGTGCGTTAAGGCACTTGAGATCAGGAAGAAGACCGTTGGGGAGAACCATCCCGACTATGCCCACAGCCTCAACAATCTGGCGAGCCTCTACCAAGCCCAAGGCGACTATGCGCGGGCCGAGCCACTTCTGCACCAAGCATCTGAAATCACAAAGAAGGCCATAGGGGAGACCCACCCCGACTATGCCTTGAGCCTCAACAATTTGGGCGGGCTGTACAAGGACCAGGGCGACTACGCGCGGGCCGAACCGCTATTCATCCAGGCGTCGAAGATTCGGAAGAAGACCCTGGGGGTGAACCACCCCGATTACGCCACGAGCCTCAGCAGTCTGGCCTCGCTGTACTGGTCTCAAGGCGACTACGCGCGGGCCGAACCGCTCCTGCAACAGGCCGTATTGATTGAACGCCGCCAACTTGAGGTCACTGCCGTGGTGCAGTCCGAGCGGCACCAGTTGGCCATGTTGCGATCGGTGCGTCCCTATCTCGACGGCTATTTAGCCCTGACCGCCGGCCATGATCAGTTTTGGGCGTCCGCCTACCAACAAATGCTGGCTTGGAAGGGGATCATCTTCCGCCGCGAGCGTCTGGCCCGGGCGGGTGAGCAGACGCCCGAATTGCTGGCGATCTTCCGGAAGTTGCAGCAAGCGGCTGGGCAATTGGCCAAGCAGGCCTGGGCCACACCCGATCCCAAGCAGGAGATCCATTGGCGGGAGAACGTCGCACGGCTCTCAGCCGAAAAGGAAAGCCTGGAGGCAGAACTCTCCGAACGCAGCGCCGCTTATCGCCAGGCCAAGAAGCAGGTCACGCTGGAAGAACTCCAGCAGGCCCTGCCCGAGGATGCCGTGCTGGTGGATATTCTGCAGTACCGTCACTATACGCCGGCCGACAAGAAGGCGGGAACGAAGCAGAGTTGGCAGCAGCGGTTGCTCGCCTTTGTCATCAGCCATAATGGGCCGGTGGTGCGGGTCAACCTGGGGCCGGAACAACGTGTGCGCGAGGCCATCGACACTTGGCGGGTGACCTTCGGCATGTCACCGCCAGCCGCCGCCGCGGGCAGGCTGCTGCGGCACACCCTCTGGGAACCGATCGAAGCCCAACTCGCGGGGGCCAAGATCGTCCTCGTTTCGCCGGATGGTGCCATAAGTCGCCTGCCGCTGGGGGCCTTGCCGGGCAAAGAACCGGGCAGCTATCTCTTGGAAGAGCGGACGCTGGCCATCGTCCCCGTGGCGCAGATGATCCCCGAGATCGTTCAGGAGGAAGGCCGCAAGGAGCTGGCGAAGAATCTGCTCTTGTTGGGTAATATCAATTACGACGCCCAGGCGGATCAGGCGGCCCCGGCGCCGGCAAGTGTCAAGAAGAAGTTTGGCCGCGCCCTGCCGAAAGGTCTTTCACGCTTCGATCGGCTGCCCGGCACGCAAGGCGAGGTGGCCTCGATCGAAAAGCTCTATCGCCATGATTTCGGCGCCGAGGGAATCCTGGCCTTGGAGGAAGGCCGGGCCACCAAGACCGCCTTCCTGGCCGAGGCCGGTAAGTATCGCTATGTGCATCTAGCCACGCACGGCTTCTTCGTGGAAGAGAAGCTGCCTGTGCCCATGACCCTGGCCCAGCGGGGCTCGGAGCGTTTCGGCGAGATGTTGCGCGGGCCGGAGGCCACGGGAGGGCATGCGGGTCTGCTGTGCGGGCTGGCCTTGGCCGGGGCCAACCGGGCCGGCGGGGCGACGGGCGACATGGACGATGGCATCCTGACGGCGGAGGAGATTGGCGCGCAGAATCTGGACGGCGTACAAATGGTGATGCTTTCCGCTTGTGAGACGGGCCTGGGCAAGGCGGCCGGGGGCGAGGGGCTGTTGGGCCTGCAGCGCTCGTTTCAAGCGGCCGGGGCGCGGACCGTAGTGGCCAGCTTGTGGCAGGTGCCGGACACGGCCACGCGGAACCTCATGGAGCATTTCTATGAGAACCACTGGGAAAAGAACATGGGCGTGCTACCGGCGCTGCGCGAAGCGCAGCTCACGATGCTCCGCGAGGGCCGCCAGCGGGGCGTCGTCCGTGACGATGAATCGTCTGCCGCCGCCGATCCGAAGCGCGCCCCGCCCTACTACTGGGCCGCCTTCGTCCTCAGCGGTGATTGGAGATAGGGTACACCGTGGTTGGCGACAACCGCAATGGGGCGAAGAAATGAGAAGGCGCAACGACAGCGGAAGCCTGAGTGGCATTTCTTCTTGTCCGCTTACGTCTCCTTCTACGTTTAGTCTATTGGCCGTTCATTTCGAACGGCCGCGAGTGAAGAAGGCGGGGACTCGTTCACCCCGTCGATTGAGATGGCTCACGTCGGCTTTCTGTGGGGGGCATTTCGCCGCTCACCGCCCCGATAACGGCGCCGGCAATGTCTGGAGGCAGATTGCGCACCAGACGCGAGCCTGGGTACCTGTCGTGATACTGTGTCCGCAAACCTATTACCCCGATCGTTTTTCCATCGTTTTGGAGAATTGCCATGTCGAACCCTGCACTTGCCTCAGTACGAAAAGGCGTCACTCTCGTCTATGCCGGTTTACTCACCATCCTGCTCGGAATTATAGCCACATTTGTCTTGCCATTTCTCTTCCTTGGGATCATGGGCTCCGCCGATAAGGCTGGCCCAATCGTGTTGTCCGTGATGATTGGCGTCATTCTCGTGGGGGGACTCATGATGTTCGTGGGACAGTGCCTTTGCATGGTCGCGCCAACCTCACTCAAACCCATCCCGATTGTCCCAGTGGCTATCGCCATGCAACTTGTGGGCCTCGTTAGCCGGGCACTGCCGGCCAACTCGAGCGCGGTCCTGGTGATCGTACCGATCCTCAGTGCGTGCAGCACCAGCGGTTTCTTGCTGTTTCTCATATTTCTCCGCCGAGTGGCAGCCTCGCTGAGTGACGCATCCGTGCAATCGGCTGCACGACGTTGTGTCAATCTCTTCGTGATCGTTGCCGTATTAAGCGTCGCCGCATTACTGTTCAAAGCTCAAAACGGTCTCTTGTATCTGGGGATTGCGGTGACAATGCTGTTTCTGGCCTTAGCGTGGCTCGGGACATTTTCACGCGTGTTGACCGGCTTACGGAAGGAAATGGTGTAATCGGTAATGTCAGGTCGATCGACCGAACACTCCGGCACCTACGCGGAGGGGTTCTCGGACGTTAGACCTGCGGCCGGTTCATTATCGGAAGAGTGGCGATGCGGCAAACTCGCTTTTATGCCACATGCGACTGTCTAAAATGTCCAAGATCGTTACTCAGAGACTGGACGATCCTCGTAACTCCTTGTGTTACAGTATGTTAGTGCCAGCATTGCCCGACGGGTGCGGAGTCTATTGGGGAGGAGGTGTTTATAATCCAGCCGTGTAGTCACCCTTTTTGGCGAATCTATGTCGCTCCGGGCGCAGGGAAAAGGAGCAGCGGCAAATGCAGGACACTGTCATTGCAGCCGGGCCAGTGGACGAAGAATTCTCGGCCCTTCTGGGCCAGGCGCGATCAGGTGACTCGGACGCCGCGACCGACTTGGTTCGGCGTTACGAGCCTGAGTTACGTCGCTACGTGCGGTTCCGGCTGACCGACTCCCGCTTGCGAAGATTTGTCGATTCGGTCGACATCTGCCAATCGATTCTAGGCCGGTTCTTCGTGGGGTTCTTTGCCGGCAAATACGAATTGCGGAGTCCGGACGAGTTGATCGCGCTTTTGTTCCGCATGGCCAAGAATGAAGTCTGCGATCAGATCCGCAAGCAGCGTGCGGCGCGGCGGGGAGGCCGCGCGGCTCAAGCATCGGCGTTGCACTCGGTTGAGGTTCTGGCCGATTCCGGCATGGGCCCTTCCGAGCGAGTTGCAAACAACGAGCTGCTTGAAAAGATGCTCCAAACACTTCCCTCTCACGAACGATTGTTGGTCCAACGCCGGATGGCTGGATTTGGCTGGGCAGAATTGGCTGCCGAACTTCAAATAAACGCCGAGGTGCTCAGAAAACGATTCACCCGCGCTCTGCGGGGTCTTCGGCTGCTGGACGCGCCACCGTGATCGGCATGTCGGGGTGCAATCGTCTTTCCCCGACTGGGTGCAAGTGCAGCCTCCCGTCTCTTCGTCACGGGCTCTCGCCAAACCTCCTTCCGTCTTCGCGCCACGATGCCGCTTCATTCCCCGAAGCCGCTCGCTGCCACGCCCTACCCTGTCGAACTGGTGGAGCGAGCGGAATTCCTGTCCGTTTTGTTCCCGTAGCACGTTCTATCTAATCCAGTGGTCGCTTCATGAAAACGGCGTCAGTATCCGCTCAGGACTTCAACTCCAATACTCCAATTTGAGCAATACGAACGATGAATGATTCGCCGTCGATCTGGATCACGCTGCTGGCCCTGAGCAGCGGCGCACTGAGCCCTATTATGGCAGAGGAACTCAACGACAGGCCGATGCTGGAGTTGAATGCCGGCGGTCATACAGACATGATCATGGGAGTGAGCTTCACGCCGGACGGCAAACAACTGATCTCATCCGCCAAAGACAAGACAGTGCGGTTCTGGGACCTGGCGACCGGCCAACTGGTCGAGACCCTGTACTTGCCCGCTGGGAATGGGAGGCATGGGGGAATCCACACCCTGACTTTGAGCCCGGACGGCAAGACCCTGGCTGTTGCGGGCGTAGGACCTACGGACGGAGATAATCCGGTCTACTTGATTTCTCTCCCGGAGGGCCGTATTCGTGATGTGCTCAAGGGGCACTTCGCCCCCGTAGTCTCTCTTGCATTCTCACCCGACGGGAAGCTGTTGGCGTCCGGTAGCGACAATGGCGCGATCATGGTTTGGGATGTGGCTAGTGGCGCTTTGCTGCACAAACTGTTCAAACATCACGCCAGAGTTGACGCGGTTTCTTTCGCAGAGAAAGGCATTAAGCTGGCGAGCGTGGCTATCGACGGCAGCGCGTCTGTTTGGGATGTGGCTACCGGGGCACAAGTTTCGGAACTGTCAGATCACATGAGGGGGTTCGGTGGGGTGATCTGTAGTCCCGACGGCCAGCGACTCTGTACCAGCCGAGGGGGCGTTCTCTGTGTATGGCGACCGAGCGGAGAACTATTGCAGACGTGGGACCAACTCGGCATGGACCTCAAGGCGGTTGCCTTCACACCCGATGGGAAGCAGGTGCTTTGTACCAACAACGGTTTTTCGCTCCCTAACAACAAAAGGCAATATGACGTTTGCATGTTCGACTTGCAAACCGGAAGGAAGACCGCCGTTTTCACGGAGCATGCGGGCAGAACGTGGCACGGAGCCTTATCTCCCGACGGCACGTTGGCGGCGACGGCCGGTCATTTCGGCGAAGAACTGTTTGTCTGGAGCACCGCGACGGGCCAGCGGGTTTATCGACTTGGCGGGCAGGGTAAGTCCGTTTGGGCCGTTGCATGGCGGCAGGACGGCAAGGCAATTACCTGGGGAAACGAAGGCTGGTGTGGCGAACATCTGAGCCAGCCGAATGAAGAGCGGGAGCTGCAAAGGGCTTTTCAATTCGACGCCCTGGAGCGAGTGCCTTTGCCGTCGGAGCGTTGCCGCCGGGCCCAGACCGAACTCGGCACGTTGTCGCTGGAGTACCTTAACGGAAGTGGGGTGGCCGTACAGGATAGCGGACAGCAGATCGCGGTATGTCGGGAATTGAACTGGTGTTGTTTCACCTTGTTGCCACAGGATCAGGTTGCCCTGGGAGACGCGTATGGCCTATACCTATTCAAGGCCCGAACCGGTCAACGCCTTCGAAAGTTCGACGGGCACAGCGGGAACGTTTGGGCGGTAGCCCCTTCCCCGGATGGACACTACATGGCTTCTGCGGGAGAAGATCAAACTGTGCGGATCTGGGTTCCAGACCGGGAGGAGCCGCTCGTATCGCTGTTCGTCGCCGGCGACGAGTGGATCGCCTGGACCCCGGAAGGCTACTATGCCGCCTCGCCTGGCGGTGAGAACCTCATGGGTTGGCGGGTCAACAACGGCCCGAACCAGATGGGTACCTTCTATTCGGCCGCCCAGTTCCGCAAGTCGCTCTACCGGCCGGATGTGATCAAACGACTTCTGGAGGCGGGAAACGTGGAGAAGGCCCTGGAACTGGCCGATCGAGAGCGGGGCAAGGCCAGCCAGCACATCGCAGTCAGCGACGTGCTACCGCCCCATGTCCGAATCACCTCGCCCATCGCTTCGCGAATTGACGTCACCGAGCCGACGGTGGAGATCAGTTTTGTCGCCAAGTCGGAAGGCAGTGTGCCCATCACCACCGTCCGGCTGTTTGTGGACGGCCGACCTTACCCTGGCAGCGAGTTCTATAAGACCTATAATCCGCCGCGGACCGGGGAACTGGGCGAATCGTGGACCTTCAAGTTGGATCCCGGTGTCCATACGGTGGCGGTGCAGGCGGAAAGCAACGTCAGTCGGGCCCTCTCTGCGCCGGTCCAAGTGGTCTTCGGCCGTGGCGTGGCGCGGGAAGATGCAGCGGGGCAGGACGTCACGCCGAAGCTTGAATTGCCCAGTCTGTATGTACTGGCCGTGGGTGTCTCGGAGTATCCGGGTA
>Ga0302320_10006970_pt1 | contig 24949 bp, 20 predicted proteins | sample Bog_T0_3_FD_202130 | JGI IMG/M metagenome (GOLD analysis project Ga0302320, IMG submission 202130) | Peat permafrost microbial communities from Stordalen Mire near Abisko, Sweden - Bog_T0_3 | ecosystem: Environmental > Terrestrial > Soil > Wetlands > Peat | place: Sweden: Abisko, Stordalen Mire...
ATACGGATTGCCGAATCGCCCAATCCCTAAGTTGCAGGAGTATATACGAAACGTTGTGATTCCGAGCTGCGTTTCTAGGTGTAGCGCGGACACTCCTGTCCGCGTACGGCTCCCCAGCACCCCCTAGCAGGCTGCGGAAAAACTCCGACTCGCGCTGTTTTGGGGAAGGGCACGAGTTCCACTCGTGCCGTAACTGCCGCGAAATCAACAGCGGCTTCCAGCCGCTGGGGGAATGCTGCGTTGGAAAAACACTTTTTCCGCAGCCTGCTAGATTGCCCCGCCGAGGGTCGAGGTTCTTTCCATCTTCAGCAGCCGGGAAAGTAAACGGACAATCATGCCGTCAAAGCGCGTGCCGCTCTGCTTTCCCAGCTCCCCCATCGCTTGCTCGTCGGTCTTGGGAGGCGCGAAAGAGCGGTCGCTGGTCATGTTTGCATAGGCATCGGCGACGGCAATGATGCGCCCATACAACGGTATGTCTTCGCCCTTGAGTCCCAGCGGATACCCGCTGCCGTCGAACGCTTCGTGATGGGACTCAATGGCTTGGGCGATATGTTCGACCTCGGGAATTACTCGAGCCACTTCCGCTCCGGCCTGCGCGTGGGTCTTGATCGCTGAAAATTCGTCTTCGGTAAGCGCTCCCGATTTATTCAGGATTCGAACCGGAATGAACAGCTTGCCCACGTCATGTATCCGCCCGGCGAAGGTTACGTCTGCCACCTGTCGATCCGAAAGCTTGAGTCCGCGCGCAATCATGCCGGCATACTGCGCGCATTGCTCGCCATGTCCTTCCGCGTTGTGCTCTCTGAGTTCTGCCGCGCGCGACAATGCTTCGACCGCCTCCCGGATTGCCCTGGGATCTTCCCTGTCTTCGCCTCCACAGAGTTTGCGCAAAGTGCCGACCAGTTCTTGGAGGTCCTCTGGCCCATTCTGCTCGCGCTGCAGAAAGCCTTCGATGTAACTTGAGACGAGCTGGCGTTGCACCATGCCTTCGCCGAACGCGTCCGAGGTGGAAACCCGGTTGCCGCCCGCGTGCTTGGCGACGTACATGCCTGCATCCGCCACCCGAATCAGGTCCTCTACGGAAAATCCATGGACCGGGAAACTGGCGACGCCAAAACTGCCGGTGATGTGATGCTCTTCGAGCATGGGATCTGTTGCCAGCCAGAGGCGCAACCTCTCCGCCAGGACCTGCGCCTGCTCGATGCCGGTTTCGGGCATTAGGATGATGAACTCGTCTCCGCCGTAACGGGCCACCACGTTGGATTGGCGGCACTTCTGTTCGAGCAGTCGGCCCACCCGGGCCAGCACCAGATCGCCTTCCAGATGGCCGAGCGAATCGTTGACCTCTTTGAATTTATCCAAGTCGACCAACACCACCGAGAATGGCCGGCCCGAGCGCGAGGCGCGCCTCCACTCCGAACTCAGCGCTTCATAGAAAAATCGTCTCGTCTTGATGCCGGTCAAGCCATCGGTGATCGATTGCTGCTGCAGCTTCTGGAATACGAAAGAGTTGTGCAACGCGGTCGCAAGAAGATCGGCCAGCGTGTTCAGAATCAGAACATCCTGCGGCGCGAACGCATTCTCCTCGCGGCTCTCGATGTTGAGCACACCCAGCAATTTCTCGCCATAACGGATGGGCAGGCAGAGCACGGCGCGCGATTCCGGCAGCACACCGGCGAGCTGTCCCAGGCTGGCGTTCTGCACCAGTGCGCTCACCCCCGTGCGCGCCACCTTTCCCAGCACTCCGCTGCCGACCGCGATCCGCCGCCCCAGGGTCTGCGAGGCGGTTCCTGCCTCCGCCTTGATCTCGATGTCCTTGGTGGCATAGTCCATGATGCCGATGCCGATGTGGTCGTAATGGAAGTTTTTCTGGATCTCGCGCACGATGGCCGCCATCATCTGCTCGGCGTCTTCGCTCGAGATCGCCATCTTTGAAATGTTGTTCAGGAACGCGAGATGTCGCCCCCGGCGCTGTTCCTCGGTAAACAGCCGTGCGTTCTCGATGGCCACTCCCAGCTGGCCAGCGGCGGTTTGCATGACCTCGAGATCCCTGTGCTGGAACTGCAGTTCCCGTTCCGTGCTCAGCGCCGCCATCACTCCCACCGGCTTGCCGCCAATAAATATCGGAACCGCGCAAAACGACCGTGCCGGCCTTGCCGGTATGAAATCGACTCCCAGCTTGGCGCGCATCTCCTCCAGATCGGATTCGATCAGCAGCGGTTCTCCGGTTTTGAGGATATGCTCGGTGAATCCGTTGCTGACCCCGCGTGAGCGCTTGGGAAAAACAATGCCACCCTCGATCTCCAGCTCAAATCGAATTTCATCTTCTTCCTGAAACGCAATGTAGAACGTGCTGGTGTCGAAAATCTGGCCCAGCTCTACCTGGACCGTGCGCAGCACTTCATCCTGGTTGAGGTGGGAGCTGACGGCCTGCCCAATCTCGGTGAGCAGTTCGTATTCCTTGGTCCTGCGCTGCGCTTCGTGCATCACGACGTAGTTTTCGAGCGTCAGTGCAATTTGCAGCGACAACCCGGTCAGCAAACGCAAATTCGAAGAGCCAAACATCCCCCGCTCCGCGTGCGGAAACAGCAGCACCCCGAAGTTGTGCTCGCGCGTTTGCAGGCTGATCGCCATCAGGTCCGTGATACCTTCGGCCAGCAGCGTCTGCCGGCAGGCCTCGAAGCGCTCTTCCGAAAGCGCCGGCAAAGGTTCTTCCATTTCCGCAAGATTCCGGAAAGTCTCGACTCCACCACGACGGTAAGCCAGGTCGGCGATGTAGTCGCCAGCCTGCGTCTTGTGCAGTTTTTCCAGAAACTCCGCGGAGAAACCTCTTTGCACCGACGGCAAGGTGCCGCGCCACTGCTGCGAGACGAAAAAGACGGCGCGGCGCGAAGGCAGCGGCGCTACCAAACGCTCCACAAACGTCTGTAGGCGGGGCTCCAGGTCTGCCGCCGACAACAGTCGGCGCGGATCGACGCCCAGAGTCGAGAACGCCAGTGCGTTTTCCTGCACCGCATTGCGCTCGTTTTCGAACAGTACCATCACCATGGCGATGGCCAGCAGCATCTGCGGGATCGGCCATAAGAAGCCTGCCCACTGCTCCACCGCGTCGAGGAAGGGCAGACGCATCTGTCCCGCGCCCATCAACACCGCCCACAAGGCCAGCGAAAACGCCAAAGTCCGGAAGGCTACGGAATTCCTGCGAAACGCATAACGGTAAAAATGGAAGGAGCAATACAACAGAATCGCGGCCAGCCAGATTTCCAGCTGTAGATAGATCGGCAGGGGAGTCGCTTGCTCGCCGAATACCCCAGTCGCCATATGCGCCCGCAAACTGGCGCCAACGAGCACAACGCCCGCTGCCGTCAGGGCAACGTCTTGCCATTTCAGATGGAACGCTTCCTTCATCAGCCGGGTCGAGACGAAGATGCAAATCGCCATCGCCACCAGCGTCAGCAAGCTCAACACAAAAAGGATCGCCGAAGGGCTCTTGAACGATTCCACCACCTCCAGCGCGCAGTGCAGCGTGTACGCCGCCCACGCCAGTTGCCAGGCCCGAAAATAACCGTGGCGGCTTTGCTCGTTCAGGTACCAGAAGACGAAGAACACCACCAGGGCGATTGGCACCTGGCCTGTAGCCATGCTATTCATGGTCCCGCGTCTCCAGGATTGACGTTCCTCGACACTCGCGCCATTGCGGCCCGGACGGAGTCGTCTTTGGTCGAATGCTCGCCTAATCCTGTCACACCCGGCAGTTCGAAACAACAGGTGTCTTCCGGCAGGCTCCGCCCTGGGCACGGCGTTTTCAAGAGTATCTTCTTATGAGATGCCACGCCGCTAACGCCCTGTTTCGCTGAAAAGTTACCTTGGTAACCGACGGTAACCAGCCTGATCGTCCGCGAAGACTCGCTCCGGCCTACGGACAGAGCTGACGATGGAAAGTCTGATCCAATCCATGGTCTCCTCCGTGCACCCCCGTGTACCCTGTGGTTGTAAGGTTTTCGACGGAGCCGAATCAGAGGCTTCCTAGAGCCAAAACCCCAATCCCGCTATACTCAAAAGTTATGCTTCGCGTCCGCTTCGCGCCGTCTCCCACTGGCTTTCTGCACGTTGGCAGTGCCCGCACCTTCATCTTCAACTGGCTCTACGCCCGTCGCAATGGAGGGACGGTGGTCCTGCGCCTCGACGACACCGACGTCGAGCGCAATACCGATGCCTCCGTCAACTCCATTTTCGAAGGCCTGCGCTGGCTCGACCTGGGATGGGACGAGGAATACAAGCAATCCGAACGCCTGGCCCTGCACCGCCAGATCGCCGACGCCATCTTTCAAAAGGGACTCGCCTATCGCGATTTCACTCCCGCCCACACAACTGCCGGCCAGAGTAAAGACACCGAAAAATCAGGTGCCAACCAAACCTGGCTCTTCAACCCCGGCATGCGTGAGCTTTCCCGCGCCGAAAGCGACCGCCGCGCCGCCGCCGGAGAGTCCTTCGCCCTCCGCTTCCGCGTCCCCCGTGGCGCCTCCGAGCCCGTTCGCTTCAACGACGCCGTCTACGGCGAGCAAATCAAATCCGCCGACGACATCGAAGACTTCGCCCTCCTCCGTTCCGACGGCATGCCCACCTACCACCTGGCCTCCTGCGCCGACGACATCGATCTCCGCATCAGCCACATCATCCGCGGCCAGGACCATCTCTCGAACACCTACAAGCACGTCCTCATTTTCGAAGGCGCCGGCGCCAAACCCCCGCAGTTCGCGCATCTTCCCTTGCTAGTCGCGCCCGACGGATCGAAGCTCTCGAAACGCCGCCACGGCCCGGTCGTCAGCGTCACCACCTACCGCGACGCCGGATTTCTTCCCGAAGCCTTCATCAACTTCCTATGCCTGCTGGGCTGGTCTCCCAAAGACGATCGCGAGAACATGACCCGCCAGGAACTGGTGGATGTGTTTTCCCTCGAAGGCATCAACCGCGCCAACGCGGTCATTAACTTCAAGGAGCCGGCCGCAACGCCCGACGAAACCTTCGACCCCAAGGCCCTCTGGCTCAATGCCGAACACATCCGCGGCCTCTCCGTCGACGCCCTCAGCGCCCGCCTGCTGCCGGTTGTCCATGCTGCCGGATTTTCAATTACGCCGGAGAGAATGCAGGCCATTACCCCGCTGATCCGCGAGCGCATCAAACTTCTGCGCGACGTCTTAACCGCCGCCGACTTTTTCTTCGTGGACCAGCTCCCGCCCTACGACCCAGCCGAACTGATCCCTCAAAAAGGCGACGCAGCCATGGCGCTCAAAGTCCTAACCCGAGCAAAAGAAGTCTTGGCCCAAACCGAATTCAAGCACGACCCCTTGGATCAAGCCCTACGCACCGCAGCGCAAGAACTGGGTATAAAAGCGGGACAAATGTTCCAGCCGATTCGCGTTGCCGTCTGCGGGCGCAAGAACGCCCCGCCATTGTTTGAGACGCTCCAGGTTCTAGGGCGCGAAACGACGCTAGCAAGAATCGATCAGGCGGCTGCAAAGCTGCACTAGGAAAACTCTGATCAAGTCCTGGGTTCCCCCGTGCACCTTTGTGTACCCTGTGGTTTATGCTCTCCGCCGACACTTAGTCAGAGTTTCCCTAGCGTCGCTCGCCATCCTAAGCGCCGGGGACGCCCGGCTCGCCACCAGCGCGCACGTCCGCCGGTCCCTTGTCGAGAAGCCCCATCCCGTGTGGCCGACGAAACATATCGGCACGCGACCGCTGCAACCACATCACGCCACCCGCCACGAGCAAGACTCCAACCAGCAGCACTGCAACCCGCCGCCCAAAGTCGTCATGTCCCGGAGCGACCTTCGCAATGAGTGCGCCCAGCAGCAGACCCATCAGCAGGCCGCCGATGTGCGCCGCGTTATCGGTCCGAGCGATCATTGCCCCAAAAAAAAGGTTATAGCCGACAAACACCATGACGCTGCGCAAGGTTCCGCTCAGCGCGGCGCGGGGCATCGAAAACTCGCCCAGATAAAACGAAGCGATCAGCGCCCCCGCAATCCCAAAAATCGCCCCCGAAGCGCCCACGCTCAAAATCACTGGATTCCAGATTAAGCTCGCGAGGCTCGCCGACAACCCGCTGATCAAATACACCGTGGCAAAAGTCCAATGGCCGTAAACCGATTCCGCGATTCTGCCGAGGCTCCACAGGCACCACATGTTGAACCCGATGTGCAGCAATCCGCCATGAATGAAAATGCAAGTCAGCAGCCGCCACCACTGGCCACTCACAGTCAGCGGCCCAAAATTGGCTCCCCAATGCACCAGGTCCTGACCGGACGGATTGTCGAGCATCGCCACGCCACCCAACAGCATGGCGACGAACACCGCGACATTGATGCCGAGGATCCCCTGAGTCACAATCATCGAACTGGACTGCGACTGCACCCACGGCGCAGGCTCGACCCGCTGAAAGGGGATGTCTTCGCCGCGCTGCGCCGCTTCGTGCTGCACGCACCACTGACAAAGCTTCCGGCCGAAGCTGAGGCCCGGAAGCTGACGACCGCATTGCACACAATTTGCCATCGAAAATCGACACTCCCTGAAATTGCCGAACTAAAATTCCTGAACCGGAATCGCTCTATAGACTCTAGCAAACCCGCCGCAATAGCGTCCGCCCAACGCGAATCCACGTACCCCGTATAAAATGACAAGGAGATGAGTCCTATGAATCCATCGACCGACGCTGAGAAAAAACCGTCGCCGGAACCGGCGTCCGCGCCCTCCAACTTCATTCGCGACGCTATGATTCGCGATCTGGAAACCAAAAAATACGGCGATGCCGTCATCCAGACCCGCTTTCCTCCCGAGCCCAACGGCTACTTGCACATCGGCCACGCCAAGGCCATCTGCCTCGACTTCGGCCTAGCCGATGAGTTCGGCGGCAAGACCAACCTCCGCTTCGACGACACCAACCCCGAGAAAGAAGAGCAGGAGTACGTCGACTCCATCACGAAAGATGTCCGCTGGCTGGGCTTTGAGTGGGATGGCCTCTACTACGCCTCCGACTATTTCGATCAGCTCTACCAGTGGGCGGTTAAGCTGATTCAGGACGGCAAAGCCTACGTCGATGACCTCACCGCCGAGCAGATTCGCCAGCATCGCGGCACCCTGACCGAACCTGGCAAAGACAGCCCGTATCGCAACCGGCCGACTGAAGAGAATCTCGACCTCTTCGAGCGCATGCGCAAAGGCGAATTCCCCGACGGCTCACGCGTGCTGCGCGCCAAAATCGACATGGCCTCGCCGAACCTGAACCTGCGCGATCCGGTGATGTACCGCATTTTGCACGCTGAGCATCACCGCACCGGAAACAAATGGTGCATCTATCCGATGTACGATTACGCCCACGGCCAGTCCGATTCGATCGAACGCGTCACGCATTCGATGTGTACGCTCGAGTTCGAAGATCATCGCCCGCTCTACAACTGGTTCATCCAGCAGCTGGGAATTTTCCCCTCCCAGCAATTCGAGTTCGACCGCCTAAGCCTCACCTACACGCTCTTGAGCAAACGCAAACTGCTGAAGCTGGTGCAGGAGAAGTACGTCAACGGATGGGACGATCCGCGCATGCCAACATTGTCGGGAATTCGGCGGCGTGGATACCCAGCCGAGGCAATTCGCAATTTCTGCGCCGCCATCGGCGTATCGAAAACAAGCGGCTCGCTCGAATTGGCCATGCTCGAGCACTACATTCGCGAGGACCTCAACAAGCGCGCGCCACGCGTGATGGCCGTTTTGCGCCCGTTGAAAATCGTGATCGATAACTATCCGGAGGGTCAAACCGAAGAAGTCGATGCCGTCAACAATCCCGAAGACGAAAGTGCCGGCAAGCGCAAAGTGCCATTCTCCAAAGTCCTCTACATCGAGCAGGACGATTTCCGCGAAGACCCGCCCAAGCAGTACTACCGCTTGTCGCCCGGCCGCGAAGTACGGCTCCGCTACGGCTATTTCATTACCGCGAAGAGTGTGGTGAAGAACGACAAGGGAGAAGTAGTCGAGGTCCACTGCACCTACGACCCCGCCACCCGCGGCGGCAACGCTCCCGATGGACGCAAGGTGAAGTCGACCATCCACTGGGTCTCAGCCGCCCATGCCGTCGATGCCGAAGTGCGTATCTACGACAAACTTTTCACCAAAGAAGATCCGAACCAACTTGAAGATGGACAGGAGTTCACCGCGAACCTGAATCCGAATTCCCTCGAAGTGATCGCGCAAGCCAAATTGGAGCCGTCCCTGGCCAACGCCCCCGTAGAAGCCCGCTACCAATTCGAACGCTTAGGCTATTTCTGCGTCGACCCCGATTCCAAGCCCGGCCGCCCCGTGTTCAACCGCACGGTAGCGCTGAAAGATACCTGGGCCAAGGTCGAAAAGAAGAGTGAGAAGAAATAGAATTCGTAAGACATACCGGTAGAGATGCCGGGCCGGCAGACCCTCAGAGATCTTCAGGCGTCAAGCCAGTGTGTTTCGCGATTCTGGCCAACATGCGATGACCAATCTCTTCATCGTCATGAAATCCGAACATGTAGTTTCCGTAATCGGGATGGTGCAACTTAACGTGCGACCCCCTTTGCGAAACCACGGTCCAGCCCTTTCGGAGAAGTGCTCGCTTCACCAATTTCGCTTTGGCGCTCGGCCATTGGCTCAAGCGGACACGGGGAGAATACTGATCGATTCTGGAATGTCTTTGGATTTCTCTACGTCGTCCGCAATTGCATACAGTGCCAGTGCGTATGCTTTTGCCTTCGCTTCTTCCGCAGACGATCCATACGCCAGGGCCCCGGGAACCTCTGGAATTTCAGCAATCCATCGACCGTCAGTCTCACGTTCGATTTGAAAATTGAATTGCACGCGTCTGCTCCCGTCACTCTCTGGTGGCTTGCGGCTTGTCATCGCATCCACAGAATGCTCGATCTGTTATTCGGATGCACATTACCAGAGTAATATCGCGACTCTCGCACAAGAATAGCCCTTTGTGAGCCTTCAATCCACAAATGTTTGCTGAGCGTCGGGGACGCACCTCCACAGCTGCCAGCTCGTAAATCTAGATGACCAGTCGATGGTCCCCCCTCACAGCACCCGGCAAGCCTCCTCAAACTCCAGCCGCGGATTGCGGGGATAAAGCTTGCTCTTGTCCCCATAGCCCAGATTGCACAGAAAGTTGGCTTTCCATTTACCGTCGGGGAAAAATTCCGCGTTCACCTTCGCCGCATCAAACCCCGACATCGGACCGCAATCCAGCCCCAGCGCGCGTGCCGCGAGTATGAAGTAAGCCCCCTGCAAAGAACCGTTGCGAAACGCCGTCTCGTCGATCACTGCCTGCTTGCCCACGAAATGCGACCGCATATCGGCATGGGGGAACAACTGGGGCAGCTTCTCGTAAAACTCCGTGTCCCACGCGACGATGACGGTAACAGGCGCCGCCTTCGTCTTTTCGACATTCAGCGGAGCCAGAGCCGGCAGCAGCCGCGCCTTCGCCGCTTCACTTTCGAGAAATACGAAACGCGCTGGATTGGAATTCGCGCTCGTCGGCCCCATGCGAGCCAGTTCGTACGCCTCGCGTAGCATTTCCACCGGTACGCGTTTGGGAAGCCATGCGGAATACGTGCGCCCCTGCCGGAATATCTGATCTAGGGCATCGTTAGAGGTCTTGGTGGAGTGCGCGGCGGTATCTGGCGTTGGTGTCATCGTTCCTGCCTTCAAGGTGATTTTCGATCAACTCTTAGATGCTGGGGCTCACCCAGAGATTCGACACGCACCCAGTGGCAAGAAATAAAGCTGCAAGAGAATTCATCACGCCAGAATCGCCGCGCACTGCTTGTCACGCGCTCACTTCCAAACCCCGCCCGTATGCACCATCCACAAATCCGTGTCCGCCGAAGCAATCACCTCAAACGGCATCCAGAAATACCCCTTCCGCCCCCACTCCGCTCCCCACGAGTTCTGAACCAGAGCCAGTTTCCGCCCCAGATCGTAGCCCAGACACAGCACTTCGTGTCCGCCCTGTTCCGCTTCGCCAACCTGCGGAACCGGCATGATCCCCGTCTCCGCCACTTCATCCGACATAAACGACTCGTACACCGTAAACCCAACCAGAACCGGCCACGGCGTAGCGTCCGCGAGACAAGTCAGAAAATCACTCAGCGTTCCGATGCGGTGATACGCCCCCGTCTTATACTTCAGCGCGTTTCGCGCCTGCTCCGGCGTGGGCCGCGTGATCTGGCCCGCGACATACGGATACAGCGCCGTCTCGCAACAGCCAAGCGCCGTCAGCACCTGGCATCCCGTGCGCGGCATCGCCCCGTCGTCGTTCGGAAACTCGCCGCTCGCCAGCAATTCCTCGGCATACAGGCACTGCGGACTCAAAATCGGCGACGCCTTCTCGTACCGCCGCGCCATCCACTCCCGCGCCGACGAGAACGCGTGTCCCGTGCAACTGCCTTCCTCGCCCTGATCCTTGATCGGCCCGCCGAACTCCCGCAGATCGACCTGCTGCGGCAACACAAACGACGTGCGGGACCCCATGTACATCCGGTCCCGCGCATCATGAACGTCGCGCTTCGCCCCAAATTTCCGGATCATTAGTTCAACCACCCGAAGGTAACCGCCCGCACAATCTTCGAGTGCTGATGAACTTGTAACTTCCGAGTAGCCGCATCCACAGCCTTGTTCCCAGTAGGAGCCACAAGAATGCTGTTGTAATGAGTAACAAACGTGGACAGACCGTACGGGGGCGCCGCCTTAAACGTCTGCCCATTCGCCTGACACGCCGGAATCACAGCCGCGATCGACTGCACCGTGCCCGCCACCAGTCCCGCCAGCAGCGTAATCTTCGTCTGCGTATTCAGATCGCTCACCTGCGCCGCTGAAAGCACAAGTTGTTGGTCGGCCTGATAAGTAGAGATAGCCGCCTGTAGCTGTGAGCAAACCGTCGGAGCAGCACTCGACGAAGCCTTGGCGAAATCCCCGGCTAGCGTCTTAATCACGGCGGCGTCAGCGTTGATCTTCGCTTCCAGATTCGAGTTCACCGGCTGCCCATTAGCCACGGCAACGATTTGCAGAATATTGACAAGCGCCGGCGCCGCCGCGGCCAGAATGGAGTCCAGCGTCGACACCCATGCCGTGGAACAGGCGGTGCACAACACAACAAGAGACAGCACAACCACAAGAACGCTCTTCATAACCAGCTTCTCCTTAAGAATGTGGATTAAAGACTTACTTCGATTGCGCGTCAGCGCTCGGCGATGGCAGCCAATGCGCCACCACGATGGCCAGAGGCGCAAACACCGCCGCCGCCGCAGCATGATTCATCCAAAACGCCGCAACCGCCGGCGTCGCGGCATTTGCCAGCGAGGTTAGCAGTAAAATAACAGTAGGTAGATAAGCAGCGTATTTCTTCACGACACGTCCTCCTTGATTGCATTACCCGTATCACCTAAGTGGACTCCGACTAAAGACCCGGCTTCCCCGTGCACCTCCGTGTACCCTGTGGTTTATTCTTCCTGCCGGCACCAAATCGGAGTATCTCGAAGTTGCATTACGAACCGGCTCGAATGCCCCACTCATACGCCGCCTGCGGTGAGCGCTTCGTGAGAACTTCCCGGCGAGATAACATTCCCGGACTCGCCACGCCCACATGAACCCACCCGTACTCAAGAATCAGTTGGTCGTATTCAATTCCCGACCTTACGATGGCGAGCGCTACTTCCACCGGCGTGCCAAACGCAGGGCAAGCAAAATCGCACGCCAGGCCGAGGCAGTGAGCACTTGCGCCAACTCCGCCCACCGCTCGATTCACCTCCACCGAACGGTAGCCGCTATGTACAACGATGGCTTTGTCCCCAAGTCGTGCTCTGATTGCTTCCATCACCTCCGCTACCCGGCCGAGGTTCGCAATGATCGCCGCGCTGGGAGTATTGTCCAGGCCAAGACGCTCCGCCGCCTCGGAGAAACAAAGTTCCTCCAACGTGAAATGCTCTGAAAGATTCATGAATGAGTTGACCTCTGGTCGGTAGCTGAGGTCGCGCCCAGTTAGAACTGGTTTCATAAATGGTTGTGGAAGGGCACGGCTTCAGCCGTGCCGATACGGACCCGTAAACTCAAGGGCTTTAGCCCCTGTGGGCCGGACAGCGCACCCGACCATTGATGAAACCAGTACCAGTGTTAATCCGGGTACGGTCCATGCGTGCCGCAGTTAGCCCCACCCGGACAGACATACTCGGTCCGCGTCATGGCGTTCTGAAGTTGTGTGGTATTGACGCCGCTGCTTGGGTAAGAACTCGACCCGACATAGGACACATCCGAAAGCGTGAAATTATTCGCCCACGGCAGCGCCATCAACGGGCAGTTGAATGGCGCATTGGTGGCAGAGCAGGATCCTGCCGGGAATGTCACCGTAGGGCTCGATCCCATGAAGCCTGTGTATCCCATGCACCCAGCCGTCGCCGTCGGTCCCGAGCAATTAACTCCGGTGTTTGCGCCCGAACCGCTCAGCCCCGATTGCGGAAAGTAATTCAAACACCCAGGGCAGAGCGATGCTGGATCGGCGACGCTCCAGTTGGCAGCACCGCGCCCAGCGAGCACGTTGTTGTAAAACTCAAACGTGTTCAGGTCCCAGCAGGCGAACGAGAGCGTCCCTTCCATGCTCGCCGCTGTGCAGTTCACGTCGGAGTTGTATCCCGAGTCGTTGTCCGCCCATACGTTGTTGATAAACACATTCTCGATCGACTGCTGCCATGTGCTGTACGATTCGACGGAGCACACGTCCGGGCACAGTTCCGTGTTGTTTTCGAACGCGATGTTCTTTAGGAAGCCCGCCGAGTTCTTGAGAATGCAGGTTGCCGTCGCCGCCGTAGGCTGTGTCGGCACCTGATAGACCACAGTGAGCCCCGTCGTTATTGTGCCAGTACTGGCATACGTCGCCGAAGTCGCCCCCACCGCGTAGCCATACGCGCTGCAACTCGTGTCGTTCCCTGCTCCGCCCACGTTCGACGCGTACACTCCATCTCCGACCGAAATGTCCGTCATCTTCGTTCCCAGCGAGGCAAACGTCAAATCGCCGGATGCCAACAGACTGCTGCAGGTCGGACTCCCGGAGTTATCGCATAAAACAGAAACGCCCGGATTGTTGACAGCATCGAGATAATAGATGTTATTGCCGCCCGTCCCATCGCCGTACCAATTGCCAGTCGTCCCGGTCATGGCGAAGGTGCCGTTCCAGCCCGCGTGATTCGCCAAAACAAGCGTCCAGCCGTTCGCAATGCAATTCGCAGGCACACCCGGCGAGTAACTGGAGGGCGGCGCAAACCCCGGTCCAGTCGCACACAGCATCGGGTCCAACCGATAGGAGTTATAAATCTCGACCTGGCTGCAAGGCGACGGGAAACCGAAGTTAGTGCAGCTCGCCCCAGAAGCCAACACGCTCGCAATCTTCGTGGTCTTGGCGGTGATGTCCACCTGCTCCGGCAAGCAAGTTGCCGTCACCGTATAAGGGCCGGAGCCGGTATACGACATGCTGCACGTATAACTCTCGGACCCGAGGCCCCATACCCATTGTTCGTTAGGATTGCCGTTCTGCGCCGTGTCGTTGATGTTGCTCATCAGGTTATTGATGTAATCGTTGTTTTCGACGGGCAGCGAAATTCCGCCGCCATTCGCCGTGGACGGGTCCGATCGGCTCCCCGTCGTAAACGGCTCCGCGCAGTTGCGCACCCAGTTATTCGAGAACCGTATGTTGCTGATGCCGGTCAGCGGCAGACCATTGGCCTGGTTGTAGATTCCAGCTTCGCCTCCTCCCGACTCGGTGCGCGGCCCAACCACCACGCACCAACCGGTCTGTGCGTCGGGCCATGAGTTCTCGATGATGTTCCCGTCGAACAGCACATAGTTCCCAAGTTTCAGTTCCACCGAGTTCTTAACCGCCCAACTGAACGGGCAGGTATTGTGCGCTGCGATGCCATCCGACGGCCCGCATCCCCAAGGCGGAGCGGGGCTGTTGCCCGCTGTGGCTGACAATTGCCGGTAGTTCAAATCACGGCCAAAGTAGTTCCGCCGCACTTCAACGTTGGCCTCCGGCCCGCCCCTTTGGTCAACCGGCGCTCCGCCGTTGAACCATGCCGCCGAAGCGCCTTCTTCCCAGTTATTCACATCCTTATAAGGCCCATTCGAGAAGCCTTGACTCGACGCGTGCGACTCGCTTTGCCACCAGTGGATCTTCTCGATGTACCCATTCTGACGCCAGCAGGAATCGCAATCGAAGTCCACTGCGTTCACCACATCGTCGCCGCACCCGTTGGCGTACTGCGCGGGTGGGTTCGATTGCGTAAAGGAAGCTCCGGCGAGCGTCACGCTCCCAGTAATCGAAAGTTCCGTGTTCTGCGCGCCGTTCAAGACGCCCTGCGTGTACGACGTATTGGCGACGGTATAGTTGTTTCCGTTGATCGTGATCGTCGAGCCCACCGCAAAGGTCATGCCAAAATAAGAACCGCTGTAACCCGAAGCCGGCAGCGTGACAATGCTCGTCCCAGGATTTGCGCCGTCCGGAGCCACGCCGATGCCCGTCCCCGCATTCGTCCAAACCGAGCACGCGCCCGCCGGTTGCCCGGGATCGCCCGGGTCCCAGCCATGAGCGTAATAGCGATCAAGCCCAATATGCGCGGAACTGATGCAGGGAGTCGCCGTCGAGCACGGAGCCGCGCTCGTGATGTTCGGATGCGCCCGGAACAAATACGGCGCGGTAGACGGCCCCTGTCCGCTCTGCGCCACCCCAGGCGACAGTGTGATCTCCACGTCGCGCAGCACCACGTGATTGGTCCAGTTCGTCGGCGTGGCCAGATCCGCCCCGGCATACACAGCAGTCCGCCCGGCGGACCCAAGCGGAGCGTCGAGATTCACCTTCCACATGCTTGCCTTGTCGTTCGGCGACGAGCATCCGGGATTGCGCGCGCCCCCGAAGCCCGGCAGTCCCCGTCCGCAAACCATCTGCCCAGCCGGTAGCGGTGTCGTGGAATCCACCACCAGGCATTTCGTCGGCTCCGCGCCCTCGTTCACTTTTCCCGGAAGACTGATCAGAGCATTGTTGCCATCGAAAATGTTGCCATGAAGAACGACGCCGCTGCTCTGCGCCGGCACTTCGATCAGCCACCACGCATCGGCGAAGTGTGGAGTCTGCGAAGCGTCGTCGGCATTGTCGCGCCAGTTGTTCATCGCATCTTCCAGCCCCGCCGGCGTCAGCGCATAAGGCGATCCAATCGCCCCTCCCGCGTCGTTTGGACCAGAGTTGATCGTCGTTCCAAGAATGACCGTCGTGTCGTAAACCCCGCCCGGCGGATTGCAGATTGTGTTGTCCACCCAATAAATCGGCAGCGCCGCAAAGAACCTGGGCGCTCCGCCACTCATGCCGCCATACATCGCCGAACCCGTGTACAAGCCGGGTCCGGAATCCGACGTTTGCCCGAACGCGGACAGGCTAAGAATTAAAACCACCAGGAACTTCTTCATCGCCGTTGCTCCCTAGGAAATCGCCAAGCGTGGCCGCCCGGTTCCTACCTCTGCAATCTGACCTCTGACCTCTTACCTCTGCCCTGCCTCGCTCCCGCCTTCGCTATAATGTTGTTTTGCTCTCCTCCCGCCGTTTGCGCGGGCCTCACCGAAAGGGAACTATGCCGACTGACGTGGTCATGCCCCAGATGGGCGAATCGATTTTCGAAGGAACCATCACCAAGTGGCTGAAAAAGCCCGGCGACAAAGTCCAGCGCGACGAACCCCTGTTCGAAATTTCCACCGACAAGGTCGACGCCGAAATTCCCGCGCCCGCCACTGGCATCCTTCAGGAAATCAAAGTCTCCGAAGGCAGCACCGTTCAGGTCAACGCTGTCGTAGGCGTAATCGGTGAAGGCAACGCCGCTTCCGCCGCCCCCGCAAAAGCCGTTGCCCCGACTCCTGCCCCCGCAAAAGCAGAAACCCCCGCCCCGCCGCCCACTCCCGTCGCCAGCGCACCCACTGTTGCCAGTAATAGTGACGACGATTCTTCCGACGTCCGTTCTTCCCCGCTCGTCCGCAAACTCGCCCGCGAGCACAACGTCGATCTCGCAAAACTCAGCGGCACCGGCACCAGTGGCCGCGTCACCAAGCAGGACGTCCTCGATTTCGTCGAGCGTCGCACGGGGACAGCAAGTGTGGGGACGGGCATTCCTGCAAGCCTGCCCCGAGCGGAGTCGAGGGGTCCGGCCGAGCGCAGCTCGGCAGCTCCCGCCGTCATCCCCGGCGACTTAGTCCCCATGTCCAACATGCGCAAGATCATCGCCCAGCGCATGATCGAATCCCGCCGCACCAGCGCTCACGTCCACTGTATGTTCGAAGTGGATATGACCCGCATTGTCAATCTCCGCAACAAGCTCAAGAATGGATTCGAACAACGCCACGGCGCTCGCCTCACCTTCATGCCCTTCTTCGTGCGCGCCGCCATCATCGCCCTGCAGCAATATCCCATCGTCAACGCTTCGCTCGAAGGCGACAGTGTCCGCTACCACCAACACGTCAACGCCGGCATCGCCGTCGCCCTCGATTGGGGACTCATCGTCCCCGTCCTCAAAAATGCCGATGAACTCAACTTCCTCGGCCTCCAACGCGGCATCACCGATCTCGGCGAGCGCGCCCGCTCCAAGAAACTCATGCCCGCCGACGTCGAAGGCGCAACCTTCACCATCACCAACCCCGGCCAGTTCGGAGCCGTCTTCGGCCTGCCCATCATCAACCAACCCAACGCAGCCATCATGGGCGTCGGCGGAATTACCAAGCAGCCCATGGTCCTCACCGACAAGGACGGCGCAGACTCCATCGCCATCCGCTCCGTTGTCCATCTCACCCTCGGCTACGACCACCGCATCATCGACGGCGCTCTCGCCGACCAATTCATGGTCGTTGTAAAAAAGACCCTGGAAACCTGGAGCGAAGAAGTCGGCTAGCTATTGCCCCTTAAGTTCTTGTCATCCCGAGCGACCGGGGTCCCTGGAACGTGCGTTTTTTGCGCGTTCTGGGGTGGGGGAGCCAGGGACCCCTGCTCCCGGCACACATTTGCGGGATGGCAGGGGTTTCTTGCTTAAGGAAAGCTCCGATCAAGTCCCTGAAGCCCTCCGTGCAACCCTGTGTACCCCGTGGTTTACGCTTTCCGCCGACGCTAAATCAGAGTCTCCCTTCGATCACCCGACCTTCCTCAAACCAGCGGCGCTTCTCCCAGCAGCAGCGGCCCGTCCTCCGAGCGCTCAATAAAATACCGTGCCACATCGTCGCGCAGCCCCGGCTTGTTCCCTGTCCATCGCCACAGCCCTTGGCAATCCCGCGCGATGTCGGTCCCCGGATTGAAATCCCACTTCTTCAAAATCCCCCACCGCTCTCCATAAGCCCGCAACACCTTACTCCCATGGAACGCATGCGTCGCGAAGTTATCGATGCATCCGATCGGCGACCGCCCCTCCACGCCATTCAACTTCGCCGCTCGTGCCTGCCAATTCAACACGGATTCCACATACGGTTGCGTGCACCGTTTCATTTCCGCCGCCACGTTGGTCGCCTGCACTAATCCGAAGGCCATGTGCCAGTCAGCACTCCCCAGCACGCACGGGTCCAGCATTCCGCCCACCGTATCGAAAGCGTCTCGCCGCCAGGCCCACGCCCCTCCCGTCGCTCCCGGAGCATACCCAAAAGGAAAACTCCCCCCATGCTCCGTCGTGCCAGGCCGCTCAGCCTTCATATAACTGTCGCTAGCTCCACGCCGCGCTCGCCGGGATAACAAAAAGTCGCGCTGGTGTAGGTAGTTCCATGCGAAACTCGTGCTCATGCGATAAGGCCGATGCCCCGAGTAACTGGTCGCAGTCTCTCCAGTCAAATCCGCATAAGTGCTGAATAACTGCACAAAACTGTGATGCTGGAGCATGTGAATCGCCTCCAGCGCCCAGTCATGCCGCGTAAAGTGGAAATCGCCGTCCACGTACCCGCCATACTGCCAGCCCGCCGGAAACCGCCGCACGCCCTCGTTGATCGCGCACTCCTTGATCCAAAGATTCGAGTCGGTCCGCAATTGCAAGTCGAGCGGATTCTCCGCGCTTGTAACTTCATGCGGCCGGTCTCCAAACGCAACCTCCACCACATGCAGCGCAACATTCGGACTGCCTTCCATGTGTAGCCGGAAATCATGGAAACTCTCCCGCCGCCGCTGCCAGCGATAAGGATTCGAATACACCGAAACCACATGCAACTTCTGCGCCTCGGAATACTCCACCAACTCGCGATGTACGTTCGGATGCTTAAACACCAAACCGCTCCTCTCGATCCTGCGCACTCTGACCGGTTCAACAACACCGCGGACGGACTCCGCCGCCCACGATTCAGACGGAAGGCACGCTCTCCCCTGTGTTCCTCTGTGTACCCGGTGGTGAAGCCTTTTCTCACGACCGTAAACCGTCGTTGCCCCACCCGCCTGCTCTACCTCAGCCCCAGTCGTCCCCGCCAGGCCGCCGCCGCGCTGATCGCAAACGTAATCGCAAACGTGAGCACCGCAATCACAATCCGGTCATACACCGCTCGGCGAAGATCGTTTCTCTCCAGCTCGACGAGCCGGTCTTCGGCCAACTTCATCCGCCCCGGCTGTCCATTGCCGACGATCATGTCGACTTTCGCTTCCAATCGCCCCAGCTTGTCCAGCACCTTCTGTTGGAAATCGCCGTCGAGCCGAACCACCAACGGCGATTGCGACTCCCCCGCTCCCTCATCGTTTGAATATTTCATGTCAATGGATACCCCCACGTCGCTTGCGTCAGCCCCGGCTGCGAATCGATCAGCGTTACGATGTGGTGCGGCTGCACCCCCGTAAATGGAGTGCTCGAGAAATTCAGCCGCCCCTTGCTGAGCTGCTGCCCACCGCCCACCGATCCTCCGTCGGTCAGCACCGTGGCCGACTGATTCTGCACTCCGCTGCCTACGTGTCCCGTCATGCTCGCCAGGCAAGTCGTGTAACCGCCCGGCGACGCCGTTCCATAATCGGAGCACTGGTTCGCCACCTGGAGTGCGTTCCCATACAAACCCGCGCCCACCGGGTTATTCACCTCGGCATCCACTCGTACGCTCTTGTTCACCGAGACTAACGACCCTGGCCAGAAAACCAGATTGCCCGCATAGTCTCCAATTTCGATCGTATAAGTCGAAGTCGAAGACGATCCCGTATCCGTATAACTGCACACCAACCCGCCCGCGCACGCCACCGCTTGCGTCAGCCCTTTCGCCACATATCCGCACGTCCCGCCCGATCCACCCGGGCATCCGCCGTTGTAGGGATATGGCAAGTTCTGTTCGATCCCGCCTGCCGTCGTCATGCGAATCACGTCATAAGTGATCGCGTCAGTCCCGTTCGCCACTCTCGGCCAACTTACCGGAATCGAGTCGCTGCCCGTCGAAAGCCAATTCAGCACCTGCATCGGCGAAGTCTGCGTGCCCGCCGTCGTGTCATTCGCCACGATGTAATAGGAGTACGGCGTCGTCCCGCTTCCACCCGACGCAAACCCCCCGGACGGCCCGCCGCCTCCCGTAATCTGGAAGCTCGCCGCCGCACTCGATGCTCCCGCAATCAGGCCCGCAATCCCCAGCCCCGCAAAAGGAGAATGCGCCGGGCTCGCCGGGTTCAACGCCGTGCTGCTCTCCGAATAAAGATTCTTAAGAAAGGCCCCCTGATAATTGCCCGTCGTGTTCGAGGAGTACACCTGCCACGGCCCGCTCGCTTGAATGACCGTGTTCTCGATATACAGTCCATTGGAGTTGTAATCGGTAATTCCGTTCGCGTAATTCGCCGTGATGTTCGAATCTCGCAACGTGATCACCGGTGCAATCTGGTGACTCTGGTTCCCCGCCGAGAATACAAACGACCCCGTCCAGTTCGTATTGTTATTCAGCGGCTTCGCTTGATTGTTGAAGTGTTCGATCGTCGCGTTCTCGTCGTCCCACAAATCGAAAAAATTGTTAAAACTTCCACCCTCCCCGACCCTGTCGTAAGCAATGTCGATCAGGTGCGTGTTCATCGCGTTGTCCAGCACCGCGACATACGCCAGCGCTACCACCCCCGGAGTCGCCTGTGCCCCAATGTCCGCACCCGTGTGCGCGTACTGAAACGTCGTTGCGCTCGGCACCGCCGTGATCGTCGCGTCGCCCCAGTAGCTGCTGCTGTCGGTAAACAGGATCGTCACCATGTCCCCAACCCGAAAGCCGTGCGCGCTCGCCGTCGTGATCGTCGCTACCTGCGACGCCCTCTGCGTTTGCGTGATCGCCACTCCCGCAAATGCCGCACTGCTCGCCAGATTCGTCGGCGAGCGAAAACTTAGCCCGCTCACCGTCGTATCCGTGAAGTCGTTCGAACTCGCCAGATCCCCAACCTGCACGCACGCGCCCCGCCCCACGCAGTTCAGCGATGTCCCCGCCCCGTTCAATACCGATTGGTTCGTGTGCAGATAAATCGTGCCATACACGTTGTACGTGCTCAGCGAGTGCGCCGGGTACCCCGGCCCATTCGCCGGAATCGTCACATTGCACTGGCTGTTTTGCCACGTCGTCGAACTCGTCCCGCAAGCCGCGTTCACCGTCTCCTGGATCCCCGACGACGCCGACCCAATCGTGAATCCCGCCGCATACGAATAGAAAGGAGTAAACGTGATCGTTCCCGACGCCGCTCCCGACGTGCATCCCCCCGCCCCCGCCATTACGCTGACCGCTTCGCTGTTTCCTCCGCCCGACAAATACACCTGATAGCCGTATCCGCTCGTCGTATCGACGCCCACCGGGCAAGGCGTCAGCGTCACCGTCGCCTGCGTTCCGCCCGTGATCGCGCTCGCCATCGTCTCGGTCCAATTCAGCGCCGTCGTCGCATACGTGATTCCCGCCGGCGCGCCCCCGCCGCAAGCTCCCCAGGTGGAGTTCCCGTTCAAACAGGTGGAAGAATTCGCCACCCCCGCCCCCAGTTCACCCGGCGGAACCATCCCATTCACCAGATCCGCCTTCACCGCCAGCCCGTTATCCACGTAGTTCCGGTCGGCCGCCTGATTCGGCGCAACTGGATCTGCCGGCAGCGTCAGCGGACCCGTCATCGTCCCGCCCGCCAGCGGAACAAACGCTCCCGCTCCCACATTCGCTACCGCCGCCGCCACCGTCTCGTTCACGTATTGCTGCGTCGCCACCAAATTCCCCAGCCCCGTACCCGGCGTCGTCACCACCCCCGCAATCGTGGTCGGCGAAGTCGTTGGAACCGCCCAATATTCCGTCCGCACCGTTCCGTCATCCAACTGAAAAACCGCAACATAGTAAGTCCCCGTTGGCGTCGCTCCCACATTCGGAACCAGTTGCGCCGTAAACGCTCCCTGCGCCCCGATCGTCACCGCCAGATTCCCCGCCGTCACCGCCTGCCCTTGTGCCGTCTGGAACGACGGCCACGAAATCAGCACCGTTCCTGCCGCTGCCGTTCCGTCCGCCCTGTACACCGTGTCGCTGATCGTCGTCAGCGCCGGCCCTTGCCCTTGCGCCAGCGCTCGCATCGACAACGTCATTGTCGTCGCGATCAGCGCCAGCGCAATCCCCACCTCCGCTGTCATCGCCCGCCAACCCTTGTTCTCCGCCAACCATCCGCGCATGTCTTTATCTCTCCTAAATAAGCGCAAGCCAATTCCGCCCAATAAAAAAGCCGCTCAACCGAGCGGCTTGTTACCAAAACTTACGAATTGTCATCCTGAGCGAAGTGAGGCGAAGCCGAACGGAGTCGAAGGACCCCTACCCCGGCTACGCTCCGTAAACCCCCTGTCATCCTGAGCGAAGCGAAGGACCTATGTACTCCCTCGCACAACCGCCGGTTCTTACCTCTTCAATCTGACCTCGAACCTCTAACCTTCCTACCTCTCCACCCGCCGGGTGCCCCATCCTAACGTCGCGCTGTATGCGACGTTAGGGTGGGATTCCACCACCTTATCCCTCTTGGGAAATTTCGTTGCGGGATACACGATGACCCCGCCGGTTCTTACCCTTGATACTCACAATTGGCCCCACCTGTATTAATCGGCGATACTGAAGATAACCAGTGATGGCGTTGTCATGGCCGAACGACAATATTACATCCCACTCGCACGCCACGCTCGTGAGCCGCAGGGTCAACTTCTGTTAACAGGCGATTTCACTCAAAATGCCCGTCCTGACGCCACTGAGTGAAATGGATATTTCAACAGCGACCAACGTACACGTTGTAAATTACGCTAATGCCGCCCCGCATCCCAAAGTACATACGTTACTTCTTGGGAGTTGAAACGCTCAGCGGAAAGGAGGCAATCAGATACTTGGCCTGGTCGCTGTCGACCGCAGCAAAAAACAAGTTCGCGTCGGCTGCTTCTCCGTAAACGACTCGCGCATTGAAGTAATAAACCTTTCCTACCTCCGCGGTGAAATGCACGAGGCTCACGGGATGTCCCCGATGGGACTGCACGTTCGCACATACATGATGCTCTCCCGGCTCTACGGACGCGCCGAAATAAGAACTGTTCTTATTTGCGCCCACCCATGTTCCGTCCAATCCAATCATGGTCGTCACGCCGAGGGCATCTGAGCCCTTTTCCTGAATGAAGTAAACCCACGCCTTGCCCGGTTCGGGCTGCGCCAGTGCGTGTTGGGATTCGTCCAGCTTCACGTTGAAGCTGACCTTCTCGAGGCCGCAGGCTGCCGTAGCAACGGGGGGCGGTACCTGGGCAAATGCCGATACGGCAAAAAGCATAACTAAGCCGATGATTCTCATGGCCTTCCTCCACTCAGGCGCTTGCCTGTTTCAACTGACTATAGCCCTCTTTGAAGATAACTGTTGCAACCAGGCGATTTCGCTCAGAACCCATCAGTGAGCGTTTAGCTTACCTCTTCAATCTGACCTCGAACCTCTAACCTTCCTACCTCTCCACCCGCGCCTCCAAGAACCGCCGCACGCTTTCCACATACACGTCCGCGAAGTCCACCACCGGCCTCCGCGTCTCAATCAGCGTCATCGCCTCTTCGATTTCCCATTCCAGCGCGCACATCACCGCCAGCGTCATCATCGGAGCCCGGTGCACCCCCGCCGCGCAATGCACATAAACCCGCGCCTCCGGATCTTCCAGCGCCGCCAACGCAAAATCCACCCCACGCCGCAGCAACTCCGGCGGCTTCGGCAGAAAATCGTCGTCCGTCGGATTCCACAGCACTTTCACCCCAAACGGCTCCGCCAGCGGCCGGTCGTCGAACTCCAGTTGCATATTGACCACATGCGTCACCCCGGCTTGCGTCAGCTCTTCCATGTTCCGGGAGTTCCAGATCCCGCCTCCCAGCGCAACTCGTTCCGTGACCCAGGTGATGTCCATGGTGCCTTTGCTTCGCTTTCCCGAACTCGGTATCTTACGATTCTACCGTCCCCAAAGAAAAAGGGCGCGAAATGAATCGCGCCCTTCAGAGTCCCAAGTTTTCTTGACCTCTTAAGTTTAGAATATCAGATCCGAGGGGGTGTTTGGACATTTTTCCCGGATTTATATTGCCCGCGTTTTGAACAACTTAACTGACATTTATGATTTCTACCCTCTTGACACCCTAAAATCCCCCCCTCCACCAATATCCCCGCCAACTGGTCGAGTGCTTCCGCGAGTAACCGTCGAATTTTCCTAGGGTTATACGCCAGCAGCCGCGCAATCTCGTCCACCGTATATTCCTCTAGGATATTCATGGCGAGCAGTTGCTTTTCCATTACACCCAGCTTCTCGATCGCTTTCTCCATGTCGGTTACAAAGATAACTACGTCTTCAAAGCTCTTCCTCGTGGAGGAGCTAACTCGCGTCCGGAAAAACTCCCGCCCCAGCAGCGATGGCAGTCTCCCCACCTCGACCGATGCTTTGGCATACCGCCGTAGCAGAGCAACGGTTCGCCCGCGGTAGACCGATAACTCAATCTCCGTTTCCCCATACAGCACCGATGGAGGCAACCCCGCTTGTCCCATCAGATCGCCTACTCGCATCCTCGCCACCTGTGCAATTGCCAATGCGCTTGTCATATGCGCACCTCAACTGCTGCCACTCCTTGCAGAAGGTCAATCCTGGCCGAGGTACGAAGGTCGGTTTCTTGCTCACGACGCTTGCGCCGCCGGGCCCGGGACATCGGCACGCCTCCGGGGTCCGGCCTTGCTTGTAAACGCACATCGCAACTGGCGCAATACACTCCACCGTTTCCCTGCAGACGCAGCCACAATCCGCCGCACCGTTCGCAATACTTCAGTTCGACTTGGATTTCCTGCCACTCCATCTTGCTGCTCGATTTCATGATTGCCTCGCTCTCGGAAATAAAAGTATGAAATTAAGAAAACAAACAAAAAAGCCCTGGCGCCGATTTCTCGGCCCAGGGCTCGTTTCTCTTACGATGACCTGTGGAGCTATTGAATTGGGTTTGGCGACCTTATTGCAGCCTGGCGGTTACTCCCGAATGTGGCTGTCGGAAGTAACCCTCTTCATAGCCAGATTTGAGCACCTGCCCGTTCTGCACAAGAACGCTCAAGCGCCCGTTAAAGTGAATCGCCTGCAACAGTCGCTGCATGGCTGCGGAGAGCATTTCCGCCGACCGTATCTTTCGGCGGAACTCTCCGAAGCTTCTTTCTTCGTTCTCGGGAGACTCTACTTCTATCATTGCTGGTACACCTTTCTTGCGGTATTAGTGCATTTTGAACATATAATCCAGCGATCCTAAATTTCACAATGACATAAGTCAAGACATATATTGTCTTTTGGATGTTGTTGTTACATTAACAATAGCTTAAAGCTATTATATGCTGTTATACTCCGCCGATGAAATTCGGCACGCTGCAAGAGAATCTGCGCAAGGCCCTTTGGAAGCGTAT
>Ga0302320_10006972_pt1 | contig 24942 bp, 23 predicted proteins | sample Bog_T0_3_FD_202130 | JGI IMG/M metagenome (GOLD analysis project Ga0302320, IMG submission 202130) | Peat permafrost microbial communities from Stordalen Mire near Abisko, Sweden - Bog_T0_3 | ecosystem: Environmental > Terrestrial > Soil > Wetlands > Peat | place: Sweden: Abisko, Stordalen Mire...
TTGCCGCGCACAAGCTCCTCGGCCGCATCTACCTCCGCCAGCTTGGCGAGGGCCAAAACGCCGCCGCGCAAACCGCCGCCTCTGCCGCAATCCTCGACCAGGCCATCGCCGAGTATGAAAGAATCATCACCCTCCAGGCCAAAGACGTGGAAGATCGCATGGTCCTCGGCCAGCTTTACAGCATGAAGCACGACGCTGCCAAAGCCGAGGCGGAGTTCAAAGCCGCGCAAGCCATCGAGCCAGACTCCGAAGATGTCGTGCTGAACCTCGCCCGTCTCTATGCCGAGAGCGGCGACCTGGCGCAGGCCATCAAAGTCCTTGAAGCGGTCCCGGAACCCCAGCGCACGCCCAAAATGGAGTTCACCCTCGGCGCAGCCTATGACCAGCAGAAGGACACCAAGAAGGCCATCGCCGCTTACAAGCGCGCCGAAGACCTGGAACCCGGCGATCCGCAGACCATCGATGCCCTCGGCCAGGCCTTGCTTGCCGACAATCAGCTCGACGATGCCCTCAAGCAGTACAAGCAACTGGCCGAGGCCGACCCGGAAAGTAACGAGCCACTCATTCATATTTCCGAGATCGAGCGCCGCCAGGGCCATTACGAAGACGCGCTGGCCACCATCCAGAAGGCCCGCAAAATCGACCCCAACTCCATGGAAGCCGGCTACAACGAAGGCCTGCTCTTCGATGTCCTGGGCCGCTTCGACGACTCCATCAAGACCTATCAGGCCATGGTCGATCTCACCACACACGCCAACGGCGCATACACCGAAGAGGAAAAAAACAACCGCAGCATCTTCCTCGAACGCCTCGGCGCGGTCTACCTCGAAGCCAACAAGACCGCCGACGCCATCGCCACATTCCAGAAGATGATCGACCTCGGCGGCGAGCCGGCCACCCGCGGCTACCAGGGCCAGGTCGACACCTATCGCGGCGCCAAGGAATACGATAAGGCGATCGAAGTCTCAAAGAAGGCAGTCGCCGCCGATCCCAAAAATCGCGATCTCAAATTAATGCTTGCCGGTGAGCTCGCCGATCACGGCCAGGTCGAGGAAGCCCTCGCCATGGACAACGCCCTGCTCACCAACACGCCCCAAGATCGCAGCGTCTTTCTCGCCATCGCCCAGATCAACATTCGCCTGCGCCGCTGGAAAGAAGCCGAAGACGCCTTCAACAAAGCCGACCCTCTTTCAACCAAGAAAGAGGATCACATCTACATGCTCTTCCTCCGCGGCGAGTTGGCCGACCGCGAAAAGCATCCGGATCAGGCCGAGCAATTCTTCAAGCAGGTGCTCGATCTCGACCCCGCGAACGCCATGTCCCTCAACTACCTGGGCTACATGCTGGCCGATAAAGGCGAGCGGCTCCCCGAGGCCCTCAAATACATTCGCAAAGCAGTCGATCTCGAACCCATGAACGGCGCCTACCTCGACTCGCTGGGCTGGGTCTACTTCAAAATGGGCGAGTATGAGCTGGCCGAAGACAACCTGCGCAGCGCCGTAGATCGCGACCAGACCGACCCCACCGTCCACGAACATCTCGGCGACCTCTACGAGAAGACCGGCCGCATCCGCCTTGCAGCCGCGCAGTGGGAGCGCTCGCTCGCCGAGTTCGCCAAGTCCTCCCCGGCAGACTATGAAGCTGCCGATGTCGCCAAGGTGCAAAAAAAGCTCGACAGCGCGCGCGTCAAGCTGGCCAAGCAAATCGACCCAGAGGCAACCCCCAAGCCGGAGTAAGCCATTCGGCACGCGGATATGGATGCCCCGTGCCCCATCCTTGCGCCTTTTTTCTGGCGCAAGGGTGGGATGCCTCAACACTCACCAAGGGCCGGACCAACAAGCATGTCCTCAGCAAGCGAGCCGTTCCGCCCGTTACCGCCACAGATCGCCGTCTCTGGCGCCGCTGACTCTCCGCTCACGCAGCGCGCGCATCTTGAACCACTTCATGCCTACCGCTCCCCATTCGCCCGCGACGCGGCGCGCATCCTCCACGCCCGCGCCTTCCGCCGCCTCGCCGGCAAGACCCAGGTCTTCACCCGCCCGCGCTCCGGCCCGCCATCCGACCACCTCCGTAGCCGCCTTACGCACACCCTCGAAGTCGCCCAAATCTCCCGCACCTTGGCCGCCTCGCTCGGACTCAATCATGAACTCACTGAAGCGCTGGCGTTGGCGCACGACATTGGCCACCCGCCCTTCGGCCACGCCGGAGAAAAAGCTCTCGACCGCGCCCTCCGCGCCCACGGCCTCACCTTCGACCACAATCTCCACGCTCTGCGTATCGTCACCTGGTTTGAAGAGCGCTACCCCGCCTTTCGTGGCCTCAACCTGACCCTCGCCATGCGCGAAGGCATCGTCAAACACTCGCGCGACTACTCCGCCGCCGAGCATCCCGAGTTAAAGGAGTATTTTCTCGGCCAATTCCCGCCCCTTGAAGCCCAGCTCATCGACCTTGCCGATGAAATCGCCTATCTTGCCGCCGATCTCGACGACGGACTCGACTCTGGCTTGCTCGATCTCGAAGAAGTCCGCGAAGCCGTCCCGATCTTTCGCGGCTTCCATGATGCTGCACTTGCCCAGTACCCCGCCGCCGCTCCGCGCCTGGCAATCTATGACGCCCTGCGCCGTCTCCTCGACGCATTTGTCACCGATCTGCGCAATGAAATCATAGTGCGCGTGCGCAGTCTCGGCGCAGCCACGCTCGACGACATCCGCAACGCGCCCCAGCGGCTTGCAGCCCTCAGCCCGCAGATGGAGTCAGCCCGCGCGGCGGCCAAAGCGTTCTTATACGCCCGTCTCTACAACTCCCCTGAGATGGAACCCGTCCACGCCCACGCCGAGCAGATTGTCACGGAATTGTTTGAAGTCTTGATGGCCGATCCCAAGCGCATGCCCGAGGATCACCAGGCGCAGATCGCCACTGAAGGCCTTGCCCGCACCGTCGCCGACTACATCGCCGGCATGACAGACAACTATATCGAACTGCTCTGGCAGCGCTCAAATGCCACATGACTTTTCGATCGTCCCCATGATTTTGGGAACTGCATAGGAAATTCTCTTGGAGGCGATTCCAACGCTGACTTGCTGACTTGCTATCGCGCATAACGCGGCTGACTGGCTAAAAATTGAACATGCGGATGCCTCCGCCAATTTCAGGCCGGTAGACAACAGGGCAATTGCACTGCGCGGAGTCATGTATATAGTTCCAATTATTTAGCCGGCAAAAACTCAATCCGCGCCAAATCCTCAACAACCTTGAAGTCGAAGTCCGCAGTCACCAGCACGCGATCCTCGCTCTCCATCGCCAGATCAACCGCAAACCCATCCGCATAGGACAGCTTCCGATCAACCTTCAGTGCGGCAGCGCGGACAGCATGTTCGGCTGTCGCCGGAATGATTTTAGCCTCGGCGGGTAGAACATTACTCATAATCGCCTTTTCACGCACAGCACCGTAACGCTTGCGGAGGTTTGCCGCCACTTCACCCCATTGCACCGCCGAGATGCACAAATCGGCGCGCCTCTCTATGCACTCTCTCAAAATCTCCCGCACCCGTTCCGCTCCGGGCTCTTTGTCGAGAAAGCGAATTAGGGCAGATGCATCGAGCACGTAACCAGGCACGTAACTAGGCACGAAGTCGTACTACCATCCGTTCTTAAGAGTTTCCCGCTCATCCTCAAGACGCCGATCCTCGAGCAGAATATCGGTCCCGGACGGTCCACCCGCCGTGCAACCCATCATCTCGTCGATCTTCCGCAGCTTCGCAGCCAGGGTCTCCGGATCAAGCACGATCCTTCCGCCCTCAAGGCGCACGGCAATCTTCGTTCCCGGCTTAATCTTGAGCTCGTCCCGAATCGCCGCAGGAATCACTACCTGCCCTTTTGTGCTTACAGTAGTAAAGATCGTAGCCATGTCTTACATTCTAGCATAGGTAAGACGATAAATAATAGTAAGACGAATTAATATCGTCTTACCTGGCACGATGCATCTTACTGCACCTTCCCCTGAGGCCGAATCCGCCGCAGATCCAGGGCGCATGCCACCGCATTCTGGGCATACAACCGCAAATTGTCCGTAGCCGCCCAAAGCCACAGCCGCGAAGCCGCATTCGAGTTCCGCGCACTCAGCTCCGGGCGCAGCCGCAGCAGCACATCGTCCTGCCCGGTCGCCGCAAGGTTTGAAGGCGAGTCCGTGTCTTCGAGGATAAGATCCACGTGCTCGCCGGTCATCGCCTCTTCGAGCGCGGAAATCTCCACCGCCCGCTCCAGTTCCACCGCCAACAGGAACGTGTGCCCGTGAAACACCGGCGCGTGCAGCACTTGCAGCGCAATCTTCGGATCGCGCCCCGCAGTCAGCGCTTCGTAGTGCCTGCGAATCCGCGCCTCCACTGCGCTGAGGCTCACCTTGGCACCCTCACCCAATCCGCCCAGCAGGTTGTAGGCCACCTGCGCGTCATAGGTGGCACGCGGCAGATTCTGAAAGCTGAGCAGATTCACCGTCTGCTGGTGCAGCTCATCCATCGCGGCGCGCCCAAACTCGCTCGCCGCCACCATCACGGTCGCCGCCGCAAAGCGAATCGGCGCGGCCTGACGGAGCCGGTCCACAACCAGCGCCAGCGCCAGGGCCGCTGGGTGCGCGGGAACCACCGCCGGAGTAAAAAGATCGACAGCCGCCTCTTCTGAACCCAACCACGGCGCGCGAACCAGCACGCCAGCCTCCTGGTCCAGAGCGCCGGATAAATCCAGAACCGTAGACCCATTCCGCAGCGCCTGCCGCCAATGCTGACGGGTCAGATCCTCGCTGCCGCAAAAAAACGTAAAGTCCACACGCTCGAATGCGTCAGGCCCTATGTGTTGGATAAAAGTCGCCTCATCGCCCACCTGGTCCAGTTGCCCCTGTCCGTCCGCGTCGTCGAACAGCGTAACAGCGGATGCGGCAAGCGGCGAGTCGGAGAGAGCCTCTTTCAACTCGCGTCCCAGCAGAGTCGAGGCTCCGGCAATGGCAATCTTGTACACGGGCATCCTTGTCGTTAGAGCATTTTTGAATCAAGTGTTAACAAAATCTTGGGTGCCCCATCCATGAATCGCCCTTTGATTCATCGGTGGGTGAGCACAAATCTCAATTCGAAATGTAAACGAATTGACCGAAAATACTCTAGAAATACTCAGCCGGAGTGAGAGGGGTTTGGATCTGCATTCGGCGCTCCACCATCCGCAGGCTGAATGCCCTCCGGTGATCGATTGCGCCTTCGCCGCCGCCACGAGTACGCGGCCCGCGCCCATATACCCGAAAACATATAGGCCAACGCCACCACAAACAACACCACGCTCGAATAGCGAAGCGCGACATAGGCGATGACAGCAATCAGGCCCAGCAACTGGAAGGGATGCCGGCGCGAGAGATTGATCTCCTTCGCCGACCAGAACCTCCACGTGCTCACCATCAGGAAGCCGGCCAGCCCCACCAGCACCAACCACAGAATCGAGAACCACCACTCCTCAACCGGGTAGGAGTTGAAAAAATGCACCGTTGCCGCCAACAGACCTGCTGCGGCTGGAATCGGCATGCCCACAAAATACTTCCGATCCGCCCTGCCCGGATTCCGAGGCTGCGCATCGTGGCTGATATTGAACCGCGCCAGCCGCGACGCTCCGCACAATAAGAACAGGAAGCAGATAAACGCTCCCGCCTGAGTCAGGTGTTGGTGAAGCTGAAGATTGATAGACTCCGGCAGAAAATGAACGCCCCACACAAAAGCCAGCAGGCTCGGCGCAACGCCGAATGTAATCACATCGGCCATTGAATCCAGCTCCTTGCCGAACTCGCTCTCCGTATTCGTCATGCGCGCGATGCGCCCATCGATGGCATCGAATGGGATGGCAAACAAAATCGCCGTCGCCGCCCAGTCAAGATGCGTGGGCGCATCGTGCGATATGGCCGCAATAACCTGCGTGATGGCATAGTATCCCAGCCCGATATTGGCTGCCGTAAAGCAGGAGGGCAGCAGGTACATGCCGCGTTGCAGCCGCGCCTGCCTGCGGGCCTTAACTTCCGCTGCGTTCAGGTGGTTGTTCATCCGCGGTCTCCACTGAATGGTGTCGTGGATAATGTGGCAAGTGTCGTCGCCATTACGGCCAATATGCTTCTGCCGCCGTTCACCTTATCGCCCACCTTCACCCGCAATTCGGCCTCGGCCGGCAGCACCACATCCACTCTCGAACCGAACTTGATCAGCCCCACCCGCTGCCCGCGTTCCAGCCTCTCGTCGGGGGCATGGTTAAATACAATTCGCCTGGCCAGCAGCCCAGCGATTTGTTTGAACGTCACTTCAAACCCTGCATCGTCGCCTTCGCCGCGCAACGTCACAGCGTTCTGCTCATTGCGCTCCGCCGAGGCCGGATTCATGGCGTTCAAGTAAAGTCCCTTCTGGTATTGGACGCGCGTAAGTACGCCCGAAATAGGCGAGCGGTTCACATGAACATTGAAAACGCTGAGAAAGATGCTGATCCGCTGGCGCGGACCTTCAGGTGTTTGAATCGTAACAGTCTCTGTGACGCGCCCGTCGCCAGGCGACACAATCAAGCCTCTGCCTTGGGGAATTGTCCGCTGCGGATCGCGAAAAAACCAGAGAAAAAACGCCGCCAGCACCAGAGGCACAAGGGACCAGAACCACGCGCCCGTCGCCCACCAGAGCGCTGCCGCAACCGCCAGCAGGCTGAACCCGTAGATGTAACCGTCGCGAACCATAGTCCTCAACGATTATACGGTTCCACGGATGCAATTGCTGCGAACAAGCCCTGACAAGGATTTCGCTCGCACACCCCAAGACTGGCGCCGCCGCGGCAACCCCGTCCGCTGATTTACTGGAAATCCTGCCGTCCTGCCGTCTTATGCGACAACAAAATCCGCGCGATGTTCCAGAGCAACAATCAAATCCTTGGCATGAAGTTTGAGCTTCTTGAGGCGAACTTCCTCAAGCTGCTCTTCGGTGCTGAGATAGGGTTTTTGAAGCAGTTCTTCCAGCCGCTGAGCATAACGATTGTGTTCCGAGTGCAGCCGGTCAATCTCTGTGCTCAGCGAGGCAACCTGTACTTCATCCATCAAACACCTCCGGTATTACATTCAACACATATAGCTCCGTTCACTGGCAATCCGCAAGTGGCAAAATCACAAATCGTGTTCGATTGGTAATGGCGCCTGTGAAAACCCCGGCACTGCCGCTCAAATAAATGCCGATCTGCCGGTATTCGGGGCATTTTCCGTATTCGGCACTTATTCCCGGTCCGGTACCTTTTCCCGGCCCGGCACTGATCCCAGATTGAGACGCATCAGCACTGCATCCTCAACCGGGTCTGCATAATAACCCGCCCGGCTCCCAACCTGGTGGAATCCAAAAGTCCGGTAGAGCCCGATCGCCGCCGCGTTTGACGCGCGCACCTCAAGCACCAACGCCACAACACCGGCCTGCCGCACCTTTTCCAGCAGCGCCCCCAGCAACTGCCTCCCCAGCCCAAGCCGCTGCCCCGCTTGCAGAACGGCAATCACCTCCAGCTCGCCCTCGGGTGGCAACAGGCTGGCAACGGCAAATCCACATATTTCGCCGGAATTCCGCAGATTTTGTTGGGTCGCTGACGCGCCTACCCTCTCAACCGCAACCAGCGCAATGCGCCGATGCACAGCGCCCAAATCGAGCGCGTCCATCCACGCCCCACGAGCCCAATGCGGCGCACCTGCCAGCCCGTCTGCAATCTCCATTGCACGATCTACATCCGCCGCCGTCATCGCCCGAATATGCACGGTCCCCGCACTCATGCCTGCCGCGTCTCCGAAGTTGTTTGGCTCGCTTTCTCGCCGAATATCTCCGCATCCGAGCGCCGCAGATAGTGCCCGTCCAAGATCGAAATATCCGCACACTCGCCCGCAACCACGCGCGGCAGGCAGAGTTTTAACGCATCGGCGGCCGTCGGCGCATCCAAGCGCACCAACTCCACCGCTGGCCAAGCCGCTTCCACAAGCTCCGCCGCGCTCTCATCGCAAATGGCAATCCGATTCGGAGCAGGCTCAACAGCTGCAAGTTCCTCAGCGCCAGCCAGCAATTCCGAGCCTCGGCCGTCCCCAGCACCCACCCGCAGAAAAACCTCTCCGCGATGCGCATCGAGCGCCGCCGAATCGACCCCAGCCTTTGCTGCCAGCACCTCAAGCCGCGAGACAGCCAGCACAGCAATTCCGCCGCCTGCTGTCCGATCATCTGTCCGGCCCTCAGCCAGCCCTTTCGCCGCGCTCACTCCCACGCGAACCCCTGTAAAACTCCCCGGCCCATTCACCACCACGATGGCATCGAGCAGCCTCAACTCAATCCCAGCCTGAGCGAGAAGCTCGCCCACCGAAGCAACCAGCGTGGCCGAGTAACTCCGCCCCGCAAGTTCCTTCTCGCTCAGGATGCGCAGTTCGCCTTGGGAGACTTCACAGAGCGCCACGGACCCCATCGGTCCGCAGGTATCGATACCCAACACCAACAATCGGCCCCGTAAATCCGCGGACTCCGCCATCGGCACTCTCAAACCGCCGCCAGCGCCTGCTCCAGGTCGCTGATAATATCTTCCTTATCCTCAATCCCAATCGAGAGCCGGATGCGTCCCTCGTTGATGCCCATCGCAGCCCGCGTCTCCGCGCTCACCGAGGCGTGCGTCGTGGTGGCCGAGTGCGAGGCCAGGCTCTCCACCCCGCCCAGCGACTCTGCGTTGAGGAAAATCTTGATCGCCGCCATGAACCGCGCCGCCTCTTCGCGCGATTTCAACTCAAAGCTCATCATGGAGCCGAAGCCTTTCTGCTGGCGCACCGCAAGCTCGTACTGCGGATGGCTCTTCAGCCCCGGATACGCCACCTTGCTCACCTTCTTGTGTCCGGCAAGATACTCCGCCACCGCTCGGCCATTCTCCTCATGCCGCTCAATGCGCAGCGGCATGGTTTTGATGCCGCGCAGGACAAGAAAACACTCGAACGGCGACATCACACCGCCGGCGGCTTTCTGGACAAGAAGAAAGCGATCCTTATGCTCCGGCTTCGAGCCGATCAGCGCCCCGCCCAGCCCATCCGAGTGGCCATTGAGATATTTCGTCGTCGAGTGCATAACGATATCCGCTCCCAGCGCCAGCGGACTCTGCAACGCCGGCGAAAGAAACGTATTGTCCACACTCACCTCGGCCCCATGCGCATGAGCAATCTTTGCTACGGCTGCAATGTCGGTCAGCACCATGAGCGGATTGCTCGGCGTCTCAATGTGCACGAGCTTCGTGTTCGGCTTCATGGCCGCTTCCACCGCCTTCAGGTCGCTGGTGTCAACGTATTCAATCTCGATCCCGTAACCGCTCACGATCTCATCAAACAGCCGCACCGTGCCCGCGTAAACATCCTTCGAGCACACCAGATGGTCACCGGCCCTCATCATCGCCACCAGCGCCGATATCGCCGCCATTCCTGTTGTAAACGCGTGCCCGCTGGTGCCGCCTTCAAGCGCAGCAAGCGCCGTCTCCAGCCGGTCGCGCGTCGGGTTCCCCGCGCGCGAGTAGTCCCAGCCCCGGTCCGTGCCAATGCCGGTCAACTGAAACGTCGAAGAAAGATATACAGGCACATTCACCGCGCCCGTCAGTGGATCGGGATGCTGCCCCGCATGTACGGCAAGGGTCGAGTATTTGTAGTCAGCCATGTCGTTGTTGAGTCACTTGTCTCCTGACTCCTAGAATATCGTGGCCAATTGGGCCGCCCCGCATGCAACGCTGCTGGCAGCCCCCGCCCCGCATGATTTAACCTCGAAATTGCTATGAGCCTCAAGCAATCGCTTCTCTCTCCCACCCTCGCCGCAGCATGCGCATTCTGCCTCAGCCTCCCAACTTTCGCGCAATCCGCGCCCGCAAGAAACTCTCCGGTAGACGACCTGCCCGACGCGCCCACCGCCACTCCCGCCGCCCTCACCGTCCCCAACGGACCCTTCGTAGTCTTCGACACCTCCATGGGCCGCATCACCTGCCAGTTCTACAAGAAGCAGGCCCCCAAGGCCGTCGCCAACTTTATCGAGCTCGCCGAAGGCTCCAAAGACTGGACCGACCCCAACACCGGCAAGGTGCAGCACCGCAAGCCTCTCTTCAACGGCACCACATTTCACCGCGTCATTCCCGGATTCATGATCCAGGGCGGCGACCCCACAGCCACCGGCATGGGCGGTCCCGGCTACAACTTCGACGACGAAACCGACATGGATCTCAGCTTCGACCGCCCCGGTCGCCTGGCCATGGCCAACTCCGGCCCCAACTCCAACGGCAGCCAATTCTTCATCACCGAGGCTGCCTACCCTTCACTCGACATGCACTACTCCCTCTTCGGCCAGTGCGACGATGCCGGCATCGAGGTCGTCAAAGCCATCACCCACGTCCCACGCGACGCAGACGACAAGCCGCTCACTCCGGTTATCCTACAAAAGGTATCCATCGTTGCGGATGGCCAGCCGTTGCCGCCACTGCCCGCAACCACTCAGCCCGCGCGTATACCAGCGCCTCCCGCAGCGCGCTAAACGCAGACCCATCTCCCCAGATCACAAATATCAGATCACAAATATCGGGAACAATAATATCCGGAGCAGAAATATTGGGTGCCCCATCCATGACGCAGTTTCATCGCGTCATGGGTGGGAAGGCACGAACCTCAATCAGAACCATTCAATTCAGTCAGGAGTAACAATGTCACTAGCAACCGGAACCTACGCCATCTTCTCGACCACAGAAGGCAAGATCACCGTCCGCCTCTTCGAGGCCGACGCCCCCATCACCGTCAAGAACTTCATCGATCTGGCCGAAGGCACGCGCGAATGGACCCACCCCGTCACCCGCGCCAAATCATCGGACAAGCTGTACGACGGTACCATCTTCCACCGCGTCATCCCCGACTTCATGATCCAGGCCGGCGATCCGGCAGGCACCGGCATGGGCGGCCCCGGCTACAAGTTCGGCGACGAAACCAAGGGCTCGCCGCACACCTTCGAAAAGCCCGGCATGCTCGCAATGGCCAACGCCGGCCCCGGCACCAACGGCAGCCAGTTCTTCCTCACCGTAGCGCCTACGCCGTGGCTGCTCGGCAACCACACCATCTTCGGCGAAGTCGTCGAAGGCCAGGACATTGTGGTGAAAATTTCCAAAGTCGCGCGCGGCGCGCAGGACAAACCCGTGAAGCCGGTCGTTCTCGAATCCGTCGTCATCGAGCGCGTCAGCTAATCGCAAACCGCTTGAAGACAGATAACCCCCAGCCGAGGCTGGGGGTTGTTTGTCTTTGTCCATCCGGCAAATCGGATGTCCAGGAACATTCACATCAGAAAACATTCACGTCCAGGCCCGCAACAAACTGTATGCCTTCCACGCGCAGCTTCTGCAGGCTCTTGTCGTGCGTAAGAAAAATATCCACGCCGGAGGCAGAGGCACAGGCCAGATGAATCGCATCCGCCGCGCTCACCTTCGCCACTGCGCGCAGGCGCGCAAAGCGTTCCGCCGCCTTGCGATCGAACGGCAAAATCTCTATGCCGCCGCTGTCAAAGAGCGCGATGACCTTCGCTTCGAGAGCTGCATGTTTCTGCTTGAGCGGCCCGGCCAAAACCTCGCCCATGGAAAAATAGCTCGCGCAAAGCCGATCCCCGCGCTCAAGCATCGATTGGAAAATTTGTTCGACCCGCGCAGAGTACTCGGGGTGACTCTCAAGCCAGTAAATGAAGACCATCGAATCCCAATACACGCGACTCATGCGAGATCTTTCTTACCCGGGCCATAAAATTCTGCGCGTTCCTTCGTCAGATATGCCTCACCGCCGCCTTCCGCGGCAAATACTTCCTTGCCCATCCCGCGCAATTCGTAAAAAAGCCGCACCCAAGGCTGCTCCGCCACATCCGGTTTCATGGCTGTCGAAGCAGAACTCTCAAGCAAGGTCGTACTCTCGGGACTCTCCAAATCCACCGCGTAGGTGATCGTAAGCGTAGTTCCCCTGCCGCTCGGTGGGCCTTGCTTCGAGCTAATCTTCACGCCAGCCTCCTTTTCAAGCAGCCGGGACTCCATCACTTGGCATACATTCGGCACCCTGTTCCGCAGCCCCAGCTCGCGATGGATGTCGCCGGCCCGTACACTAACCAGCGTCTCCCGCCTCTTCCGCGCTGGCTCCAGATATTGCGAACGAATGTATTGGCGGATCACTTGCGCAGGAACTGATTGTTGTTGTGTTATCTCGATCATATACATAACATACCACACTTCTACAAAACAAGCAACATGCCCACAAAAGTCATTGAAAACAAAGCTTTAAAATGATCTCGCCAAATTTTTCCACCTTGGCTGGTCCCATACCGCTGATCCCCAGCAGTTGATTCGGATTCGTTGGCTTATCCTGCGCGATCGCGGTCAGCGTCCGATCATGCAGCACAACATACGCTGGAACCCCAAGTCGCTTCGCCTCGCCAGCCCGCCATTCCCTGAGCCGCGCCGCAATCGCTTCGCCCTCCTCCGACAACACAACCGGCCTCTCTTCGCCCTCAATCTTCTTCGCCGGCTTCCCCGCCGAACTCTTCGACTTCTTTGTCCCCTTCGATGCCTTTGCCCCACCCGCAGCCCGCGACCCAAACTCCTCCACAACCCCGTCTGAGATCAGCAGCGACAGCGGAGTGCTGGCGCGCACGTCTTTTCCAGCCTCCATGAGCCGAAGCTTACGGTATCGAATGACTTCTCCATCCTTCTCAAACTGTGACTCCTCGATCTCGATCAATCCCGCGCGCACCATTGCATCCAGCAGCGCATCGTACTCGGCACGGCTGATGCGGCCCACCAACTCCAGCTTGCGTTGCAATGTTCCGGTAGCGATATAATCCGCCGGCCGCAGCTCGTCGATAAACCGCTGCACCAACCCGCGCTCCGCAGCCGTCGCATGGCGGAACAGCCGCAGCACCGCCCCCGCCGGATCGCACACATCGCAAATCCCGCACACTCGCCCTGCATCCTTCAAGTCGCCAAAGTGCCGCACCAGCGCCGACATCCGGCACTCGCTCAGATCCGTGTAGCGCAAGACCTTCGCAAATTGTTCCGCTCGATGCTGCGCCTGCACCGCGTAAGTCTTTTTCCAGCCGGGACCGCCGCGCGTGACGCTGCCGCCAAAGTCCACCTTCGCACCGCCGTGAATCTCCAACTTCTCGAGAGCTTTATCAAATGCCTCTTCATCCAATTTCGTCACGCCGCGCAAATCCTCAACAAGCTGCGGCTCGTCGCCCAGCCTGCGGAAGATCTGATCCAAGTGGTCGGTCGGCGGATAATCCCGCGTCAGAAAAAAATCATGTGTCCGCTGGTCCGCATACGAATGCATCAGATAAACCCGGCTCGGCTTTGCGTCGCGCCCCGCGCGCCCAATCTCCTGATAGTAGCCCTCAAGCGTTGCCGGCAACCCGGCATGAATCACCGTGCGAATGTCCGCCTTATCGATGCCCATTCCAAACGCGATCGTGGCAACCACCACCTCAAGCTCCGCCTGTTGAAAGGCCGTCTGCACTTGTTCCCGCGTCACAGCGTCGAGCCCCGCATGATACGCGGCCGCTGGCATAATCGGCGACAACTCCGCAGCCAACTTCTCCGCCTGCTTGCGCGAGGTCGCATACACAATCGCCGGCCTGTGGCTGCGATCGGCAAGCAGGCTGGCAATCGTCCCCGCCCGATCCGGCATCGGAACCTGCACCACTTCAATGGCCAGATTGTCGCGCCGAAACCCGTGAATGAACTGCGCCGGCTTAACCATGCCGAGTTGCGCAAGGATATCGGCCTGCACAGTCGGCGTAGCCGTCGCCGTCAGTGCGAGAATTGGAGCCAAATCCGTCTCATCCGGCGAAGCCTCAACCTGCCCGCGCAGCCGGGGAAGATACTGCCCAAGCATTCTGTAATCCGGCCGGAAGTCATGGCCCCATTGCGAAATACAATGCGCCTCATCCACTGCAATCAGCGAGAGCTTCTTTTTAGCCAGCATCTCCGGAAACCCCGGCACCCGCAGCCGTTCTGGCGCAATAAACAAAAACTGCAAGGTGCCATCCAGATACTCCTGGCAGGCCCGCCGCGCCGTCATCCGCTCCACTCCGGAGTGAATCCGCGCCACGCGCAGCCCCAGCGCAGAGAGTTTTGCCGCCTGGTCGTCCATCAGCGCAATCAGCGGCGAGATCACCAGCGCCGTGCCTCCGCGCGCAATGGCCGGCAACTGATAACACAGCGACTTCCCCGCCCCGGTCGGCATCACCAGCAGCAGATCGCACCCCTCAATCGCCGCCCGGCACACCTCCTCCTGATTGGCGCGAAACCGCGCAAACCCAAACACCGTGCCCAGCAGCTCAGTCAAAGAAGTCGCGTTGGAAGTAGTCGTCAACAAAATGGAAGCAGGCACGCCGCGCGCGTGCAGAAAATAAAACAAGCGCTACCATTCACTTTACAGGAGCGGATGTCGCCAAAATTCCAGAGGCAATAACAGGGCGCACCAACCTCAACATCTGGGTGCCCCATCCATTCAGAGTTCTCGTCTGAATGGGTGGGAAAGCACAAACCGCAATCTCAAATCTCAGATTCACGCAGCCGGAAAACTAAGTGAACCGCAGCCATTTGTTCGGCGAAAGCCCAGCCCCCGGAAACACCAAATCCAGATTCGTAGCCCCCATCGAGCGCGTCACCACCTCGCCCAGCACGGCGCGGAAGTCGGTCGTCAACGCCAGATCGCGCCCCTCGTTCAATTGCTCGTTCTCAAGCCCCGGCCAGCGCCCGTACACCTTGCCGCCCTTCACCTTGCTGCCCAGCACAAACATCGCGTTCGCATGGCCGTGGTCAGTGCCTCCGGTTCCATTCTCGTGCGCTGTGCGCCCAAACTCCGACATCGTAACCAGCGTCACATTCTCCGCACCGTCGCCCATATCGCGCCAGAAGGCGGCAATGCTGGTTGAAAAGTCGCTCAGCCGATTCGCAAGCTGCCCGTTCACGCTTCCCTGGTTCTGGTGCGTATCCCAGCCAGAGACATCCGTAAACGCAGCCTCCACTCCCAGATTCGACTTCAATAGCTGCGCGATCTGCTTCATGCGGTTGCCGAACTCGGTGTTGGGATAGTTAGCGCCAGCCACGGGCGTGTACTGTGCCGGATTCGCATCGCGCAGCATCTTGACCGCTTCAAATGTCTCATCTCCAGCGGCATGGAGAATCTTGTCGCCGCTGCCCGCATACATAGCCTCAAACGCGTTAGCTGCAGGCGACGGCGTTGCCCCGCGCCCAGCAACGGAAAATCCATTCACATTGTTGAGCGCAATCGCAGGCACCTTGCCCGCCAGTGTCAGCGGAACCTGCTCGCCGAGCGCCAGCGCTCGAAACGCGGTATGCTCCTGGCGGTGCCGCTGATCCTCGGCCCGGTCCTGGCCCTGCAACGCGCGGTTCAACCATCCTTCGTATGTGGCCTTCGATCCCGGCGTGCCTGTCTCCATATAATCCTGCGCGTCAAAGTGCGACCGGCTCATATCCGGCGAACCCGCCGCATGAACAATGGCCAGATTGCCCTGGTCGTAGAGCGCCTTGAAGTCCGTCATCGACGGATGCAGCCCAAAAAACCCGTCCAGATCGATCACCTTATCGTCGGGAATCGCAATCGTCGGCCGCATCTTGTAGTAGTTCTTCTCGCGATAAGGCACCACGACATTCAGCCCGTCCACCGCGCCGCGCTGGAAGATCACAACCAATCGCTGACCCGGCCCTGCCGCCGTCTCAGCCAACACGCTGCGAACCAGAAAACTCGGAATCGCCGTCGTACCGGCAATCGCCAACGCGCCCTTATGCAGAAAAAATCGCCGATTCAGTTGCATTCTTCTCTCCCCTCGAATACATCGAGCTTCTCAACCTGCCAAACATTTGGGTGCCCCCGGTCCCTCGCACTTGGGGACCGGGGATTCGATAAATTTCTCTGGGTGTTGGGTGCCCCATCCATTCAGAGTTCTTTTCTGAATGGGTCGGAAACCGCGAATCTCACCCAGCCATCTCTTCACCGCCGCTGAAACTCCGGCGAGCCCAGCAGCAATCCGGCCAGCACTTCGTCTTCCAGCTCGGTCTTCGAAACCCCATTGCCAACTTTGTTGGCCTTCGCCGCCACCGGCTTGGCCGTCGCGTTTGCCGGTGCACTGGCCGCAGAACTGGCCGCCTCCGCCATCTGCGTCTGGAACTGTTGCAGCGCCGCTGACCGCGTCGCCACGCTCACTCCGCCCGGCACCAGCAGCGGCTCAAGCCATGCTTCCTCAAACTCCGGATTCGGCGCAGCCGCATCGCTGCCATCGGTCGTTGCCGGCGCCCACGACACCTGCACCCCTTGCAGCTTGTTCCCCGCCAGCGAGAGCGCAAAGTTCATCCGGTCCACCAGCGCGCCTGTCGAAACCCACGTTGCCTCGTCCCAGTAGTATCCCGTGGGCGGAATGCAACCATAAAGCGGCATCCCCATCTGCCTCAACGCCTGAATCAGCGGCTGAAAATTGCTAACATCCGCATTGCTCGCGCGCACTGCAGAGACAACAAACTCAAGCGGCGTCTTCACCTTGGCGCGCTTGTCGCTCGCCGCCCAGAACTCCGGCGAATGGAACAGCACCTTCAGCACCGTGGGGATATCGCCCCCGCTGGCCATATAAGCCTTCGCCATTCGGTCCACCAATGCGTGCGGCGGATCATCGTTCACAAACCGCATGGCCAGCTTCTTTGAAATGAACTCAGCCGTAGCCGGTCGCGATGCCAGCAAGTGCAGCAGCTCGCGCCCTTCCAGTTCACCGCCCTCTTTGATTTTCTCTCCCAGCACAGTCTTGGCGCCCGGCTCATGCCGATTCACGTTAAATTGAAATCCCCCGCCGCGCACCGGCTCATCCACGCCCCAACCCGTGAGCACCCGCGCCACCTCGGTCACGTCCGCCTGCGTGTAGCCGCCGTTCACTCCCAGCGTGTGCAGCTCCATCAGTTCGCGCCCGTAGTTTTCGTTCAGGCCCTCATTCGCCTTTTTCTCTTTGCCGCTTCGCTCGGCGGCCATCTTCGCCCGTTCGGCTGCCGGTGAATCAGGCCCGATGCTCTGCGCATTGTCCAGATACAGCATCATGGCCGGGCTGTGCGCCACCGCTTCCAGCAGGTCCTCAAACTTGCCCAGCGCCAGCGGCCGGATCACGTCCCGCTCGTAGCTCACGAGGTAGTAAGGCATCTGCGCGTCTTTTTGCAGGTAGATGTTGAAGTGATTCAGCCAGAAGTCCGTCATCACTTCCTGCAGTTGCGCGTTCGAGTAAATGTCCCGCGTCAGCCTCTGCGCCAGCAGTTCTTCATTCACCAACCGCTGCGGGTTTTCAAGCGCCGCGGCAACCTCTTTCTCCTGCGCGGTCATATCCGCAATGAGTTTTTGTTTCTGCGCCGGCTTCAGGGACTTCGAAAGCCCGTCAAACTCCGCCGGCTTGAGAGAGGCCAGCTTGTTCAGCCGCTGCTGGGGTTCCATCGCAAGCAGACCTTGATAAAGTTGCGCCTCGGGAGTCGCATCATCCAGCACATCCAGCTTCTTGGCCAGCACCATTGTCTTTGCATCAGGTATTGGCGCGACATTCGAATTCGCCGTCGCCTGTCCTGCCGTCTGTGGTCCTGAGGTCTGAGGTCCAGACATCTGCGCGCTAGACATCTGTGTTCCCGCCGCCCCGGGAGCAGACGCCGCGGCCTTATCCGCCTTCTCTTCCTTTTTCAACTGCACACGATAAAGATCGTTCTGCCAGATCGCCCGCAGCACGCCCTGCTCGGGAACCGGAACCTTCCCATCCGCCGCCTGCCGGATCAGCGCATTGCTCGGCAGCCGGTAAAGCAGTTCCTGGGGCCCGAGCTGCATGGCGTAAAAATCGCTCAGGCGCGCCGTCAGTTCCGTCTCATCGATCTTCGCCGGATGCAGTTGCTCGTCAAACCACTGTTCGAGGCCCATCTTTTTCACCGCCGCAAGATCGCCTGTCCGCGGGCCAAAGGTAAATCGATTCAGTGCGTGCAGAATCCGCTCATCGCCCTGCAACGTCGTCGCCTCATAAGCAGGCCGTGAGGCCTTCGCCTTGGCCGCGCTCTCCGCAGTTGCCGCATTCGAACCCGACTCAGCTGCATAGCCAGGCAGGCACAAAGTCCAGCACAAGCTCCAGCTAAGGACTACAGCAAGCGAAGCGCTGAATGAGCCTTTTATCGATCTCATTGAATCTAACTCCTGTACGCGTAGATCAAGACAAGGGTAGGCGCTGTCTCATAAACCGCCGTTGAAAGGGCACGACTTCCGCCGTGCTATAAAAGTGCCGAAAATTGAGTGGCTTTAGACCCTGAGGGATGTAGTCCGCTAGCGTCTCGAGGTTCTGAAATGAGCTCTAGACAACACGCCCTGCTACCTGAACAGACGCCCTTTCCGGAGGGAAGTTGCGGTATCCTCAGCGAATTCATCGAATCCGGCAAAAGCGGGAACAAATTTTGGATTTCTGGAGCTGCCTTGCCCGGCCGCATCCCGGCAGACTGCAACAGCCATCCAGTACCATAAATACGGAGAACTCACCCATGATCAAGACCCACGGCTACGCCGCCCACTCCCCCACCTCCGGTCTCGCGCCCTTCGATTACACCCACCGCGAACCCGGCCCGAACCACGTTCACATCGCCATCGACTTCTGCGGCATCTGCCACTCCGACATTCACCAGGCCCGCAATGAGTGGAATAACGCTCTCTATCCCATGGTACCCGGCCACGAGATTGTGGGCACGGTAAAGCAGGTCGGAAGCAAGGTGACCAAGTTCAAAGTGGGAGACCGCGCCGCCATCGGCTGCATGGTCGATTCCTGCCGCACCTGCGATAGCTGCAAAGCCGGCGAAGAGCAGTACTGCGACCGCCACGAAACCGTCTTTACCTACAACTCAAAGGACAAAGACGGCAACCTGACCTTCGGCGGCTACGGCAACCATATCGTCGCCGACGAGAGCTTCGTCCTCCGCGTCCCCGCCAATCTCGACCCCGCCGCCACCGCCCCACTGCTCTGCGCCGGCATCACCACTTACTCCCCGCTCAAGCACTGGCAAGCCGGTCCCGGCAAAAAAGTCGGCGTTATCGGCCTCGGCGGCCTCGGCCACATGGCACTCAAATTCTCACGAGCCTTCGGCGCGCACACGGTCCTATTCACAACTTCGAAATCGAAAATTGAAGACGCCAAACGCCTCGGTGCGGATGAAGTTGTCTTGACCAAGGAAGCCAACTGGGGCGCGGCACACGCCGGCAGCTTCGACTTCATCCTCGACTGCGTCTCCGCCGATCACGATGTATCCGCCTACCTCGCCCTGCTCAAGCGCGATGCAACGCTATGTACGGTCGGCGCGCCTTCCAATCCACTGGCGATTTCTGCCTTCGCCGTCATCCCCGGTCGCAAAAACTTCTCCGGGTCTGCCATCGGCGGAATCAAAGAAACTCAAGAAATGCTGGATTTTTGCAGCCAACACAACATCGTCTGCGACATCGAGATGACCAGCTTTGACAAGCTTGAAGAAGCTTGGACCCGAGTAGTCAACGCCGACGTGAAATATCGCTTTGTCCTCGACCTGAAGACACTGAAATAGGAAATCATACCCGACCCGAGGATGTCCCACCCATAGTTGAAAGTTGAGCGGCGGTCCAGCCTGATTCCTTAGAATCGGCTTGCGAAACCTTGAAGGGAGAACCGCCGTGAAAAAACCATCCCGGACGATGAGATGCGAAAACTTACCGGACACTGAAATAAATAAGCCTCCCGGACGTTGACACAAGAAAACGTACCAGACGCTCAGAAAGGAAAACGTCCCAGATGCTCAGAAAGGAAAACGTCCCGGAGGGACGGTACGAAAATAGCCCCGGGTGAAGTCCGCGCCAGCGGACGAGAACCCGGGGATAGCGCAATCCTAGAAAACCCCGCGCCCCGTAGGGGAGCAATGAACCCTGCGTACACCTGTCAATTGGCACGGCTCACGAGCACTCAATACAACCGCTCAAGATTGCTCATTAACTCTGACAGTCAGACGGATTTTCGGGGGTTTCTGATAAACAGGCGAAAACGATAGAAAGAAAAATCGCGACTAAAGCACATTCACCACATCCGATGCCTGAACCCGTATAGATAAATATAAATTCTACTTGCAACTCTTGCACTTCACCATAATCGCCGCGTGCAGCCGCTCTCGAAGGCCTGCCGGCAGCTCATAGACCTCATTCGACTTGTAAATCTCAATCGTCTTGAGCGTGGTATTGAAAACCACCTCGCAGTGCTCGCACTTGAGCGTATGCGATTCAATCGCGGCCCGCACTTCCGCTGCCATCTTCTGGTCCAGCTCGTCATCCAGGAGCTGCAGAAACTCGCTACACTTCATCCCTCAACCCCATCTTCCACGGGCGACAGCGCGCCCGCCTTCTTGAAATATTTACTAAGACGTTCCCGCAACTGCAACCGCGCGCGCAACAGCCGCGACTTCACCGCCGGCACGCTCAGATCCAACGCATCGGCCGTCTCCTGCGTGGAAAGCCCTTCCACATCCCGCAGCACAAAGACCACGCGAAAGCCCCGCGGCAACCCCTGTATCGTCTTCTGCAGAATCTCCTGCAGCTGCGCCTGATCGAAATTCTGCTCCGGGTTCGGAGCCCAATCGGCCAGGTCGCGGGGAACGGATCCCTCTTCGGTCTCGATATCCTCGTCGATCGAGACCGTCTTGGCTGTGCGCCGCTTGCGCAGCCGCATCAGGCTTTCGTTCACCGCAATCCGCACCAGCCATGTGTAAAACTTCGAATTCCCCTGAAACTGATCCAGTTTCTGATACGCCTTCAAAAACGCGTCCTGCATGACATCTTCGGCATCTTCCCGGTTTTGCGTGATGTGATTCGCAATGCGGAAGATCTGCCGCTCGTACTTGCGCACCAGCGTGTCGTACGCCGCCACATCCCCCGCGCGCACCCGCTCCACAAGCGCCACGTCAGGATGCGGCTCGCTCTCAACGCCGTTTTGTTCAATGCCCTTAGTTTGGATGGTTGTCATTTGCTTTAGTTGCAACAATTCTTTGCAGCCGGGGAAAGTACCGGAACAGGAAGCCCAGTTCAGTGTTGGTATTACTTGAGTGTACCGGACGACGGTGATAGGAACCAAGTGCGGCAATGAAGGTCTAATCAGCAAACACCTTCGCCACACCGACGAGCCTGAAAAAGGATAAAGTGAAAATATGAGCCTGAAACCCTCCCCATCCGCGCCGTCACGATTCGCTACACTCGCGCTGGCTCTGCTTCTGGCCGCACTGCCTCTTGCCGCGCAGTCAACTTCCGCTGCCGACGGCGCCACTTCGACTACAAGCGCAAAAACGCGTAAGACAACCCACAAGACATCCGGCAAAACAGGCAGCAAGGCGAGCAACAAGACCACCGCGGCCCGGCATCCAGGCGCGCCATCCCGCGCCACGCACACAGCTCGAACCGCGCAAACCACCCGCACCGCCACCCGCATCCATGAGGCCTTCACCGCCTCCACCGAGCTGCGGCCCATGGCCCAACAGCTTGCCAACACGCGCACGCCCGAGGCCTATGCCGGCGTCGTCAACTACGCTCAGAGCCACAGCGGCGATGCGGCTGCCGCAGCGTACCTGGCCCTGGGCCACGCCTACCTGCTCGACAAACGCTACGCAGAAGCCGCCATCAACCTGCGCAAGGCCCACCAGGATGGCGAAGCCTTGGCCGACTTCGCCGACTTTCTTGGCGCGCAGGCCAGCCACGGGGCCGGCGAGGAATCCGCCGCGGAATCGCTGCTCCATGGCTTTACTTCCCGCTACCCGGGCAGCATTTTCAACTCGCAGGTACCGGAGCTCGAGGCCACGGTGCTGTTGGCAATGAACAACCCCGCCGCCGCGCGCCAGGCGCTTGCCGTATCAACCACGGGTGCAGGCCGCGCCGGCTACCAGCTCGCACAGGCGCAGGTCGACGCAGCACTCGGCCAGCAGGATGCCGCCATCCGCGCCTTCAAGCAGCTCCTGCTCTCTCACCCGCTCACCCCGGAAGCCGAGACAGCCCGTGCGCAGCTCACCCAGCTTGGCGCCGAGACATCGCTTACCGCCGCCGAACTGCGCTCCCTCGCCGATGCCTATATGAACGCGGGCCGATACGGGGAAGCCGCCGAGCAGTATCGCGCCCTGTTGCGCTCTTCCGCCATCAGCGCGCAGGACCGCAACAGCTTCGCCGTCTCAGAGGCCGCCTGCGAGTTGAAGCTCAAGCGCCTCACCACCGCGCAGGCCCAGGCGCTGCCGAACACGGATGACGAAAACGGCGCGCACCGGCTCGACCTGCTCATGGAAATGGCACGCAATCGCGAAGACACAACCGAACAGCAGCGCCTGGTCACGGAAATGGAATCCCGCTTCCCACACAGCCGCTGGCTCGCGGAAGCGCTGTTTTCAAGCGGCAATATGTACATGCTGAGCCACGACTATCCCACGGCCGTCCAGTACTACAGCGACCTCTCCGCGCGCTTCCCCGCCAGCACCAACGCTGCCGCCGCTCACTGGCGCGCCGGCTGGCTCAGTTACCGGGAGGGCAAACTGGGATCCGCCGCCATATTCTTCAGCGAACAGATCCATCTTTACCCCAGCGCGCAAGAGACCGTCTCCGCCCTCTACTGGCGCGGGCGGCTTTACGAGGTTATGGACCACGCCCCGGCGCAGGCCGCAGCCAACTATCGCACCATTCTCCGCGTGTGGCCGCATTACTTTTATGCGCAGATGGCGCGGGTGCGGCTTGCCGCGCTGGGCGGCACAGTGCCCGCACAAGTTCCCGAACTCGACAGCTTCCAGCCCGTTCCTCAACCCACGCTTGTCGAGACGTTCCCGGACAACAGTCCGCACCTGGCTGTGGCTCGCCTTCTGGCCAATGCCGGGCTCAACGAATACATCGCGCCGGAGATTGCCTCCGACCCCGATTCCTCCTCATGGAGCGCGCTCGCCGAAGCCCAGATCTACGCCTCCTTTGACGAACATTTCCGCGCGCTGCGTCTTATGAAGAAGGCCCTGCCTTCAGCCTCTTCCGCGCCCATCGAATCCATTCCTCTCGCTTACTGGCGCATCCTGTTTCCGGAGCCTTACTGGGACACGATCAAAGCTGAGTCGGCCAGGAACAATCTCGACCCTTACTTTGTCGCCTCGCTCATCCGCCAGGAGTCGGAGTTCAACCCCACGGTCGTCTCCCGCGCCAACGCTTACGGGCTCATGCAGTTGCTGCCCTCGGTCGGCAAATCGATGGCCAAAGAGCTGGGCATGAGCAACTTCCAGACCTTCCAACTTCTCGACCCGGCAACCAACATCCGCCTGGGAACCCGCTACCTGCGCCAGATGCTGGACCACTTCGGCGGCGTGCAGGAGTACGCTCTGGCCGCCTACAACGCCGGCGACAACCGCGTCGTCGACTGGCAGGCCCACGGGCCCTACTCCGGCATCGATGAGTTCGTCGAGTCCATTCCGTTTACAGAGACGCGCGACTACGTGCAGGCCATCGACCGCAACGTGGAGATCTACCGCGCCATCGACGACTACGCGCGCAGAAAATCCACCGTCGCTTCCTATAGAACCAGATAGAAGTCAACCTGCATAAAGTGTCACTATATGCAGGTTGACTTTCGTTTAGTTACACCTCGGTTTGAGGTCAGGACAGTTCGTCGATGAAAGTCTCCAGCGGCTCGAAGCGCACGGTGAGTCCGTCGTACTTCCGGGTAAATGCCTGCTTCACGTCCTGAGCCAGAACGACATTCTCCCCCGTTGGATGCTGGCGGCGGAATGCTTCGAGATTTTTGGGGTCGAACCGGGCCTCCGATTTGCCCAGCGACCATTTGCACTCGATGGCGATGGGATGCCTGCGCCGACCGGCCAGGATGAAGTCGACTTCATGGCCGCGCTTGTCCCGCCAGTAGCCGATCTCGCGGCTCTGCAGCTTTGCCATCATCTCATTGAGCACGAAGTGTTCCCACAATACGCCCAGATCCTCGTTGCGCAATTCGTTCCAGCCGCGGTAGTAGCAGATGAAACCTGTATCGAACCCGTAGACCTTGGGCGCGGCGATGATCTCAGCAGATTTCCGCGAGTTGAAGGGACGCACGATGTGGGCTACGAACGTGGCCTCGAGCACGCGCAGATAATTCGCGATGGTGGGGCGGCTCACTTCGCAAGGGCCGGCGAAACGCGTGGCCTCGAAGATGCCCCCGCTCTGCGCGAGAACCAGTTCGGTGAATTTTTGAAAAGAGTCTCGCCGCTCCAGCCGAAAAAACTCCTGAATGTCCTTGGCCCAATAGGCATCAATCCATTCCTGAAAGTCCCGCTCGTCAATATCTTCGGCGAGATAGAAGGGGGGCAGGCCTCCGCGCAAAAGTCGGCGCTTCAGGTTGAGGGACTTGCCCGATTTTATGTCCCTGAGACACATGGGCGTCAGCCATAAGTCGCGCTTGCGTCCGGCGAGAGTGTCTTTGAACTTGGTGGACGCGCTCAGCGTAGACGAACCCGTGGCAATGATGCGGATGCTGGGGTAATGATCGGCCGCAATCTTCAAAAGTTCCGAGGGATTTTGCAGGCGATGAATCTCGTCGAGCACAATCCGTTTTCCGTCGTGCTCGTCGAGAAAGCCTTCCGGGTCTTCCATCATGCGGCGGACGCGGGGCAGTTCGCAGTCGAAGTACTCAACCTTGGGCAGGCTCCTGCAGAGGTGGGTCTTGCCCACGCGGCGTACGCCTGCAAGCCAGACGACGGGCCGCTTCTTCCAGTCCTCCTCGATCCGGTCGATCCAAAATTGACGCTGCGAATGCCTCAGTGCCATACAAAAGTATAGTTGCATAGAGTGTCACTATATGCAAGTAGACT
>Ga0302320_10006973_pt1 | contig 24941 bp, 21 predicted proteins | sample Bog_T0_3_FD_202130 | JGI IMG/M metagenome (GOLD analysis project Ga0302320, IMG submission 202130) | Peat permafrost microbial communities from Stordalen Mire near Abisko, Sweden - Bog_T0_3 | ecosystem: Environmental > Terrestrial > Soil > Wetlands > Peat | place: Sweden: Abisko, Stordalen Mire...
TTCGCCGTTGCGGTCGTCTTCGTGTGGCGCTCGTTCTACGGCATGCGCATCAACGCGGCGATCCGCTCGAACCAGGAAGGCGCCACGCAGCCGGCCGCCGCCGAGTAGTCAGGCCAGGTGCCGCGCGGAGTGATCCGCGCGGCACATCATCAGGCGACGCCCCGCTCGATCAGTCGAGTGGGGCGTTCGTCATTTCGGGTGGCCGCGATTGAGCGTCCGCGCAGGCGTTGGGTGGCGCGCCCCGGGGTGCTCACTTCAGGACACAGCCTCCGCCGTAGGCCGCCTTGATTCCGTTGTAACAGCAGAGCAAAGAGCTACAGTCCGCGTTCGTCGTGCAGACCGCGTCGAAGAACCACGACTCGTCGTACTCGGTTTGGTACTTCGACGTGTCGGGGCAAACGTCCAAGGTTGGGGGCGGTGCGCTCGAATCGACGCCCCCCGTGGTGCTCCCGGAGTCCGGTGTGACCGGCGCGCCGGCGTCGTCTCCGCTCGATGTCGGACCGGCGTCATCGCTCGGGCTTCCGGCGTCGTCGGTCGGGTTGGCGCCCGTGGAACCGGTGTCAGGGTTGCTTTGGCTGGAGGAACTCGCCGCGTCGTCGAACGGGTCCGTCTGCGTCGTGCTCGCACTCCCAGCGTCATCGACTGCGCCGTTTTCGCCCGGCACGTCGGGAACGTCACTCGCGACCCCCTTCGCACACGCGGAGAAGGAGAGCGTCGCAGCTGCGACCGCAGCCCACGCGGCAAGCGAAAGGGAGTGGGTACTGCGCATGTGGGCAAACGTAGCGCACGATGGAACGGGTGACTCGGAGATCTTGCCCGAGACGTTGCGGAAATGTTCCGTGACGTACGTCGAGGTCGGGATTTTTCAGCCTCCGAGGAGGTCGTTTCCGCGGCTAGGAGAAACGTAGAAGCGCCGCATCGAGACGTTCATCAGCAGGCCGATGCCCATGAGCACGGTGAGGACGCTCGAGCCGCCGTAAGAAAACAGCGGCAGCGTGACGCCGACCACCGGGAGGATGCCCGTGACCATGCCCAGGTTGAAGAAGGCGTGCCAGAAGATGAGGCTCCCCACTCCGATCGCCAGCACCGCGCCAAACCGATCGCGCGCCGTGGATGCAATGCGGATCGACCAGAGCACGAGGGCTCCGTAGAGCATCACGAGGATGATGCTGCCGGCGAACCCCCAATCCTCGGCGAACACGGCGAACGGAAAGTCGCTGTACTGGTCGGGGAGGAAGAGGAATTGGTTCTGCGAGCCGCGCATGAATCCCTGACCGAAGAGGCCACCGTCGCCGATAGCGATGCGAGCGTGGTGAGCATGCCATCCGGCGCCGAGGACGTTGGCGTCGGGGTTGAGGAACGAAGTGATGCGCTCCTTCTGGTACGCCTTGAGGCCGTAGTTCCAGGCGACCTCCGTGATGACGCCGGCACCGGCAATCACGAATAGGATCTGGCGAAGTTTGAAGCGGACCAGGGCCGAGATCGATACGAACATGAGAAAGAGGATGAGCGCCGTGCCGAGGTCCGGTTGCTTCAGGATGAGGAGAGTCGGTACTCCCGTCAGGATCGCGGGCACCACGAGGTCCTTTAGCGAGCGCTCCTCGCTCTTCGGGTCGTCGTGCAGGTACTTGGCGAGCGCGATGCACAGGAACAGCTTCATGAACTCGCTCGGCTGGAAGCTGAAGCTGCCGATGTAGATCCAGCGAGAGCTGCCGCGGATGTCTCGGCCGAGGATGAAGACGAGTAAGAGGAGCACGATGCCGACGCCGTAGAGCAGGTAGCCGAGGCGCTCGTAGTGGCGATAGTCGACGGCCGCGATTACGGTCGCGAGAATGCCGCCCGTCACCAGCCAGTAGACCTGCTGGACATAGACATCGGAGAGCGATGCTCGCGCAACGCTCGTCGCCGAGTACAGGTTCACGACGCCAATCACACCTAGCGTTGCGGCGACGAGGAACAGCGCCCAGTCGAAATGATCGCGCGCGCGGCCTAGCAGTCGCGAGGAGCCGATCATGGTGGCGCACCGGTCGTCCCGCGATTCGACGGCGTCTCGGAGGGTTTGGCGACCGGTCCTTTGGGGAACGGGTGGCCGGCACGCGCAGCCTGTAGACGGTCGTAGTCGCGGATCATCTGCATTGCGAGGGGGGCGGCGATCGTGGGGCCCGAGCCTCCGTGCTCGATGAGCACGACGACGGCTATCTCCGGGTTCTTGGACGGCGAGAACGCCACGAACCAGGCGTGGTTCTGGGAGTTGTAGGCAGCGGTTCGAGCGTCGGTGTCCTTGCCGGCAACGTAGCCGGTCTGCGCCGTCCCGGACTTGCCGGCGACGTCTAGCGTCGTATCGCGAACCGGGTATGCCGTTCCCTTGGGGTCGTTGACGACCGCGAATAGGGCGTCGTCGACGCGATCGAGGTTCTCGGGTCGAACATTTGCCTTGTGGCGAACACGGGGCGGGAAGTCCTGGACGATGGCGCCGTCGCTCGTCTCCACAGCACGCACGAGCTGAGGCATGTAGACGGTCCCGCCGTTTCCCAATGCCGCGTACGCCAGCGCGAGTTGGAGCGGCGTCGAGCTCATCGCTCCCTCGCCGATGGCCGCGTTGAGCGTGAAGCCGAACCGGAATTGTCCCTTGTAACGGAGCGCGTACCAGGCGCGCGTCGGTACCCGTCCGGCCGATTCGGGGTTGACGCCGATGCCCGTCTTGGCGCCCAGCCCGAACTCGCCTGCCATGCGCGCGAGCCTATCCATGCCGACGGCTTCGGCCACGTGCGTGAAGTAGATGTTGCACGACTCGGCGATCGCTTGGCGCATGTCGACCTTCCCGTGCACGTGAGCGCAATGGAACATACGCCGGCCGAACATGAGGTAGCCGTCGCAGCGCTCCTTCACGTCTGGGTCCACAAGCCTGTCCTCCAACGCGGCGAGCGCGCTGAATGGCTTGAACGTGGAGCCCGGTTGGAAGGCGCCACTAGTCGTCTTGTCGAGCAGGGGGCGGAGCGGATCGGTGTAGAGCTTGGCGAAGGTCTCGCGTACGCGTTGCTTGCCGCCACCTCCTGCGAGGTCGTTGGGATCGAAATCGGGCTTCGAGTACAGCGTGAGCAACCGACCGGTTTTCGCCTCGACGACGACGATCGCGCCCGAGAGCTGGGCGTGCATGGCGCGCTCCGCGGCTTCCTCGAGGTCCATGTCGATCGTGAGCCGGAGATCGCGTCCGGGGATCGGCTCTTGTCGGTGCGGATCTTCGCCGAGAATGCGCTCCGCCTCGGGCCCGGAGCGGTATCGTCCGTGCGCGTCGACGACCCGCTTCTCCCACCCCCGCTGTCCGCGAAGGTAGCTCTCCCAAGCGTGCTCGATCCCCGTGGCGCCGATGCCGTCGCCGACGTCGTACCCGAGAGGATTGGCCTTCTGGCGGTCGGCGAGCGCCATCGCTTCGTAACCGGTCGGATGGAACCGCGCGAGCGTCTCCGCGTCGATCTCCGCGACGTAGCCGAGCAGGTGCGCGCCGAGGTGTTTGTACGGGTAGTAGCGGACCGGCGTGCTCACGACGTCGACGCCGGGGAGCTCGCTCTCGTGCTGGAGTAGCTCGGCCACGATGTCGCGCGGGAGGTCTTCCCGAACGAGGATCGGGCGCCAGCACGGAGATTTGTCCTCGTCGCTCGTGCACGCCGTGCGGATCCGCTCTTCGAACCGAGAGCGTTCTTCGGGGTTCACGCGGAGTGAGTCGGCGATGCGCGGCCAGGTGTCGACCTCGTCGGCCGTGGCGCGGTGCGGGGGGCGAGCGCTCGGCATCGCGCGGCCCGGGACGACGTATGCGTCGTACGCGGGGCGGCTGGAGGCGACCACGCGGCCCTGGGCGTCGCGGATGACGCCGCGGGTGGTCGCGAGCGTCACCTTGCGAACGATGTTCTCGTGTGCGATAGCCCGATAGGACGCGCCGTTCACGATCTGGAGCTGGAAGAGGCGCACGACGATCGCCACGAAGGCGAGGAACGCGACGAGCGCCATCCACTTGTAGCGCTTTCTGAATTCGCCGACGTCCGACCGCGGGACGAGGAGATCGCCCATGGGTCAGCCTTCCCGCACTCGACTTGGGTGGACCGTCGCGGCGTGGATTCGTTGCGCGAACCGGAAGACGAGCGGTGCCACGGCGGCGGTCGCGAGCACGTGTGGAATCACCATCGGGTAGAGCGCGCGCGGGACGTAGGCGTCGCGACCGAAGATGGCGATGAGTACGAGCACCATGATGCCGTGTACGAGCGCGAACGCGAGGGCGAGCACGACCTGCATCATCACGGTCTGGGCGGCGAGCCTCACGCCGGCTGCGCGCGCCAGCAAGAACAGTGCGACGTAGGTGAACGTGAAGAGTCCGACCGGCGCACCCCCTACGAGATCGGTCACGTAGCCGAGCAGGAACGCGACCGCGGCGCCGCGCGCGATCGAGTACTCGTGGACGCCCATGAAGAGGATCAGCGGCAGAACGAGCGAAGGCACGAGCCCCGGAACGTGAATCCATCCGGTCAGGCGGAAGAGATTCGCCTGCGCGAGCAGCAGGGCGAAGCCCAGCGCGATGAACGCCGTATTCCTCACTACTTGTTCCCCTTGGAGGCGGTGGTGTGCGGCGCCTCGCTGGGGATCAGGGCGAGGTCGTCCGCGGGCGGCGTTACGAGGATGAGGACGTTTTCGAGGCGCGAGAAGTTCACCGTGGGGGCCGCCTCCACCTCCTGATCACGACCGAGCTCGCGCTTGTTCACCTTGGTCACTCGCGCCACGGGGAGCCCGCCGGGGAACCATTTGCCCTTGCCGCTCGTCACCAGCAGGTCGCCGATGTCGACCTCGTCGCGCGAGTCGACCATCTCCACCTTGCACTCGTAGCGCGCCGGATCGCCCGTGCCGCGTACGAAGCCGCGCGCGCGCGTGCGCTCGTCCTCGACGTCGATCCCGAAGGAGGCGTCGACCGTGAGTTGCACGTCGACGGCGTCGCCCGCGACCCGGAGCACCTTCCCGACGACACCGTCGGGCGCGATGACCGGCATGTTCGACCGGACGTCGCGTGAGCCGCGATCGAGGATCACGCGTGTCACGCGGAAGAACGGCTCGTGCATCTCCTTGGCGACGACCTGAGCACTGATGCTCTCGCCGGGCGTCGTCTCGCGCAGCTCGAGGAGGCGGCGCAGGTTCTGGTTGTCGACCTGCTCGCGCTCCAAGCGGTGAACGTTCTCGCGGAGGCGCGCGTTCTCGTACTTGAGCCGTTCGTTGTCGCTCTTCACGTCGACGAGATAGACGTAGTCGCCCCAGACGTTCGAGATGCCGCGTGCGAGGCTCGAAGCGCCGTACTCGATGGGCGCGCTGATCCGGATGATCGCGCGATCGAGCGCGTTCAGCTTCTCCGGGCTCTTCATGTTGGCCCTGAGGAAGAAGAACGGGACCGCCAGGAGAACGACGACGATCGCTGCGTCGCGGTAGCGTTTGACAGGGGACACGGCGACCTTGCGGCAGCCTCCATCGAGCGGCGCGCGTGCGCGCTACCCGATGGTGACCTCCTTCAACAGCTCCATGTGATCGAGCGCTTTGCCGCTGCCGAGCACGACCGCGCTGATCGGGTCGTCGCACACCATCACCGGGAGCCCTGTTTCCTCGCGCAAAAGCACGTCGAGGTTCTGGAGGAGCGCGCCGCCGCCGGTGAGCACGATGCCCTTGTCGACGATGTCTGCTGCGAGCTCCGGCGGAGTCTTTTCGAGCGCGAGGAGGACCGCTTCGACGATCGCGTTCGTCGGCTCGGTGAGCGCCTCGCGGATTTCGTCGGAATTGACGACCACGGTCTTGGGGACGCCGGCGACGAGGTCGCGCCCCTTCACTTCGCACGTGAGCTGCTGCTCGAGCGGGTAGGCGTTGCCGATCTGCATCTTGATGCGCTCGGCGGTCTGCTCACCGATGGCGAGGTTGTACTTGCGCTTCAAGTACGCTGCGATCGCGTCGTCCATCTTGTCGCCGCCGACCCGCACGCTCTGGGAGTACACGATGCCGGCGAGCGAGATGACCGCGACTTCCGTGGTGCCGCCACCGATGTCGACGACCATGTTGCCGCTCGGCTCGGTGATGGGGAGCCCGGCGCCGATCGCGGCCGCCATGGGCTCTTCGATCAAGTAGACCTCGCGCGCGCCGGCGCTCTCGGCGCTCTCCTTGACGGCGCGCTTCTCGACCTCGGTGATGCCGAAGGGGACGCAGATGATGATGCGCGGCTTCACCAGCGTGCGGCGGTTGTGCGCGCGCGCGATGAAGTACCGGAGCATCGCTTCGGTGATCTCGAAGTCGGCGATGACCCCGTCGCGCAGGGGGCGGACGGCGCGGATGTTCCCCGGCGTTCGGCCGAGCATCTCTTTCGCCTCGCGGCCTACGGCGAGCACCTTGTTGCCGCCTCGCGCGTCACGCTGGACGGCGACGACGGAGGGCTCGCAAGAGACGATTCCCTTACCCTTGACGTAGATGAGCGTGTTCGCAGTCCCGAGATCGATCGCGAGATCGTTCGAGAACAGGCCGTTGAGCCAGTCGAAGATCATCGCGCTTCTTCTCTCCTCCAGGGACAGGCGTTCGCCGGGACGCCGCGGGTTTCCAATTCACGCGACCCGGTTGGGATCGCGACGCAAGGGTCCGCCGCTTCTAGCACGGGGAGGGGGGCTGTCCATCGCTCATAGAAGAGCTGTCTGAACGGACGCGCAGCAACGGGCGGGAGCGCCCGGTATCACCCCTTCGAGATCTTCCCCTCTTTGTGCGGGAAGTGCTTCCGGCACACGGGGCAGAACTTCTTGATCTCGAACTTCTCGGACATCGTCCGCTTGTTCTTCGTGGTCGTGTAGTTCGCGCGGTTGCAGTTGCCGCACGTCATCTTGATGAGGTCACGCATCGTCGGACAAAGCTCCTCGGGGGCGCGAAAACTGAGGCAAGAAGGCGCTCAAGTCAAGCGGCCTTCGCGATAACGTAGGCTTCGTGCCCGAGCTGCCGGAGGTCGAGGTTGCGCGCCGGGTCATCGCAAGCGTGCTCGAGGGGGGACGCGTCGAGCGGGTGTGGGTGCGCGATGCCCTCGTCGCCAAGGGGCTGGCAGGGCTCGAGGGGTGGCGCGCTGAGCGCGTGGCGAGGCGTGGGAAGTGGCTGAGGATCGAGCTCACGTCGGGGACCGAGAAGGGGGCTGGCGAGCGGAGGGACGATGCACAGGGCGCGGTCATTCTGTTCGCGCACCTCGGAATGAGCGGCAAGTGGCTCGCTATCGAGCCCGGCGCTCCGGAGCTCCCGTACGAGAGGGTGCGGGTCGAGGTCGTTCGCGGGGGCAAGCGTGGCGGGCTCGTTTACCTCGACACCCGGCGACTGGGGCGCATCCGGGCGGCCCATGCGGATACGGCGACGTGGGCGGCGTTAGGGCCGGATGTGCTCGAAGATGGCGTTGACGCTCATGCGCTGTTCCGTGCTCTCCAGGGGACGCGACGGAGCGTGAAGGAGGCACTCCTGGACCAGCGCATTCTCGCAGGGGCGGGGAACATCCACGCGATCGAGGCCCTCTGGCGCGCCCGGATCGACCCGCGGTCGCGAAGCGATGCGCTCTCCCTCGCAGACGTGCGCGCCCTTGCGCGTGCGGTCCGCGCGTCCATCGCGTTCGGGCTTGGCCTCTACGGACGAGAGGCCGCGCTTGCCTATGTGAACGAAGCGGACGGGGCGAATCCGTATCGGATCTACCAGCGTCACGGCACGCCGTGCCCGCGCTGCAGGACGCCGCTCGCCAAGATCGTTCTTGGCGGGCGGGGTACTACGTTCTGTCCGAGCTGCCAGCGGCGCATCGTCGGCGCGCCGCGGTGACGCTCAGTCGTCGTCGCCGCCAGTCCCGCTGCCACCAGCGGTCCAGTCGTCGTCCTTGGTGCTACCGCGGTCTTCGCGCTCGAAGCGGCGCTTCTTCGGCCCGTCTTCGTTGTTGTTCGTGTGGCGCCGGCGTCGATCGTCGAAGGTCTTGCGCACGGGACCCGAGCTGCCGCCGCCGCCGCCACCGCCGCCGAACGCCGGGGGAGGCGGACCGCCGTAGCCGCCACCACCACCCGCATAGCCGCCGCCACCGCCGCCACCCGCATATCCACCGCCGCCGCCCGCCGGGCGCTCGCCCTTGGGGTGCGCGAGGTTGATGATGAGGCGTCGGCCGCGGAGATCGGCTGTCTTGAGCGCTTCGGACGCGGCCTTCGCGCTCTCGGAGCTTGCCATCGTGACGAAGCCGAAGCCGCGCTTGCGGCCGTCGGGATCCATCGGAAGGTGGACGCGAGCAACCTGGCCCGCTGCGACGCCGTTGATGAGCGTCTCCAGCTCGACCTGGGTGCAGTCGTACGGCAGGTTGCCGACGTACAGCGTTCGATCCGGAGACGCAGCGCCGCCGCCCGGACCCCCGCTAAAGCCACCGGGGCGTGGACCAGCCCCGGGGGGCCCTCCTGCACCGGCGCCGTAGGGGCGCGGACCAGGCGCGCCTGGGCCAACACCCATCCCGTCACGGCGTGGAGGCTCGTTCTGGAAGGGGCGAACCGAAATCGACTTGCCACCTTGCATCGACCCGTCCAACGCGTCGCGCGCGGCCTGAGCCTCGGCTGGCGTGGACAGGGTGACGAATCCGAATCCGCGCGGACGCCCCGTCGCGCGATCCTTCGGAAGACTGACGTTGACGACGGTGCCGCCGGTCGCTTCGAAGAGTTGCTTGAGTACTTCTTCAGACACGCTGTCGGGCAACCCTGCCACGAACAGCTTCGCTTCCTCATTCGCCATCGAAAACTCCGGAACCTCCGTCTTCCAATTGTGGTTGCGAGCAGTGCCCTCGGCCTGCCCGGATCTCCATGTACGATATCGCGCGCCCACTCTCCGTCAACGGGCTCGCACCGAAGAAGAGGCGAAGTTTCCCTCAGGATCGTGGCGGGGAGGCGTTTTCGCCCTCGATTTCCCGCGTAAACAGCTCTCCGGTAGAGCCCTCCGAGCGTGCTGGACCGGCCGGGATGGTGAACACGAACGTCGCGCCGGACGTCCCTTCCACCCATGCGCGCCCTCCGTGGCTCTCGGCGATGTGCTTCACGAGGGCCAGCCCGATGCCGCTTCCGCGGATGCGCGCCGTCGCATCGTCCCCTTCGCGACGCCCTCCGCGGACGAAGCGTTCGAAGATGCGCTGCCGTTCGTCTGCCGGCACGCCGGGGCCTTCGTCGATCACGCGAACGGCGATGGAGCCGCGCTCGTGCGACGCGCGCACCGTCACGCGCTTGCCGTTCGGGGCGTACTTGAGCGCGTTGTCGACGAGGTTGATCACGGCGAGCTGGACGGCCCGTTCGTCGATCTTCGCCAGCGGTAGGTTCGGCGCGACGTCCACGACGAGCTTCACGGCGTCCTTCTCCGCCCGGTAGCGGTAGACGTTCGCGGCTTTCGCCACGGCTTCGCCCACGTCGCCGTCGACGAGCTCGTACGCATCGCGCCCCCTGCGCTCTACCTTGGCGAAGTCGAGCACGTTCTCGATCAGGTTCGACAGGCGCTCGCTCTCGCGCACGATGATGTCGAGGTACTCCTGTCGCTTCTCCTCGCTGGCGACGCGGCCCGACTGGAGCATCTCTCCGAACATGCGCACGAGAGCCAGCGGGGTCTTCAGCTCGTGGCTCACGTTCGCGACGAACTCGCTCTTCAACGCCGACACGCGGCGCTCCTTCTCCGCGGCGACGAGCATCGCGGCGATCCCGGCGACGATCACGATGCACGACAGCAGGAGCATCAAGAGCTCGAGCGAGCGGCGGTTCTGCACGCGCAACGCGAGCTCGGCGGCGGCCTTCGGGGAGACTTGCAACCGCCAGTTGTAGAGCGTGGTCGGGAAGCGAACGCCGACGGTGAACTCGCTCGAGCGGAGCGGTGGACCGAAGATGATGCGCCCCTCCTCATCGATGACGTCGACGCGGCTGGCGGGAGTCGTTGCCTCCGAGTAGATGCGCGGAAGAGCCTCCTTCACGATGCGACCGATGTCGTGCCACGCGACGATCGTGTAGCGCCGATCGTTCCAGACCTTCTGCCAGTAGCTGAGTAGGTAGCTCTGGCCGCCGTATTCGTGGTGCAGGTGGCGCAGCTCGTCGGGGGGCTGCTGCGCGAGGTCCATGTCGTTGGCCATGCGGCGAACGAGCAGGCGGCGGAACGACTCCTCCTCGGACCACGGGCCGCTCGCGCGCGAGGCGAACGCGACGACGTCACGCGCAGCGTCGAGGACGACCACGGCGCGCACGGTCGGGGTCTCGCGCTGCGCGGTGGGGAGCCAGCGCTCGTTCAGCGCGTCGAGGTGCGCTGGGTCGGCGATGGCGATGACGACGTTGTCCTGCTCGATGATCTGCTTGTCGAGGCGATCGGCCTTCTCGCCGGCGAGGGCGAGCGTCGCCTCGAGCACCGACTGCTGGCGGATCTTCTCGACCTGAAACGTCGTGCGGACGATGAAGTAGACGACGATGCCGACGGCCACGAGCACGATCGGCAAGAGCACGAAGCTCGCGAGGCGACCGCGTCGCGTCCTGTCCATCGCGCTTCCTCTCGGCTCCCGTGCGGCACGCTAGCGCATGCCGCGTGATTTCGCTTGTTCCCTGCCTCTTCGCGGGGAGGACGGCGTGGCAATCAGCCGGGGGGCGGGACGCTGCGGGTGATGCGGTCGGGGTCGAGCTGCATCCCGCGGGTGGTCACGAATTCGCCGAACTGCTCGGCGATGTAGTCGACGGCGTTCCCTTCTTCGTCCGTGAAGCCGACGCCGTCGATGGGGTTCATGAGCTCGATGACGCCCAGGAACCGGCCCCCCTTCATCACCGGGGAGACGATGACACTCCGGGCGCCACCGAGAACCGCGAAGCGCTCGGCTGCGACGACGCTCTCGTCGGTGCGCGCGTCGGTCACGACGATGGCGCGTCGTTTTCGCATCGCACCCGAGAGGAGCGCTTCGCCCTCGGCGTGCCGGCGGTTGAGGAGCCCGTCGACGCCGGTGCCGGCGACGCATGCGATCACGTACTCTCGGCGATCGATGTCGTAGAGGTGAACGAGTCCCGCGTGCGAGGGGATCATGTCGAGGGCGAGCGAGAGCACGTAGTCGCCCCCCTCGATGACGTCGCGCGCGAAGTTGAGCTCGTGCATCGCTTCGAACAGGTTCGCGATCAGCTCGTCGCCGCTCGCGCGCCGTCCGCCGGCCGTCATCGGGCGAAGGGAGGGGCGCGATGGGGCGGGGGTGGGGTGCGCCACACGGTGCGGAGCATCGCCGGCGGCTCCGTTCGCGGCGGCGCTCACGGGCGGCGCGGGCGCGTACGCGGGGGGCGGAGGGGGGATGGCTACGGGGGGAGCGAGCGGCGTCGCCGGGGGGGCGCCGAACGGGAGCGGGAATCCGCCGACCGTGGGCGGCGAGGGCGCGGCGCCGGAGGGGGCGAAGGCGGGCGCCGGAGGGACCGGCTGGACGGGGGCCGTGATGGGGGGGGTTGGCGCGCCGAACGCCGGCACGGGGACGCCGGGGGGAAGGGGAGCGCTACCACGCGCGAAGGGGTCGACGGCGGCCGGGACGAACGGCGCTGCGAAGGGGTTGTTCGCGGCGGGTGGTGGCGGAGCGACGTGTGGAGGAACCGGCGCCGCGTAGGCCGGCGCAGGGGGCGCGGCGGGCGGTGGCGGAGCGACATGCGGAGGCACCGGCGCTGCGTAGGCCGGCGCAGCGGGTACGGCGGCCGGCGGCGGGAAGGCAGCCGGCATGGTGGCGGGGGGCGGCGCCGCGGGGACCGCTGCGATCGGGGGTGCAGAAGCGACCGGCGGCGCCATGGGCGGCGGGGGGACAGGCGGCGCATGGTGCTCTGCGACGGGCGGCGCGGGAGGCGGCGCAAGAGGGCGCTGCTGTACGTTGCCGGGCGCTCGGCGCGGGAAGGCGACCTGGGGCTCGCCCTTCCAATCCTTCCAGGAGAGGGTCGCCACGGGCGGGACGGGAGGCCGCCCCTGGAAGACCGTGTCGAACACGGCGAGGTTGATGAACTTGCCGGGGCGCCCGGCCGCGATCGAGGCGCGCACGAGGGCGAGCTGCGTACGGAGAAGACGCTCGCACGCCGCCTCATCGACGCCGCGGGCGACGGTGAAGACGTACTCCCGATAGGTGAGCGGGAGGCGCTCGGTGGGGTCGTGCTCGCGCTTGAAGATGACCTGCGTTGCCGGGACCGGGAGCGAAAACTCGGGTGACGGCGCAGACGGCGGCGGCGGTGGTGGTGGTGGCGTGGCCGGCGCATCGAAACGGACGGCCTCGGTGCGGATGGTCGCGTCCGGTCCGCCGCCGTTGGTCGGGGCGAAGGCGAGCACGGGCGTGGGGGCCACCACCGGGGCGGCGGCGCGCACGGGTGGTGGCGGCGGAGGCTTCTTCTTCGGCTCGGCGGCCGACGGCGGCGCGTCCGCAGCGTGCGCTCCCGGGACAGGATGAGCGGGGGACTGGGCGGGTCTCGCGACCGACGCCAGGTCGGTGAGGGGCGCGTCGTCGGCGGCGCGCTTCACGTCGAATCGGAGACGGGCGAGCGGATCGACCGCGCGATACCCCTCGTCCAGAAGCTCGATCGAGAAGCCGCTGATCGGCCCCTTCTCACCGCGCGCCGTGCGCGCCGCCTGGAGCGCTCGCTGCCAAGACTCGGCCTCGACGACGACGGACTGTGCGTCCGTCTTATCCATCGACATGACCTCGACCTGCCAGCGCATCAGGGATCGGCTCGATACGTCTGCTGCGCGGATGTCGCGCCAGCGGCCCCATCTTGCACGGCGCCAGCGCCCGCGCGCAAGCCGATCCAAGCAGAGAGGCTCATTCCGCGCGCAGCCCGTCGGTAGGTCTCAAACGCGCCGCGTACAAGGACGGGAAGATTGTGGCCACGAGGCAAATCAGGATGGCGAAGACGCCGGTGATGATGAACTCGTGCGGCCGGATTTCGACCGGGAGCTTGGAGATGAAATAGACCTTCGGGTCGAGCGGGAAGCCGTAGGCCTCGAGCGCCTTGCAGCCGCCGTAGCCGACCACGAGCCCCGCCGCCGTGCCGATGACCCCGATGATCGCTCCCTGGTAGAGGAACACCCGAAGGATGGCGCCGCTCTTCGCGCCCAGCGCCTTGAGCAAAGCGATCTCCTTCTTCTTCTCGAGCACGACCATGATGAGCGTGGCGATGACGGTGAAGGCCGCGACGATGATGATGAGCGCGAGCACGCAGCTCATGCCGATCTGCTGGATGAGCAGCGCGGTGAAGAGGCCGCGATTCAGCTCGTGCCAGTCCATCACGCGGTAGACGCCGTTGTTGAGGAGCGTGTCGATGTCCTTGCCGATCGCGTGGGCGTGGTCGATGTCGTCGACCTTCATCTCGACGCCCGTCACGCTGTCGCCCAGCTCGTAGAACTGCTGCGCCTCGTAGAGGTCGGCGTAGGCGAGCTTCGAGTCGTATTGATCGAAGCCGGCTTCGAAGAGGGCGATCACGCGGAACTGCTTGGCGATGGGGGGGCGCGCGCCGTTGGCGCCGAAGGCGATGCCGATGGTGGGCGAGGTGATCTGGACGCAGTCGCCGATCTTCGCGTTCAGCTGCTTGCCGAGCGTCTTGCCGATGATCACGCCCGGGAGAGAGGCGACCGACGAAGCGTTCTTGCAGGGGTCGGGGTCGAGCGCGTCGGGGATGTCGTCGTCGGACGGGAGCTGGCTGCCGTAGCCGCCGTCGGGGGTGACGGCGCCCGAGGGGGCTTTCCCTTTCGGCGCGGCGTGCGGAGGATCCAAGGCCGCCGCGGTCTCGGTGGGGTCGTCGCGATCGTCGCTTTCACCGGCGCCGGCTTCGATGCGCGCTTCGTCTTCCTTGATCTGCTTCTCGATGGCGTCGAGCAGGGAGGCCGGGCTCGCGTCGAGCGGGAGGCCGGCGTCGAGCGCCAGGTCGTCGAACGGATCGTGGCCGAGGCCTGCGGGGCGCTCGGGGGCCTTTGCGCCCGGGCGGCGGAGACCGTCGATCGAGCCCTCGGTGATGTTCTTGGGGAGGTCGAGCACCTGGCCCATCACCTGCGGGTCGACGCCCTTGAGCAGAACGCCGGTCGCAGTGCGATCTCCGTGCGTGATCATCATCGCGTTGATCACGAACGGCGCGACGCCCGTGACGCCCTTGACCTTGCGCACCTTGTCCATCACGTCGTGGTACTCGCGGAAGTCGATCGAGTACTTGAGCACGAGGACGTGCGCGTTCACGCCGAGCACCTTCTCGCGGAACTGCTCCTGGAAGCCGCCGGTCACGCTCATCACGATCGCCAGCGCGGCCACGCCGAGCGTCACGCCGAGGATCGCGAACGCCGTCCCCATCGAGACGAAGGCCCGCTTCTTCGAGCGCAGGTAGCGGACGGCGAGGGTGAGCGGGTAACCCATGAGACGGACCTGCGGGCACTTACCACGGCGCCCCGCGGCGCGGGTTCGGCGAACGCATCTCCGGCTCCCGAAAACGACAAAAGCGCGTCCGTGGACGGGCTGCGGTCTATGCTGGGGAGGGCGGATCGACCTTTGCTTTGCTCGCCGGACGCGGCAGCTGACCGTGCCTCCCCCGGGCGCGTCTTTCCGGAAATGCCATGACCGACCCGACCAAGCATCTCGCCCCGATGGACCGCGAATCGCTCGTAGACCCGAAAGGGCCGACGCGATCGGGATCGGAGCGCCCTGGACGTCCGGACGTTCAGGGGACGCCCGTCGACTTCATCGGCACGCCCCCGCCCCCTCGCGTCGACAGCCTCGTCGGCTACACGATCGACGGGCGGTACGTCGTCGAGAGCGTGCTCGGCGAGGGGGGGATGGGGATCGTCTACCGCGGTCGCCACCGGGTCATCGACAAGAAGGTCGCCATCAAGGTTCTTCGCGGCGACATGGCGAAGGACAAGGAGATAACCGAGCGCTTTCTCCAGGAGGCGCGGGCGGCGTCCTCGATCGGCAACGCGCACATCATCGACATCAGCGACTTCGGCCAGCTCCCCGACGGCTCGACGTATTTCGTCATGGAGTACCTCGAGGGGGAGAGCCTCTCGGCCGCGATCGACGCGCAGCGCCCGATGCCCGTGCCGCGCTTGCTGCACATCGCCAAGCAGGTGGCCAACGCGCTCGCCGCCGCTCACGCGGTGGGGATCGTCCATCGCGACCTGAAGCCCGACAACGTGATGATCGTGAACCGTGGAGCCGACCGCGACTTCGTGAAGATCCTCGACTTCGGTATCGCCAAGGTGGGAGCCGAGTCGAAGATCACGCGCGCCGGGGCCGTTTTCGGGACGCCGCACTACATGAGCCCGGAGCAGGCGGCCGGAACGTCGGTCGACCTGAGAACGGACGTTTACGCGTTGGGTGTGATTCTTTACGAGATGGCGAGCGGCAGGGTCCCCTTCGACGCCGACAACTTCATGGGGATCCTCACGCAGCACATGTACAAGGCGCCGGTCCCGATCCTGGCGACGGTGCCGCCGCCCGAGGGGGTTCCGGCAGGGCTGGATGCGGTCATCCAGAAGTGCCTGTCGAAGAAGGCGGAGCAGCGGTACGCGACGATGACCGCGCTCGCGGCCGATCTCGAGAACGTCGAGAGGGGGATCACGCCGGACGCGCTCCCCGAGATGATGGCGCGCTCGGGCGGGTTCCACGTCCCGGCGGACTACTTCCGCGCGAGCGCGAGGGGGATGCCGGAGCCTGTGCCGGGGATGCCGCCGGCCGGGCGGACGCGCTGGGGGCTCTACGCGGGGGTCGCGAGCGTGGCGGCGCTGATCGGGGTCGTGCTCCTCATCTTCATGCGGAGCGCGACGACGCACGCGACGGCGCCTGCGGAGATGATCGGCAACGCGAACATCGCTCCGTTGCCCGCGACGCCGCCCGTGGTGAGCGCGACAGTTGCGACGAGCGCGCCGTCGAGCGCACCTGTTGTAGCGACGCAGGTGCTCGTCTCGGTCGAACCGATCGACGCGAAGGTCACGCGCGACGGCGCGGACCTGGGGGCGCTGCCGATCGCGCTCGCGTTGAAGCAAGGGGAGACCGCGTCGCTCGTCATCACGCGCGCGGGGTACAAGGCGCAGACCGTGACGGTCGATGTGTCGCAGCCGCGGGTCGTGGTGAAGATGGAGCATGCGGGGGGCGCTGCGCCAGCGGGGAAGAAACCGCCGCAGCAGAAAGCAGCGCCGGCGGGCGGATCGGGGATCACGGACTTCCAGGACCCGTTCCTCAAGAAGTAGGAGCGGCACGCGCGCTGCAGTGTCCGCGGGCATGCTTCAACCTCGCTTCCTTGCCTCTTCGCTCCTCGGCGCCGCCGTGCGCCTCGGCGCCGCCGTGCGCCTCGGCGTCGCCGGTCTGCTCGTCGCGAACGCGGGCTGGCAGTGACGCGCGCGTTCCGCGGTACGCTTCGCGCGAGGTGAAGCTCGTCGTCGTAGTCACCGCGCTCGCTGCGATGGCGGGCTGTTCGCGCGCGTCGCCGTCGAGCGCCGACGCAGGGGGCGACGGTCGCGCGATCGCTCGTTCGCTCGCGGCTTCGCTCGAGTGCCCGCGATCTCTTGCGGACGCCTGCTGCGGGCCCGGCGTACGGACGAGCTGCCCGCTCGAGTGGAGCCAGGCTTCCAGCTGCGCGGCGTGGGCTCCGTTCGCTGCCGTTCGCGTGCACGCGGAGCCGTGCGCGGGGTACGTGGCCGTGACCGAGGGGAGCGAGGCGTGGGTCTACGACGCCGCGCGCGGCGCGCTGGTCGCGAAGCTCGGCGCGGAGAATGGCGCGGAGAACGGAGAGGCGTTGCGCTGTCAGGGGGGGCCGCCGCACTTCGCCATTCCGGCGCGGTGCGAGGCCGCGTGGATGGCTCCGCTGGCGAACGGGCTCGCAGACGGGAGCGCGAGCGCGGAAGCGCGCTGCGGGGGCGCCGACGCGGGCGTGCTTCTTCGGTACTGCGACTCGGTGGACCAGAGCGCGGTGGGCGCCGCCAGCGAGTGAGGCGCGCTTCCAAGCTCGCGTTTGCGCGGCGCTTGGGAGAGAGTGCACGACGGTCCGCACCTCATGTTCGAGACGCTCGGGGCGTTCATCTACCGGCATCGATGGCCCACGCTCGTCCTGGCGGGGGTCTTCCTCCTCGCGTCGATCGCGATGCTCTTCCGCGGCGGTGACCTCACGGGCGGGACGATTCACGGCACCGAGTTCGAGCGGGCGCAGCAGATCGCGGCGGCCATCCAGGGGCGCTCGGTGGACACGACGTTCGTCGCGGTCTTCCACCACCCGACGCTGGACGCGCGCGACGGCGCCTTCCACGAGGCGATGCAGCACGCGCTGGAGCCTCTCCGCACCGACCCCGCCGTGGGCACCATCCTCACGCCTGACGACGCCGGCCCGTTCCTCGCGCCCGGGATGATCAACGGGCCCGCGCACGCCGGGTTCGCGCTCGTGTCGCTGCGGGGCGAGCTCAAGGACGCGCTGCACGCCTACCCGGAGGTGCGCGCGAAGCTCCGCTCGGACACGCTCTCCATCGCGTGCACCGGGCACGTCGCGTTCATGAACGACCTCGATCAGACGCTCGAGCACGATCTGCTCCGCGCCGAGGTGCTCTCGTTGCCGCTCGCGCTGCTCGTGCTGCTGCTCGTGTTTCGCACGGCCGTGGCCGCGGTGCTCCCCGTGGGGGTCGGGGCGCTCGCGGTGGTCGGGGGGACCGCGGTGGTCGTCGGGCTCTCGCGGCATACCGAGATCGCGCAGTACACGATCAACGTCTGCTCGCTCATCGGCCTCGGCGTCGCCATCGACTACTCGCTCTTCACCGTGAGCCGCTACCGCGAGGAGCTCGCGGCGGGGCACGACTACGAGACGGCGCTCGTGCGCGCGGTGGGGAGGGCGGGGCGCATCGTGGCGTTCTCGGGGATCGCGGTCGGGACGGGCCTGGCGGGGCTGCTGTTCTTCGAGGGGTCGTACCTGCATTCGATGGGGGTCGGCGGGGCCGTGGTCGTCGCGCTCGCCGTCGTGTTCGCGCTCACGTTCCTCCCGGCGTTGCTCGCGGTGCTGGGGCCGCGGATTCACGCGGGTGCGCTGCCGATTCCCCACCTCGGCGCGCGTGAAGGGCTCTGGCATCGGACGGCCGAGTGGGTGATGCGGCGGCCGCTGCTCGTGCTCGTGCCGACGCTCGCCGTGCTGCTCCTGCTCGGCGTGCCGTTCCTGCACGTGCGGATGACCGGCGCGGACGTGCGCGTCTTGCCGGCGCAGATCGAAGCGCGCATCGCGTACGAGCAGCTTCGCACCGACTTCCCGGACCAGGCGGCCAACCGTGTCCTCGTGGCGGCCCACTTCCCGGCGGGGCCGGTGCTCGACGCGAAGCGGATCGACGCGCTGTTCGACTTCTCGCGCCGCGTGGCGAAGCTCCCTCACGTCGTGAAGGTGGAGAGCCTCGTCGATGGGCCCGATCCCGACATGACCAAGGAGGACTACGAGAGCGCGCTGCTCGATCCTCCGGAGGTCGCGGCGCCCCTGCTCGCGATGGCGAAGAAGATCGCGATCGGGGACCACGACCTGCTCGCGTACGTCGTCACCGACTCGGCGCCCGAGAGCGAGGGGTCGCGCGCGATCGTTCGCGACATCCGCGCGCATCGTGAGCTCGGCGATGGGGCGATCCTGGTCGGCGGCCCGACGGCGCTCGACCTCGATACGACCGCGTACATGCTCGAGCACACGCCGCGCGCGGTCACGTTCATCGTGCTCGTCACGCTGGTCGTGCTCTTCCTGCTCCTCGGCTCGGTGGTGCTCCCGATCAAGGCCGTGCTCATGAACGGGGTCTCGATCGCCGGCTCGTTCGGCGCGCTCGTCTGGGTCTTCCAGGACGGGCACCTGTTCGTGCACGAAGGGCGACCGATCGAGCCGACGCTGCCGCCGCTCCTGTTCTGCGTCTTGTTCGGGCTCTCGATGGACTACGAGGTGCTCATGCTGTCGCGCATCCAGGAGGCGTGGGAGCGGACGGGGGACAACACGCGCGCCGTCGCCGAGGGGCTGGAGAAGACCGCGGGGCTCATCACCAGCGCGGCGGCGATCATGGTGGCGGTGTTCGGGGCGTTCGCGTTCGCGAGCGTCGTGCTCATCAAGGCCGTGGGGTTCGGGATGGCGCTGGCGGTGGCCCTGGACGCGACGCTGGTGCGCATTCTGCTCGTGCCGGCGACGATGCGCCTCTTCGGAGACCTCAACTGGTGGGCGCCGCGGCCGCTCGTGGCGTTGCGGGAGTGGTTCATCGTGAGGTTGCGGAGGACGTGAGCGCTGCGACCGCGCCGGCTCAGTGCGCTCGGCAGCGACCGCCGCGCGGCTCGGGGTAGCCGACGATGTCCACGCGCTCCTCGCTCTCCGGGACGCCCGCTCGGCAGCTCCACACGACCTGCGTGTGCTCGGGGGCGGCCGGAGGCGGAGGCCAGTCGGGCGCGCGGACCGCGAACACCTGCAGGAGCGTGTGCTCGCCCGCGACGACGCGAATCGGGTCCCCTTCGAGCGTCACGATCGCGTCGGCTTCGTAGCCGGGGCGCACCTCGCCGTTCACGAGGAGGTCGGGGGTGTTGAGCTTGCCGAGGTCGACGACGAAGCGCTGGCCCCAGTAGCGGACGGCGCCGGCGTCCATCGACCAGACGACGGCGGAGCTCGCGGTCGCGCGCTCGAGGAAGTGTCCGAGCGCGACCTGGACGGCGTCGATGGTGGCGACGTCGGCCTCGTAGCGGTCGTGCGCGGCGGGGAGCGGGAGGAGCTCGACGAGCACGCTCGCGGCACCCAGCGTGGCGCACGAGACGACGAGCGCGCGGAGACGGACGCGCGGGCGCAGCGCGCGGAGGAGGCGGGAGGCGAGGGTGAGCGCGGTCGCGGCGCCGCTGGTGGCCGCGACGATGAGCAGCGGGAGCGCGGGGGCGAAGTAGCGCTGGAAGTAGAAGATGTCGGCGGTGGTGACGCGGACGATCGATGCGACCGTGGCGACGTAGGCGAGGGCGACGAGGGCGGCGGCGGCAGGGAGGGCGGCGGCGGCGGCGGCGGCGGCGGCGGCGGCGGCGGCGGCGGCGGCCAGGGGGGAACGCCGGGCCCCGCGACCCTCACCCCCCAGCCCCCTCTCCCACGAGGGGAGAGGGGGAGATGCGTCGGGCTCGCGACTCACCTCTCCCCTTGTGGGAGAGGGGCTTGGAGGGACGCCAGGCTCTGGCTGCGAAGCGGACAGGGAGCTTGGGCCGAGGGCTCGCGATCGCACGACTCCGACGACCCCCGCCACGATCGCGATTCCCACGAGCGCCCAGAATAGCCTCGACGACGTCGGAGCCACCGCGCCCAGCACGTCGCCGAAGACGCGTTCCATGCGCACCTGCACCATGACGCTGCCGTGGACGGGGGCGGCCTTCGCGTAGAACGTGGCGGGGAGGGGGCGGCCGGAGGCGAGGTCGTTGCGAAGGAAGAGCGCGGCGACGAAGAAGATCGTGATCGCGGAGGCCGCGGCGCCGCGATCGAAGCCGGTCTTCCAGCGGGGGGCGCCGAGCGCGAGAAGCAAGAACACCGCGGGGGCGACGAGGATGCACTCGGGGCGGGCGAGGAACGCGAGGCCGACCATGAGCCCGGCGAGGAGCGTGCGTCCTCGCGCGGCGGCGAGCAGCGAGGCGAGGAGGAGCGCGCTCGCGAGGCCCACCTCCATACCGCTGACCGCGGCGAAGGCGAGCAGCGGACACACGGCGACGAGCACGCCTGCGATGAGGGCCACGACAGGCGCGAGGCTCGGGCGCGGCGTTGCGAGTCGTGCGCAGCGTGCGGCGAGCGCGCTCCCGGCCGCGTGCGCGAGCGTGCCGAAGAGCTTCAGCGCGCCGGCTGCCGCCATCGACGGTCCGCGCGCGCCGACGACCAGATGCGCCAGAGCTGCGACGAGCGCCCACAGCGGAGAGGTCGCGCCGGTCGCGGCGACGCCGTCGTTGTACGCGAGCGTCCCGTGGCGCGCGAGCTGCAGCCCATAGACGAGGTGAATCCACGCATCGTCGAGCGGGAACCCGCGGCCCCACGCGCCATGAACGACCGCGGCCGATGCGGCCACGGCAGCGAGCGCGGAGACCCCTTCCGCTATGCCGCGCCGCATGATGGGTCGAGGATACACAAGGCGCGTCGCGGCTGAATGACGCGGTGTGTACGTGACGATGTCGCGTCGTCGGTCTTCTGACAGCTGCGCCTCACGTGAGGCAGGCGTATACCGGCCGCTCCACTTTCAAGGAGACGCTCCCATGAAGATCTATGGCAACCCGATGAGCACCTGTACCAGGAAGGTGCTGACCGTCCTCGCCGAGAAGCAGGCGAAGTTCGAGCTCGTGAACGTCGACCTCGGCACCGGCGGCCACAAGAAGCCCGAGTTCATGGCGCTCCAGCCGTTCGGCCAGGTCCCCGTGATGCAGGACGGCGACTTCACGCTGTACGAGTCGCGCGCGATCATCCGCTACCTCGACGAGACCCTCCCCGGCCAGGCGCTCACGCCGAAGAACGCCAAGGGGCGCGCCGTGATGGAGCAGTGGATCAGCGTCGAGACGTCGAACTTCACGCCGCACGCGATGACGTACATCTACCAGTACGTCTTCGCGCCGATGCGCGGCGGGCAGCCGGACATGGCGAAGATCGAGGCGGCGAAGCCCAAGCTCGAGACCTGTCTCGCGATCATGGACAAGCAGCTCGCCAAGACGCCGCACATCGCCGGCGAGCAGTTCTCGCTCGCCGACGTCTGTTACATGCCGTACGTCGAGTACGTGATGGGGACGCCGGGCAAGGACGTCTTCAGCCCGCACGCGAACGTCGGCGCGTGGTGGAAGCGCGTGAGCGAGCGCGCTTCGTGGAAGACGGCGAGCGGGAAGTAGAGGACGGCGCGTCCGGCCCATAGGGTGAACCGCGCGCCCGGCGCATAGGGGAACCCCGCGCCCGGCCCGTACGAGAACCCCACCCCCAGCCCCTCCCCGCGAGCGAGGAGGGGAGTCCGAGGCGAGTGAGTCACGCTCCCTCCGCCTCGCCTGCGGGGCGGGGGGCCGGGGGGGTGGGGTTGGCTCGTTCCTCGGTAAGTGCTCGCAGTACATCACGACCGGCACGCCGGTAGCGTTCGTCGCGTCGCGCGTTTCCGTCTTCCCGAGCGAGACGGCGCTGGTACCTTTCGACGGTGAGTTACTTCGCTCCGCTCTCGCCGGAGGCTGCGCGGCAGCTGCTCGGCGAGGTGGTCAAGAGCTTCCCGTTCGCGACCGCGGTCCTCGATCGCGAGATGCGCTACCTCGCCTACAACCGCAGCTGGCTCTCCTCGCACGGCATCCCGGAAGACCGCGCCATCGTCGGCCTGCGCCACTACGACGTCTCGCCGGAGATCCGCGACGAGTGGCGCCAGGTTCATCAGCGCTGCCTCGCGGGGGCGACCGAGCGTCGTGACGACGACGTGTACGAGCAAGTCAACGGGCGGCGCGTGCATCACCGCTGGGTCGTCGCGCCGTGGCGCGAGAGCGACGGTGCGGTCGGCGGCATCATCATCTACGTCGAGAACATCACCGACCAGGTGGAGACGACGCGGAACCTGGCGGAGCGCGAGGGGCTCATCCGCACGCTGTTCGAGCAGTGTCCGATAGGGCTCAACCTGTGCCGCATGGACGGCCTCTGGATCGAGTCGAACCCGGCGTTCCTCGAGATCATCGGGTACTCGCGGGAGGAGGCCGACGGCGGCCTCACGTACTGGCAGCTCACGCCGCGCAAGTACGACGCCGCCGAAGCCGTGCAGCTCGAGAGCCTGAAGACGACGCGGCGCTACGGGCCCTACGACAAAGAGTTCGTGCGCAAGGACGGGCGGCTCGTGCCGGTGCGGCTCAACGGGTTCATCGTCGAGCACGACGGCATGCCGTGCATCTGGTCGCTCATCGAGGACCTGACCGAGCAGCGCGCGCTGGAGACGCGCGTGGAGGAGGAGCGGCTGAAGGCCATCCACGCCTCGCGGCTCGCGGTGGTCGGCGAGATGGCCGCCGGCGTCGCGCACGAGCTGAACAACCCGCTCGCGATCATCAGCGGGTACGCGTTCACGCTCCGCAGCGCGATCGCGCGGGGGGACGAGGCCGAGATCAAGGAGGCGCTCGCCGCGATCGACGAGGCGACCGAGCGCGCGGGGACGATCGTCAAGGGGCTGCGCAAGTTCTCGCGGCAGAAGCTGGGCCACGCGCCGACCGACCTCGTCGCCACCTCGTCGCTCGTCGCCGACGCGGTCAACCTGTGTCGCTCCCGCCTCCTCGGGACCGGCGTGCGCATCGAGAGCGACGTCCGCACGACGGCTCAGATCGTGGGCAACGGGCTCGAGCTCTCGCAGGTGTTCGTGAACCTGCTCAACAACGCGCTCGACGCCGTGGCCGCGGCCGAGAACAAGTGGGTCCGCATCGTGGCGAAAGAGGGGCAAGGGCCGTCGTCGGTGACGATCGCCGTCGAGGACTCGGGGCCGCGCATTCCGCCCGACGTCGCCGATCAGATCTTCCGCCCGTTCTTCACGACCAAGACGGTCGGCGAGGGGACGGGCCTCGGGCTCAGCATCAGCCGGAGCATCATCGAGGGGCACGGCGGCACGCTCACGCTCGACGCGGACGCCCCCTGCACGCGCTTCGTCGTCCACCTGCAAAAGGCACCATGAGTCAGACGATCGTTTGCGTGGACGACGAGGCGGGCATCTGCGGCGTTCTTCGCGCCGTGCTGCGCGAGACGGGTGCGACCGTCGAGACGTTCACCGACCCGCAGGCCGCGCTCGCGTTCCTGCAAAGCCACGACGTCGCGCTCGTCGTGTGCGACTACCGCATGCCGACGATGAGCGGCCTCGACGTGCTCGAGCGACTCCCGAAGCCGGTGCCGTTCCTGATGATGTCGGGCGACCTCGAGATCGAGCTGTTCAGCGGGGTGAAGGGGGTGACCGGGGTGGTGGCGAAGCCGTTCTCGGCGGGGAAGTTGATCGAGAGGGCGAAGGGGTATTTGGGGGAGGGGTAGCGTCAGCTGCCGCGATCGAAGTGGACGTTCACTGGGTTGCGGTTTAGGTCGATGCCGCTGACGGCGCCGTCCATCGTCGTTGCGGTGACCTGCATGTCGAACGAGGAGCCGCCGAGCGCGCCGTTGGGTTCCCAGAAGCAGTGGGTCGCGTCGCAGGTGCAGATGCTGGACGCGCAGATCACGGCCTTCCCGCAGGGGGACATTTCCGCCGTCGGTGGGGGGGGGTAGAACGCGTCGGGATCGGTCGGCGCGGGGTAGAGCGGCAGACGAGCGCGAAGAGGGGCGCGAGCGCGCGGCGCATCGTTGGGACCGTAGACCGTTTCGCGGGGCGCGTCTCTTTCCGCTCGGGGGCGCAGAGGGGCATCGGGCTCGCGTGGGACTCGATCCTCGGCGTCGAGCGGAACACCGAGGCCGGTGATCGGAACATCGACGCCGGTGATCGGAACACCGAGGCCGATGATCGGAACACCGAGGCTGGTGATCGGAACACCGAGGCCGATGATCGGAACACCGAGGCTGGTGATCGGAACACCGAGGCTGGTGATCGGAACACCGACGCCGATGATCGGCCCACCGAGGCCGGTGATCGGAAGACCGTCCCTGCCGTGCCGGGCTCGTCCACGCCCGCCCCTCTCGGCGTCCGACCAGTGCGCTACGGCTGCTTCTCCTGCTCGTACGCCGCCGCCATCCGCCGCGTCAGCGCCGCCATCTCTGCGCGCAGGCTCGCCGGCTCGAGCACGACCGCGTGCTCACCGAAGCCCAGCACCCAGTTCGTAACGTCGATTGTCCCGCGCGCGATCACGGTGACGATCACCCGCCCGTCTGCATACTCTTCGACCCGCTGATTGCGCGTCCACTGATGGCGCGTCGCGTACCGCGCCATCTTCGCGGAGAACTCGACCCGCACTGCGGTCTCGGGGCCGTCGAACAGGCCCAGCGACC
>Ga0302320_10006974_pt1 | contig 24938 bp, 37 predicted proteins | sample Bog_T0_3_FD_202130 | JGI IMG/M metagenome (GOLD analysis project Ga0302320, IMG submission 202130) | Peat permafrost microbial communities from Stordalen Mire near Abisko, Sweden - Bog_T0_3 | ecosystem: Environmental > Terrestrial > Soil > Wetlands > Peat | place: Sweden: Abisko, Stordalen Mire...
AGCCCGCAGTTGCCGTTGGTCATGGAGGCTGGTGCCAGGCTCGATTCATCGGTCCAGAAGGTCTTGGCCAGCGCCGCCGAGATCTGGCCGCTGTTCCAGACGCTGGCTGCGCCGAAGCCGTCGATGGTCTGGTACTGGGTGCTGTTGTCGATGGTGGCCGTGCCCGCCCACAGGCTGCTGGCTCCCAGGGCTGCCAGGGCGCCAAGGATCAAGGCTGCTCTTTTCATTCTCATCTCCTGACGAGTCTTGCTGCGCTTGACCCCATTGGTCAGGCGCCGTGTTGGGATCCTTCTTCAAAGCCTTCGGCGCGCAGCGCAGGGGCCAGGCTGCCGTGGCTCTGGCGGTAGGCCAGGGGCGAGCGCTGGGCGAGCTTGATGAAGGCGCGCGTGAAGTACGATGGCGAGTTGAACCCGCATTCCATGCTGATGCGGCCTATGCTGCGCCGCGTCTCGCGAAGCATGCGGCAGGCCTGCTCAAAGCGCACCTTCTGCAGGTATTCCGAGAAGCCCAAGCCGGTGTGCTGCTTGAAGCAGCGCCCGGCGGCATTGGCTGAGAGGCCCAGGCGCTTGGCCACCAGAGCCAGGCTCAGCGGCTGGTCGTAATGCCGCTCTAGGTGCTGCACCACCCGGGCGATGTCGATGTCATTCTTGCGGCCGGGCGTGGCCCGCAGCAGCTGGCCCCAGGCTTGGGCCAGGCGGCGGAACTCCAGGGCCAGCTCGGCCGTGCTTCGGCAGGCGGCCAGGCTCTCGTTCCAAGACTGGGCCAGGGACTCCATGCCCTCCATGCCCCCAGGGTGCCGCGCCTCCAGCACGTCCACCAGCTGGGCGCCCATGGAACCCAGGTGCGCGCGCACCGCCACTGGATGCTCGGCTGAGGCCATCAGCACGGCGCGCAGGTACTCATCGCAGGCTCCCTGCAGGCCGGTGCCCCGGCCAAAGGCCTGACGCAGGGCCCGGCTGGCCTCAGCCAGGCGCAGCAAGGGGTCTTGGCCCTCGGTCAAGAGCTGGTCCTCATAGAAGACCGGGGACTTCTGGAAGCCAGAGCACTGCAAAGCCCTCTCAGCCCCCAGGGCGCTGGCCTCAAGGCTGCCGCAGTCATGGATGTGCTCGCCGATGCCGATGCGCACCGGCACTCCCAGCGCCTCGAGGGCCAGGCCGGCCAGGCTGCGGGCCAGGCCGCTCAGATGCCCACGCCATCTGGCGCGCTCAAGGCCCTCGGGCAGGGCGCAGAGGAACAGGGTCAGGCCATGCTCCATGCCCTCGGCCACAGCCTGCGGCAGGCGGCGCGCGATGCGGCCGCATTCCTGCTGCAGCCGGCGCTCCAAGAAGGCCGCATCCTGGGGCTGGCCGCTGGTGTCCGGCGCCACCATCAGGGCCACCTGCGGCGGCTGGCTGATGCCCAGCTCTGCCTTCTCCCAGTCCGTGAGCACGCCCTGCACCAGGTAGCTGCCCGATGCCCCGAAGACCCCGCGCCGATCCACCACTGAGCGCACCCAGTCGCGGCGGGGCATGCTGCCCACGAAGCCATCCTGTCGCTCCTTGTCCAAGAGCTCAGCCCCTTGCCGCAAGGGCAGCTGGCCAGCCAGCAGGCCTCCCAGAGCCTCCAAGAAGCGGCGGTGCCTGGGCAGCATATCCTCATCCAGCACCGGGGTGCGCAGAGCCACCTCTTGGAACTCCCGGAAATCCCGCGAACCCTGGCTGGCTTCGATGCCTGTGCGCTGGCGCCACTGGGCCTTCAGAAGGTCCATGGTCGGCATCTGGCGACCAAAGGGCCCCAGGGCGAAGATGCCCACCACGCGCCCTTGATCCAGCACCGGCACAAAGAGGTCGTGAAAGCCCCAGTGCGCGCCCAGCCAGGCTTTGCGGGTGCGGCAGACCTTCTCAAAGCAGGCCTTATTGTAGGGGAGCCTCTGCTTGCCCTGGCCCATCCGGGTCTCGAAGCTGAGCAGCCAATTCTGGTTTGAGGACTCGCTGATGTTGATCCAGGTGTCAAAGCCATCGCCCACCACCAGGTGGCAAGTGAGGTCAGAGTATTGGCGCAAGGTCTCGCGCGCTGAGGCCAGCGCCTTGAGGAGGTTGAGATGGTCAGTGAAGCTGCGCGCGTTCGGCATGTCCTTGGCTGCCCCCGTTTGCCTGCAGATAGCAGAACTTTATGCTAGCAAAGCGCAAAACATCGTTCTGCCCGACCCTTGCAAGGAGAGTATAGCAAAGCTGCCGCGCTAATATTTTCACATTTGTGCGTTTTCATTTTAATTTCGGTTAGGTTTCAAGCGCTATGCCTAATCTTTCAAAGCCCTTGCACAGAGCAGCTCAAGGCTGTGCAAGCGCTGGGGCCTTTCCACATAAGGATTGCTCAGGTCCCACGCATAGCCTGCCAGCACTGAGCAGACCTGCCGCTTCACCTCTGCCGACTTGTCAGGGTGGAAGATGATGTCCTGCAGGCCGCCCCGGTACCAGGATTCCACAAAGGCTCTGAAGCTGTCCACCCCGCGGCGCAGGGCCTGCTCATAATGCAGCTCCCAATCCGGCTGTTGGCCCGCCAGTTGGGCCTGCACCAGCGGCGCAGCCAGGCTGGCGGACACCATGGCGATGGTGACCCCTGAGCTGAAGACCGGGTCGAGGAACTCGCCGGCATTGCCGAGCAAGGCCCAGCCCGGGCCATGCAGGGAGCGCACGTTGGCGGAGTAGCCGGTCAGCGAGCGCGCAGGCGTGTCAAAGGCCGCGCCGCCGAGCAGGCTCGCGAGGCTGGGCGCCTCGGCCACCATGGCTTGCAAGCGCTCCATCTCCCCTCCCTGCGTGTGCGCGAGCAGGGAGGGCTCGGCCACCACGCCCAGGGAGCAGCGGCCCTTGGAGAACGGGATCAGCCAATACCAGATGCCCCGGTTCTTGGGGTGCACGGTCACCAGGATCTTGTTGCGGTCAAAGCCTGGCCAGCGGATCCTGTCCTCGATGTGCGTGAAAAGAGCCATGCGGACCGGGAACTGCGAGGGCGTCTCCAAGCCCAGCAGGCTCGGCAGCAGCCGGCCGAAGCCGGTGGCATCCAGCACAAAGCGGGCGCGCACCTCAAGCTCACCCTGGGGCCCCGACACCTTGAGACGGCTGCCCTGGCCGCTGAATTCGCCAGTCTGGACCGCATGGCGGTAGTGCACCGGCACCCCGCGCGCCTCCACCGCATCGATGAGCGCCTTGTCAAAAGCCGCGCGCTGCACCTGATAGGCCGTGCCCCAGCCCTGGCTGCTCTTGTCGCGAAAATCAAAGGCCTCCCTGTCCTCGCCGCGCTGAAAGGCTGCGCCATCCTTGAATTGAAAGCCCGCCTCCACCACCGGCTTGAGCAGGCCGGCCTGCTCAAGGACCCCCAGGGCCTGGGGCAGCAGGCTCTCGCCGATGGAGAAGCGGGGGAAGGTTTCCTTCTCATACACTCCCACCTTGAGGCCTTGCTGCTGCAGCAGGGCCGCTGCCACGCTGCCCGATGGCCCTGCGCCCAGGATGGCCACATCCAGGTCATGCAGGCTGATTGAGCTGCTCATCGTGTCTGCTCCACAGGAAGGTCCCAGAAAGGGTAGAAATTGTGCCATTGCAGGGGGGCGGCTGCGCAATGGCGGGCCAGGCGGCTGGCGAAGCGCGCCGCGCAGGCCTGCAGAGCCTCGGCCCGTGCCTCGCGGGGCAGCTCGAGCCGCTCGGCAAAGGGCTCATAATGGACCTCATAGCCCCCGGGCCGCTCAAGGCAAAAGAAGAGCAAGACCGGGCATTGCAGCGCTGCGGCCAGCACATAGGGGCCCACGGGCCAGGCCGCGTCATGCCCTAAAAAGTGGGCCCGGGTGGCATGCCTGCCGTGCGGGGGCGTGCGGTCACCGGTGATGAGCAGCACCTCGCCGGCATCTAGCTTCTGCTTGAGCAGCACCACGGTCTCGGGCCCCAGGCTATCCACCTGAAAGAGCCGGGCCTGGCTCTGCGGGTTGACCCTGGCCATCAGGGCATTGAAGCGGGCCGCATGCCGAGTGTGCACCAGCACGTTGACCGTCACCCTCTCGCCGCCCCGCACCAGGGCCCGGGCCATCTCAAGGTTGCCCAGATGTGATCCGATGAGCATCACTCCCCTGCCCTGGCTCAGATGGGCTGACACAGCTGCCTGCCCATGAAAGCTCACCTGGGGCGCGGGCCAGCCTGGGTCCCAGGCCAGCACCTTGTCCAGCGTGGTCTCGGCGAAGCTCCAGAAATGCGCGAAGACCATGCCGGCTCCCGGCTTGGCCGCCAAGCCGCCGCTCTTGTGCAGGGCCTCGAGATACTGCCGCGAAGCCCTTCGCCGCTCAGGGCTGAGCAAGAAGTAATAGAGGACCACGGGCACGAGCGCCAAGCGGAAGGGCCAGCGCCCCAGCCAGCGATGCGCCTGAAAGACCAGCTCAAGGCCCCAGCCTGCGCCAAGCTCTGCCCGGCGCGACCAATGGCGCTCGCCACCCTGGCTCATGCTCTGTCACCTGGAATCTTCAAATCCCCCCCTAAACGCCCTGTTTTCTATTCTACGCAACTGGCCATCCCTGCGTTTCCCCAGCTGGCAGAGCGCGCGATGCAAGCTGGCCGGCCAAGGGGCGGACCAGCATTTTGCTGAATGGGGCAGCTCTCCCGGTGGTAGAATGAGCAGAGGCATGGCCGGACTCGGAGGGCAGGCATGAAGCGCTTCACGCAGCGGCACGCAGACCTGGGCTTCTTCTTCACCGCCCTGGCGGGCAACCTCATCTTGATCGCCTTCGCCCTCCATCATGGGAATATCATGGAGGGTCGGCCAGGCTATCTGGTCCACCTGGCCTGCCTGCTGCTGCTGGCAGTCGCCTATGCGCGCGGCCATGCCTGGAGCAAGACCGCCTATGTGATCGCACTGGTGCTGCTGAGCGCCCTCATCATCCATGGCGAAGAGCTGCATGGCCATCTCGGCCCCATCATCTGGGTCTGGGGCGTGGTGGGGCTGCTCTTGGACCAGGTCCTCTGGGCAGTGGCAGTCAGCCTCATCGGATACCTCATCCTGGCCATGCGCTCGAGCCCGGGAGGGCCTTACGCCGAGTATTCGCCTGTCGTCCTCTTCCTCATCTCACAAGCCATCTTCCTTCTCGCCGACCTGCTCAAGCGCCAATCCCTGTATGACCTGCAGGCAAAGGCTGATGAAGCCGAGCGCGAGCGCAATGCCACCCAGAACCTGGCCGACCTGGCTGCTGACTTCACATTCACTTTGATGCTGGCGCCAGAGGGCCTGCGCTTTGAGAGCGTCAGCCCCAAGGCCGCAGAGATCCTGGGCCAGCCAGCGGCAAGCCTGGTGGGCAGGGACCCTGGCTTTCTAGTGCCCGCGGAGCACGCTGGCAGCCTGGAGACCTCGGGCGAGCGCCTCTCGAAAGGGCTATGGGTCTCGCTGATAGCGCCCATCGCCGCCAAGCAGGGCACCACCTGGGTGGAGGTGCTGCTGCGCCCTCGCTTCGACCCAGAGACGAGCAGGGTCACCGGCGCTTTGGGGGTGGGCTGGGACATCACCCAGGCACAGGTCAGCCGCCTGGCGGTGGATGAGCGCCTGCGCCAGCTGGAGGCGCTGCAGCGCTTGGGCAACCGCACCAGCCAGGACCTCGACCCCGAGAAGGTCGCCGCAGCGGTCACACAAGAGGTGCATCAGAGCCTGCGCGCCGATGCCGCCATCATCATGATGATCAAAGGCCAGCGCTTGGTGCGGCTGGCATCCCAGCCCATGGAGACCGGGGCCGGGCTGGACTGCGACATCCCGCACATGATGGGGGCCTGCCTCTGCGGCTTGGTGGCCGAGCGCGGAGAGACCCTCTTCAGCAACGACATCAGCACCGACCCCCGCTGCAGCCTGCCAGAGTGCAAGGCTTGCGGCATCCAGAGCTTTGTGGGCGTGCCCTTGCGCTCGGGCGGCCAGGTGATGGGCGTGCTGGGCGTGGGCTTTCTGGCCAAATCGGACATGCGGTCGCATGTGGCCTTCTTGGAGGCCGCCGCGGCCCAGGCTGCAGCCTACCTGCAAAACGCCAGGCTCTACCAGTCCCTGCTGCATCGCAGCGAGGAGCTGGAAGCCAGCCTGGGCCAGCTGAAGGCGGCAGAGACCCAGATCGAGGCCGGCGAGCAGCGCATGCAAGCCATCTTTGAGAACGCCAATGACGGCATGGGCCTGCTCCAGGATGGGCTGTGGGTAGAGGCCAACCACCGCATCCTGGACATGCTGGGCTATGACCGCCAGGCCTTCTTGCGCCTGGGCCCGGTGCAGATCTCGCCAGCCCTCCAGGTGGATGGCCAGCCCAGCCGCGAGACGGCGCTAGCGCTGATGCTCAAGGCGCGCCAAGGGCAGCCCCAGCGCTTCGAATGGCAGCTCCTGCGCTCCAATGGCGCGCCCATCGACTGCGAGGTGACCCTCACCGTCATCCCCCAGGCAGGCCCAGGCGTGCTGCTGGCGATCCTTCGCGATGTCACTGAGCGCAGGGCTCTGGAAGCCCAGCTGCGCCAGGCCCAGAAGATGGAGGCCATCGGCAGGCTGGCTGGCGGCATCGCCCACGACTTCAACAACCTGCTCACCTCGGTGCTCGGCTTCGCCGACCTGGCCATGATGCAGGTGAGAAAGGAGGACGAGGCGCACGCGACGATCGCGAACATAGCCCTGGCAGGCCAGGCCGCCACCCGACTCACCCGCCAGCTGTTGGTCTTCGCGCGCAAGCAGGTGCTGGAGCCCCGCACCCTTGAGCTGCGCGCCGAGCTGGCCGCATTCCTGCCCATTTTGCGATCCCTGCAGACCGAGAGCGTGCAGGTGGAGCAGGACCTGGGCGATGCGCCCCTCTGGGTGCGCTCAGACCTGGCCCAGCTGCAGCAGATGGTGATGAACCTGGCGGTGAACGCGCGGGATGCCATGCCCCAGGGCGGCCGCATGCAGATTCGCCTGCGGGCCGGGCAGGGCCTGCCGCCCGCGCATGTCTCAGGCACCGGGCCCTGGGCCTGCCTCTCGGTGACGGACGAGGGCGTGGGCATGCTGCCCGAGCTGGTGCAGCGCCTCTTTGAGCCCTTCTTCACCACCAAAGCCCCGGGCAAGGGCACGGGCCTAGGCCTCTACACCGTCTATGGCATCCTGCGGCAGCAGAAGGGCGGCATCAGCGTGCAGAGCGTGCCCGGCCGCGGGAGCACCTTCACGCTCTGGCTGCCCTTGGCAGAGGCCCCGGCAGAGGCGCCCGCGCTGCCATCCGCCCTTGTTCTGGGAGCCAAGGCTGCCCAGGGCCGCATCCTCTTGGTGGAGGACCAGGAGCCGGTGCTGGCCATGGCCTCAGCGGCCCTGGCCAAGGCAGGCTTCAGCGTCGAGGCCCATCTGGACCCAGTTCAGGCGCTCAAAGCCGCTGAGCTGGGGCAGGTTTTCGACCTGCTGGTGACGGATGTGGTCATGCCCAGCATGAATGGCCGCGAGCTGGCCCAGGCCGTCAAGCGGGCCCAGCCAGGCATGAAGGTGCTCTACATCTCAGGCTTCACCCGCGAGCTGATCGACCCCATGGCCGGCCTGGGCGCCGGGGAAGCCATGCTGGCCAAGCCCTTCACCGCCCAGGCTCTGATGGCCAAAGCCCGCGAGGTGCTAGGCCAGTGAGCCAGATTGACAAAAAGAGAGCCCAGCCGCGAGGCTGGGCTCTCTTTTTGCTCCGAAGGAAGGGATCAAGCGGCAGAGGGGTAATCGGTGTAGCCCTTGGCCCCAGCCGTGTAGAGCGTGGTGAAATCAACCGCATTCAGGGCGATGCCCTTCTGCATCCTTCGCACGAGGTCAGGGTTCGCCAAGAAACCGCGGCCGATGCCCACCAGGTCCACCAAGCCATCCTGCACAGCCTTCAGAGCTGAGGCTTGGTCAAAGCTGCCGCCGATGAGATAGGTGCGCGGCCATATCTTTCGCAGGGCCAGCTTCAGCTCCATCGGCACCGCAGGCGCGCCCATGCTGGCGTGGTCTGCGATATGGACGTACATGATGCCGGCCTCGGCCAATAGGGCCACCAGCCTCTTGTAGGTCGCATCGATCTCCGGATAGGCGCTCATGCCCCCGTTGGCCCCGTAGGGCGAGAGCCGCATGCCCACCTTGTCCCCGCCGATGGCCTCAGCCGCGGCCTTGGCCACCTCAACCACGAAGCGCAGCCGCTTCTCCATGCTGCCGCCCCAGCCGTCCGTGCGATGGTTGGTGTGGGGGCTGATGAACTGCTCCAGAAGATAGCCGTTGGCCCCGTGCAGCTCTATCCCGTCAAAGCCGGCTGACACCGCATTCTTGGCCGCAGCCACGAACTCAGCCTTGGCCGCCAGCACCTCGGCCTCGCTCATGGCCATGGGGACGGGATGGTCCTGCATGCCCTGGCTGTCGGTGAACATCTGGCCCTCCAGCTGGATCGCGCTGGGCGCCAAGACCTTGGCGCCAGCGGTCAAGTTGGCCGAATGCCCCACGCGGCCCGTGTGCATCAGCTGGGCGAAGATGCGGCCGCCCTTGGCATGCACTGCCGCCGTCACCGGCTTGAAGGAATCCACCTGCGATTGGCTCCACAGGCCGGGGATGCGGGCGTAGCCCTTGCCATTGGGCGAGGGCGCGATGCCCTCGCTGATGATGAGCCCAGCGCTGGCGCGCTGCCCGTAATATTCCGCCATCAGGGCGTTGGCCAAGCCTGCCGCATCCGCTCGGCTGCGGGTCATGGGGTTCATCACCAAGCGGTTGCTGAGCGTGTATCTGCCCATGATGTAGGGCTCAAAGAGCGATCTTTCGGACATGGCTCCACCTGAGTGAATGGGCTCTGCTTGAGCCCTCTCTGTTCTACGCAAGAAGGGACCGCTCGCGATTGCGGCTTTCAAGCAGCCCGGTGATGGGTCTCCGGGGGCTCGACTTTGATCAGGCTCTCAGCCTTGAGCCAGTCTTCCAGGTCTTTGCCAGGGGCAAAGCCCCTCTTTTCAGAGAGATAATAGGCGGCGATGGCGACCCGCCATTGCTTGTCCGCCAGCGGCTCTCGCCGCTTCTTGTTGTGGGACCCATCGTGGACCTTGTTGGTCATCGCTCTGCCTCCGCATGGCATGGGGCATGAGCCCCCTTCCCAGGGGATCCGCCGCACACAGCTCAATGCGCCAAGGCCAGGCTTTATTCCAGCAAAACAAAAGCCCCAGCCTTGCGGCTGGGGCTTTCAACTGGCGGGGCCGACGGGACTCGAACCCGCGACCTCTCACGTGACAGGCGAGCGCTCTAACCAACTGAGCTACGGCCCCCAGTAGGCTGAAGGTCCAGCCTGCTTACTTTGTCCCCTTCTTCTTCACGACCTTCTTGGCCGGGGCGGCCTTCTTGGCGGCAGCGGGCTTGGGGGCCGCGGCCTTCTTCGCAGCGGCCGGCGCCTTGGCAGCCTTGGGGGCAGCGGCGGGCTTGGCGGCCGACTTGTCCTTCTTCACGCCCTTGTTCTTGAACTTCTTCTTGTTGTGCACCACGACCTTGATGGGGCCCAGCGGCTTGCGGTCCACCAGCTCGATGTAGGCCATGGGGGCGTTGTCTCCGGGCCGGTTCTCGAGCAGCAGGATGCGGGTATAGCCGCCCTGGCGGTCCTTGTACCAGCCCGCCACGGTGTCAAAGAGGCGCTTGGTGACGCTCTCGTTGAGCAGCACCGCCTCTGCCTGGCGGCGGGCATGCAGGTCCCCGCGCTTGGCCAGGGTGATGAGGTCTGCCGCCTGCCCTGCCAGCTCCTTGGCCTTGGGCACCGTGGTGCGGATGCGGCCATGGGTGAAGAGCGCGGTGGCGAGCATGCGCCCCATCATCTTGCGGTGGCTGCTGGTGCGGCCAAAATTGCGTCCTGAATTGCCGTGTCGCATTGGTTCCCCTTGTCCGGTCGGTTTGGCTTGAGCTTACTTCTTGGCGGCCTTCTTGGCCTTGGCCTCTTCGGAGGCGGCGCCCTCGATCTTCATGCCCAGCGAAAGGCCCATCTCGGTGAGGATCTCTTTGATCTCGTTCAGCGACTTGCGGCCGAAGTTGCGGTACTTGAGCATCTCGCTCTCGCTCTTCTGCACTAGGTCGCCGATGGACTTGATGTTGGCGTTCTTCAGGCAGTTGCTCGAGCGCACGCTGAGCTCCAGCTCGTCGACCGAGCGGCCCATCAGCTCGCGCATCTTCTCCTTCTCGCTGTCCACCTCGGAGATGGCCTCTTCCGGCTCCTCTTCGAAGTTGATGAAGATCTGCAGGTGGTCCTTGAGCAGCTTGGCGGCGTGCGCCAGCGCGTCCTCGGGCTTGATGCGCCCATCGGTCCAGATCTCGACGATCAGCTTCTCGTAGTCGGTCATCTGGCCCACGCGGGTGTTCTCGGTGGCCAGCTTGACGCGGGTGACGGGCGAGAAGAGCGAATCGACGGGGATGATGCCCACCGGCTGGTCCTCGCGGCGGTTCTTGTCAGCGGTGATGTAGCCGCGGCCGCTCTCGATCTCGATCTCCAGCTCAAGCTTGGCATCGCGCTCTGAGAGCGTGGCGATGTGCAGCTCGGGGTTGATGACCTCGACCTCGGCGTCCTGCTGTATGTCGCGCGCAGTGACCTCGCGGTCTCCGCTGGCGCTCAGCCGCAGGCGCTTGGGGCTGTCCACCGCGCACTTCAGCTTTAGCTGCTTCAGGTTGAGGATGATGTCGGTGGTGTCCTCGACCACGCCCGTGATGCTGCTGAACTCATGCAGCACGCCCTCGATCTTCACCGAGGTGACCGCAGCCGCTTGGATGGAGCTCAAGAGGATGCGGCGCAGGCTGTTGCCGATGGTGATGGCATAGCCCCGTTCGAAGGGCTCGGCGATGAACTTGCCGTAGGTGGCGGAGAGGGTCTCGCGCTCGTAATCCAGGCGCTTGGGCTTTTCCAGTGATTTCCACTTCATCTTCACGCTCCTCCCAGGGAGGGACAACAGGTCACTTCGAGTACAGTTCCACGATCAGCTGCTCTTTGATGGGCATCGCGATCTCTTCCTTGGTGGGCAGCTGCTTGACCGTGCCCGCCATCTTCTCGGCATCCACTTCCAGCCAGGTGGGGAAGCCCTTCTTGGCCTGCAGCTCGAGGCTGAGCTTGATGGCCGGGATCTCCTTGGCGCCAGCCTTCACGGCCACCGTCTCGCCCGGCTTGCAAAGGTAGCTGGGGATGTTGACGCTCTTGCCGGCCACCGTGAAGTGCCCATGCAGCACCAGCTGGCGGGCGGCCTTGCGGCTGGGCGCCATGCCCAGGCGATAGACCATGTTGTCCAAGCGGCGCTCGAGCAGCTGAAGCAGGTTCTCGCCCGTCACCCCGCGCATGCGCTCGGCTTCGGTGAAGTAGCGGCGGAACTGGGCTTCGAGCACGCCATAGATGCGGCGCACCTTCTGCTTCTCGCGCAGCTGCGTGCCGTACTCGCTCACCTTGGTGCGGCGCTGGCCGTGCTGGCCAGGGGCGTAGCTGCGGCGCTCCAGGGCGCACTTCTCAGTGTAGCAGCGCTCGCCCTTGAGGAAGAGCTTGACTCCCTCGCGGCGGCAGAGCTTGCAAACGGGACCGGTATACCTGGCCATGGATGGGGTTGCCTCCAGTTGAAGAGCGTTACACCCGGCGCCGCTTGGGGGGGCGGCAGCCATTGTGGGGGATCGGGGTCACGTCCTTGATGACAGTGATGGTCAGGCCCGCCTGCTGCATGCTGCGGATGGCGGTCTCGCGGCCGGAACCAGGGCCCTTCACCACCACCTCGACCTCTCGCATGCCGGCTTCGATGGCCTTCTTGGCCGCGGCTTCGGCAGCCACGCCAGCGGCGTAGGGCGTGCTCTTGCGGCTGCCCTTGTAGCTGGCGGTGCCGGCGCTGGCCCAGGCCACCGTGGCGCCGGTGGGATCGGCGATGGTGATGATGGTGTTGTTAAAGGTGGACTGGATGTGGGCCACGCCGTTGCGCGGGACCTTCCTGTCCTTCTTCTTGGTCTTGCCAGCCTTGGAAACCACCCTGAACCTCCGGGGAAAAGATGGGTTTTACTGGTCGCCCTTGCGGACGCTGAGTGTCTTGCGCGGGCCCTTGCGGGTGCGGGCATTGGTCTTGGTGCGCTGGCCGCGGGCAGGCAGGCCCTTGCGGTGGCGCGAGCCGCGGTAAGAGCCGATGTCTCCCAGGCGCTTGATGTTCTGGGCCAGCTCCCGGCGCAGCTCGCCTTCCACCCGAAGGTTCGAGATGATGCCCTGCAAGCGGCGGACCTCGTCCTCGGTCAGGTTCTTCACCCGCACATCGGCGCTGACGCCGGTCTGGCTGATGATCTTCTTGGCCACCGACTCGCCGATGCCATAGATGTAAGTGAGCGCCGTCTCGATGCGCTTCTCACGGGGTAGATCGATTCCTGCAATGCGTGCCACTGCTCGCCTCCTTGTGTCAGCCCTGACGCTGCTTGTGCTTGGGGTTCTCGCAGATGATGCGCAATACGCCCTTGCGCCGGATCACCTTGCACTTCTCACAGATCTTCTTGACCGATGCTCTGACCTTCATGGCTGCTCCAATGCTGGCGGGGGTTCTTCCTACTTGAAACGATAGACGATGCGGCCTCGCGACAGGTCGTAGGGCGAGAGCTCCACAGTAACCTTGTCGCCCGGCAGGATGCGGATGAAGTTCATGCGCATCTTGCCCGAGATGTGGGCCAGCACCTTGTGCCCGTTGTCCAGCTCCACCCGGAACATGGCGTTGGGCAACGGCTCCAAGACCTTGCCTTCCAGTTGTATCGACTCTTCCTTGGCCATACTCCCCTTCCGGTGCGCCTACAAGCTGGTGAGGACCACAGGGCCGCTCTCGGTGATGGCGATGGTATCCTCGAAATGGGCGCTCAAGCCGCCATCTGCCGTCACCACGGTCCAGCCGTCTTCCAGCTGGCGTGTCTCCCAGGCTCCGGTGTTGACCATGGGCTCAATGGCGATGGTCATGCCGGCCTTCAGCCGCACCCCGCTCCCCGCGCTGCCGTAGTTGGGCACCTGGGGCGCTTCGTGCATCTTCTGGCCTATCCCATGCCCGCAGTACTCTCTCACCACCCCGTAGCCATGGGCTTCGGCATGGGACTGCACTGCGTGGCCGATGTCGTGCAGGTAGCCGCCCGGCAGGGCCTGGGCGATGCCCAGCCTCAGGCATTCCTCCGTCACCCGCATCAGGTCCAGCACCTTGGGGCCGGCCTTGCCCACCGCGAAGCTGCGGGCCATGTCGCCCACCCAGCCCCCCAGGGTCACTCCCACATCGATGCTAAGCAGGTCCCCTTCCCTCAGCTTGCGCGGGCCCGGTATGCCATGCACCACCTGCTCGTTGACGCTGGCGCAGATGCAAGCCGGATAGCCGTGATAGCCGAGAAAGGTGGGCACCGCCTTGTGCCTGGCCACGAAATCCTTGGCCAGCTTGTCCAGGTCTGCGGTGCTGATGCCAGGGGCCACTGCCCTGCCCAGGGCCTGCATCAGCTCTGCGGTAAGCCTCCCGGCCTCCCGCATGGCCGCAATCTCCGCCGCTGACTTGAGGACGATCATCTCAGGCGTGGGACTCGATGATCCCGATGACCTTCTTCAGCATGGTGGGGATGTCGCCGTTGCTCACGATGTTCTCCAGCATGCCCTTGCCCTTGTAGTACTCGATCAGGGGCTGGGTCTGGCTGTCGTAGGTCTCCAGGCGCTTGACGATCACAGCCTCCTTGTCGTCATCGCGCTGGTAGAGCTCGCCGCCGCAGTGGTCGCACTTGCCCTCCGCCTTGGGGGGCAGCGTGAAGATGTTGAAGTTGCCCTTGTCGCAGCCCCGGCACATGCGGCGGCCGGTCAGGCGCTTCATCAGGGTCTCGCGGTCCACATCCAGGTTCACGGCGCAGCGCACCTTGAGGCCCTTGCTGGCGAGCAGCGCCCCCAGGGCATCGGCCTGGGCCACGGTGCGGGGGAAGCCATCAAGGATGAAGCCGTTCTTGCAGTCGGGCTGCGCGATGCGCTCCTCGACCATGCGGATGACCAGGCTGTCGGGGACCAGGGCGCCCTTGTCCATGTAGCCCTTGGCCTCGGTGCCCAGCGGCGTGCCATTCTTCAGGTGCGCGCGGAACATGTCGCCGGTGGAGATCTGCGGGGTCTGGTACTTCTCCATCAGGGGCTTGCTGTAGGTCCCCTTGCCGGCGCCAGGCGCGCCCAGCAGTATCAGGATCATGGGCTGGCTGCTCATCCGAACCTCCCCTTGAGCTTGACGTCCTTCATGAAGCCTTCATAGTGCCGCATCAGCAGGTGGGACTCGATCTGGCGCATGGTGTCCAGGGCCACGCCCACCACGATCAGCATGGTGGTGCCGCCGAAGTACCAGCCGATGCTCATGCTGTGCGCCAGGGTGTCTGGCACCACGGCGATCACGATGATCATCAGCGATCCCCACAGCGTCACGCGGTCAAGGATCTTGCCGATGTACTCAGCGGTGCTCTTGCCGGGCCTGAGGCCCGGGATGAAGCCGCCGTACTTCTTCATGTTCTCGGCCACGTCATCCGGGTTGAAGACCAGGGCCGTGTAGAAGTAGCAGAAGAAGAGGATCAGCGCCACATCCATCAGGATGTAGAGCGGCTGCCCGTGGCCCATCCAGCCTTCGGCCCGCTCCAGCCACAGGAACCAGGCGCTGTTCTGGTCCACCGCGCCGTGCTTGAGGAAGGCCAGCAGCTGGGTGGGGAAGACCAGCAAGGAGCTGGCGAAGATGACGGCGATGACGCCGGAGTAGTCGATCTTGAGGGGCAGCACCGTGGTGCCGCCGCCCATCAGCCGCCGGCCCATCTGGCGCTGGGCATACTGCACCGGGATCTTGCGCATGGCCGTCTGGCTGACAATGGTCAGCCCGATGAGGGCCAGCAGCAGGATCAGGAAGCCGACCAGGCCGAAGGCGCTCACATTGCCGCTGTCCCAGGCCAGGTACATGGCGTGGAACTCGGTGGGCAGGCGGGCCACGATGCCGGCGAAGATGAGCAGGCTCATGCCGTTGCCGATGCCGAACTCAGTGATCTGCTCGCCCAGCCACATGACGAAGAGCGTGCCCGTGGTGAGCACCAGCACCGTGGTCACCATCCAGCCGAAGCTGGGGTTGCGGATGATCTGGTGCGTGGAGTCGAGGCTGCGCAGGATGTTGGTCATGCCGATGCCGTGGACCGTGGCCAGCGCCACCGTGCCGTAGCGGGTGTATTGGGTGATCTTGCGGCGGCCAGCATCCCCTTCTTTCGACAGCTGCTTCAGGTAGGGCCAGACCTCGGTCAGCAGCTGCAGCACGATGCTGGTGCTGATGTAGGGCATGATGCCCAGCGCGAAGACCGAGAACTGGGCCAGCGCCCCGCCCGAGAACAGGTCCATGAAGCCCAGCACGCCGCCCGACTGGCTGGCAGAGTGGACCAGGTTGCCCATGGCCACGCCATCCACCCCGGGGGTGGGGATGTGGCAGCCCAGGCGATAGACAAAGAGCAGGCCCAGCGTGATGAGCACCCGGCGCTTCAGCTCGGGGATGTTCAGCCCATCGACCAGGGGGTTGCTCACGCCGCCACCTCCGCCTTGCCTCCAGCCTTCTCGATCTTGGCCTTGGCCGTGGCAGAGAAATGGGCCGCCTTCACGTTGAGGGCTTTGGTGATCTCGCCCTTGCCAAGCACGCGCAGGCCGTCAAGGATCTCGCGGATGACGCCGGCCTTGAGCAGGCTCTGGGCGTCCACGCTGCTGCCAGCCTGCAGCTTGTCCAGCTGCTCCAGGTTGACGATGGCCCAGGACTTGCGGTTGGGCTTGTTGAAGCCGCGCTTGGGGAAGCGCAGGGCCAGCGGGGTCTGGCCGCCGGTGAAGCCGGGGCGCTTGACGCCGCCCGAGCGGGCGCGCTGGCCCTTCTGGCCGTAGCTGGCGGTCTTGCCGTGGCCCGAGCCGCGTCCGCGGCCCACGCGGGTGGGCTTGTGGCGGGCTCCCTTGGAGGCGGGGATCTGGTTCAGCTTCATGCCTTGACCTCCTCAACAACGACCATGTACGACAGCTCCTTGCACATGCCGCGCACCGCTGCGTTGTCGGGGCGCAAGACCGTCTTGTGCATCTTGCCCAGGCCCAGGGCGTTGATGACGGCCTGATGGTTCTTGCTGCGGTGGTTCTTGCTCCGCACCTGGGTGATCTTGAGCTTGGCCTCAGCCATGGCTGACCTCCGGCTCCAGGTTGGTGGTGGCTCGGCCGCCGATCTCCTTGATGTCCTTGCCGCGCAGGCGGGCCACGTCTTCCTTGCGCTTGAGGCTGGACAGCCCATTGAGGGTGGCATGCACCACGTTGTGGTGGTTGGCAGTGCCGTGGCTCTTGGTGAGGATGTCGGTGATGCCCACGGACTCGAGCACCGCGCGGACAGCGCCTCCGGCCTTGACGCCCGTGCCGGGGGCCGCAGGCTTCAGCATCACCTTGGCCGAGCCATAGATGCCGATGACCTCGTGGGGGATGGTGGTGCCAACCAGGGGCACTTCGATGAGGTTCTTCTTGGCGCCTTCGATGCCCTTGGCGATGGCCTCGGGCACCTCATTGGCCTTGCCCAGGCCGCGGCCCACATGGCCATGGCCGTCGCCCACCACCACCAGGGCCGAGAAGCCGAAGCGTCGGCCGCCCTTGACCACCTTGGCGGTGCGGTTGACGTAGACCACGCGGTCCTTCAATTCGTACTTGCTGGGATCGATGCGCTTCAAGGACTTCTCCTCCCTTAGAACTTGAGGCCGGCTTCGCGGGCCGCCTCGGCAAGGGCCTTGATGCTGCCGTGATAGCTGAGGCCGCCGCGGTCAAAGACCACTTGGCTGATGCCCTTCTCCTGGGCCTTCTTGGCCACCAGAGCGCCGATCTTCTTGGCGCCCTCGGAGGAGGACATGTTCTTGGCCGAGCCCTTGAGGTCGGCGCCCTGGGTCGAGAGACCCAGCAGGGTGACGCCGGCCACATCGTCGATGAGCTGCACCTGGAAATGCTTCAGGCTGCGGTAGACGGACAAGCGCGGGCGCTCAGCCGTTCCAGCCACGCGCTTGCGCAGGCGGACATGTCGCTTGATGCGGGTGGACTTCCTGTCGGTTCCGGTGATCATTGAAAAAACCTCCTGCGGTGCGGCTTACTTGCCGCCGCCCGTGGCCGCGGCCTTGCCAGCCTTGCGGCGGACGACCTCGTCGCTGTATCGGATGCCCTTGCCACGATAGGGTTCGGGCGGCTTCTTGAATCGTACATTGGCGGCGAACTGGCCGACGGTCTCCTTGTCGGCGCCGCTGATCTGCAGCGACACCTGCTTCTCGACCGCCACCTGGACGCCGGCAGGGATCTCCATCTCCACGGGGTGGGAGAAGCCCAGGGTCATGACCAGCTTCTTCCCTTCCACCGCAGCGCGGAAGCCCACGCCCTCGATCTCGAGCTTGCGGGTGTAGCCTTGGCTGGCTCCCGCCACCATGTTGGCCAGCAGCGCTCGGGTCAGGCCGTGCAGGGCCTTGCTCTGCTTGGTCTCGTCCTGCCGGGTGATCAAGAGCTGGTTGTCCTTCAGCTCGACATTCACCTTGGGATGGATCTGGCGGTTCAGCTTTCCCTTGGGCCCCTCGACAGCCACTTCCGAGCCGTTGACCTTAACCTTGACCCCGGCAGGGATGACGACGGGCATGCGACCGATGCGTGACATGGGACTCCTCTTCTTCAGTTCCGGGTTTCTCTTACCAGATGCTCAGCATGTGCTCGCCGCCGACGCCGGCCTTGCGGGCCTGGCGGTCGCTCATCACGCCCTTGCTGGTGGAAAGGACCGCGACGCCCAGGCCGCCCATCACCCGGGGGATGTCATCCTTGCCGGCATACACGCGCAGGCCGGGGCGGGAGATGCGCGAAAGGCCGTTGATGACGCGCTCGGTCTTGGTCCGGGGCTTGAAATAGACCCGGATCACGCCGTGGCCTTCGGCCTCAAGGTACTTGTAGGTGCGGATGTAGCCCTCTTCCTTGAGGAGCTTGATGACCTCCTGCTTCAGCTTGGAAGCGGGGATGTCAACCTTGTCATGGTTGGCCCGGTTGGCGTTGCGGATCCGGGTCAGCATGTCCGCGATGGGGTCCGTCATGCTCATAGGTGTTGCTCCTGAGTTACCAGCTGGCCTTGACCACGCCAGGGATGAGGCCCCGGTGGGCCATGTTGCGGAAGCAGATGCGGCAGATGCCGAAGCGGCGCAGGTAGGCGCGAGGGCGGCCGCACAGCTTGCAGCGGTTGCGCACACGCACCTCGAACTTGGGCTTCTTCATCGACTTGTTGATGGACGCGAGACGGGCCAAGGGATCCTCCTGCTAGGCTCTAGTTGCGGAAAGGCATGCCCAGGTTCTTGAGGAGGGCCTTGCCTTCATTGTCAGTGCGGGCGGTGGTGATGATGCAGATGTCCATGCCCTGCACGCGGGTGACCTTTTCGTACTCGATCTCAGGGAAGATGATCTGTTCCTTGACGCCCAGCGTGTAGTTGCCCCGGCCGTCAAAGCTGCGGCTCGGCACCCCGCGGAAGTCGCGGATGCGGGGCAGCGCGATGCTCATCAGCCGATCCAGGAACTCATACATGCGCTGGCCGCGCAGGGTGACCTTGGCGCCGATGGGCATGTTCTCGCGGATCTTGAAGTTGCTGATGGCCTTCTTGGCGCGCGTGGTCTGCGGCTTCTGGCCCGTGATGCGCGTCAGCTCATCCACCGCCGTGTCGAGCAGCTTGATGTTCTGGCTGGCGTCGCCCACGCCCATGTTGACGACCACCTTGTCCAGGCGGGGCACCTGCATGGGGTTCGTGTAGCTGAACTCCTTCATCAGCGCCGGGATAACTTGCTTGACGTATTTCTCTCTCAGCCGAGCGGCCATCTTTCATCTCTCCTGCGAAACGGAACACCGGGTTCCTTGGGGATCTAGGGACCGGAAGGCCTAGGCCTTGGCCGGCTCGATCATCTCGCCGGTCTTGCGGACCACGCGCACCAGCTTGCCTTCAGGCAGGCGCTTGCGTCCCAGGCGGCTGGGCTTGTTGCTGTGGGGGTCGAGCACCATCACCTTGGCGATGGAGAGGGGGGCTTCCTTCTCGAGGATGCCGCCCTGCTGGACCTTCTGGTTGGGCTTGGTGTGGCGCTTGACGAAGTTGACCTTCTCGACCAGGACCTTGCCATCCTTGGGGAAGACCGCCAAGACCTTGCCGGACTTGCCCTTGTCCTTGCCCGAGAGCACGGTCACCACATCGCCTTTGCGCACCTTGTAGCGGATCGCCATTGTCTAACCTTCCTTGTGGGGCAGCCGGGGCCGCCGTTGAGCGCTCACAGGACCTCAGGGGCCAGCGAGATGATCTTCAAGAAGTTGCGGTCGCGCAGCTCTCTGGCCACGGGGCCGAAGATGCGGGTGCCGCGGGGGTTGAGCTGCTCGTTGATGACCACAGCGGCATTGTCGTCAAAGCGGATGAAGCTGCCATCCTGGCGGCGATGCTCGCGCACCGTGCGCACGATGACGGCCCGCACCACCTCGTGGTCCTTGACGGCCGCGCCGGGGATGGCCTCTTTGACAGCAGCGACGATGACATCGCCGATGGTGGCGTAGCGGCGGCGGGTGCCGCCCAGCACCTTGATGCACTGGATGCGCTTGGCCCCGCAGTTGTCAGCCACATTGAGCATGGTCTGCATCTGGATCATGGGATACCCCTCAAAATGCCCTTCTTACTGAGCCTGGGCGACCTTGTTGCGTTCGACGATCTCGAGCAGGCGCCAGCGCTTGGTGGCGGACAGCGGGCGGCATTCAACGATGCGCACGCGGTCGCCGATCTGGGCCTGATTGAGCTCGTCGTGGGCCTTGTAGCTCTTGGTGCGGCGGATCGTGCGCTTGTAGAGGGGGTGCCGGTACTGGCGCACCACCTCGACCACCACGGTCTTCTGCATCTTGTTGCTGCTCACCACACCTTCACGAACCTTGCGCTTGGCTTTGATGGCCATCGGCTATCTCCTGCTCACTTGGACGCGCCGGCCTTGGGGGCGGCTGCGGGCTTCTTCTGCTTGAGGATCGTGCTGATGCGGGCCACCTCGCGGCGTGCGACGCGCACGCTGACGGCATCCTCAAGCTGGCGGGTGGACTTGCGGAGCGTGAGCTTGAACAGGTTCTCCTTGGCATCCCGCAGCTTGGCTTCCAGCTCAACCTGCCCCAGCTCTCGCAGGGACTTGGCCTTGGTGGGCTTCATCAGGCGACCTCCTCGGCCGCCGCCCGCTCGCGGGCGACGAACACGGTCTTGAAGGGCAGCTTGTGGCCTGCCAGCTCAAAAGCCTGGCGCGCCAGCTGTTCGGTGACACCATCGATCTCAAAGAGCACTCGGCCGGGCTTGATCACGACCACCCAGAACTCCGGGGCTCCCTTGCCCTTGCCCATGCGGGTCTCGGCGGGCTTCTTGGTGACAGGCTTGTCTGGGAAGATTCGGATCCAGAGCTTGCCGCCGCGCTTGACGAAGCGGGTGATGGCCACGCGGGCCGCCTCGATCTGGCGGTTGGTCATCCACGCCGGCTCGGTGGCCTTGAGGCCGTATTCGCCGAAGGCCAGCACTGCGCCACGGGTGGCCTTGCCGCGCATGCGGCCGCGCTGCTGCTTGCGGTGCTTGACTCGCTTAGGCAGAAGCATGCTGCTCCCTCCCCTTGCCCTGGCCGCGATCGCCGCGGGGGCCGCGGGGCTCCCTGCCCTCGCGCGAATCCCTGGCGTCCTTGCCGTCCTTGTAATCTGGGTGGTAGTTCACGGGGCCGCGCTTGCGGTCCAGGATCTCCTCGCGGAAGAGCCAGACCTTGACGCCGCAGGTGCCCATGGTGGTGTGGGCGGTGGCCTCGCCGTACTCGATGTTGGCCCGCAGGGTGTGCAGGGGCACGCGGCCTTCCATGTAGGTCTCGCGGCGGGCGATCTCAGCCCCGCCCAGGCGGCCCGAGCACATGATCTTGATGCCCAGCGCGCCCATGCCCATGGTGATCTGCAGCGACTTCTTCATCGCGCGGCGGAAGGCCACGCGGCGCTCAAGCTGGCCGGCGATGTTCTCGGCGATCAGCTGGGCGTCGAGGTCGGGATTCTTGACCTCGCGGATGTTGATGTAGATCTCCTTGCCGGTCATGGCCTTGAGATCCTTGCGCAGGATGTCGACCTCAGCGCCCTTCTTGCCGATGATGATGCCCGGCCGCGCGGCGTAGAGGTTGAGGGTGACCGCCTTCTCCTTGCGCTCGATCTCGATGCGGGAGAGGGCCGCGTTCTGCAGGCGCTTCTTCACCACCTTGCGGATCTTGGCATCCTCGACCAGCAGGACCTTGAAGTCGTTCTTCTTGGCGAACCAGCGTGAATCCCAGGTGCGGATGATTCCCAAACGCAGCCCGTGGGGGTGGACTTTTTGTCCCATAGCCTCTCCTTAGTCCTTCTTGGCCTGGCCATCAGCCAGGATGATGGTCACGTGGCAGGTCTTCTTGGCGATCTTGCTGGCCCTGCCCATGGCGCGGGGGACAAAACGCCGGGCATTGCGACGGACCGGGCCGACGTTGGCGAAACACTGTGACACCTTGACCTTCTCAAGCTCAAGGTTTGGGTTCTTCTGGGCGGCATTGGCCATGGCGGAGCGGACGAGCTTCTCGACCGGCTTGGCCGTGGCCTTGCGCGTGAAGCGCAGGATGCGGAGCGCCTCTTCGACCTTCTTGCCGCGGATCAGGTCCAGGACGATCTCGACCTTGCGGTTCCCGGTCTTCAGATAGCGGGCGGTGGCGGATGCTTCCATGGTTCTCCCTGGGTTGCTCGAACGGGCCGATGACTACTTGGCGGCCGCGGCCTTCTCGGAATTCCAGCTGTGGGACTTGAACGTCCGGGTGGGGACGAACTCACCCAGCTTGTGCCCCACCATGTTCTCGGTGAGGTAGATGGGCACGAACTTGCGCCCATTGTGGATGGCCAGCGTGTGGCCCACCATCTCAGGCGAGATGGTCGACCGGCGTGACCAGGTCTTGAGGACCTTCTTGTCATTGTGCTCGTTCATGGCTTCAATCTGACCGAGCAGATTGGGGTCCACATAGGGACCCTTCTTGAGGGACCGCGACATGCTCTTCTCCGTAGAAGGTGGAGCTGCTACTTGCGCCGCTTGACGATGAAGCGCGTGGTGGTCTTGTTCCTGCGAGTCTTGTAGCCGCGCGTCGGCTGCCCCCAGGGGCTCACGGGATGGCGGCCGCCCGAGGTCTTGCCCTCGCCGCCGCCCAGGGGGTGGTCGCAGGGGTTCTTGGCAACACCGCGGCTGTAGGCCTTGTATCCCAGCCAGCGGTGCCGGCCAGCCTTGCCCAGAGCCACATTCTCATGCTCCACATTGCCCACCTGGCCGATGACGGCCCGGCAGTCCACGTGGATCTTGCGGACCTCGCCAGAGGGCAGGCGCACCTGCGCGTAGTCCCCTTCCTTGGCCATCAGCTGCGCGCCAGTGCCGGCGGAGCGCACCAGCTGCGCGCCCTTGCCAAGGTGAAGCTCGATGTTGTGGATGGTGGTGCCGACCGGGATGCCGCGCAGGGCCAGGCAATTGCCGGTCTTGATGTCAGCCTCGGCTCCGGTGTGCAGCTGGTCGCCGACCTTGAGGCCGGCCGGGGCCACCACATAGGCCTTCTCGCCATCGGCATAGTTGAGCAGGGCGATGCGGGCGCTGCGGTTGGGGTCGTACTCGATGCTCACGACCACTGCCGGCACGCCGGCCTTGTCGCGCTTGAAGTCGATCAGGCGGAAGGCCTTCTTGTGGCCGCCGCCGCGATGGCGGCTGGTCACGCGGCCGTTGTTGTTGCGGCCGCCGCTGCGGTGCTTGGGCTCGACCAGGGACTTCTCGGGCTTGGCCTTGGCCAGCCCCTCCTTGGTGAGCGACGTCATGTTGCGGCGGGAAGGCGACGTCGGGCGGTAGGTCTTGATGGGCATATCAGCTTCCTGTCAAAGGGTTGGATCAGGCGTTCTCGAAGAACTCGATGCGCTCGCCGGCCTTCAGCGTCACCACGGCCTTCTTGCGGGACGCGGTCTTGTACTCGTGCTGCCCAAAGCGCTTGCTCTTGCCCGGCAGGGTGGTGGTGTTGACCGCCAGCACCTTGACCTTGAAGAGGGTCTCCACAGCCTTCTTGATCTCAGGCTTGGCCGCCTCGGGATGCACCTCAAAGGTGTACTTGTTCTCGCTCTCCTTGAGCCGGTTGCTCTTCTCGGTGATCAAGGGGCGGGTGATGATCTGGTGGGGGTTCATCAGGCCAGGCCCTCCTCGATCTTCTTGACGGCCGCCTGGGTGACGAAGACCTTCTCGGCCCAGAGCAGCTCATAGGGATGCAGGCTGGTGGCAAGCGCCAGCTCCAAGCCTTCGATGTTGCGGCAGGACAGCTTGGCCTTCTCGTCCATGGCCTCCACCACCACCAGGACCTTCTGGCCGTAGGCCTTGAAGCTCTTGAGGAACTCAGCCACCGTCTTGGTCTTGATGCCGGCGACCGCGAAGCTCTCAAGCACGACCAGGCTGCCGTCCGCGGCCTTCACGGACAGGGCCGAGCGCAGGCTGGCGTGGCGGACCTTCTTGGGCAGCTGATAGTCATAGCTGCGGGGCTTGGGGCCGAAGGAGACGCCGCCGTGAGCCCAATGCGGGGCGCGCGTGGATCCCTGGCGGGCGCGGCCGGTGCCCTTCTGGCGCCAAGGCTTCTTGCCGCCGCCCGACACCTCGCCGCGCGTCTTGGTCGAGGCAGTGCCACGCCGGCGGTTGGCCAAGTGGTTGAGCACCGAGTCATGCAGCAGGTGCGTGTTGACAGGGGCCGCGAAGACCTCATCCTTGAGGCTGAGGCTGCCGGACTCCTTGGACTTCAGATCGTAGACCTTGACCTGGGGCATGGCTATTTCTCCTTCTTGCTCTTGCGGATGATGACATAGCCGCGCGGGCCACCCGGGACAGAACCGCGCACGAGCACCAGGTTCTTCTCGGTGTCAACATCGACAACCAGCAGCTTTTGGGCAGTGGTGGTGGCGTCGCCCATGTGCCCGGGCAGGCGCAGGCCCTTGAGCACGCGCGAGGGGTCCGACGAGGCGCCGATGCCGCCGGGGGCCCGATGGAACATGGAGCCGTGGCTGCCGCCGCCGCCGCCGAAGTTATGGCGCTTGACCACGCCCTGGAAGCCCTTGCCCTTGCTCACACCCTGCACATCCACCCACTTGAGGCCCTTGATGACCTCAGCGGTCAGGTCCTGGCCCACTGCGAAGGAGGCCGGGTCCGAGACGTGGAATTCGCGCAGCAGCTTGCTGGGCTTCAGGTCCTTCTTGGTGAAATGGCCCAGCAGGGGCTTGTTCACACGGCGGGGCTTCTGCTCCTCAAACCCCAGCTGGAGGGCGTTGTAGCCGTCCTTGGCCTCGGTCTTCACCTGCACAACCTTGCAGGGGCCGGCCTGGAGGACCGTCACCGGGACCCACTTGCCGTCCTTGGTGAAGATCTGGGTCATTCCGATCTTTTTTCCAATGATGCCTTGCAACACGGTAGGCCTCTTGAGTGCTACAGCTTGATCTCGACATCGACACCAGCGGGCAGGTCGAGCTTCTGCAGTGCATCGACGGTCTTGCTGCTGCTTTCAGTGATGTCGATCAGGCGCTTGTGGGTGCGCACCTCGAACTGCTCGCGCGACTTCTTGTCGACATGCGGCGAGCGGTTGACGGTGACGATGTTCTTGTTCGTGGGCAGCGGGATGGGCCCAGAGATCTTGGCGCCCGTGCGTTTCACGGTCTCCACGATCTCCTTCACCGACTGGTCCAGCAAGCGGTGATCATAGCCCCTGAGGCGGATGCGGATCTTCTGGTTCATGGATTCCCTTTCCTACTCGATGATTTCCGTGACCACGCCGGCGCCCACAGTGTGGCCGCCCTCACGGATGGCGAAGCGCAAGCCCTGCTCCATGGCGATCGGGGTGATCAGCTCGACCACCATCGCCACGTTGTCGCCCGGCATCACCATCTCCACCC
>Ga0302320_10006975_pt1 | contig 24938 bp, 20 predicted proteins | sample Bog_T0_3_FD_202130 | JGI IMG/M metagenome (GOLD analysis project Ga0302320, IMG submission 202130) | Peat permafrost microbial communities from Stordalen Mire near Abisko, Sweden - Bog_T0_3 | ecosystem: Environmental > Terrestrial > Soil > Wetlands > Peat | place: Sweden: Abisko, Stordalen Mire...
GGTTCGTGGGAAGGATGATCGAGCAACATCGTCGTCTCCAGGTTGAGTGGTTTCAGCAACCTCAGTCTGACCTCAGACTTGATCGCTATCCACTCCCCATGGAATCTTCGCTGACGCTCGCAGTGACGGCGCTGGGCACCCACCACGCGTCGTCCCGGCCTTGGGCTGGGCCCCATAATCCGCAAAGCCTGTTGGAGAGGAGCCGTCGGTAGCGTGCTGAACCGAGAGGCCACGGCGTAAGGGTCCCGGCTTGAGGCCGGGACGACATTGAGAGGGCTTGGCCTCTGCCTTGCCTATCGGCTAGAACCAACCCGATCAGGCAGGCACCCGAAGGATCAACCGATGAATATTCTTCCCGGCAATTTGCGTTTTGGGGCGGGCAAGCCCGTCAAGCGGCTTGAAGACCAGCGACTGCTTACCGGGAAGGGGCAGTTCATCGATGACAGACCGGAAGACGGCGCGCTGTGGCTGCATGTGTTGCGCTCGCCGCATGCCCACGCCAAGATCGTGTCGGTCGATACCAAGACAGCTGCCGGGATATCAGGCGTTCAGGCGGTTTACACCGGCGCGGACCTCGTCGCCGACGACATCGGCACGATTCCGACGCTGGCGGTGTTCAGGCGGCCGGACGGCTCGCCGATGACGGTGCCGCCGCGGCGGTTGCTGGCCCATGAAATCGTGCGCTTCGCCGGCGAGCCGGTCGCGGCTGTGGTGGCGACGTCGCGGGTGGCGGCGCAGGCCGCGGCGGAGGCGATCGCGATCGAATATGAGGTGCTGCCGGCGGTGGTCGATCCGCTGGAGGCGACCAAGCCGGGCGCGCCCGCGGTGTGGGCGGAAGCGCCCGACAACATCGTTGCCGCCATGAGCTATGGCGATGCGGCCGCGGTCGAAGCAGCATTTGCCAAAGCCGCGCATAAAGTTTCGCTCGATCTGGTCAGCCAGAAATTGGTCCCCTCCGCGATGGAGCCGCGCTCGGCCATCGCCGAGGTCGACAAGAAAACCGGACGGCTGACGCTGCACACGCAGTCGCAGACGCCGGGCTCGACCCGCGACATTCTCGCCGAGGCCGTTTTGAAGCGGCCCAAGGACAGCGTCCGCGTGCTGGTCGGCGATATCGGCGGCGGTTTTGGTCAGAAGACCAGCCTATATCCGGAAGAAGGCATCGTCGCCTACGCCGCCGTCAAGCTCGGGCGCAAGGTGCGCTGGCGCGGCGACCGCACCGACGAATTCGTCGGCGGCACCCATGGCCGCGACCTGACTTCCACTGGCGAATTTGCTCTCGACGCCAAGGGCCGCGTGCAGGCCTACCGGGTGCGCTCGGTCGGCGGCACCGGGGCCTATCTCTCAGGCACCGGCACCGTGATTCCGCTGGTGCTCGGACCGTTCGTGCAGACCGGCGTCTACGACCTGCCGCTGGTTCACTACGAGGTCAAGGCCGTGATGACCAACACCGCGCCGGTCGGCGCCTATCGCGGCGCGGGCCGGCCGGAGGCGGTCTTCATCGTCGAGCGGCTGATGGACGCGGCGGCACGCCAGATCGGCATGGATCCCCGCGCCATTCGCAAGGTGAATTACATCAAGCCCGCGCAGCTGCCCTACACCAATGCGGTCGGCCAGGTCTACGATTCCGGCGCGTTTGCGCACATGCTCGACCGGGCCTCGAAATTGTCCGACTGGGACGGATATGCCGCGCGCAAGAAAGCCGCGAAGAAGAAGGGCCTGCTCTATGGCCGCGGTCTCACCAGTTACATCGAATGGACCGGTGGCACGGTTTTCAACGAAAAGGTCAGCCTGCACGCCACCGCCGAGGGGCGCGTCGTGCTGCATTCGGCGACCCAGGCGATGGGGCAGGGGCTGCAAACCACCTTCACCCAGATGATATCGGAGGCGCTCGGCGTCCCCATGGACAAGATCGATATCCTGCAGGGCGACACCGATATCGCAGTCGGATTCGGCAGCGTCGGCTCGCGCTCGCTGTTCGTCGGCGGCACCGCGCTTGCGGTATCCGCCGGCGACCTGATCGCAAAAGCGCGCGAGAAGGCCGCCAACCTGCTGGAGGCCTCCGTCGCGGATATCGAATATCGCGACGGCTGGCTCACCGTGGTCGGCACCGACAAGCGGATCGGCCTGTTCGACATCGCCAAAAAAGAGAGCGGCGCGCGGCTCAGCGTCGAAAGCGAAGGCGTCACCGACGGGCCGAGCTGGCCCAACGGCACCCACATCTGCGAAGTCGAGGTCGATCCGGAAACCGGCATCACGCGCGTGGTGCGCTACACCACGGTCGACGATGTCGGCATTGCCGTCAATCCGATGCTGGTGACCGGGCAGGTGCATGGCGGCGTCGCGCAGGGCATCGGACAGGCGCTATATGAGGGCGTCGCTTACGACGCCGAAGGGCAGTTGCTGACCGCGAGCTACCAGGATTATTGCCTGCCGCGCGCCGACGACATTCCACCGATCCAGGTCACGCTCGACGATTCAGCGCCGTGCAAGACCAATCCGCTGGGCGCCAAGGGCTGCGGCGAATCCGGTGCGATTGGCGGACCGCCCTGCATCACCAATGGCGTGATGGACGCGCTCAGCGAACTCGGCATCAAGACGCTGCACACGCCGCTGTCGCCGCTGAAGGTCTGGCAGGCGATTAGGGCGGCGAAGGCCGGGGGGTAACACAATGCTGTCATTCCGGGGCGCGCGTGAGCGCGAACCCGGAATCTCGAGATTCCGGGTTCGATGCTGCGCATCGCCCCGGAATGACTGCAAAACAACTACAGCCCGCGAGATGTCGTTCTGATACCGTGCGGCAACTTTTTCGGGAGAAAGATTCGATGCGCAGATTATGGACCCTGCTGGCGGCGCTGGCGACGCTGAGCCTGACCAATTGCGGCTACAACGCGATCCAGACCAATGACGAGCAGGTCAAGTCGGCCTGGTCGGAGGTGCTCAACCAGTACCAGCGCCGCGCCGATCTCGTCCCCAACCTCGTCAATTCGGTGAAGGGCTTTGCCCAGCAGGAGAAGGACGTGCTGCTCGGCGTCACCAATGCGCGCGCCAAGGTCGGCAGCATCCAGGCGACGCCGGAGCTGGTCAACGATCCCGGCGCGTTCGCGAAATTCCAGGCCGCGCAGGGCGAGCTTTCCAGCGCGCTGTCGAGGCTCCTGGTGGTGACCGAAAATTATCCACAGCTCAAATCCGACGCGCTGTTTCACGACCTGATGGCGCAGCTCGAAGGCACCGAAAACCGCATCACGGTGGCGCGCAATCGCTACATCAAGTCGGTGCAGGACTATAACGTCGGCATTCGCACCTTTCCGACCAACCTGACGGCGATGATGTTCGGCTACAAGGAGAAGGCCAACTTCTCGGTCGAAAACGAAAAGGAAATATCGACCGCGCCGAAGGTGGATTTCAATCCAGCGCCGGCGCCGGCCCCGGCAAAGTAGTGCGGCAACCCGATTGCCTGCGATGAACGCCGCAAGAGCCTCGCTGCTGGCGCTGCTGCTGTGCTGGGCTGGCGCGGCCTTCGCCGACGTCGCAGTGCCGCCGCTGACCGGGAGGGTGGTCGATCAGACCGGAACGCTTTCCAGCAGCGATATTTCGTCGCTGACGCAAACCCTGAAAAATCTCGAGCTGCGAAAGGGCAGCCAGGTCGCGGTGCTGATCGTGCCGACCACGGCGCCCGAAACCATCGAGCAATATTCGATCCGGGTCGCGGAGGCCTGGAAGATCGGCCGCAGGAAGATCGACGACGGCGCGCTGCTGGTGGTCGCCAAGGACGACCACAGGCTTCGCATCGAGGTCGGCTACGGCCTCGAGGGCGCACTCACCGACGTCACCGCCAGGCGCATCATCGACGAGGTCATCACGCCGAAATTTCGCAGCGGCGATTTCGCCGGCGGGATTTCCGCGGGCGTCGAGCGAATCATTGCCGTGATCGACGGCGAGCCGTTGCCCGCGCCCAAGCCGGAGGCATCTCACGGGCAGAACTTCGACGACTGGATCGGCTTTTTCAACCCGCTCAACCCCTTTACCATTTTCGGCGTCTATATCATCGGCACGGTCATGCGCCGGGTGCTGGGCCGGTTGATCGGTTCGGTTGCGGCCGGCGGCATCATCGGCGCGCTCGCCTGGTATCTGTTGGGATCGATCGCCATCGCGGCGGTGCTGAGCGTGATTTTGTCCGTCATCACCTTTTTTGCCGACAATATTTTTGCCGCGAGTCAGAATGCGTCGCGCCAGTCCGGCAGGGGCGGCGGCTGGTCGGGAGGATCGTCTTCCGGAGGCGGCGGCTGGAGCAGCGGCTCCAGTTCGAGCGACAGCGGCAGCTTCAGCGGCGGCGGCGGAAGTTTCGGCGGCGGCGGCGCGTCGGGGAGCTGGTAGCATGGGCATCGGGCGCATCGGCAGACACCTGATCGAGCACCGCTGGCGCGAGCGGCGGATTTTTACGCCAAAAGTGCTTGCCAGCATCGAGCAGGCGATCAAGGCCGGCGAAGCCACCCATTCCGGCCAGGTCCGCTTCGTGGTGGAAGGCGCGCTCGACGGCGCGCCGCTGTTTCGCAACCAGTCCGCGCGGGCTCGCGCGCTCGACGTGTTCTCGCATTTGCGGATTTGGGACACCGCCCACAACAATGGCGTGCTGATCTATTTGCTCTTGGCTGACCGGCAGGTCGAGATCGTGGCCGACCGCGGCATCGATGCCAAAGTGGGCGCCGCCGGCTGGGAGAAAATCTGCGCGGACATGCGGACCGATTTCAAGCGCGGAAATTTCGAGGCCGGCGTGATCAAGGGGATCGAGGCGGTGTCACGGCAACTGGCGGCGCATTTTCCGAAGCACGTCGGTGGCGTCAATGAATTGCCGGACGCGCCGGTGGTGCTGTGAATGTCATTTCGGGGCGCGCGCAAGCGCGAACCTCAGATGTGCAATTGCACATCGGGGAATCTCGAGATTCCGGGTTCGATGCTCGCGCATCGCCCCGGAATGACGATAATGGAATAAGCGGCTACGCCTTCACCAAGCCGCTGCCCAGACCCGCGAGCAAACGGCCGCCCCGCTTGCAGCGCAAAACCGGCCCGGACGATTTCCTAAAATTTCCGTAAGCCGGCTGCCGGTAACGAATTCGCAAGTATTAAAAGTTACCAAATGGTCAATCGTTAATGGAGATTCCGAACGTGAGCGAACATCAGGCCGAGCCGACCAGCGCTGAAGCCGATCCCCTCAAGGCCGGGCCGGCCGTTTCCGCGCCGTCGGATACGCCGCACGAGCCGGTCCCGGCTCCAGCGCCCGAAACCAAATCGGAATCGACCGATGTCGAATCGCCCAAGCTGGTGCCCGAGCAGGGCGCAGCCGCCGAGGCGGCCGTGGCCGCAGCGCCAGAGCCGGACGCGGCCAAAGCCGACGAGCCCAAGGCTGACGGGCCCAAGGCTGACGGGCCCAAGGCGGATGCCTCGCACGTCGGCGGCAAGGTCATGATCATGTCGTCAGGCGATCGCGCCTGGAGTGCGGGCCACGATGCCGAGCCGGAACAGGTCGCCGAGCCCGGCCCGGGCATGTTCGGCAAGCGCCGGCTTGCCGCCCTTGCGGCCGTGGTGGCGCTGGCGGTCCTGGCAGGTGCACTCGGCGGCGCGCTCGCGACCGCGGGACTTTCGCATTTCAACGCGGCCGAGGCAGCGGGCGCCGGCAGCAGCGCGCTCGAAACCTCCATCGCCCGGATCGATGCCGACATGATGGCGCTGAAGGCCAGCGTCGAGCATACCCAAAAGATGGGCATGTCGCAGTTCAACAGGACCAGCGACCGTCTCGACAAGGTCGAAAAAGCGCAGGCCGAGCCGGCAGCCAAACTCGCCAAGCTCAGCGAAGCCGTCGACAAGCTCCGCGCCGCTCCGCCGGCCGCCCCGGCGCCGGTCGCCGCCGCGCCGGTTGCGGCGAAGGAAGTCACCGGATCGCTCGCACCGGCTGCGGCCGCCGCGCCCGCCGCCCCGCCCAAGGTTGAAGTCGCAAGGCTGCCGACCGTCGAAGGCTGGGTGCTGCGTGACGTCGCCAGGGGTGGCGCACTGATCGAAGGCCGTCAGGGAATTTATGAAGTCTATGCCGGCGATCCGGTGCCAGGTCTCGGCCGGATCGACGCGATCCGGCGCCAGGACGGCCGCTGGGTGGTCGTGACCAGCAAGGGCCTGATCGTCGCCCGCTAGACCGGTCGCTTCACCGCGACGTGAAGCGATCGCATGGTTGTCTTGCGGATTGCCGCAAGACAGCCTGACAGCATTTCGGCTAATTTCCTGACAGCAAGAAGTTGCGCGGCGATACGCGCCGGCCTTTGTCAGGGAAATGGACCGCCCGTTGCGATTGCTTGTAGCCCTCTTCGTCCTGCTCGCTGGCGTTCTGCCGGCGCGCCATGCGCAGGGCGCGGCGGCGCTGGAGCGCGGCGTTGCGATTACCGATCCGCTGGCATTGCGCGAACTCGATCGTGCCGGACTTGGCCTCGGCAATGTCCTGTCACCAACGAGGTCACCCGGCGCGCCGCTCACCGGCAACCAGGTGTTCGGGCTGCCGTCGATGGCCGCGGTCCGCAACGCGCTCGACGACGAGTTCGATCGCTACGTTGCCAGGCACAAGGCCAGTCTTCCGAACGAATCCATCGGCGTCGGGGATTCTTTCGACTTCCAGCTGTTCGATCGAGCGCTGCTTTATTCCGACCATTCGCGCTTTGTGCTGGCCGGCATCGTCAACCGGATGGACCGCGCCTTTGTCGCGCCGGACAGTTGCGGCGAGATCCGGCTGATCTATCGCCTGACGCGAACCGATAGGCACGAGACAGGCGAGGGTGCGGCCTCGCCGCGCTTGCCGATGACGCTCAACGTCGTGCTGAAGGCCAAAGGCGAGCATGCCGTCGACCGCAACGGCGCGGTAGTGACCTGCGCCGCGATCGCCGGTCGCTGGCTCGCGGCCGGCGATTTGACGCAGACCGGTGCGGAACTCGCAGCGAGGCTGACGTCGAAGGATGGGCCACTGGATCTGGTCGGGACAGAAAACATCGGCCGCATCGAGACCAACATTCAGGTCGCGCATGCGCCGAAATCCGCTATCCGGGATTTTCGCACCGACTATCTGCTGAAGGTGTTCGACTACAACCCCGAGAAGCAGATATTCGAGGAAGCGAGGCTCGAGAACCAGATCGATCGCGCACGGATTTTGGCGGACGACAGGCTCCGGCGCGAATTCAAGGCATGGCTGCTCGACCCCAAACATTTCGCCGAACTCGATCGCGGCACGATTCTGATCCCGCAGCAATTTCTGGCAACCCTCGCCATTGCCGCGACGCCGGTCGGATTTGCGGCCTCTGATCTGCAGCCGGCCTTTGGCCTGGTGCAGGGCGACGACGCCAAGGCGGCGGAGCCTGTGTTCAGGGCGGACGATGTCGAAGCCGCCCTGGCCAAGGCGGCGGCAAGCGGCGAGAGCCTGCAGAACATCCGCTCGGTCGGGGGCTTTGCGCGCCGGCTCAACGACATCAGCTGTTCGGGCTGCCATCAAACCCGGGGCATCGGCGGCTTTCATTTTCCCGGCGTCGACTGGATGGCGGCCAGACCCGACAATTCGACCGTGGTGCCGGCCTCGCCGCATTTCTTCGGCGACCAGATCCGCCGCCGCGATATTCTGACATCGCTGCGCGACGGCAAGGTTGCGGATTTCTCCCGTGGATTCTCCAGCCGTCCGCAACTGCGTGGCAGCCGCGAAATCGCGGGAACCGAATATCAGGACGGCTGGGGCGCGCATTGCTACGTGCAGCGCAGCAACGCCGCCGACAATGACAGCAGTTTTGGCGCATGGAACTGCGCCGAGGGGCTCGCGTGCCAGGCCGTCGACCAGGCTTCGCGCATGGGCATGTGCTTCGTCAAAAGTCGCTAAGTTTTTAAGCGCCGCCCCGCCAGATTGACAGTCGTCTCACTAATCGTGTCTGTTGCATCCAAAGTTCGCGAAAAAGCGGCGCGGTTGCCTGGCGCGCATCGGGGAAGGAAGCATGGACGACATCATCATCGTCGGGGCCGGTATCGGCGGATTGACGCTCGGGCTTGCGCTGCACAAGGCCGGGATTCCCTGCCGGATATTCGAGTCCGCCGCCGAAATCAGGGCGGTTGGCGTCGGCATCAATCTTTTGCCGCATGCTACCCGGGAACTTGCCGCCCTTGGCCTTGAATCCGACCTGGCGCAGGTTGCGATCGCGACTGGCGATGCCACCTTCTTCAATCGCTTCGGGCAGTTGATCTATCAGGAGCCGCTGGGCCGCGCGGCAGGCTATGAGCACCCGCAATTCTCGGTCCATCGCGGCGATCTGCAGATGGTCCTGCTCGAAGCGTTCCGTGCGCGCGTCGGCGCCGACCGGCTTCTCACCAACCATCATTGCACCGGTGTCGAGCAGGACCAATCCGGCGTGAGTGTTCATTTTTCCGGTGGACCTGGCGGCACCACGCTCCGCACCGTTCGCGGTCGCGCCGCGATCGCCTGCGACGGCATCAATTCGGCGGTGCGCAAGCAGTTTTTTCCGGCCGAAGGCGAGCCGCGCTATTCCGGCGTCAATATGTGGCGCGGCGTCACGCGGTGGAAGCCGATATTGTCCGGCGCCAGCATGATTCGCGCCGGATGGTTGTCGCACGGCAAGATGGTGATCTATCCGATTCGCCGCGCCTCCGCTTCGGACGGGCTGCAGCTCATCAACTGGGTCGCCGAAATCGAGACGCCGGTCTATCGCAAGCGCGACTGGAACCGGCCCGGCACGATCGAGGATTTCATCGGCGCATTTGCCGACTGGCATTTCGACTGGCTCGACGTCCCCGCCCTGATCCGCGCCGCCGACAGCGTGCTGGAATTTCCGATGGTCGACCAGGATCCGCTGCCGCGCTGGAGCTTTGGGCGGGTGACGCTGCTCGGCGACGCCGCCCACCCGATGGTGCCGCGCGGCTCCAACGGTGCGGGACAGGCAATCCTGGATGTGCGGGCGCTGACGTCGGCACTGCTCGAAAACGCGGATCCGGTTGCCGCGCTCGCAGCCTACGAGAAGCAACGCCTGGAAGCGACCACCCGCGTGGTTCTGACCAATCGCAGCAATCCGCCCGATGCAATCCTGCGCGAGGTGTTCCAGCGCAGCCACGACCGCCCGTTCGCCAGAATCGACGATGTCATCAGTCGCGACGAACTGGTGGCCTTGTCCGAAGGCTACAAGCAGATCGCTGGTTATTCCAAGGAAGCGTTGCGCGGCTGAGCTGAAACCGTCATTGCGAGCGAAGCGAAGCAATCCAAGTTTCAATAAGACGCAATTCTGGATTGCCTCGTCGCTTTCGCTCCTCGCAATGACGATAAAGTTCCAAAAGGGGGAAACCATGGCTCAAGCTCAAGCCGCCGGTGCGTCAGTCGTTGATGTCGCCGATTTCATCGACCAGCAACCCGTCGGCGGCTTTCAGCTCAAGCTGCTGTTGACCTGCGCGGCGGTTTTGTTTCTCGACGGCTTCGATACCCAGGCCATTGGCTATGTCGCGCCGGCGCTGGCCAAAGAATGGGGGCTGAGCAAGGGCGCGCTGGGGCCGGTGTTCAGCGCCGGCCTGTTCGGGCTGATGATCGGTGCGCTGGTGTTCGGGCCGCTGGCGGACCGCATCGGGCGCAAGAAGATCATCATTTTTTCGACGCTGGCATTCGGCATCGGCGCGCTGATCACCGTATTCGTGCAGGACGCCAATACGCTGGTCGCGATCCGGTTCCTGACCGGGCTCGGCCTCGGCGGTGCGATGCCGAACGCCATTGCGATGACGGCGGAATTCAATCCACGCCGCCGCCGTGCCACCATGGTGATGATCATGTTCTGCGGCTTTTCGATCGGCGCGGCGCTGGGCGGCCTGCTAGCGGCAGCGCTGATACCGAATTTCGGCTGGCGCTCGGTGTTTGTCGTCGGTGGCGTCGCGCCACTGCTGCTGGTGCCGGTGCTGGCGCGGCGCCTGCCGGAATCGGTGCGGTTCCTGGCGCTCACCGGACGCGGCAATGCGCACGTCGCGCAGCTGCTCTCCTTCATCAATCCGAAGGCTGCGTTTGCGCCGGCGACGCAGTTCGTCGTGCATGAACCCGAACTGACGGGGATTCCGGTGCTGCATTTGTTCAGGGAAGGGCGGACGCTGATCACGCTGCTGCTCTGGGTGGTGTTCTTCATGAGCCTGCTCGAACTATATTTCCTGTCGAACTGGCTGCCGACGGTTCTCAACGATCTCGGCTCGTCGGTGCCGGTGGCGGTGGCGATCGGCTCGATGCTGCAGGTCGGCGGCGTGGTCGGCGTATTCGTGCTCGGCAGCATCATCGACCGCTTCTCGTTCCGCGCGCTGGCGCTGGTGTATTTCATCGCCATTTTCGCCGTCGGCGCGATCGGCCAGCTCGGGCACTCCGTCGTGTTCGTCACCGCAGCGATATTCGTCGCCGGCTTCTGCATTGTCGGCGGCCAGACCGCCGCCAACGCGCTGGCTGCGGGGTTTTATCCGACCGCGGTCAGGGCGACCGGCGTCGGCTGGGCGCTCGGCATCGGCCGGGTCGGCTCGATCGTCGGGCCGCTGGTCGGCGGCGTGCTGCTGACCATGAAGTGGAGCACTGCGGAAGTGTTCGTGGCGGCTGCGCTCGCCGCGTTGTGCGCCGCGCTCGCCTCGTTCTGGCTTGGCCGGCTCGCCGGCATGGGAGGAAGCGGCAAAGCCGTAGCCGACCGGCCGGTCGCGCTCGAGGCGGGCTTGCAGCAGTCGACGAGGGTCGGCGGGTAGGCTAGGCTAAAGGGGACGGGTCGACGTTCATGGAGCGGGCAGTCGATGAACGATACCGACAAGGACAACAAGTCGCGCAACCGCGAGATCGCCGAAAACGAAGCAGAACGACAAACCACGGGCGACATCCGCGTCAGCGTATGGGCGGTCGCCATCGCCGTCATCATCGCGCTTGCCGGCATCGGCTGGGTGCTGTTGCACAATAAATAATGTGCGGAAGTCCGACGCCGCGTCACACGTGGTGCGTCAGGCGCTTGCCGGGCAACAGGTCATAGGCCGAGCGCCAGCCCGGCAGGCCGGCGACGCGCGAGAGCCAGGCATTGATGGCCGGGTGGCTCGCCGCAAAATCATATCCGGTCTCGCTGCCCGGATACGATAGATAGGCGGTCATGGAAAAATCAGCCACGGTCGGCCGGTCTCCGATCGCGAACCGGGATCGCTGCAGGTGTCGCTCCAGGATTCCGAGGAAGTCATCCAGCCGCCGGCGGAAGTGGGCCTGCACATGCGGGTCTGGAGACGGCGTGAACGTCCGATAGTAGCGATAGGCCGCCATGTAGCCGGTCAGCTTGTGATTGTCCCAGAACAGCCAGCGCAGCACTTCGAATTTCTCACGCGAGTCCTCGCCACCGAAGCGGCCGTATTGCTCGGCGAGCTTGAGCAGAATCGGTGCGGTCTGCGTCAGACGCACGCCATCTTCCTCCAATACCGGAATCTCGCCCATCTCGTTGACCGTTTGTCGCCACTCCGGCGTTCGTGTCGCGCCGCCGGCAAAGTCGGTCCACACCGGCTCAAAGCTCTCGCCGCACAGGGTCAGCATCAATGCGAGCTTGTAGCTGTTCCCCGATTCCGGAAAATAATGCAGTCGGTAGCTCGGCATCGCCAATTTTCCCCGTCGTCGCGTATCCCGTCCGGCCCGGTAAAAATCTACGCCACCGCGCCCGACGCCCGCAATTGCCCGATCGATGCCTCGTCGTAGCCGGCTTCGCGCAGGATCTCGTCGCTGTGCTCGCCGACCCCGGGCGGATGCCGCGGCTTGACCTTGTTGCTGCCGTCGATCCAGATCGGGCTGTTGACGGTCAGCATGGTGTCGTTCTCGAACGGTACCAGCACCTCGTTGTCGAGCATCTGCCTGTCGTCGGGGATGTCGTCGAGGATGCCGATCACGCCGAACACCAGCCCGTTGCCATCGAGTATCTTGCGCCATTCGGCGAGGTCCTTGCCGGCAAAGATCTCATCGAACAGCCGGATCAGCTCCTGCGACCGCGCATGGCGGTCGGGTTTGGTGGCGAACCTCGCATCGGTGATGAGATCCTCCCGCTCGATGCAGCGCGCAAGGATCGGCCATTGCCGCTCCTCGTTGAGCAGCGACAGGATGATCCAGCGGCCGTCCCTGCATTTGTAGTGGTTGGTGACCGCGTTCAGCCCGCGCTCGCGCGGGCGTCTTTCGCCGAAAGTTGCGCCGCATAATTTGGCCTGCGTCAGCACTCCGCTGGCCCAGACGCCGTTGGCCATCAGGTTGGAGCTGACATGCGCACCCTTGCCGGTGCGTTCGCGCCGGTAGAGTGCGGTGACGATCGCGCCGTAAAACGCCATCGCGCAGGGGTGATCGCCCATGCCGGCGACCGAGCGCGCCGGCGTGGTGTCGGTATCGGCGCGCACCAGATCCATCAGGCCGGAACGCGCCCAATAGGCGTTGCTGTCGAAGCCGGGCTTGTTGGCTTCCGCGCCCTTTTCGCCATAGCCGGTGAACGACGCATAGACCAGCCGCTCGTTGAGCGGAGCGAGATGGGCGTAAGTCATCGCCAGCCGCTCGCGCACCGCGGGCGGAAAATTGGTGATGAAGACATCGGCCTCCGTGACCAGCCGATGCAGTACCGCCTGTCCCTGCGGCCTGGACAGGTCGAGCGCGAGGCTCTTCTTGTTGCGCGATTCCAGAAGCCACGCGTAATTATGCTGGCTGACGGGATATCCCGGCAGATTCGGCAGGTTGCGATAGGGGTCGCCGAGGCCTGGCGGTTCGATCTTGATCACCTTGGCGCCGAAATCCGACAGCACGGTTGCGGCCGCGGGAGCTGCGATGAAGCTCGCGCAGTCCAGAACCTTGAGGCCTTCGAAAATGCCGTCTTCCATGGTGGGCTCGCTCCCGCAGATGTTTGATGGTTTTGTCCGTGTGCCGGAATTATCGCTGCGAACGATCGGGATCAAATGCCATTTGACCCATGTTGGGCGTGCGATGCAACGGGTGAAGTGCAGGGCGGCGCGGTCGCCGCCGTCATCCTCGCGTGAGTGCAGTTGCGCTCATCGCTGGAGGAGAGGCCCCTTTAGTTGTGTGCCTGAGCCGTCACTTCCATGCCCGGCGGAGCCTTCACCCAGGAATAGCCGTGGCTCGCGAGATCATAGCCGCGATCAAAAAGCGCGATCATGTATTTCTGATCGAACGGTTCGTCGCTGACGTCGGTAAAGTCAGGCGGTATGCTCGCCAGGTTGAAATCGATTCCGTCGCGCTTGGAGAGGGAATAGATGCGGTACAGATCCCCGATCCCCTGGTTCTTGATCAGCGTGGAGATTGAGCGCTGCGTTATCGACACCACGTTCTCCCTGACGGATTGCCATTCGGGGTCGATTTTTCCATTTCTGATGACGTACAATCGCCGCTTCGCAACCGGCCTTGCGGATTTCTGATCGTGCGCAACATACGAAAATAGCGATGGCGCGATAAAGACCTGCCTGGTTACGCCGCCATCGACATGCAGTTCGTCGTAATTCTGTCCGCCGGCCCGCACCTGAATACGGACCGGCGGGAAAACCCCGGGAAGCGTCGCCGATGCCAGCAGTATCTTGCGGAACAGAGGCATCGCGTCACGATTATGGCTCATCGCGATCCGCCCCATGTCCCACAATACCGGCCGCTGCGTATCGAGATTGGTGGTACCGATGAGGAGAATGCGGCCTTTGATCCGCTCTCGGGCAATTTCACGAAGGAAATCTTCGTTCACGTATTTCTCGATCAGTCGCGCCAGCGGCGTGTCGTCGGTCAGCGCGGAACCCTCGAGCAAGCCGTTTACATTGTAGGTGAAAACATCCTTTCTTCCGTATTTTGTAAAGATCTCGCGTAGCTGACCGTCATGCTCGCGCCCCAGGAAAGCAAAGGGCGCGATCAGCGCGCCGGAACTGACGCCGGTGACCAGATCGAACGCCGGCCGCGTCCCCGCCTCGCTCCAGCCGACCAGCAGGCCGGCGCCAAAGGCGCCGTCTTCGGCACCGCCGGAAATGGCGAGAAGATTTGAGAGCTGCGGCCGTCGGGTTTCCCCGTTCGGCGCATCCGCCATCATGATCGATTGAATGTCCCGGGGCGATGCGTCGCCCCAAAAGCGGATATTGTCAAATCCTTCAATCTCGATCTGGCCCGCATTCGCTTCCGGCAAGACGTTGCGCGGAGCGATCGTCGCGCATCCGCCCATCAAAATTGTCGCGAGGCCGATCAAGCCAATGACAAGCATTCGCGGCAGCAAGAGGTCAATGCGGACCTCGCGCCATCGACGGTCGAAACCACGAATTGCTCGCCGAAGGTATCCCAAGCTCAACCCGTCATTTGCCGGGTAACGCCAGGACGCGACCCGAAGGGCGCTTGCGCGAGCATTTGAATATTTCTCGACATTTCCATCCGCTGAGATCGTGAGCCCTTCAGCTTGCACTTCAGTTATGCCGCAGCGGCGGATGCGTGTTGTCTTTGTGGTAATATCGCGGCGGCTCGTGCAACAACGCGATACTCGCAAGCCGCTACTCATCGCACCGTCCGGGCAATCGCGAATTGATGGGGATCAACCGGAGCGCCATGGCCGGCCCCGCGATTCCGCTGATGGCACGGTAGCAGGGCGAGTTTGCGGGCGCGCTCTAATCACGCTCCGACAGCAGTGCGGCATTGCCGCCGGCCGCTGCGGTGTTGACCGTCACGGTCTGTTCGGTGGCAAAGCGAGGCAAATAATGCGGACCGCCGGCCTTGGGCCCGGTGCCGGACAAGCCTCGGCCGCCGAACGGCTGCACGCCGACCACGGCGCCGATCATGTTGCGGTTGACATAGATGTTGCCGACCGAGAGCCGGTCGACCACCGCCTCGATGGTGTCGTCGATGCGCGAATGGATCCCGAGCGTCAGCCCGTAACCTGCGCGTTCGATCGCGGCCAGCACCCCTTCGAGCTGGTCGGCCTTGTAGCGCACCACGTGCAGTACGGGTCCGAACACTTCCTCGGTCAGTTGACCGGCGTCGGTTAGCTCGAAGATGTGCGGTGCGACGTAATTGCCCGCGGGCGCGATGCCTGCAAAATGGACCCGGGCTTCCTGCTTCATCCGTGCGATATGCGTTTCCAGCCTCTGCTTAGCCTCGGCATCGATCATCGGCCCGATATGCGTGGCCGGTTCGCAGGGATCGCCGAGCACGAGTTCGCGCGCCGCCCCCGCTATCATTTCGATCATGCGATCGGCGACATCATCCTGCACGAACAATAGCCGCAGCGCCGAGCAACGCTGGCCGGCCGAGCGAAATGCCGAGGTGACCACGTCGTCGGCGACCTGCTCCGGCAAGGCGGTTGCGTCCACGATCATCGCATTGATGCCGCCGGTTTCCGCAATCAGCGGCACGATCGGGCCGTCTTTGGCCGCGAGCGCGCGATTGATCGAGCGGGCGACCTCGGTCGAGCCGGTAAAGACGACACCCGCGATATCGGCGTGAGCGACCAGCGCCGCGCCGATATCGCCCGCGCCCGGCAGCAGATGCAGCGCAGAAGTGGGCACACCGGCCGCATGCATTAGCCGGATCGCCTCGAAAGCGATCAGCGGCGTCTGTTCGGCGGGTTTTGCCACCACCGTGTTGCCCGCCATCAGCGCCGCCGCGACTTGGCCTGTGAAGATCGCCAGTGGAAAATTCCATGGCGATATCGCGATGAAAACGCCGCGGCCGCGCAGGCGGAGCGTGTTGCTCTCGCCGGTCGGTCCCGGCATGACTTCGTCCGCGCCGAACAGCTTGCGGCCTTCCGCGGCATAATAGCGGCAGAAGTCGGCGGCCTCGCGCACTTCCGAGACGGCGTCGTCGAGCGTCTTGCCGCCCTCGCGTTGCAACAGCGCGACGAAATGCGCCAGCCCTTGCTCCAGCAGGTCTGCGGCTCGCTCCAGGATTTTCGCGCGCGTGCCGGCCGCTGTCCGGCTCCAGGCTTCAAACCCCTTGCGCGCGGCGGAGACCGCCTCGCTTGCCTGATCCGGCGTTGCCTCGACGACGCTTCCGACGGATGTCGCCAGGTCGATCGGGCTGGTGAGCAGCCGCGGCTCACCCGTTGTTGGCTGGCCGTCGATCAGCGGCGCCGCCGCAGCCGCCGCTGTTTCCGCCGCGACCGCCGAAAGCAAACTTTCCAGCACGGCGCGCTCGCCGAATTCGATGCCGCGCGAATTTCGCCGCTGCGGCTGATAGAGATCGCGGGGAAGGCGGATATTCGGATGCCGCGCATGGTCGGGGGTCCCGATGAGATCGGCCGGGCGCCGCAGCAGCGTTGCGACCGGCACGCTGTCGTCGGCGGCGAGGGCGACGAACGACGAATTGGCGCCGTTCTCCAGCAGCCGCCGCACCAGATAGGCCAGGAGATCGCGGTGACTGCCGACCGGCGCATAGGTGCGATAGATCAACGTCGGATGGTTTTCGCTCAATTGCGCATACAGCGCCTCGCCCATGCCGTGCAGGCGCTGAAACTCGAAGCCGTCGTTTCCCCCCGCCAGTTCGAGAACGGTCGCGACCGTGAGCGCGTTATGGGTGGCGAATTGCGGAAACAGGCGCGGCCGCAAGCCCAGCAGCTTTTGCGCACAGGCGGTGTAGTTGAGGTCGGTCATCGCCTTGCGGGTGAACACCGGGTAGTCGTCGAGGCCGCGCTCCTGCGCGCGCTTGATCTCGCTGTCCCAATAGGCGCCCTTGACCAGGCGCACCATCATGCGCCGGTTCAGCGCGCGCGCGAGGTCGTCGCTGTAGTCGATGACGGCTTGGCTGCGCTTCTGGTAGGCCTGGATCGCCAATCCAAAACCGTCCCAACCTGCGAGCGAGGAGTCGGCGAAGGCCGCGGCGATCACCTGCAGCGACAATTCAAGCCGATCCGCTTCCTCGGCATCGACCGTGAAGTTCAGGTCGAAGGCCTTGGCCCGCTGTGCCAGGTCGATCAGCCGGGGAACCAGTTCAGTCATCACCCGCGCATGGCTCAATGGTTCGAAACGCGGATGCAGGGCGGAGAGTTTGACCGAGATCCCGGGCCGATCGGGCAGCGGCCGGTCATCGGCGGTGCGGCCGATGGCTTCGATGGCGCTGGCGTATGAATCGAAGTAGCGCGCGGCGTCAGGGACGGTGCGCGCGGCTTCGCCCAGCATGTCGAAGGAATAGCGCGGCGACCTTGCGGAATGCGTTTGCGCCCGCGCCAGCGCGGCTTCGATGGTCTCGCCGAGGACAAAGTGACTGCCCATCAGCCGCATCGCCTGCCGTGTGGCGGCGCGCACCGCCGGGGCGCCCAGCCGCTTTGTCAATCGCCCGATGGTGCCTTGCGGGGTTTCGCCGGGCCGGATCACGCGTGCGGACATGCCGAGCGCCCACGCCGACGCGTTGACGAGGAATGCGCTGGACCTGGTCTCGTGATGCACGAAGTCACCCTGGCCAAGCTTGTCCTCGATGAATTGATCAATGGTGCGGGCATCCGGCACCCGCAGCAGCGCTTCGGCGAGCACCATCAGCGCCAGGCCCTCCTTGGTCGAGAGCGCAAACTCGCGAAGCAGGTCCTCGACGCCGCCGAGCCGGTCGTCGTTTGAGCGAATGGCCTCGACCAGCCGCGTCGCCATGCCGTCGATCCGCCGCTCCTGCTCCGCGCCCAGGCGGGCCGCTTCGAGCAGCCGTGCCGCCACGATACGATCATCCGGCGCGTAGGGCGCCTCGAATGGCGGAAAAGGAGACGGGTCGGGCCTCATGGCATGCCCCAATTTGCTCACTTCATTCTATCATGCAGCCGGTCCCGGCCGCGCGAAACCGAGGGCGGTGAGGATTGCTGGTTTTTTTGGCTTGAAGCGTGACGCCCGAAAGAGGCCGGAACAACCGAAACGGCCCGGTTTTACCGGCGAAGCGCCGAAGTCTTGCGAATTGGCGAGGGGGCGCAGCCAAGCCCGGGCGGCTGGTTGCAGCGAACCGCAGCCACGAAGTGCCGAGGATAATTCAAAGGAAAAAGGAGCCGAACCAGCGCATTCTGCGCCGATTCGAATTCGCGTCAGAGCCATAACGCTCAAGACGAAGCAATATATTCTATGAAGTCTTTTTCAAAGCCCAACTCCCGGATTGCCTCCGAGAGTGCGCTGTTACTGACCGCGCGCCTGGCGTTAAACCTTGAGGTTTTCAGCCGAGGTCTTGCCGCGATTGGCAACTTCTTCGTATTCGACCGTCTGTCCTTCGTTGAGCGTAGAAAGACCGGCTTTCTCGACCGCCGAAATATGAACGAAAACGTCCTTGCCGCCGCTAGAAGGCTGGATAAATCCAAAACCCTTGGTCGCGTTGAACCACTTCACAGTACCTTTAGCCATCACGTCGTCTCCGCGGGATCCAAAAAATAACGAACTGCCGGTCCCCGCACACCGGCCATGCCCGACATCAGCACGATACGCGGTATGGCGCACGCTTGATAGCCCAAACCACGTGATGATTTGCGCGGAAAACGTCAATATCGCGGCGCATTTGCCCGTTTTGACGGTTTTGCGGTCATTTGAAGTGGAAAAACCGCAAAAAACCGCGATCCGCTCCCATTTTATCGAAGGGGGAAACAGCGACGGCCCGGTTTCATCGAAACCGGGCCGGGGATGAAGCGGAGAAAGCCCCGGCTTTGTGGGCTTTCGGCTTCAGCGGGTCATTTTACGAGGCCGGAGCCCGGTCCCGTCGGCGCCAATGTCGACCCGCTCGGCGAAGGTCTTGCGCCGATCGTACTGCCGGACGGGTTCATGGTGCTGTTGGGAGCAGACGGCGAGCTTGCCGCGCTTCCGGTCGCGGCTCCACTCGTCGACGAACTGGGCGAACTGGCTGCGGTGGAACTTCCGCTTGCCGTACCGTTGCTGCTTTGCGCTAACGCAAACGTGCTGGATAGCGCGAACGCGCACGCCAATGCGACTGTCGTGATTTTCATGGTCGTTTCCCTTTCCGGATGACCACGGCATAAGCCTCGGCGGGGCATCTTGTTCCGGCATCTGCGTCGACGTGATGCATCGTGAAATCAGATGATAGCGTCGATGGATTTCATGCGAAGCGGGTCGTCCTGATGCATGGACCACGAGATATAATAGGCGACCAGGGTCATGATGGCGATGCCGGCCGCGCTGACCAAAAACTGCGCCATCAGGGAACCCGAACCGGTCATCAGCGCGAAGTGGCCGATAAAGGAGAGGAAGACCCCGACGCAAAATACCGCGAGCGATTGCTGGCCGCATTTGATGATGGGCGCGAAGATCGGCCAATCCAGCCCCCGCCAGTGTTTCGGCATGAATCGGGCCACAAAGAATGCAAGAACGACGAAATGCAAAACCCGATACGGGGCGAGATTGGTCTTGTCGTTGGGATTGAACGCGTCGAACAGCCATGCCGGGAACATGCCGCCAAATTGCGGGAAGCGGCCCGCCATCGTCATGGCCAGCGCAAAAATCAGGTAGGCGACCCCGAGATAGGGCAGCATCGGCAGTTGGAGAAACGAGCGGCATTTTTCCATGCCGCCGAGCGCGAGCCAGGCGCCGAATACAAAAAGCAGCTGCCAGCAAAACGGATTGAAGTACCAGCTGCCGTCGGGAAAGGACGGCAAATTCCATTCGAATGCACGCGCGGCGAAGTACAGTGCGACCGATCCGGCCATCATCAGGTCGGGCTTGCGCAACATCACCCAAAGCACCGGCGGGAAGATCGCCAGCAATGCGATATAGAGCTGCAGTATGTCCAGATTGAGCGGCCTGGATTGCAGCAGCAGCCCGTGGGCCAGGGTCCGGATCGGATGGTCGACCAGGCCGGTGACATTGAATTCGTAGATGATGTCGGGGACCGCATAGGCTGACGCCACATTGGTGATCGTGACGATGTAGATCACGAACAGCACGACATAGGCGACATAGAGACGCAGCGCGCGCTTGTGGAGTCGGGTTGCCCCGACGATGTAACCGCGCTCCAGCATCATCCTGGCGTAGACAATCGAGGCGGCATAACCCGTCACGAATATGAACAGATCGGCGGCGCCGCTGAATCCGAAGTTTCTGAGCGTGATCCAGTTGACGAAATCGTTGGGAATATGGTCGAGAAAAATAAACCAGTTCGCGATGCCACGAAACAGATCGAGCCTGACATCGCGCCCATGTGCCGCGAGAATAGCCTTGATATCCATGGATAGGTTTCTTGCTGCCGATGCGTCGGCTGAATCGGGAATCTCGGCGGAATCGTAGTGCAGGCCCCGCCTGGGCCCGAATAGCTTTTACGTGAATAAAGCGGCATTGGCTGGCTGTTGGCGCCAGGATGAACTTTTCGTCACATCCGGTTTATCCGGAACAATCGAGCGAACGGCCCGTTCCTCCCCCATGTTTTACAGATGGAGGAATCAAATGACCAGATTTAAGACTTTAGGCGTGGCCTGTCTTGCAGTCGCACTCGCAGCGGCATCGCCCGCGCTTGCGCGAGCCCCAGGTGGCGCAGGCGCTCGTATGGGCGGCGCGCATTTCGCGAGCGGTGGAGTCCGTGGCGGTGGCGGTGGTTTCCGTGGCGGTGGCGGCGGATTCCGTAACGGCGGTGCCGTTGGAGCCGGGATTGCAGCGGGCGTGGTCGCAGGCGCCGTGCTAGGCGGCGGCTATTATGGCGCGCCCGGCTATTACGGTGATTCATATGCCTACGATAACGGCCCCTATGACAATGGCGCCTACGGCTACAGCAATGGCTATTACGGTGGCCCGAACGGCTTCGTCTGTCAGCCCGGAACCTGGTTCAGGGGTGAGGACGGTCGCCGGCATCTCTGCCAGTAACCGGTTTTAATCAGCAAGAGGCGCTCCGCTGCGGGGCGCCTCTTTCTATTTCCGGGAACGAAGACTGTTCCGCGAACGAAGACTGTTCCGCGAACGAAGGCTTCGCTTACGCCGCGCCTTAATAGGTCGCGGCGAGATAATCCACGATCTTGCCCACGTCGTTCTGGTCGATCGGCGCGCCGTAGAGCTTGATCATTTTCGTTACTTCAGCCTGCCAGAAGTCTTTCTTGAATTTTGGCCCGCGCGGCTGGCTGTTGATGTAATCCGCCGAATGACATCCGCTGCAATTGTTCTGCACCACATCCAGACCAGGACCTGGCCTGAACGCGGCGGTTTCGTCCGGCAGCGCGTAGGACGCCGGCGCCGCGCTGGCCGGATTGTGAATTAAGCCTCCGACAGCAACGACGGCGAGGAGCAGCGCGGGAACGGCGGGGCTGGTCATGACAGGGCTCCTCACGCCGCGGTGACGCGAACGGTCTCGATGACGTTGCGCAAATAGCCGGCCGGATTCCACAACGGCTCGGCCGGCTGGGTGTCGCCGGCATTGTTGGTGGCGCGAACCCTGAGTTCGTAGGCACCCGCCGCGAGCTTCACCGGCAATCGCCATTCCCGGAACGAGTATTTTCCCAGATCCTTGCCGAGCTTTGCCGGCGTCCAGCTCTTGCCGCCATCGATCGATACCGCAACTTCCTTGATGCCCTTGCCGCCGTCGAAGGCAATGCCTTTCAGCGTCGTCGACCCCGGCTTGAGTTTCGCGCCGTCGCTGACGCTGGTGATGAAGGAGCGGACGGTGAGGTGGTTGATCGGAATCGTCGCCTTCGGCGCGGTGCCGGGCTCGACGCATCCGCATGGCGTGTCCGGGATCCGGTATGCGGTCTTCATCCAGAAGCCGTCGAATACATTGTCGATCACGGTAATCTCGTTGAGGTGTTTCACCCAATAGGTGCCGTAATAGCCGGGCACGATCAGGCGCAGCGGAAAGCCGTTGAGATAAGGCAATTCCTCGCCGTTCATGCCATAGGCCAGCATCACCTCGCCATCGCGGGCATGATCGAGGTCGAGCGCCTTGACGAAATCCGGCGTGGTGTCCATCACCGGAGTGTCCATGCCGTTGAAGGTAACTTGCCGGGCGCCCGGCTGCACGCCGGCCATATCGAGCACCTTTTTCAGCGGCACGCCGTGCCAGCGCGCATTGCCCATCGCGCCATTGCCCAACTGGCCGCCGGCCACGCGCGGATTGGAAAATCCGCGGCTGTTGCCCGAGCATTGATTGACGGCGACCAGTTCGACCGCGGCGAGCTTTCTGATTTCTTTCAGCGAAAGCTTGAGCGGGCGATCGACCTTGCCTGTGACTTCCAGCGTGAATTTGTCCGGATCGATGTCGAGCGGCACGCCCGCCAGATGATAACGGACGAAGAAGGCGTTGTTCGGCGTGATCGCGCCGTCGTTGAAGATGGAGAACGGCGTCTCCAGCTGCGGCGGCCGGCTGGTCAGACCGATCATCGGGCGCTTCTGCGGATATTTCACCAGCGGCCGTTCGCCGTTGTCGAAGGGCAGCGTCACGGTGTCGAGCGCGGACGCCTTGATTGAACCGAAACCGGTCGCCAGCGCCGCCATGCCGGCGCGCTTGATCACCTCTCGCCTGTCGAGCATCGCGCTTCCTCCGAAGTCTTTGCCGAGGCCAGTCGCCACCGGACTCAGTTCCGCGAGTGTGTCATCGGCATGGGCCAGGTCAAATTAGGCTTTCGGAGTGGGCATGCGCAGTGCAATGCAGCAATGACTGCAAAAGGATCTAGGCGGATTACAAAACAACAGAAACCCCGGTCGCACCAGGCGACCGGGGCTCTGTGTTGGGCACCTTGGTGCAGATCAATATCCGCAGACGTTGACGGTGCGCAGGCGATAGCCGAACGGGGTGAGCACGGGGCGCGTCACATAGCATCCGCCATCGACGACGCCGATGCCGAAGCCGCCGAAGTGGTGATGGTAGCCGCCGAAGCCGCCGCCCCAACCCCAACCGCCGCCCCACGGATGCGCGGAAGCCGCGGTGGGAGCCAGCGCCATGGCGCTGAGGGAAGCAGCAGCAACAAGTCCAAGAGTTAGTTTGCGTAACATGGTCGTTCTCCTTCTATGATGCGCGCGCGGCGCGGGTTGATCGTCTCTCGTCTTACCCATCGCCCATCAGTCGCACCCTCTCGAAGCGGGGTTCGAGAAGATTGCAATTGGTTCGGCTACAATTTTCTGAATAGTTGTTCAGGTGTGCGAAGCATCACACTTCGGCGATACGCCGCCATCAGGCCGCTGCAACGAGATCATCGACCAGCGCCGACAGTGTCTTTGCGCTGATGACGGAGCGGACGATCATCGCATCGGTGCGTCCGCGAATCCTGACTTCCTGCTCGGGCAAGCTGTCGGCGGCAAGGCCGGCGGTGATGCGAACCTCTTCCGAAATGATCGCTTCGCATGCAAGCGTCTTGGTCATGTCCTGCAGTCTTGCCGCGACATTGACGGCGTCGCCGAGCGCGGTGAACACCATGTGGTCGCGGTAGCCGATGTCGCCGATAATCACCTCGCCGCCGTGAATGCCGATGCCGAAGCGGATCGGCTCGCGCAAATCATGGCTCAGGAATTGATTCAATTCATCGACATTGGCGGCGATCATGGCCGCCGCGCTCAGCGCCTGGCGGCAGGCGATCTGCGGGCTGGCCGCAAGACCAAACAGCGCCAATTGGCCGTCGCCGACGAACTGGTTGGGCTGACCGCCGCATGCGATCACCGCCTGCGACACCGCGCCGAGAAAGCGGTTGACGATGAAGACGGTGTCGAAGGGGAGCCGGTGTTCGGCGAGTTTGGTCGAGCCGCGCATATCCACGAACATGCTGACCAGATAGCGCTCCTGGCCGATGCGGTGCGGATGCGTGGCGTGGGCATTGGCCGACATCGCCTGCGGCATGAACAGCTGGAAGAAGGAGAGATCGGTCTCGGGCCGGAGCTGGCAGGCGAGACGGATCGACGGATCGGTCGCGCCCACCCGGTTGAGCACGAAGGCCTCGCGCTTGGACGGCTCCGGAAGGGCGCCGCAATCGCCGATGACGCGAATGCGGCAGGTGGAGCAGCGGGCGCGGCCGCCACAGACGCTGGCGTGCGGGACGTTATAGCGCAGGCTGGCCTCGAGTACGCTGAGGCCCTTGGGCACCCGAACCTTCCTGCCATTGCCATACACCAGCGTGATCATGCCGCCGCGGCGCTCGGCGATCGCGCGCGCGCCCCGTGCCAGCAGGACCAGTCCGAGCAGGCCGAGATAGCCGATCAGGAAATAATCGGTGATGTCGTCGAGCACGCCCTGCTCGGCTGCGGTGCCGACCTGGTCGCGCGCAAGATTGCTGGTCCGCCATTCCCTGTCGCCGCTGTCGGCAACGACAGTCCGACCTGCCTGATAGATGCCGAGCAGGGCCAGCGTCGGGACCAACACCGCGGCCGCAAGCAGGAACGGTGCCGCGCGCTGGTAAAATGCTTTCATCCGGAGCCAGAAGTGCAGGCCGATGCAGCCGTGTACCCAGGCGATGATGAGAACCGCCGACATCAGCCAGATCCGGTACGGCCACGCGACAAAGAACGCATAAAGCTCCTGCGGATAGAGCTTTTCATGTCCGAACAGGGATTCACCCAGCCGCGCGCCGACAATATGGGTTGCGATCAGTGCCGGGATGCTCAATCCGAGCACGAGCTGAAGCGGTTCGATCGCCTTCCAGCGGAATTGCCGACGCTGGTAAAGCGCCCAGATTCCGAGGCCAGAATGGATCAGCGCGGCGGCGTACAGCGTCATCCCGACCGGCGGAAACTGCCACAACAGGATGTGGTAATGGATGCCGGCGGCGAGCGCATCCATCGAGATATTGCCGAGCGCGTGGTTGAGGAAATGGCTGATCAGATAGGCAAACAGCACCAGTCCGCAGCCGAGGCGGACCTGCCGGACGCCGATGCCACGGATCAGGTTTGCGAACTGCTGTCGGGAAAATGGGGCCATGCGGTCCAGTCGAATGCTCATGTACGTGAGATCGATGATAATGGAGTTTAATTCCCACAGCGACCATCTTTCCTGACGCCGTTCC
>Ga0302320_10006976_pt1 | contig 24928 bp, 16 predicted proteins | sample Bog_T0_3_FD_202130 | JGI IMG/M metagenome (GOLD analysis project Ga0302320, IMG submission 202130) | Peat permafrost microbial communities from Stordalen Mire near Abisko, Sweden - Bog_T0_3 | ecosystem: Environmental > Terrestrial > Soil > Wetlands > Peat | place: Sweden: Abisko, Stordalen Mire...
ACCGTGGTGGCGATCGTGTTCCCGCCGATGGCCGTCTCGATGACGTCGTTCACCTCGCCGACGGTCAGCCCATAGCGGGCCGCGGCCTTTCGGTTGACCGTGAAGTCCAGGAAGTATCCCCCGGTGGTGCGCTCGGCGAAGACGCTGCGCGTGTCGGGAAGGTCCGTCAGCGCCTTTTCGATCTGGACGCCGATGTCCTGGATTTTGCCGAGGTCGGGGCCAAACACCTTCACCCCGAGCACCGAGCGGAAGCCGGTGGTGAGCATTTCCGTGCGGGTCTGGATGGGCATCCAGAAGATGTTCGCCATGCCCGGCGTCTTCAGCTTCGCATTCATCTCCGCGACGATCCCGTCCCAGGTCATCCCCGGCCTCCACTGCGCGGGCGGCTTGAGGGTGACGACCGTCTCGAACATCGAAAGGGGCGCCGGGTCGGTGGGCGTCTCGGCGCCGCCGGCCTTGCCGAAGACGGTCGCCACCTCGGGGATCGCCTTGAGGAGCCGGTCCTGGATCTGGAGTATGCGGGTCGCCTCGCCTATCGACATGCCCGGCACAGCCGTCGGCATGAACAGGATCGTGCCCTCGTTGAGCGGCGGCATGAACTCCTTGCCGAGCCGGCTGAACGGGATGACCGTCGCTCCCAGGATCGCGAGCGCCGCCAGGATCGTGAGCCAGCGGAAACGCAGGACAAAGTCCGCAAAGGGCCGGTAGGCCCAGATCAGGAAGCGGTTGACCGGGTTCCTTTTCTCAGGGGTTATCCTTCCGCGGACAAGCAGCGTCATGAGCACCGGGACGAGCGTGACCCCGAGCAGCGCCGCGAAACCCATGGCGAAGGTCTTGGTGAAGGCGAGGGGCTTGAAGAGCCGGCCCTCCTGGGCCGTGAGCGAAAAGACGGGCACAAAGCTCACCGTGATGACGAGCAGCGAGAAGAAGAGGGGCCTGCCGACGCTTCGCGCAGCGGCGATGACGACCTCCGTGCGCTCCGCGCCGCCGGGCTCGCGCCCGTGCTCCTCCCTGAAATGGTCGAGCTGCTTGTGCGCGTTCTCCACCATGATGATCGCGGCATCCACCATCGCGCCAATCGCAATGGCGATCCCTCCCAGCGACATGATGTTGGAGGTCAGCCCCAGGGCGCGCATGGGGATGAAGGAGAGCAGGATCGCGATCGGGAGCGTGATGATGGCGACCAGCGCCGAGCGCACATGCCAGAGGAAGACCAGGCAGACGAAGGCGACGACGATGCTCTCCTCGATGAGCTTCTCGCGCAGCGTGTCGATGGCGGCGTTGATCAGTTCGCTCCTGTCGTAGGTGGGGACGATCTTCACGCCCGGGGGCAGCGAAGGGGCCACCTCCCTGAGCTTCTGCCTGATCCCGTCGATCACCGTGAGGGCGTTTTCGCCATAGCGCATGACGACGATGCCGCCGACCGTCTCGCCCTTGCCGTCGAGTTCGGCCACGCCGCGCCTCAGGTCGGGACCGATGTGGACGAGCCCCACGTTTCTCACATAGACGGGGGTGCCGTGGTCCACCTTGAGCGGTATGTCCTCGATGTCCTCCAGGCTCCTGATGTACCCCCTGCCCCGAACGAAGTACTCCGTGGAGGAGACCTCGAAGATCTTTCCGCCGACGTCGTTGTTGGACATGCGGATCTTCGCGACGACGTCGGAGAGCGCGATCCCGTAGGCCGCGAGCTTGTTCGGATCGAGGTCCACCTGGTACTCCTTCACAAAGCCGCCGACGGAGGCCACCTCGGACACACCCTTCACGGACTCGAGCGCGTAGCGCAGGTGCCAGTCCTGGAAGGAACGCAGGTCGGCCAGGCTCTGCCTGCCGGTCTCGTCGACCAGGGCGTACTCATAGACCCAGCCGACGCCCGTGGCGTCCGGGCCGATCACGGGATTGACGCCCTCGGGCAGCGAGCCCCGGACGGAATTGAGGTATTCGATGACGCGGGACCTGGCCCAGTAGATGTCGGTGCCGTCCTCGAAGATGACGTAGACGAAGGATTTGCCGAACATCGATTCGCCGCGGACAAACTTGACGTTGGGGGCGGCGATGAAGCGCGTCGAGATCGGGTACGTGATCTGGTCCTCCACCAGGTCGGGCGAGCGCCCGTCCCAGTCGGTGTAGATGATCACCTGCGTGTCGGTGAGGTCCGGGATGGCGTCGAGCGGGGTCCGCGAAAGCGACCACCACCCCCACGCCACGGCGAAGATCGTGAGGACGAAGATCAGGAACCTGTTCCGGGAACTGGCGTCGATGATCCGCTCGATGAAGGTCATCGGGGCCGGGGCGGGGGTTGTCATCGCTCGGGAGGGGTTACCAGGACTTGAGCGCCCCCTGCACCTTCGACTCGGCGTCCACCAGGAAGTTGGCGCTGCTGACGACGCGCTCGCCTTCGGCCAGGCCCCTGGTCACCTGCCAGGCGTCCCCGAACCTGCCCCCGAGCTCGACAAACCGCGGCTCAAGGCGCCCGTCCCCCTTGTCGACAAAGACAATGTTGTGCCGGCCCGTCGGGAGCACGGCGTTGACGGGGATGACAAGCCCCTCGCCCTCGTCGAGGGTGAGCGTCACGTCGACGTAGGCTCCGGGGCGGAGGCGGTCGTCCGGATTATCCATGTCCATCCTCACCTTTCCCGTTCGCTTTGCCTCGTCGAGATTGGGATCGATGGACCGGATCGTGGCGGGAATCGTGACGTTGGGGATGGAAGGGCCGGTGATCGATACGGCGAGACCCTGCCTGAGCAGCGGCAGCTCGTCCTGGTAGAAATCCGCGTAGACGCACACCGAGGAGAGGTCGACCAGGTCGACGAGATGGTCCCCCGCGGAGACGCGGCGCCCCTGGTGCACGTTGACCTCCTCGACCTCGCCGGTCACCGGGGACTCAAGCTCCAGGTATTGCGGGGCCTTTCCGGCCTTCGCCACGGCGTCGATCTGCGCGTCGGACACATTCCACTGCTCCAGCCGTGCGCGCGCGCCGGCGAGCAGCCGCTCGGCATCCTCGACCGCGGCGGGGTCGCGGCCGCTCAGACCCTGGTCGCGCATGCGCAGGAGGTCGACGTATTCGTTTTCCGTCGCCACAACGTCGGGACTGTAGAGATCCATGAGGATCTCCCCCTTTTTGACGCTGTCGCCCGGGGCGATGACGTCGAGGACGTGGATGTAGCCGTCCACCCGCGCCACGTAGTCCCAGTGTTTGGCCATGCTGGCGGCCACGAGGCCCACGGCGCGGAGCGTGCGGTGCAGCGGCATTCTTTCGACCGCCGCATAGGTGACGCCGATGAGCTGCTGCTGGTCCACGGGTATCGTGAACTCATGGGGCTGGTCGGCGGCCTGCGTTTCCCCCGCAGCCGCGGGGCAGGGCCACGCCGCAAATGCCGCTAAGGCGACGAGGATGAGTGTGAGGCGCAGTGGTTTCATTTGTTGGAGTCGGGGGCCCGGCCTTCGCCGCCGGGAGATGCGTCGCCGGCAAGGGCCAGCAGTCCTTCCGCATCCCGGGCGCCGGTGAGCAGGGCGATTTCGACGATCATGGTCGCCTGGTCCGCCCTGGCCTGGGCCAGGCTGAGCTGGCCCGAGACCAGCATCCGGTGGGCGTCCAGGACATCCTGGAAGGGCCCGAGATTCTGGTCCCATGCGGCTTCGGCGCTGGCCAGCGTCTGTCGGGTGAGCGGAATCACCTGGTCCCGATAAAGGGCCGCCTCACGGCGGGCCGCGTCGAGGCTATCGATGTGGTGGTGCAGCTCCTCGCGGACTGAGAGCGCGTAGTCGTCGGCGGCGAGTTCGCTCGCCCGCTGCCGCTGGCGGTCGCGCCGCCAGTCATCGTCATACTTGCCCCTGTTCAGCCACGGCACGCTGAAACTGACGGTGACCGTTCCCTCGCGGATTCCGGCGTCTCCCGTGTACTGCCAGGCCTGGAGCCCGACGCTGACGTCGGGGAGGCGCTGGCGGCGGGTCAGGTCGGCGGCCGCCTCCGCGGAAACGCTCTCCTGGCGCATGATCCTGAGTTCGGGCTCGGCGGCCAGGGCCGCCTCGACGAGCCGCGGGGTATAGGGAATGTCGGGCAGGACTGCCGGCACGGCGAACCTCGGCCATGCGGCATGGAGATCGCGATTGAGCATCCGGTTGAGCGCAACCGCGCCGTGGGCGCGTTCGATGGTGCTGGTCCTCAGGGCATCGCCAGCCACCGCCTGGGCGGTCTCGACCTTGAGCCAGTCCACCTGCCGCGCCCCGCCGACCCTGTAGAGGTGGTCCACGGACGACGAAGTGGCGGCGAGCCACGCTAGATCCCGCCTGGCGAAGTCGACCTCGAGATCGCCGAGGGCCAGCTGGATGAGGGCCACGCCCAGGTCGCGCCGCAGCTTTTGCGCCTCGAAGTCGGCCGCATACTGTTCGCGCGACGCGTCGGCCGCCGCCTGCCGGCGGATGAGATCCGGTTTGCCGTACAGCGGGAGCTTCTGGTCGACCTCGTACATGAGGTTGCCGTCCTGTGACGCCATCAGGCCGCGGGGTGTCGGCTTCGTGAAGCCGACGGTCGCAGTCGGGTCCTCCCACGTGCGGACCGCGGCCACTGCGGCACCTGCGGCCGCCATCCGCGCCGCCGCCGCCTGCAATCCTGGGCTATGGGCCCGTGCCTCGTTCACGAGCCGGTCCAGAAGTTCGGGGGTGATCGCGGTCCCCTCATCGCTTCCCGACAGGGCGGCGACCGGATCCGCGCCGGGGCTTGGAGCCTCGTCGGCCCGCGATCCTGCCGGCGCCAGGAGAAGCGCCGCGATCGCCAGCGCAAAAAGGGGATATCTGGAGGCAGGAAGTTGAAGCATGGCTTGGCCCAGGATCCTTGCGGATCCTGTCCGGGGAATACCCCGCCCGGCCTCCAAACCCTCGGACTTTCGGCCGGCCTTCAGGCGCCGGCCATGAACCGCTCCAGCGCCTTTTTCAGAAGCCCGCGCGCGCGGTAGAGCCGGGTTTCGACCGCCTTGGCGGAACACCCCATGATAACGGCGATCTCAGCTTGCGGAAGATCTTCGTATTCAAAGAGGAGCACGGCTGTCCTCAGGTCCTCCGGGAGCCGGGCGATGGCGTCCCGGACGGCCGCCGCACGCTCCGCCCTTCCCAGCTGGTCGGCCGGAGTGGCGTTTTCGAGGAGGGCGTCCTCGCGGGCCAGGTAGGGGCCGCTGGAGCCATCGAGCGACTCCCCCGGGTGGCGGCGCCTCCAGCGCAGCTGGTTGCGGGCAAGATTGGTGGCAATCGCAAACACCCAGGGACGGAAAGGCTGCGCCTCCGAATACCGATTCCGCGAGCTGTAGATCCTCACAAAGGTCTCCTCGGCGACGTCGAGCGCCTGGGCATCGCTCTGGAGGAACCTGTAGAGAAAACGCCGAAGTGGAACCTGCCAGCGCCCCATCAGCGCATTGAGGGCGGACTCGTCCCCTTCCCTGAGCCGGGCCATCAAGTGCTCGTCGGACTCCTCGCCCGCAACCGTCATCTTGAATTGCGGCGCATTTCCTCCGGAGTCATCAGCGAAAGATTGGCCATGATCATGCCGAGGTAGCGGCGGCCCTGTTCCGGGGCCATGACACTGCTCACGTCGTAGGCATGGCGCAGCATGTCCCGGCGGCATTCCATCTCGGCGCGGTACACATCCGCCATGGCCCCCGCCATGCCGGGCACCCAGGAGCTGTTGGAGTCGACCAGCGCCTGAAGCCGGTCATGGGCGGCCATGTAATCGGAACAGTGGTGGTTGCACACCGGCCGGTAGGAGCTCTCCAAGCGCTCGACCTCGGCAAACTGGGCATCGCTGAGCGCGTATTGGCACCTGAGCCACTGCTGCGGGTCCGTCTGGCGGAGGTCTGCCGTCTGCTGCCGGAAGTGAACGGCGTAGACCCCGGCTGCCGCCAGCACGGCAAGGGTGAGGACCGTGATCAGTCGCTTCATTGCCCTTGGTTCGACGCCTGATCCATCATCGCAACCGGGTCGATCGACGCTATGTACCTGCGCTCCTGCCTCACCTGCTCGCTGCGGTGGAGCCGGGCTGCGTTGAGGTCCGCTGCGATCAGGCCTGAAAGCGCAAAGAGTGTGACGAGCGCGGAAGCGTAGAGTGGGCGCGGAAGCGAAACCAGAAGCCACTCCCGCAAGGCCGTGGCAAAACCCCGTGGCCGGCTGTCTGCTGCTATCCGCGCCCAGACGGCGCGCTGGAACCCCGCTTCCGGGGCCGGCTCGACCCTCCACTCGGAGAGGAGCCCTTTCAACTGGGAATCTTCATTCATGGCTGTGGGGGAAACTATGGCGGAGGTTGGCGATTTGTCGATGGACTGCGTAGGGCCCCGGGCCCAGGGCGGAAATTAGAAACTTTCCCATCAGCCATTATACACCTACGCGGCTCCCAACCCTCGGAGTAATTCGCCGACGCTCCCGGGGCGGATGACGTTTGTAGACCAAATCTTACACAATCTCCTGTAGTTTATCTAGTTGACCCATTCGTGGAAATTGGAGGACGTCTCTCAGACCCCAAGATGAGAATCCTGATCGTTGAAGATCACCAGATGATGAATGACCTGCTCGCGAAGATCTGCGCGGAAGAACTGGGGCACGAGCTGGTTGCAAAAGTGGCAACAGGCAGGGAGGCGGTGAGCGAGACGCTGAGGACGAATCCCGACCTGGTCATCCTGGACCTGATGCTTCCGGACGTCGACGGCTTCGAGGTCGCCGGCAAGATCCGCGCCCGGGGTTCGAATGCCAGGATACTCGCCGTCTCGTCGCGCTGCGACGCGAACACGGTGTTCCGTGTGGAGCAGGCCCGCCTGGACGGGTTCATCGACAAGAAGACCAGTATGCTCGAGGAATTCCGCCGCGCGATCGCGGACATGGCGGCCGGTAAGCCTCATTTTTCGGAATCCTTCATGACCCTCCAGAGGAAGAGGCGCCACAACTCCACAGCTTTCGACAGGCTGCTCACGCCAAACCAGCAGGAGGTGCTCACCCTCATCGGCGACATGCTGACTGACCAGGCGATCGCGAAGAGGTTGAAGCTGTCGATCTTCACCGCCGAGAAACACCGCTACCGGATCATGGAAAAGCTCGGCCTGAAGACCCGGGCCGAACTGGTGAAGTACGCCCGGCAGAACGGATTCCGGTCGCTGTCGGAGTCGGAATTCCCCGACAACGGCGGGCATTCCGGGCCGCTCAACAAATGACGCCGGAGATGTAACCCATGAAGATTTCGACCGCCTCCGCGTCAGCCCTTGTTTTTGCACTCGCTCTCGCATGCCGCGCCGCCGACGCCCCGCCGGTTCCAGGCTGGCAGGTGCAGCACGACCAGCTTGTCCAGCGCCTGAGGGCACTGGCCGAAAAGGAGGGTGCCTTTGGCCCCGCCTACCAGCCCCTCTATCATGCCGCGCTTCCCTGGTACGAACTGTGGGGCGGCCGCGAGCAGCACGCCGTCGACCCCGACATGGTCGCACCCGAGGCGTATGCCGACGCGCTGGCGGGCGCGCTGGAGCAGGGCCGCAATTTCTTTGCCGAGCACCCGGGGGACCTGTTCCCGCTCGTCTTCCAAAAGACGATGCCGGACGGGAAAACCTACAACGCGAACTACTGGATCACGCTCCCGGCCGGTTTTCCGGCCGAGGGTCGCACGTTTCCGCTGGCGGTCGGCCTCCACGGGTCCGGCTGGCTCGGCCACAAGATCTCGTACAAGAAGACCGGCGGGGCTCGGGGCCCGATGTTCACGGTGACGCCCATCGACGAAGGCGGCCCTTGGAAGATCGAGTTTCTCAACGCCTACCTCGATGAACTCGAGAGGATGCTGCCGATCGACCGGGACCGCGTCTACCTTAGCGGGCACAGCCTGGGGGCCATGGCTACCTGGGAATGGGCGCTGGACAATCCGGAGAGGTTTGCGGCCATCGCGCCGATGGCCGGCATCGGCGAGCCCTATCGGGCCTCCAGGCTGAAGCATGTCCCGGTGTGGGCGATCCACGGCGAGAATGACCATGTCGTGCCGCGCGGCTTCGAGGAGCAGATGGTGACGGCCCTCCAGGCCTGCGGCGGGTCGGTCAGGTACTCGGTCATCAAGGGCGGCGGGCACAACATGCCCGTGGACCTGGACTGGGGGCAGATCGACGCCTGGTACCTTCGCCAGACGCGGAGTCCCCTGAGGGCTCCCTCCGATCCGCGCGACGCGCTGGCCCTGAACGATTCCGGATTCTCGCCGTGGGCGGTGGTCACCGTGCCGGAAACGCCTTCATGGAAATCCGGCCCCGTCGATCTCACGAACCAGGAGGGCGCGCTCGCCGCGGCTCTCCCGCTCTTCGACAGGGTCCATGCGCGCGGGGAGATTGTCGATTCGCTGCTCCGCGCGGAAGCGGACCCCGCCACGCGCCTGGCGACGCTCTGGCTGGCCGTCCCGAAGACCCTGCACAACGCCCAGCCGCCCGACCCGTCGATCGTCGTACTGCCCGAGACCCGATTCGTGCGCTTTTACCTCAAGGGCAGCATCCAGCAGGGGCTCGACCATATGGAGGCGATCCGGCCGGGGATGGTCGCGGCGGGCCATCACCCGACGGGAAAGGTTTGGATCACGCCCCTGTCCATCTGGCACGATTCGCCAACGTCCATCGCGGAGTATGCGGTTCAGGTCGATTGAGAGTGGGAAGGCCGATCATTTTCGATCCGGTTTCGCACGAAGGCACCCGCCTTCGTACCGCGGCGCGGTACTACGGCGCGGCAAGCGTCCCTCATCGTTTCGCCACTTTGGCACGGAGAAAAGGCAGGAGTCTTCAAACACCCTGTCCAGAAGTCGGGGGTTTGCTCAGGATTGAAAACCACCGCTACCCATTTTCGCCGGTTTTTGGACGGACATTTGCCGCGGCGATTCCGAGGAGGACGCCTGAGGCGAATCCGGTGAAGTGCGCGCCGACGTCCACCTCCATGCCTCCGGCGCCGAAAAGTCCGAGCAGCGTGGCGCCGGCCGCCAACGGCACGAAGACCGGCCTCCAGGGATGCGCCCCGGCTCCGCTTACAACCCTCCGAATGGCGCGGCCCGTGAGGAGCCCGAGGCCGGCGAAGACTGCCGTGGAAGCCCCAATGGAGCTGTAGGGCACAGAGTAATGGATCGCCGCAATTACGAGATTGCCGGCCACCGAGGCCAGGCCCAGGAGCGTCCAGCCCCGCCTGATTCCAATCGTCGTGACCACCACGGAGAAAGTGAAGATGCCGCTGAGCTCGTTGGAGACGAGATGGCCAAAGTCCGCGTGCAGAAACAGCGCGGTGGCCGCCCTCCACCATTCCCCCTTCCCAAACATCGCCCCCGGGTCGAGGGCTCCGAGCCGCTCCAGCCGTCCCGGCCATAGCCCCTGGCAATAAAACACCGCGTAGACCGAGGCTCCCCAGAGAACCGGCGTGAAAAACTCCGTTTTGCGCGCCGGCCTGTCGACCGACGGGGCCGGGGGCGGCCAGCCCGCGCTCTCGCGGTCGAAGCAGTCGAGTTCCACGCGTACCGCCTCGAGCGCTCCGGGCTCGACGAGGAGACTGTAGCCGGCATCGTCCTGCACGAGCCAGTACGGGGATCCGATCGCGAGCACGGCAAGGCCGTGGTCGAAACCGTCGGCGGCCGTCGGGTATACGCCGGCCACGGCGAGGTCGGCGGGGATTCCGCCTCCAGCCACGTCCCCTGGCGAGTCCTGCGGCGCCATATCACCCGCAGGCCAGCATGCCGCTGTTCTGCTTGATCCACCGCTCCGCCTCGCGCCACCAGGGGCACACCTCCTCGACCTTGGCCCAGAAGCGGTCGCTGTGGTTCATCTCATCGCGGAAATGGACCAACTCGTGGAGGATCACGTAATCGCGCACGCGGTCGGGCATCTGGATGAGCCTCCAGTTGAGCGACACGGTCCCCTTCGCCGAGCAGGAACCCCAGCGCGACCTCTGGTTCCTCACGGTGACATTTTTCATGCCCGCGCCGGTCTCGTGCGAAAGCTCCCAGGCTCTCACCGGCAGCTCGATCCGCGCCCTCTTGTGGATCTGCCGTTCCAGCGCCGCCCGGAGATCCCCGTCGAGCCGCGGCACGGGAAAGACGTCGGCCGCGAGGCAGACCGCCGGCGGGAGAATCGAGGCCACGCGGATTTCCGTGAGTTCCCCGCGCCAGGGGATTCTCGTGCCGGGAGCCCAGGTCTTCACCACGACCGGGCGCCGCCGCTGGCGTTCGCGCGCCCGCTGGAGCCAGGCGGCATGCTGTTCGACGAATCGCCGGGCCTCGCGCTCCGATCCGCGCGAGGGAATGGTCGCCACGGCCACTCCGTCGGGCCGCAGCGTGAGGCGGTAGCGGCGGGCCCTCGCGCTGCGCCGGAACAGGACGCCCGTCTCCAGCTCCGCGTCCTCGCGGTGGGAGAAATGCGCCAGCGGATCGTGCATGGACTCTGACTAAATCAGGGAGCGCCGAACGCCAATAGAATTGGGAGGGCGGCTCACCGGGACGGTTCGCCCTACCCTATTTCGCCCCGAGCAAACGTCCCTTCTTTAAGCCAGTTTCCGCGGGCCGCTTGAGCATCCTGCGGTTTTCCGGACAGGATGTTTGAAAGCTGCTGGCTTTCCTCCGTGCCAAAGTGGCGAAGCGATGAGGGACGCTTGCCGCGCCGTAGTACCGCGCCGCGGTACGAAGGCGGCTGCCTTCGCGGGAAAATGGATCGAATATGATCGGGGCATACGATCAACCCCTGAAGCTGCGGCTTGCGCGGGGGCGGACTATCCGTTGGTTTGTCGGGCCCCCCCACCCCAGTTCCCCTTGAAATTCCCCAATCTCTCCCGTCTCGGACTTTCCGCGGCCGCGACCCTTTTGCTCCTTGCCGCACCGGCTGTTGCCGACACCCCGTCCTATCCGCCCCTCAACGTCCCGGCGCCGGGCCCCGCGGGCCCCGGGCCCTATGCGCCGCAGCCGATCCTCCAGGGCGGCATCGTCGTGCCCCTTTATCCGCCCGATTCGCCCTTCCTGAACCAGGCCCGGATACGCGAGCCCGAGCACTACAACATGTCGGGCGGGGTGCCCGGCAGGATCCAGAGCGTCGTCAACATCCACAACCCCTCGATCGAGGTGCACCTGGTGGAGCCGAAGTTCAACACCGGCGCGGCGGTCATCGTGCTCGGAGGCGGCGCCCACAAGACGCTCAACGTGAGCGGCGAGGGAAGCGACGTCGTGTACTGGCTTTATAATTACGGGGTCAATGTGGTCATCCTGAGGAACCGCCTCCGCAGCGACGGGTACGATCCCTTCAGGGACGGGGTCAACGACGCGCTCCAGGCCGTGCGGCTGGTGCGGGCGCACGCCGCCGAGTGGAGGTTCGATCCGCAAAAGATCGGAGTCCTGGGCTTCTCGGCGGGCGGGGAGCTGGCGGCTTCGGCCGCCGTCGCTTACCAGGATTTCGGCCGGGCCAACGGCGGGCCGGGCGACGCGCTCGCCGGAGTGTCCGCGCGGCCCGACTTTGCGGGCCTGATCTACACGGGGCCGACCCCCTTCACGCGCGACCCCTCCGCCAGGGTCCCGGCGGACGCGCCCCCGACATTCATCGCGTGCGCCGGTTCGGGCGACCAGGTTCACGCCGTGTGGTCCGACACCTACTTTGCGGCCATGCTCAAGGCGGGCATACCCAACCTGGAGATGCACATCTACGGCGACGGCGAGCACGCCGACGGCCTGAAGGACCGGGGCGGCATCCCGTTCGGCACCTGGCAGGACCGCTACATCGATTGGTTCCGGGACCTCGGGTTCCTCGGCAGGCCGGGCGTCGAGACAAAGGCTGCCAGGGATTCGGCGGCGTTTGTGGCGAAGCCCCGATAACGGCGTTCTTGGCAGGCTGTTAGTGTTTCGCGGCCTTTGCCCGAAGTTCGGACAGCGGTGCCATCAGGGCGTCGATGTCGGCATCGGACAGTCTGGGCATGGTGAAGGTGCGCAGGCCGGTGTCCCCCTCCACCCAATTCGTCACGATGTCGTCGTGGAAGTAAATCATCGAGGAGCCGTAGCGGTACCCGTTCGCGCTGAAGGCGCTCGGCAGCCCCTGGGCGCGGATCACATCGGATCGCGTTGAGCCGACGGCGAAGGTGTCCAGGGAAACCAGGTCGAGGCTCGGCCAGCGCCTGATGTGGAGCTTGGGCTGGCGGTCGCTCCATCCTGAGACGACGCCGTCCTTGAAATAGACGAGCGAGGAACCGTAGCGGTAGACAGTGTCCTTGGCCTCATCGGGCTCCCCCTGCACGGCGACGACCCTGGACTTGGGATCCCCCTCCGCAAAGGTCTCGAGGTAGGCTTCGGCATCCTCGACAAGCCTGCTGGCCACGACCGGGTTGAATGCCGAGACAGCGGCGGGGCTCGCGGCGCTGTGGAAGATGGTTGCCTCGGGAAAGGCGTGGGACGCAGCCCGGGCCTCTCCCGAAGGAAATGCCGACGTGGCCGGACCCGGCCGCACGGGGGCCGCAGATTCCTCAACCCGATGCCGGTCCGGGGCTGCGGAAATCGCCGAGACAATCCTCGGCGGGGCCTTGACCGCCGGCCGGGCCGGGGGCGGCACGCCGCTTGCGACGGCTTGCGGCGAGGCGATCGCCGCGGGAACCTCCCTCCATATCCCAAAGCCGGCCGCGACGACGGCCGCGACCGCCAAGGCCGTCTTCCAGGGCCAGCGACGCATTTTCCGCGCAACCGTCCATCCAAGGCCAGTCCTCGGCCTGGGCGGCTTCTTCGCCGAGGCCCTGGCCTTGGGACGGCGGGGAGCCTTGGGAGGCGCGGCGGGTTTCGCCTTCGCCGGCTTTTCCTCGGGCTCCTCCTCCGATGGCTTTCCCTCCGAGCCGGCTGTCCCCGCAGCGGTCTCCTCCTTTGGCGGAAATCTCCTGTAGAGTCCCTTTCTGATGAGCTGGTCAAAGGCCTCGTTGGCCTCCTTGGCGATATCCTCAGCGGTCGTCTGCATGACCGACCCCGGCTTGAAGAGATCCGGATGCCAGCGGCGCATCAGCTGGCGGTACGCCCTCTTTATCTGAAGGGGCGTGGCCCCGGGGGTCAGATTGAGGGCGCTGTAGTATTCGCGAATGTCCTTGCGCATGGGAAACCTGCGCGTGTTCGGGTGGAATACGCGGCTATCCCCTAATCGGACGATCGGGAGCCCGGGAAAGCCCTTTCTGGCAGGAATCTCCGGCGGGACGGCCGGCCCAGGGCGGCACAAAAAAGCCGGGGCGCGACTGCCGCGCCCCGGCTTCGGGGTGGTTGGATCCCTCTGTCTGGATCCAAAAGGGCTATTCCAGCGCGGCCTGGGCCGCCGCCAGCCGCGCCACGGGCACGCGGAAGGGAGAGCAGCTCACATAGGTCAGACCGAGGCTGTGGCAGAACTTGATCGACGAGGGATCGCCGCCGTGCTCGCCGCAGATGCCCAGCTTGATGTCGGGGCGGGTCCTTCGGCCCTTCTCGACGGCGATGCGCATCAGTTCGCCCGTGCCGTCCAGGTCGATGGAGGCGAACGGATTCTTCCTGATGATGTCGGCCTCGATGTAGGGAGGCAGGAAGGAGCCCGAATCGTCGCGGCTCATGCCCAGGCAGGTCTGCGTGAGGTCGTTCGTGCCGAAGCTGAAGAATTCCGCCGTCTGCGCGATGGCGTCGGCGGTGAGGGCGCCGCGCGGCACTTCGATCATCGTGCCCACAAGGTAGGTCAGCTTGACCTTCCTTTCCGCGGCCACCTCGGCGGCCACGCGGCGGACGAGCTCCACCTGGAGATCCAGCTCCTTCTTGAACCCGACGAGCGGGATCATGATCTCCGGCTTGACGTGGATGCCGTCGTGCCTCTCGACCTCGGCCGCGGCCTCGAAGATGGCGCGGGCCTGCATCTCCGACACCTCCGGGAAGACGATCCCGAGGCGGCAGCCGCGGAATCCGAGCATCGGGTTGAACTCGTGGAGCTCGCCCACCCGGCGCGCGATCTTCTCGACGGGGATGCCCAGTTTCAGCGCAAGGTCGCGCTGCTGGTCCTCGGTGTGGGGAAGGAACTCGTGCAGGGGCGGATCCAGGAACCGGATGGTGGCCGGGCGCTCCTTGAGGGCCCTGAATATGCCGACGAAGTCGGCCTGCTGGTAGGGCAGGAGCTTGGCCAGGGCCTTCCTCCGGTCCTCCAGGTTGTCGGCGAGGATCATCTCGCGCATCGCGTCGATGCGGTCGCCCTTGAAGAACATGTGTTCTGTGCGGGTGAGGCCGATGCCGGAGGCTCCGAAGGCGATGGCGTACTCCGCCTGGTCGGGCGTGTCGGCGTTGGCGCGGACGGACATTTTCGTGGCCGACGCGCACCAGCCCATGAGCTTCTGGAAGCTCTGGCAGACGACACTCTCCTGGACGTCGAAGGAGCGGTCGATAAGGACGCGGATCACCTCGGACGGGGCCGTGGGGATCTCCCCCGGATAGACCTCCCCGGCGGTGCCGTCGATCGAGAGGTAATCCCCCTCCTTGTAGGTGGTGCCGGCGACCGTGACGGTGCGGGCCGTGTAATCGATGGCCAGTTCGGCGGCTCCGCAGACGCAGACCTTGCCCATCTGTCGGGCGACAAGCGCCGCGTGGGAGCTGACTCCGCCCCTCGCCGTGAGGATGCCCTCGGCGGCGATCATCCCGCGCAGGTCCTCGGGGGAGGTCTCGGCCCGGACAAGGAGAACCCTCTCGCCCCGCCCGGCGGCGGCCACCGCCCGCTCGGCATTCAGGTAGATGCGGCCGCTGGCGGCCCCGGGGCCCGCAGGCAGCCCGCGCGCGATCCTCTTGGCGGCCTTGACCGCCTTGCGGTCGAAGACCGGAGCGAGGACCTGGTCGAGCTGGTCGGCCGGCACCCGGCGGACCGCGGTCTTCCAGTCGATCAGCCCCTCCTGCTCCATCTCGACGGCGATGCGCAGGGCGGCGAGCCCCGTGCGCTTGCCGTTGCGCGTCTGCAGCATGAAGACCTTCCCGTTCTGGATCGTGAATTCGAAGTCCTGCACGTCCTTGAAGTGGCGTTCGAGGGTGCCCCGGATCTCCTCGAGCTTGGCAAAGGCCTCGGGCAGGTGGCGCCAGAGCTGGTCGACCGGCTCGGGGGTGCGGACGCCGGCGACGACATCCTCGCCCTGGGCGTTGATCAGGAACTCACCGTAGAACTTCTTCTCCCCGGAGGCCGGGTCGCGCGTGAAGGCCACTCCGGAGCCCGACTGGTCTCCCGTGTTTCCGTAGACCATCGCCTGGACATTGACCGCCGTGCCCCACTCGGAGGGAATGCCGTACTTGCGGCGGTAGACGATGGCCCGGTCGTTCATCCACGAGCCGAAGACGGCTCCCACGGCGCCCCAGAGCTGCTTGGACGGATCCTGGGGGAATTCCCCGCCGGTGCGCTTGAGGATGAGTGCCCGGAAGCGGGCGACAAGCTCCTTGAGGTCGTCCGACGAAAGCTTGGTGTCCTCGATCTCCCGGTGCCCGTGACGCTCGGCCTTCAGGTCGCCGATCACCGACTCGAACGGGTCGTGGTCCTCGCTGGGAAGTTTTTGCACGCCGAGGACGACGTCGCCGTACATCTGGACGAAGCGGCGGTAACAGTCCCACGCAAACCGCTCGTTGCCCGTCTCGCGGGCGAGGGCGACCACCGTCTTGTCGTTCAGGCCCAGATTGAGGATGGTATCCATCATGCCCGGCATCGAGTCCCGCGCGCCGGAGCGGACGGACACGAGGAGCGGCAGGCCCTTGGTGTCGCCGAAATGATTGCCCATGGCCTTCTCGATGAAGGCGATCCCGTCCTCCACCTGACCGGCCAGCTCGGAGGGATAGGACTGGGTGTTGGCATAGTAGTGGGTGCAGACCTCCGTCGTGATCGTGAAGCCGGGGGGCACCGGCAGGCCTATGCGGGCCATCTCCGCCAGATTGGCGCCCTTTCCGCCGAGCAGCGGCTTCATCGAGCCGTCTCCGTCCGCCCGGGTGTCCCCGAAAAGATAGACGTATCGGGGAGCCTTGGGTTCGGCTTTGATCACCGTGCGCGCGATCACTGTTCTGGATGCGGTTTTTGGCTTATGCATAGGAAGTAGACCTTACGCTCCCCGGCGAAAGCGTTCTGCGCCGATCTTGGGATTTCCTCCGCCTTTCTTGACGGGGCGGCGACGGGATCAGGGAGACGGTTCGGGCGGTGCGGGCGCTTCACCGGCGACTGCGGCGCCGTGTTCGGCCGCGCCCGCGGGCGGAGTGAGCCCCGCGCGCACGGCCCTGCCGCAGATCCATGTGCGGGCGTAGATTTCGTTGGGGGTGCCGTGGGCCGGCACGGTGACCAGCATCCCGCGGCTGCCGTACCAGTCGAGAAGCGGCTTGGTGGACTCCTCGTAGGCGCGCATCCGCGTGCGGATCGCCTCGGGCCGGTCGTCCTCCCGCCGGCGCAGCCGCTTACCGCAGCGGTCGCAAATCCCGGTGCGCCGGGGCGGGTGCCTCGTCAAATGGTAGACCGCCTTGCATTCGGGGCAGACGCGGCGGCCGCTGAGCCTCGAGACGACCTCGTCGATCGGAAGCTCGTAGTTGAACACGGAGTCCAGGGCCACCCCTTCGCGCTCGAGGAGCGCGGAGAGCGCCTCGGCCTGGGCCACCGTGCGGGGAAATCCGTCGAGGACGAAGCCCCCGCAGCAGCGCAGGCAGCGGCCGCGCTCGCCGACGAGGTTCAGTATGATCTCGTCCGAGACGAGCGCCCCCTGCCGCATGAGGTCGAGGGCCGCCTGGAGCGCCGGCGATCGGTCGCACCGCGACGGGTCGTCGGCGGCGCGCAGGATGTCGCCGGTCGAAAGATGGCACGCGCCCAGGCGCGCGCACAGCAGCTCGGCCTGGGTGCCCTTGCCCACTCCGGGGGCCCCGAGCAGGACCAGGCGCCAGGGGGCGCCGGGCGGGGGGTCCGGCGGGTTGGAGCAGGCGGCATCGCCGCCATTGAGCCACGCAAGGCGATTGGGCTTATTCATCGGAAGGTATGATCCTCCAGGCCTGAAGAATCCGGATGTAGTTGGCCCTCTCGAAGGACGAGGGGTCGGGGCAGTGCCTCAGGTTCAGGACGCCGCGCAGCTCGTCGACGCCCGAGTACCCGTGCTCCCCCATCCACAGGCGCATGCCATCCAGCATCACTGAAATGAAGCGGGGGCCGTTCTGCAGGAGAGCCGAGACGATCTGCACGGCGTTGGCCCCGGCGAAGATGGCCTTGAGCGCGTCCTGGGGGCCATGGATGCCGCCGGCCGCCGCCAGGGAGAGGTTCACCTGCGGGGAGATGATCGCGAGCCACCGGAGCCGGAGCAGCAGCTCGGACGGGTCGGAGAGCCGAAGCTTCGGCACCACCTCCATCTCCTCCAGGTCGAAGTCGGGCTGGTAGAAACGGTTGAAGAGCACGACGCCGGCGGCGCCCGCCTCCTCGAGGGCCTTGACGAAGTTCGCGGGCGAGGTGTGGAAGGGCGAGAGCTTCACCGCCACCGGGATCTTCACCGAGCTGGACACCTGGTGCACAATGTCGACCAGGTTCGCCTCGACCTCCTCGGCTCCCGTGGACACGAGCGAGACAAGCTGGTAGAGGTTGAGCTCGACCGCATCCGCGCCGGCCGACTCGAAGCGGCGGGCGTAGTCGATCCAACCTCCCATGCGCGCGCCGTTGATCGAGGCGATGACCGGGATGCTCAGCGCCTTCTTCAGCCCCTCGAGCTGGCGCAGGTACTGGTCGGGCCCCAGCTGGTATTCCGAGTAGTTCGGGAAATAGGACGTGGCCTCGGAGTGGCTGTCGGCCTGGGATTCCACGTTGCGGGCGAGCGCCAGCGTCTCGGCCTCGATCTGCTCCTCGAAGAGCGAGCGCATCACGACCGCCGAGGCGCCCGAATCCTGCAGCCTGCTCGCCGAATCGATGCTGTCGCAGAAGGGGGAGGCTCCGACGATCAGGGGATTGATCAGTTTCAGCCCTAGGTAGTTGGTCGAAAGGTTCATGGCTGTGCGGGGGTTGGCTTTGCGGTGTCGGGTGCGGCGGCCGGGGTGGGCGCCGCCGGAGCGGCCGGAGCCGCCCCATTGCCGCCCGTGCGGGCCGCCAGGCGCTGGTAGAGCGCATAGCGGCGCCTCACCTGGTCCTGGGCGACAACCGCCAGTTCGGCGGCCCGCGCCGGCGCAACGTGCTTGAGCATGCTGAAGCGGGTTTCGTTTGCGGTGAACCTGGCGAGGTCCCCCTTGGGGGGCCCGGAGTCGAGCTTGAGCGGCTCTCCCGTGCCGGCCAGGCGCGGATCATACCTGAAGAGCGGCCAGTAGCCGCTGTCGACGGCGAGCTTCTGCTGCTCCACCCCGAGGTGGAGCGGGAACCCGTGCGCAATGCAGTGGGAATAGGCGATGATCAGGGCCGGGCCCTGGTACGCCTCGGCCTCCCTGAAGGCGGCCACCGTCTGGCTGTCCTTGGCTCCAAAGGCCACCTGGGCCACATAGACGTGGCCGTATTGCATGGCCATCAGGGCGAGGTCCTTCTTCGCCATGCTCTTGCCGCCAGCGGCAAACTTGGCGACCGCCCCGGTGGGCGTCGCCTTGGAGGACTGGCCGCCGGTGTTGGAATAGACCTCGGTGTCCAGCACCAGCACCTTGACGTTGGCCCCGCTGGCCAGCACATGGTCGAGGCCGCCGTAGCCGATGTCGTAGGCCCAGCCGTCGCCCCCCACGATCCACAGCGACTTGCGGACGAGGTCGTCGGCGAGGACGTCGAGCTTCCGGGCGTCTCCGCCCTCGATACCGCGCAGCATTTCGCGCAGCGCGACGACCCGCCCCCGCTGGGCGGCTATGCCGGCCTCCGTGCCCTGGTCGGCCGAGAGCACCGCCTCGCGAAGACCGGTGTCCGTCACGGGGAGCGGCACCCTCGCGAGCAGGTCCCTGGCCGTGCGCGCGCGCTGCTCCAGCGCCAGGTGCAGGCCGAGCCCGAATTCCGCGTTGTCCTCGAAGAGCGAGTTCGCCCAGGCCGGACCCCGTCCGTCGGTGTTCGAGCAGTAGGGGGTGGTCGGCAGGTTGCCGCCGTAGATCGAGGAGCACCCGGTGGCATTGGCGATCACCAGGCGGTCGCCGACGAGCTGGGTGAGCAGCTTCAGGTACGGGGTCTCGCCGCAGCCGGCGCAGGCCCCGGAGAATTCCATGAGCGGCGCCATGAACTGCACGCCCTTGACGGTGGCGTCGAGCTTCGTGCGGTCCGGATCGGGAAGGCCCAGGAAAAAGTCCCAGTTGGCGCGCTCGGCCCCGAGCCGCGACGGCTGGGAGACCATGTCGATCGCCTTGTGCCGGGGATTGGTGCGGTCCTTGGCCGGGCACACCTGGACGCAGAGCGAGCATCCCGTGCAATCCTCGGGCGCCACCTGCAGGGTGTAGCGCTGGCCGGGAAACTCATTCGACCTGAAGGGTGTGGAGGCAAAGCCGGCCGGGGCGCCTGCCAGCTCTTCGGGCGCATAGAACTTGGCCCGGATCGCGGCGTGCGGGCAGACGAGCACGCACTTGTTGCACTGGATGCAGACGGCCGGATCCCACACGGGGGTCTCCAGCGCAATGTTGCGCTTTTCGAACCTCGAGGTGCCGGTGGGCCAGCAGCCGTCCACCGGGAGGGCGCTCACGGGCATCAGATCCCCATGGTCGGCCAGAAGGCGAACGGTCACCCGCTGGACAAATTCCGGGGCCCCGGACCAGGACGGAGGCACCGTTGCCACGGCGGCCGCGTCCGGGGCGCCCGGAATCAGGACCTGTTGCAAACCACTCAACGCGGCCTCGACGGCCGCGAAGTTCATTCGGACGATCTGCTCGCCCTTTTTCCCGTAGGTCTTGGTGATCGCGCTCTTGATCTGCGCCACGGCCTCGTCGGGCGGCAGCACGCCCGAGAGCGCGAAGAAGCAGGTCTGCAGGACGGTGTTCGTGCGCCGGCCCATGCCGGCCGCCTGCGCCACGCCGGTCGCGTCGATGACGAAGAGCCTGAGCTTCTTTTCAATGAGCGTCTCCTGCCACTCCCGGGGAAGCCTGGCCCAGGTTTCTGCGGCCGGATGCGGGGAGTTGAGGAGCACGGTGCCCCCAGGCGCGGCATAGCCCAGGATGTTCGTCTTGCCGACAAAGCCGAACTGGCTGCAGGCGACGAAATCGGCCTGGCGGATAAGGTACGGAGCCCGGATCGGCTTCGGTCCGAAGCGCAGATGGGAGACGGTGATCGAGCCCGACTTCTTCGAGTCGTAGACGAAGTACCCTTGCGCGAAGTTCTCCGTCTGCTCCCCGATGATCTTGATCGAGTTCTTGTTGGCCCCCACCGTGCCGTCCGAGCCCAGCCCGACGAACACGCAGCGGCGGACCTCCGGCGCCTCGAGGTCGAAGTCGGCGTCGTAGTCCAGGGAGATCCCGGTCACGTCGTCGCAGATACCGACCGTGAAGTGGTTCCTCCCGGACGGATTGGAAAGGTGCGCGAACACAGCCCGGGCCATGCCGGGCGTGAACTCCTTGGAGCCGAGGCCGAAGCGCCCGCCGCAGACCCTCGGGTGGGCAGCGTCGCCAAGCCGGCCCTCGGCGAGCGCGGCGATGACGTTGAGGTAGAGCGGTTCGCCGAGCGAGCCGGGCTCCTTCGTGCGGTCCAGGGCGGCGATGGACCTGACGGTGGACGGGAGGGCCCCCAGGAAGGCCTTCGTGCAGAAGGGCAGGAAGAGCCGCACGGACAGGACGCCCACCTTTTCGCCGCGGGCGACAAGCCAGTCGACGGTCTCGATGATCGTCTCGACGGCGCTGCCCATCGCGACCACGACGCGCTCCGCCTCGGGATGCCCGTGGTAGTCGAAGAGCCGGTAGGACCGGCCCGTGACGGTCGCGAACTTGTCCATGGTGTCCTGCACTATCCGGGGAAGCACCTCGTAGAACCGGTTGACCGCCTCGCGGCCCTGGAAATAGACGTCGGGGTTCTGGGCCGTGCCCCTCAGGCTGGGGCGGTCGGGCGTCATGGCCCGCGAGCGGAAGTCCGCGATGTCGGCCTCGCTGATGACGGCGCGGAGGGCCTCGTCGGGGAGCAGGGCCAGCTTGGAGACCTCGTGCGAGGTGCGGAAGCCGTCGAAGAAATGGATGAACGGCACCCGTGATCGGTAGCTGGCGGCATGCGCAATCAGGGCCAGGTCGTGGGCCTCCTGCCCGGAATTGCTGCACAGCAGCGCGCACCCGGTGGCCCGGCAGGCCATGACATCCTGGTGGTCGCCGAAGATCGAGAGCCCCTGGGCCGCGAGCGCCCGCGCGCTCACGTGGATCGTCAGGGGAAGCAGCTCCCCGGCGATCTTGTAGAGGTTCGGGATCATCAGCAGCAGCCCCTGGGAGGCCGTGAAGGTGGTCGTGAGGGCGCCGCCCAGCAGTCCGCCGTGCACGGCGCCCGCCACCCCTCCCTCGGATTGCATCTCGACGATCCTGGGAACCTGCCCCCAGAGATTCGGTTTGCCGGCTGCCGCCCATTCGTCGCAGAACTCCGCCATTGGCGAGGAGGGGGTGATGGGGAAGATGGCTATGAGCTCGTTGAGCCGATAGGCAACCGACGCCACGGCCTCGTTTGCATCCAGCGTGGCGTATTCGGAAACCGGGGGGGACTTTGCCATATATCCCATGATGCCACCTAAGGCAGGCCCCCTCTACGCATATATTGCCAATCGCGACGTGTATATTGCCGGTGGGAAATCACTCCAGTACCGGGTCTTCCAAACCTCCTCTGCCGAGCGTCCACCGCTGTCCAAGAACCGCGCAGTAATGCACAATCCATGCGCAGCCCGCGGGTCCCGGCGGTGGTAGGCTGCGCCATGGGCTCAGGCATTGAAACCGCCACCTTCGGCCAGTCGCCGCGGGAGGCCTCCCTGCCTGCACTTGCTTAGCCAGAGGGCGATGACCCCATGGCCGCCCGTTTTCCAGTGACCCCCGGACGACCCGCTGTTTCCGACGTCCTGCTGCGCGTGCGCGGCGCCGTCCAGGGCGTGGGGTTTCGGCCCTTCGTCCACGGAGTCGCCCTCCGACTGGGCCTGCGCGGCTGGGTGCTGAACGACTCCGAGGGCATCCTGATCCGGGCCGTGGGGCCCGAATCCGCGGTCACCGCGCTGGTCCGCACGATCAAGGAGGAGGCCCCTGCCCCGTCCAGGGTTGACGGCGTGGAGGTGCGGCCCACAGACGAGGCGTTCCAGGGTCCCGCCAGCTCGTTCGTCATCGCCCCGAGCGCACCGGGCGGAGGGCCCTTCTCGACCGCCCTTCCGATCGACGCGGCGCTCTGCGAGGCCTGCAGGCGCGAACTGGTCGATCCCCGGGACCGCCGGCACAGGTATCCCTTCATCAACTGCACGCAATGCGGGCCGAGATACTCGATCCTGGAACGGCTCCCATACGACCGCCCCAACACGACGATGAAGGCCTTCCGGATGTGCCCGTCCTGCGCTGCTGAATATGCCGATCCGACGAACCGCCGCTTCCATGCCCAGCCCAACGCCTGTCCCTCCTGCGGTCCCGGGATCAGGTTCCGCGGCGCGGGACGCGCGGCATCCCTGGGCGAGGCCGCGCTGTCCGCGGCGGTTGAAACCGTTCAGCTCGGCGGGATCCTCGCGGTGAAGGGGATCGGCGGCTACCATCTGGTCGCCGACGCCGCCAATGACGGGACGGTCGCCGAGCTCAGAAGGCGAAAACACCGCGACGAGAAGCCGTTCGCGGTGATGTTTCCGGACATGGCATCCGTGCGGCTGGCCGCCGACGTTTCGGCCGAGGAGGAACGTCTCCTGAAATCCCCGGCCGCCCCCATCGTGATGCTCCGGCGCCGGCCCGGAGCCGCCCTCTCCCCCGCCGTGGCCCCCCGGAACCCGTGGATCGGCGCCTTCCTGCCTTATTCCCCCCTCCATATCCTCCTTCTTTCGGCGTTGGGGCGGCCGGTGGTCGCCGCAAGCGGCAACCTGGCGGAGGAACCGCTCTGCACCGATCCGGAGGACGCGAAGCTGAAGCTTGAGGGCATCGCCGACGCCTTCCTGGACCACGACCGTCCCATAGCGCATCCCGTGGACGACTCCATCGTGCGGATGAGCCGGGGCGGGCCGATCAGGCTGCGCCGGGCCCGGGGCTACGCCCCCTACCCGCTGAAGCTTCCCGGCCTGATCGAGGGCAGCTGGCTCTGCGTGGGGGCCCAGATGAAGAGCACGGTCGCGGTGGCCGTCCGGGACCAGCTCGTGCTCAGCCCGCACATCGGCGACTTGGACGCGGCCCCGACGCAGAAGGCGTTCCAGCGCACGGCGCAGATGCTCGGCGAGATCCATGGATCCAATTACACACGCGTGGTCTGCGACAGGCACCCCGACTATGTCTCGACGCAGTTTGCCGCAGCGATGGGCCTGCCCTGCGTCCCCGTCCAGCATCACCTGGCGCACATCCTGGCCTGCCTTCTCGAGCACCGGAGGAAGCCCGACGGGGTGCTGGGCGTGGCCTGGGACGGCTCGGGCTACGGGACGGACGGCACGGTCTGGGGCGGCGAATTCATCCTGCTGCGGGACGGCAAGGCCCTGCGCTATGCGCGGCTGCGCCAGTTCCGCCTTCCCGGGGGCGAGTCTGCCGCGCGGGACGGGCGCCGGACTGCACTCGGCCTGGCCCATGCCGCCGGCGAGCGTGGACTAGGGCAGCTTGGCCGGCGGCTCGGGTTCACCGACAACGACGTCAGCCTTTTCGAGACGATGCTCGCGAGGGGCGTAAATTCGCCGGTCTGCTCGAGCGCGGGGCGCCTCTTCGACGCCGTGGGGGCGATCCTGGGGGTCGCGAACCGCAACTCCTTTGCGGGTCAGATCCCCCTCGCCCTCGAATCCGCGGCCATCGACCACATGGAGTCCGCTCCCTCCCTGCCCTTTCCGCTTCGCCCGGTGAGGGACGGCGCCGGGGCCAAGGCGGAGCTGGACTGGGAGCCGCTCGTGGCGGCGCTTGAGGCGGGCCGCCTCTCCGGGGGCGATCCCGCCGTGCTGGCGGCCGCCTTCCACCGCGCCCTCGCCCGGGGGATCGCGGCCGTGGCGAGCCAGGCGGGCGCCGGCACCATTGCGCTCGGTGGGGGCTGTTTCCAAAACGCCCTGCTGCTCGACCTCACGGCGGCCGCCCTCGAACGGGCCGGGTTCGAGGTGCTCGTGCCGCGCGAACTGCCGCCCAACGACGGCGCAATCGCCGCCGGCCAGGCGCTCGGCGCGGTCTGGAACATGACCACCGTGCAGCTGCCCTGACCCCGGGGCGGGCAGGCAGGCTGCGACGAATCCATTCGATCCAAACCGCCGCCGATTATTGCTACTTCTCGTGGGACGGGGCCGAGCGGAGCATCGACTCCTCGTGGTCGAGGAGCTGCTGCAGGGGCCTGTGCACCTCGTCGGCGATGACATTTCGCCGCCACAGGTCGTCGACGGCGGCACGCTCGGCGTCCAGGGCCGCGGAACGGAACCGCTTCTCGGCGGCCCTGCGGAGGCGCGCATGGGTGCGGGTCTCGCCCGCAGCGCCCAGGGATGCCAGGCGGTGCTCATACTCGGCGACCACGTGCCCAAGCGCCGCCTGTTCCTCCGCGGCCTCGAGCCCGGCCTCGAACGCCCGCAGCGCCGCCAACCCCGCGTCGACCGCGGTGGTGCGGGCCAGGTGCTCCTCCTGCTGGCGGGTCGGGTCCTCCTGCAGCCTGAGGCTGCAGATGAGCCACTCGGTCGTCGTCCCCTGGATGAGAAGCGTCGCGGCGATGACGCCGAATGAGATGAAGATGACCAGGTTGCGGCCAGGGAAGGGCGAGCCGTCGGGAAGCAGCTCGGGGATCGACAGCGCCGCCGCCAGAGTGACCACGCCGCGCATCCCCGCCCAACCTCCCACGAGGACCGCCTGCCAGGTGGGCCGCTGCTCATTCCTGCGCACCCGCGCGGAGAGGAGGAAGGGCAGGTAGGCGCCTGGGAAAAACCACAC
>Ga0302320_10006979_pt1 | contig 24925 bp, 20 predicted proteins | sample Bog_T0_3_FD_202130 | JGI IMG/M metagenome (GOLD analysis project Ga0302320, IMG submission 202130) | Peat permafrost microbial communities from Stordalen Mire near Abisko, Sweden - Bog_T0_3 | ecosystem: Environmental > Terrestrial > Soil > Wetlands > Peat | place: Sweden: Abisko, Stordalen Mire...
GATGGACGACGCCCCTATCGAATCAACCAAAGAGCGTAGGCGCAATGGCCGTCCCCCTAACGCACCTGAGTCCTATTGCCGCAGCCGGGCGACGATTGACAACACCCCGGAATCCAGGAAGAGCCTCGGGCAAAGCCCCCAATGGGTCATCCTTTGCGCTTGCCGGTATGATTGCCAGAGAACTGCGGGTGAATCCCGGAATCGCCATCAAACTGGCCCGATGACTTTCGCAGGACACCCCCAGGCTTTCATTCCTGCAGGCAGATCCCTGTTTACAAATGACATCGCTCCAATTACGACGCGATCACCAATCGTAATGCCCATCGAAATAACGGTGTTCGGTCCGATATAGACGCCGTTACCTATCGTGGTCTTAGCATGCTCTATCGGTTCCACACCAAGAGATGTTGCCCATTTGACAGTGTTATGCGTATATATATGAACGCCTGAGGATATTGAACAGAAATCTCCAATAATCAAACCTCCTCCAGAGCCATCCAGAATAACGTTAGAACCAATCCAGGTGCTTTTTCCGACCACCACATCTCCAAGGATCAGAACATTATCATAGCAACTGGTGCCATCTCCAAACCCATATTCCCGTGCATTTTCCCATCGATCGGTTATAAGGTCACCGAACGACACTCTTCGGTTATGCTTTTCCTTCTTTTCGCGCTGAAGGAACCGCTGTATTTTGCGCATCTGCTCTATCATCGTGGTTGCCGGTATCTTGTTACGCGAGGATATTGCCGGTAATTGCAGGCTTTACGAACTCATTCCCAACATGCTGAAGATCTACCTGCGGCCGCTGGTTTGACGGCTCACTGAAATCATCCATTAACAATGGCGAATCATCAATGGCTGTCGCAATTTAATGGGCGAAGATTGAACGCCGAGATCGCCTTCCTTCATGCCCTACACGGAATTATGCCCAAATGCCCGGAAACCAGTTGACGGAGGGGCCATGGCTCGCGGCAGCCGATCCGGACCGACGGATGCCCCGAACGACGGGATCGCACCACGCATCGTCGGCAGCAGCCCGGCATCCCGGACTCCAGGAAGAGCCATAACCGATTATCGGTCCGCCTGGAGCACGCCCGGAATTTTGCCCCGGCGACACGGGCTTCTGTCGACGTGACGACGCCTTTTCTCCTAGCGTTCCCTTGCGCCGGCTGATGCAATCGCATCGAAGTCCGGTTGACAAGGTTGACAAGATTGCTCCTGCCGCAGGCGTTTGATGTCGTCGGGTTCAAGCACCTGGGATACCACCGTTGTCGTACCGTCGCGGTCTACGTACCAGGCTCCCGGCCAGGGCGGCACCAGCGCCCGCGTCAGGTCGCGGATCTGGCGATCGGTCTGGTTCCAATCAATGGCGCCGTCCTGTGGCCTTCGCCGCGGCCAGGTCCGCGCCCGGGCCGCCTCCTGGGGGACGGCCGCGGCCGGTCCCCCCAGAAGTTGCGGCAGCCAACGCTCAAGCAAGGCAATGTCGGTGATGACCAACCGTTCGCGCAAGGTCAGGGCGGTGTCGGCCTCGGTGATCGCCACTTCGACGGCGTCGATTACAGGTCCGGTGTCGATGCCTTCGTCCACATAATGCAGTGTCGCCGCCGTCGCCGGTTCGCCGTTAATGATGGCCCATTGCAGCACATTGGCGCCACGGTATTCCGGCAGCCGGCCATTGTGCAGATTGACCACCCCGCAGGGGAACACCTTCAGCAAGGCCGGCCACAGGATGCGGTTGTAGGAGCATATGACCCCCAGGGACGGCTCCAGCCGATGCAGAGACAGCTCGAAGGTCTGACGGTCGTCCCTGGTCGGATGCGCCAGCACCGGCACGCCCAGATCGGCCGCCTCCGAGAGCGGCACCCGGGACGTGTCGAGGGTCACGGCGCAGCACAACCGGTGCAGTGACAGCCTTCGCAGGACGGTCAGCCCGCTGGTGTCGCCGAAGAAAACGAAGCCACCTGTCATTGGCCACCATCCCGATACCACGGGCACGTCGCAAGCGAGCGACAAATTTCGGCTCCCAGCCCCTTGCGCCAATGACGGTTGCTGTCAAATTCGCCCAACAGCCGATCGACGTGATGGCGCAGGGTATGCTTCAGGACATCATCCATCCCGGTTGCCTCACCGACCCAATTGCACGGATGCAGCAGTATCTGCGCCAACGGCGCCGTACAGTCGCCGGCAAACGCCGCCAGGGTGGCGCCGCTGTTCCGGAGGTTGGAATCCGAGGCATAGCGGTCGGGGCCAAAAAACCCGGATTCGTAGGTACAGACAAAGCCGGCATCGACGGCGGCGAGCGTCAGCGGAGCCAGCTCTCCCTCCGGATTATGCCAGGCGATAATCGGTTCCGCCCGTGGAACAAGATGCCGCAAATTGGCGAATTCGTGAGCAAGTCGCTGCCGATCCAAGGCGCCACCTCGATGGTGATAGTGCAATCCGATGCTTTGCCCGTGGCCGGCGATGCCGGCCAACGCCGTCCGCCCGCGCTCGCTTGCCGGATTGTACAGGTCGCTCGCGACCAGCACGAAGTACGTGGCGTGAACACCTTCTTCGGCGTTGACGGCGGCGGTCATGGCCGCCCAGCCAAGATCGTAATCCACATCCAGACGCAGGAGAAGGCCCGTCTGAGGTCGCGGGTAAAATCTACAGAGGGGTCGCCTGCCCTGGCCCAGGGCGCGGACCAGGCGCCGGTATTCGTCGATGTTGAAGCGGCCCGGCATGGGTCAGTCACTCCTTTCCCGCCAGCACCGGCGCCCTGAGTGACGCGAGGTGGCCCGATCTCCCCCGGGGCAACCTTCGTCGTCTTCGGAACGGTTCATACTGCGCTTCAGGGTGGTGAAAGCGGCTTCGCGGTCGCTGAGATCCGGCATGACCGATTGAAGGCCGGTGAATTCCAAAAGCCCCAAACGCCAGGAAGACGCTTCGGACCGAAGTGGGTTCATTACTTCGCATTGGCACCCCGTCGCCCGTGGTCCTCGCCAATGCCAAGACGGCGGGCGTATTCCCGCTCGAAACGGTCCGCGATGGCCGCAATCGAGTGCCAATGTAAAGCATAGGCCCGACTGCGGCGACCGATTTCGGCCCGCTTCTCCGGAGACGCCGCCAGGTCCTTCAGAACTTCGTAGACGCTGTCCTGGGTGGCGTGGATGATCGGGCATTCCGACAGACACGCGGAGGTTTCCTCGTCTTCTTCCGCTGGAGTCCATTTCAGGTTGCCGACCACCGGCTTGCCAAGCATCAGGCATTCCCGCGCCTGGGCGCCATAGCGGCCGAACAGCAACTGGTCGACGACAATGTCCGCCTGGACCTGAATAAACTTCATATCGCGGCTGGGGATGCTGTGGAAGAAATGCAGGCGAACCGGCATTCCCTCGGCGCGCAGTCGCTCGACCGCAGCCTTGATGGCCCCCGTACCCTTGGGGTCGGCGCCACCCTCGCTACGGGCAACAAAGTTTCCGACGGCATGAACGACGATAACCTCGCCGTCTTCCTTCTCTAACCGATAATGGTCAGGCACGACGATATCCGGGTGCCACGTGGCTTCGTCGACGCAATAGGTCAGCGGCACGGTGACGACCTTGCTCGACTTCAAAAAGTCCAGCCGCGGCATCAGTTCGCCACTCACAATGTCGCAGACCGAGATCAGTTTGGAACCCCAGGACAGATTACGCAGATCGGAACAGACCCCCGGCAGGTCCATGAACCGGCACTGATGGCACATGCCGCCGGTCCACTTGTTCCATAGGGTCTGGCTGACGCCGTCATTGCAGCCGACCAGACTGTAACCGATCTTCACGCCGGCGCGCTTCAGCCTCAGGAACTCTTCAGGCACGCGCGGCTCGACCGGATTACTGTCCCCCAGTTCAGGATTGATATGCATCATCCCGACGCCGTGGAAGTGAATGGCCCTCATTCGCGATGCGATTTCCCGGATCAACCGATCTGAATTCCATCGACGCATAAAGCGGTCGTCATTGAAGAGATTAACATCCTCGCCGTGAAACAAGGTGGACTGTGCCGAACTCGGCTCATCCAGACTGACGCTTATCGCATCCCAGCCGCGGCGGCGTAGTTCCCGAGCGAGAAAGTAAAAATGATAATAAGAATTATGAAGGAAGATGACAGATCTCGAATTTCGCCTTGCTCCAGATACCGCCTTTGGCAATAACGGAAAAAAGCGCGCCAGCAACCATCCGATGGAACGGTAGAGGCAAGTGTTAAATAAAATATCATTTATATAATAAATATCATTCCGCAATCGCCTATTACCGCTTCTCCAAACGACTGTAAGCACCATTGGATTGAACAAGATCGATACCAGATTGGTGACGATTGACTTCGGATATCTCTCAATAAATTGCAATAAGTGACTAATTGTCCCCTTTTTTTCAGTTAACTTGTCTCGTATCGCCCCACTTATCTCTGATAATGCCCCTATTATCGACGCCAGCGCCCGTGCCTTAATGCATATCAGCCATAATTCGAATCTATCAAATATCAACTCATAATTCGCTCGCTGCCATTTTTTGTTGGCGACGGCGCACTTCTTCATCGCGGCACGGGAGACCTCACTGTCGAACAGATCGGTCAGGGCTTGAAACGAATAAGCCGGATTGGTGGCAATTTCATCGTAGGTCACCTGTAAGATGGCTTCGGCGCGTGCCGGATCACGGAGCACATCGACCACTTCATCCATGTTACTATGATCCTTCTTCAACGGAACGTAATGCCGCCAGCTCTTCAGAATTCCTGAATACTCTCCCTCATAAAGAATCATCAGCGTACGTAGCGCCGCCGCCTCAAAGCAGCGTGGCGAAATTTGATTAAGGGAAGCTTTTCTCTCTTCTTCCGCGAAAAACAATGCCTGAAGCTCATCGAATGACGCTTCCGGGCGCTCTAATTTGCATGAATCCGTTTTAGCCTGTATCTCTCCAGTAAAATCGACAATGCTGGCGCCACTCTCGGCCCCGAGTACAGCCTTACAGTTGCCAACAAACTGCGTCCACGCTTTTCCGCAGATAGGGTACTCACCCCCGCACTTGATATCGACGTTGAGCCCGTAGCGCGGGGCGTCTTGGGCGAAGCGTTCGGAGATATAATACTTTTCCCAACCCAACCTACCCAGCCATTCGGGAACCTTGCGGCCGCGATAACCCACGTCTATGGGACGATCGGCAAACGGCTTGACCGGCCGCCCCAGGATGTCAGGCGACACGTAACCGGTCAGCACGTTGATCTTGCGCAGATTTGGTAGCTTGGCCACCGGATAGACCTTCTCGATCTCCGGCACCGGCACACAGGTGAACAACAGATCAATGCCCAATTCTGCCAAGGCATCGACCGTTGCATCGATAAAACGATATTCATCCTGGATGAACACGACCTTGACACCTGGAAATTCTTTGATGCAATTCCGCAGATTTGGCCTAAGAGGTTCTTCATCTTTCAGTGTGATCGAGTAATGCACCACAAGAACATCAAGTTTATTTATAGCGTCGCAGGGCATTGATACATCGAGCAAATTAAATTTATGTGAGTAATGGCGGGACATCGTTGTCAGTGCCCATAAATGGTCCTGGATAGTCGCCGCCGAATGCCGTGGAACCAAGCACAGAATCCCAATATCGAGCCTTTTATTCAATATCTTCACCTTCTGAGTTCTCCGTAGATGTTCAGGACCAGCGTGCGGCTAAAAATGTAGCTCGCTTCGTTGCGATCCAAGGGATAGAACAGCATATCGCTGCCGATATTCTCCCCTGTCACTCGCACCGAGAACCATTGGGCGCACAGACACCGCCTATAATTTTCTAGCGAAGACCGTTTCGAGGGCGCCGCGCCATCGTACCGGGCGCGATCCCCATCCGCTGCGTGGCCAGGAATAGCGACGCCAAATTTGTCCCAACAGAATGTAACGGGTCGTCGCCCCAAATCTACTCAGCCGGCGACGGTAGGAACAGGCAGAGTAGACCATCACCATAGCTTGACCACCTCGGTCCTGGTCAATGTCCTCCTACGAGACGACGGGCCTCAACTTCGGCCATGTGATCGCGGCGCCATCGGATGAGCCGGTCAATGCCCTCGCGCAGATCGACCGACGCCTCAAAACCGAGATCGTCCTTTGCCAGCTTCGGGCAACCGATGCGATTGCGGACCAGCGTCGCCTGACTGCGCGGGGCATAGACGACAGGCCGGTCGCTGCCAGTCAGCTCCACAATTATTTCGGCCAATTGCTTCAGCGAGGTGCGTCGGCCGGTACTCACATTGTAAAAGCGGTCCACCGTGTCCGCCCTCATGGCGCAGACATTGGCGGCGGCGCAATCCTCGACGGCTATGAAGTCGAAGGCTTCGGAGCCGTCACCGAAGATGGTCGGCCCCTCACCACGATCAATGGCGTCGAGCATCTTCATAATTACGGCAATGTAGGCGCCTCGGTAATCCTGGCGCGGGCCATAAACGTTCATATAGCGCAACCCGACAAAAGGCAGGCCATAGCGATAGTGGTAGGCACGCAGCATCGCCTCGCCGCAGATTTTGGTGGCGCCGTAGAAGTTCCGGTTATTGAAAGGATGATTCTCGGTCATCGGCTCTTCGACGGCGTCGCCGTAGACCGAGGCAGACGACGAATAGACCAACCGCCTGACGCCGGCCTGGGCACAGGCCGCCATCACGTTGAAGCTGCCGCGGACGTTCACGTCGAAGGCGCTGTGCGGGTACTCATGGCATTGCAACAGCCAGAGGGCGGCGAAGTGGAAGACCCCGTCGGCGTCCTTCAGGGCCGTCTCCAAGATGTCGGCCTGCAAGATGTCGCCGCCAACATCGTAAATGACGACGCGCGGATCAAGGAGGGCGCGCGCCAAATTTTCGCGCGTCCCACGGGCAAAATTGTCATAAATGATAATTTCGTCCACATCCTCGCGAGTCAAAGCGTCGACGGTATGAGAGCCGATCAGCCCGGCTCCGCCAATCACGACCATTTTCTTACCGCGAATATCCATTCAGGCACCATCAGTTCATTTGGAAGCTTGTGCATAAAGGACGCAACGAAGCTTATTTTTCGCAACAGCATTTGCAGATCGCGCGGCAACTGGATGGCGGCGACCTCTCTGGCCGACGTGTCGCGGCGTTCCTGTCGCCCCGACCCGGTATCAGAACCCCGAATACCACGCCGTTCCGTCCTTGAACGCCGGGCGACCCGCGGCATTTAGGTCCGAACTCCGCAAGGATATCAGTTTCAGGCGGCGCCAGACATGAAATTTTAAATATCAGGATACATGCCGTACCAACTGCGCGACCCGATGGGCATAGGTATGGGATGTCATCACATAGTCGTAGGTTTCTTCGACCATACGCCCTCTTCGGCTTTCATCCTTAAAGCGCGCAATAGCATCCTGAATGTTAGACATATCTCTTTTAATCTCGATATAATGGACATCTGGTTTGAGAATGCCATTATAATTTCCTTCCAATAAAAGTTGGCAGGTCTTGGTTCCAATCGGCTCAAAATGCCGCGAAGAAATGCATTTTCCGGAAACATTCCGAGGTTTATCCTTATAAAACATGTCAAATACGTCGGAAAAGCTTGCCTCAGGATTTTCAAAAAGATTATAGTTCTTGGCCCGCTCAAGCAGTTTTCCATGGTCATTGAGATAGTAAGTTCCTGACTCCGCGCCAATGATTCCGTGACATCGGTTCAAAAAGATGTTCCAGTCACTGCGCGCCACGCGCTGCCGGCGAATATCGCAGAACAGGCCATGGCCAGCGCCTTCGGCCTCGAACCACTCAATCAGGTCGGTTCGCTCGCGATCTCCGATGAACGGCTTGTAGATATCGCCAATAAACCCGACATCCACCTCTCGTCGCCCCTCCGGCAACAGATTGTACACTTTTGGATTGAGCGCGTGAGGCATATCGATGATCTCACTGCCATCACACCCTTCGTAAAGGTAACTGGAAGCCTCATGGGGCAACTGGCCACAAATATAGTCGGCACCAACGGCGCGAATGAAATCAATCTTGTCGGCGAAATAATCATATTCGTTACCGATGAACACGGCCATTTTCGCGTTTCGGCCGCGAAACCAGTGCCTGGTACGCTGCAATACGGTCATGTCGTCTCCAGTCGCAGCATGGGAGACGATGATCAGATCGTAGTTGCGGATATTCCGGAGGCAGCGGCCGTAGTGAACCAAATTGTTAATATTACAGACTTCGACGTTCAAATCAGGAGACTCAAGGAAAGCTTCGCGCCAGTCACCAATGTAGGAAAGGGGTGAGTAGAGGTCACGTAACCAAGAAAACAGGTTGGCAACTCCCGGGACCCGCCGTAACAGTTGCGGTGGCCTGTCGCCATCGCGATAGCCGAATATACCCCGTAGCACGGTATCAAACAGCACAATTTTCCATCCATAGCTGTTTGCATCCAAATAAAGTGTGAAAATAGTTTTTTTCATTACGACTCGCCTACGTAAAGGATTTCATCCGGCGGTGCAATGGACTATTGAGAACATGACCACCGAAATCTGCGATCGATCGCTTTGTCTCAGATCGTTGACGCGCGCAGAAGATCAACAACACGGAGAGCGGCCGCACCGTCACCGTAATCCGGGATATCGCCACGCGGCCCATAATCCGGCCCTTCCCACAATCGGTTCCAGCCACACGCCAAGGTTTCGATCCACTCAGTTTCTGTCCGCAGGGTAACGCAAGGTTTGCGGTGGAAATAGGCCTCCTTTTGCAGGCCGCCGCTGTCGGTGAAAACCGCCACGGCACCGTCAAGCAGGCGGACCATGTCGAGGTAGCCGACGGGGGCACAGACGAGGAGCGGGGCCAGGTCCAGACCGGCCCGGTTCACCGCCTGCATGGTCCGCGGGTGTAGTGGAAAAACCACCGGCATTTCGCGCGTTCGCGCCTTCAGCCAATCCAGAACCCGGCGAAGCTGGATGTGATCGTCGGTATTCTCAGCCCGGTGGATCGTGGCGACAGCAAACTCGCCACTCTTCAACCCCAGGCGTTCCAGCACCCTGGAACGAACCCGAGCCTGGGCGGTAGAATGGAGAGTGGCATCATACATCACGTCTCCGGTCCAATGCACGCCCCGGCTGATCCCCTCCTGCGCGAGATTGGCCACTGCCGCCGCCGTCGGGCACAGGAGCAGCGTGCTGATATGATCGGTCAACACACGGTTGATTTCCTCGGGCATGCGGCGATTGTACGAACGCAGCCCCGCTTCGACATGGGCCACCGGTATCTTCAGCTTGGCTGCGGCCAGCGCCCCGGCCAGCGTGGAGTTGGTATCGCCGTAGATCAGGACCCAGTCCGGCCGCTCATCCAGAAGCAGACGCTCGATGGCCGCCAGCATACGGCCAGTCATATCGCCATGGCTGCCGCCGCTGATGCCCAGATGATAAGCCGGGGGAGGCAGCTCCAACTCTTCGAAGAAGATATCGGACATCTCAGGATCAAAATGTTGGCCGGTGTGGACCAGGATTTCGCTCACGTTGGCGGAGGTAACGATCGCCCGACTGACCGCAGCAGCCTTGATGAACTGTGGCCGCGCGCCGACTACGGTGAGAATGCGCATCCGGGTCACTCGGCGTAAGACTTGATGGCCGGAAGCCACCGTCCGTGTTGCAACATGCAGCGCAGGATGGTTTCGCGGTTACGGCGGGTCCAATCGACGGTGCGTCCGATACCTTCGCGATGCCCGACTGAAGCGGTGAAGCCCAGTTTTTCCTTGGCCTTGGCAGGGTCGCCGAAGCGTTTGCCCGAGCGGTCCCACGATCGCGCCGGGGTGAGTGCAATGGGCGTCGGATTGCCGGTCAGTTCGTTGACCGTCTGCGCCAACTCCAGGATGGTGGTGGCAACACCCGAGGCGAGGTTGTAGGTCTCGCCCGGTTCGCCCCGAAGCGCGCAGGCGATCAGGCCACGCGCCATGTCCTCGACGAAAATGAAGTCGCGGGACGCAATGCCGCCGTTCTCCACGGGCAACGGCTCGTGGTGAAGGGCCTTCCACACGAAAGTCGGGGTGACGTTACGCCAAACCGTTGCCGGAGTCCCACGCCAACGTCCAGCCCCAAGAATCTCGCCGGGTCCATAGACGTTCTGAAAACGGGCCTTGACAAACGGCATGCCGAATTGCTGAAAGTAATAGTTCCCGTACATCTCGCCGACCAGCTTGGAAATGGAGTACGGGCTATCGTGGAACAAGGACACCGGCGCCTCTTCCGAGGTCGCTTCGACCTCGTCAAAGGTCTTCTTGGCCACCGCACACCCGGCCGCGGCATAGACCACCTTTTTCAGAGCCGGGAAATCTTTGAGGCGATCGAACAGCTTGAGCGTCGTCAGGGTGTTATTCTCATGATCCGCCAGCGGATCGTGGATCGAGGACTGGTTCCCATGGTAACAGGCGAGATGGAAAACAAAATCGAGATCCCGCGGCAGCGCCTCGAGAATGCGGTCGTTCGTGATCGACCCGAAAATGAACTCCACCGCCGGATGCTCCGGGACGTTGACGATGTCAGCGGACAGCAGGTTGTCAACGATGACGAGGCGGTGTGGCTCCTGTTTCAAGATATCTCGGCACAGATTGCTGCCAACGAAGCCGGCGCCGCCCACCACCAGGACGGATGACCCGGCAAAGTCACGGGTTTCAATCATGGCTGTCGCTCTTCAACATGGCTTCCGATCCGGCCGGTGGGTGAGATGGCGCCTGGAGATGACTGTAGATCGTATTGACTCCATAAGTATCGTACCAATCAAGCGTGGCGCGAATGGTTTCGGCAAAGCCGCGCCGGGCGCGCCAACCCAGGATCCGTTCGGTTTCACCGGGGTCAAGGACCACCCTCGGCACGTCGTCGGGTCCGGTCGGGACCACCGGCACCGCAGGCGCCGGCCGCAGGCCCAAATGATCGGCGACGATGTCGAAAATTTCCTTGATGGTATGGCCGTCTCCGGTGGAAACGTTAAAGGTGCCGGTCGGCGCGTCGTCGGCCATGACAACATCAACGATCTCGAGAAAATCCGCCATATCAAGAAAGTCACGCACGCTATCGCTACAGAAACAAGCCTGCCCGGCCTTCAGGCGTTTGTAAAAGGTTGGAATCGGGCCGATGGCGAGCCGTGGCCCGGTGACATTGGCAAGCCGCAACGACACCGCGGGCAGGCCGCTCATCATCAGGTACTGCTCGCCCGCCGTCTTCGAAATGCCATAGCTGGTGAAGGGGCGCAGCGGATGGCTGAGCGGAATCGGCACCCCCTCGGGACGTCCGTAGCACAGTGCCGTCTGAAAATTGACGAAGCGACGCACACCCGCGGCACGGGCCGCCGCGGCAACGGTGACCATCCCTTCGACATTGGTTCGCACGTCTTCGCGCCAGTCGTTGGGATCCTTGTAGGAGGCCGCGCTGTGGATGACATGGCTCGGGGCAAAACCGGAAAAACAGGACTCCACCACCGCCGGATCCGCAATGCTGCCCTCGACCATGGTCAGGCCAGGGTAACCCGGGGGAAACAGGTCGCGGCTACCGGTCGCGAAATTGTCAATAACCAGAACCTCATGGCCCTCACTCAGATATTTTTCGACCAGTGCCGCGCCGAGGCAGCCGGCGCCGCCGGTGATCAGGATCCGCACCGCCGCCCCCTAACTCTGCTCTTGATGCCGCAGGTGCGTGTAGCCACCCTGCACGCCGAATTTTTGGTAGTAGGCGACGGCCCGGGCAACCACCTCCTTTAGAGGCGTAAACTCGATCGCGCCAAAATGCTCAACGGTCAGCGAAGGGTCGAGCAAGATGCTCGGCGCGTCATCGGGACCGATGGGCCGGACCTCGGGCTCGGGGTATTCATTGAGTCGCATCGCCTCGACCACCGCGTCATAGAGTTCACGGATCGCCACGTCACGACCGGAGGAAAAGTGGTAGGCGCCATGGCCACCACCGTCAACCGCCTTGATCACCGTGCGGGCCAGGTCCCCGACATAAACGAAATCACGGCGTGCCGTCGTCACGAAGCACCGTTTGCCCTGCGACAGCCGGTCGAAAAAAATCGGCAACGGTCCGCTGACATTGCGCGGACCGATGACATTGGCGAGGCGGAACGTAACGTAGTCGAGACCCGAGATGGTCAGAAAATCTTCCGTTACGGTCTTGGTGATGGCGTAGCTGGAATTGGCCGGATTTTTCGGGTGGCCAAGCGTAACCGGTTGCTCCAGCGGCTTTACCCCATAGCACAACGCCGTCTGAAAATAGACGAAGCGCGCCACGCCATTGGCTTTAGCGGCCTTGATCAGATTGACACCACCGACACTATTGGTTAGCGTATCGTTATACCAGTCATCGGGGTCCTTATAGGATGCCGCGGTATGAACGACCACGTCCGGCTTGAAGTCGCCGATAAGATGATCGACGAGTGCCTTGTCGGCGATTGAGCCTTCGACAACGGTCAGTCGATCGTTTGCCTCCGGCAGATGAATGCGTCGCCCGGTGGCAAAATTATCGATTGCCAGGATCTCGTCGCCACGGCTTAACAACAACTCGGCGATGTGCGAGCCAACCTGGCCACAGCCACCCGAAATGAAGGCTTTCATGTTCTCGACCCCTCTTGGGATAATATCCGATTGTCCTGCTCGAGCATGGCCCGATACTCTGCCGCACGGTCATGGAAGACCTGATGCCAGAGTTCCAGGCTGAGCAACCCCCAGGCTTTGCGAGAAAAGCGACCGGCCTTCTCGAAATTGCGAAGCACTGCGTCTGCGTTGATATAAGGGCGATGCCGATCCTTTGAATTAAGAAAAACGTCGTTGGCAAAGTCCCGCAGATCACCCTGAAACCACTCCTTGAGCGGAACCGGAAACCCCATTTTATCTCGACGCTTGACCACTTCCTCCGGCAACACCCCGGCAAAGGTCGACTTCAGCAGGTGCTTCAGACGACCGCCGGGGAACTTGATGTCGGCCGGAACCGTCGCGACAAACTCGATCAGCGGATGGTCCAGAAATGGCACGCGGGATTCCAGCCCATGCGCCATACTCATGCGGTCCTCGACCTGCAACAGTGCCGGCAGCAGGCACTTGAACTCGAAGTGCGTCATACTGTCAAAATAAGCTTCCTTGGGCACGTTTTTGCGGTTGTTAAAGATGTTACAGAAATCCTCAAAGACGCGACCTCGATCAAGTTCAGCCCACTCGATCTCGGCGCTCATGTCAGTGGAACGATCAGTCAGGCGAAAAAATCGCTCATCCAAAGGCCCGAACAACCCTTCGCGCCAAAATTCCTGCATCAGCGGCTTGTATTCCCGCAATATCCCAAGATTAGGGATAATCGATTCAATTGTAACAACAAAATTTCCATTCTTATAAGTACCATCAATGGCAGCGCGAATGCACTGTTCAAAATAGGCCAGCAGGTATCGGGCATAACCGCCAAACACCTCGTCGCCGCCCTGGCCTCCAAGAACCACCTTCAGGTGTTCGGCGGCCAATTTGGAGACCATGAACTGCGGAAAAGAACCTGGTCCACCAACCGGAAAATCGAGGTGGTAGATCACGTCTTTGATATGGTCGCGGAAGTGCCGGGAGGTAATGTCAATGGTATGCAGGATACCGTTGGTCTGTTGGGTCACCAACTCTGCGTAACGACTTTCATCGTAGCCCGGGTGATCGCGGAAGCGGCCGTGGAAAGCCAGGTGGCTGGCCGGGTCGACCTTGTTGGCAAGAATGGCGATCAGACTGGAATCAATGCCGCCGGAGACATAGGCTCCGATGGGCACATCACTGCGTAGATGGAGGCGCACGGAATCGCCTACCAGATCGATGAGCCGACGTTGGAAATAACTGGCGCTGTGATCCCAATCCATCTGGAATTTCACGTCCCAATAGCGACGAATTTTCACTTCGCCACCTTCAACGATCAGGGCATGTCCAGGAAGGAGTTGCTTTATGCCTGCGAACAGAGTATGCTCGCCAATGGTATAGTTAAAAGTCAAGTACTCCGCGAGCGCCGAGGGATTGGTGGTAATTTCCGGCAGGAAGGGCAGAAGCGCCTTGGCCTCCGAAGCGAAGTACAGGACGTCATCAACTTCTGCATAATAGAATGGCTTGATGCCAAATCGGTCTCGGGCACAGAACAGGCGCTGGCGGCGTTCATCCCACAGTGCAAACGCAAACATGCCTCTCAAATGCTGAAGGCACTCGTCGCCATATCGGTCATAGGCGGCCAATATGCACTCGGTATCCGACTTGCTGACGAAGGTCCACTCCGCAGCAAGCTCTTGCCGCAGTTCCAGGTGGTTATAGATCTCGCCATTAAATGTGATAACAGTACCGCTCGCAGTTTGCATCGGCTGTACTGCCGCCGGACTGAGGTCAACAACGGCCAGGCGACAGTGCCCCATTCCAACGTAATTGGCTGTCCAGATCCCCTGGCCATCGGGACCGCGATGGGCAACCAAACGGTTCATAACCGCCACACGTCGATAAGGCCGCTGAAGTTCCTGACCATCAAGAGAAATCAGGCCATTGATCCCGCACATGATAAACTATTCCAATCTGTTACACAGTTATCTTGCAATTAGTGCCCCTGCGTTGCGTGGGTATGCCGGGGTTTGATGGACCTGGCTGGGTTGGTTTGGACGGGGGCTGGCCTTTTCAAGGAGTGCGTTGGGACATGTCGTTGCCGTTCCTTGGAGGCCGATCTCCACCGACGACTCCACATGTGCCAGCCCGGGATGTTTCCCAACGGATTCCCGGCGCGACCCTTTCCGGTCGCCGTGGGGCCGCTCACGGCGTCGCCGCCGCCGAAGGGCGGGTCGAAGAGACGGTGACCGTGCGCTGTTGGTCGACGGGCGAATGACACAGCTTTACAGGGCGGAACCACGGGCTGCCAACTCGTTGTTTTTTCGGAAATGGTCTGCGATCATAGGCTCCAGTAGACCTTTCCTTCGGGGACCTCTTGCGGATCCAGCATCGACTTGACGTCGATCAGGACGCCGCCGGGTCGGAGGCGGGCGAACAAGGCGGCTGGCGGCATCTCGACATAGGCGTGATGCGGAACCGCGACGATTAAGGCGTGCAAGTCCTGCAAATGATCGAGTTGCGCCAGCGTAACGTCGTATTCATGCCGCGCCGCCTCGGCATCGGCCAGCGGGTCGTGGACCATCGGCTGTATCCCGTATTGTATCAGTTCGTCGATGATGTCGGGAATACGGCTGTTGCGCAGATCGGGAACATTCTCCTTGAAGGTCAGGCCCATGATGCCGACCCGGGCGTCCTTTACCGGTTGATCGGCCTGGATCAGCAATTTGATCGTTCGCTGAGCAAGGTAGACGCCCATGCCGTCGTTGATCCGCCGCCCGGCCAGAATGACTTCCGGATGGTAGCCGACGTTTTCGGCCTTGGCCGTGAGATAATAGGGGTCGACGCCGATGCAGTGGCCGCCGACCAGGCCCGGAGTGAAGCGCAGGAAATTCCATTTCGTCCCGGCGGCGGCCAGCACGTCACGGGTGCGAATGCCGAGCCGGTCGAAAATCAGCGCCAGTTCGTTCATCAACGCAATGTTGAGGTCGCGCTGGGTATTTTCGATAACCTTGGCGGCTTCGGCGACCTGGATCGACGCCGCCCGATACACTCCGGCCGGCACGATCGAGGCATAGGCGGCGGCCACCCGTTCCAGCGTCCCGGCATCTTCCCCCGCAACCACCTTGACGATGCGTTCCAGGGTGTGCTCCCGGTCCCCGGGGTTGATCCGCTCCGGCGAATAGCCGAGCTTGAACTGGTGCCGCTCAAGGCCCGAGGCCCGGGCCAGGCGCGGCCCACAGATCTCTTCGGTAACCCCGGGATAGACGGTGGATTCGAATACCACGAGGCCGCCCGGCCGCAAAGCGCGGCCCACCGTGTCGCAGGCGGACAGCACCGCCGACAGATCGGGCTGGCGGTTCGAGTCAATCGGCGTCGGCACGGTGACGATAAAAAAAGTTGTGTCGGCCAGGGCCGCCGGATCGCTGGTCACGACCAGTGTCGTCCGGTGCAGGATCTCGGGGGATTCAACCTCATGGGTGTCATCACGGCCCTGACGCAAGTCACCGACCCGCCGTTCGCTGATATCGAAGCCAACCGTATCGGGGTAGCGGGAAGCCAACGCCAGCGCGATCGGCAGACCGACGTAACCCAGCCCGATGATTGCAAATTTCTCAACCACGCGATACTCCATTCTACCTGGTATGACTATTTCCGCCCGATGGGAAGTCTTCGAAAGATCATGTGAGTATCGCTTGCACTGCCGCAATAATTCGATCCTGAGTCGGCTCATCAAGATAGGCGTGCATCGGCAGGCTGATGACTTCGTCGGCCAATATTTCGCTGACCGGCAAAGCGCCACCCGTAGCTGTCGGATAATTGCGGTAGGCGGTTTGGCAGTGCAGTGGCTTGGGGTAGTAGATCGCCGTCGGAACCCCAGCTCGCTTTAAAGATGCCGCCATTGCGTTGCGGCGCCCGCCATCCACGCGCAACGTGTACTGCGCCCAGACCGAACCCGTCCCTTGGCGAAGATTGGGCACAACCGCATACCTTGAAAGCCCCTCATTGTAGCGGCCGGCAATTCGATTACGCGCCAGGATTTCGTCGGGATAAATTTTCAGCTTTTCGATCAGAATCGCAGCCTGTATCGTGTCCAACCGGGCATTGCGACCAATCCTGATATTGTCATATTTGTTGCCGCCCTGCCCATGGACGCGCAGACTCACAATCTCTGAGGAGATATCGTCACAGTCGGTGAAAACCGCACCGCCATCGCCATAACAACCCAGCGGCTTGGCCGGAAAGAAGCTGGTCGTGGAAATCTCGGCCAATGTTCCCACAGGCCTGCCCTGGTATCGGGCGCCGAAGCTTTGTGCCGCGTCGGAAACAACCCAGAGCTTATGTGCGGCGGCGACCGTATGCAGCGCGTCGTAATCGGCCGGTTGACCGAACAAATCCACCGGAATCACGCCCACCGGATCGAGTCCGAGGCGCCTCGCGGCGGCAACGCCGGCTTCGAGGCTGGCGGGATCCATGGTGAAGCAGTCTTCAAGGACATCGACAAACAGGGCGGTTGCGCCGAACCACGCGACCACCTCGGCAGTTGCGGCGAAGGTAAAGGACGGCACCAGGACCGCCTGCCCCGGACGCACCTTCTTGACCATCAGCGCCAGAGCCAGGGCATCGGTTCCGTTGGAGCAGCTGATGGACCTTCCGGCGCCGCAGAAATCCGACAGCGCCGCTTCGAGCGCCCCGATTTCCGGGCCCATAATGTAGTTCCCATGATCAAGCACCCGCAACACCGCGTCGTCGATCCGCGATCCGAGGCGATGGCGCTGGGCACCCAGGTCGATGAACGGGATGGGAGGCTCAACGCGGTTCCGGGCGGTATCCGACATCATACGATTTCTTCCAGGTGATCCGGGTCGATCTGGCGGTAGCGGCGGCCCGTGGCGGCGCACCTCAGATCAGCACCAAGGCGGTTACCGTAATGGCCCATCCAACCGACACGCCGTGCCGGGACCCCCATCATCAATGCAAAAGCCGGAACGTCGTGGGTGACAACGGCGCCGGCGCCGATAAAAGCATATTCCCCAATGGTTATCCCGCACACGATTGTCGCATTGGCGCCGATCGTCGCTCCGCGCTTTACCAGGGTATCCCGATACTCGGCCGTTCGGGAAATTTCCGAGCGGGGATTGAAAACATTGGTAAAGACGCAGGAGGGACCGCAAAAGACCCCGTCTTCGAGGACAACGTTATCATACACAGAAACATTGTTCTGGATTTTGACCCGATCGCCGATCCGCACGCGGTTACCGATAAAGACATTCTGCCCAAGCGAGCAGTCTTCACCGAGAACGGCACCGCTGCAAACATGGGTCCAATGCCATATACGGCTGCGGGCGCCAATCCGAGCCCCCTCATCGACGATCGCAGTGTCGTGCCGTGTGTAGTGGCAATCATTTGTCATCGCGGTTAGCCCGCTTTGGTCAGCACGTTGGCACAAAATGGGTGGTACTCCCCCTTGATTCCCACCGGCATCGCCTGGCGTATTTCGAATACGGTTTCAATCGCGATTCGGGCATCATTTGGACCATATCCATTGCCTTTTATGATTTCATTATATGTAATCGTGTGCAGGTCGGTGAAACCATCGCTGAACTCCAATTCCTCTCCGTCAATCGTGATCGAGCGATAGGTTTGTTTGCCCGCCGCCTTGGCTTTCGGCGGCAAGTGATCTGCATTGATCGATAGAAACCATCGCACCCGGGCGCGATCGAATTCCAGATAGCCCGCCGCCACGTCGCGGCTATGGATATGCACCACGTTCTCGCGTCGCGCACCGAACACCCAGGCCAGCATGTCGAAAAAATGAACGCCAATGTTGGTGGCAATTCCACCCGATTTTTCGAGGTTACCCTTCCAGCTCACATGGTACCAGTGGCCACGTGACGTCAAATAAGTGAGATCGACATCGAACACCTTATCCGGTGGCGCGGCTGCGACGCGATTGCGTAGTGCCTGAATGGCGGCATGATACCGAAGCTGCAAGATATTATAGATACGCTGGCCTGTCTCTTTCTCGATCTCTGCCAGGGCCGTCAGGTTCCATGGGTTGAGCACCAACGGCTTTTCGCAAATGGCTTGAGCGCCGCTACGGAGTGCAAAGCGGATATGAGCATCGTGCAGGTAGTTCGGTGAACATATTGAAATAAAGTTAACAAGCTCTCCCTTTCGACGGAGCTTGTCGATGTGGCGGTCGAAACGTTCGAATTCGATGAAGAAGTCCGCATTGGGAAAATAGCTGTCGATCACGCCAACATTGTCACTGGGGTCCAGTGCCGCCATTAACACATTGCCGGTCTCTTTGATCGCCCTCATATGACGAGGCGCGATATAGCCGGCGGCGCCGATCAGCGCGAAACGATTCATGCCCTCAAGTTTTGCTGTCTTCATCATCCAGCGACCTTATAATATCCGGCTACAACCCGGATCGGGAACGCCATCGCTTGCGATGGATGGCACCTTGCCCAAGCTACCGCACTCCGGGTGAAAATCACACAGAGCTCCGTCACCCTCTACCATAGAGCCCGCACAAAGCCTGCGCGTCCTGGTCGTATAGACCAGGATCAGGCCGCTTGAACTCTGGAAACCGCCACCTCGACCCGGACCTCGCGGCCCAGCAACTCCAGCAATATCTGCACGCGATCGTCATCGCCAAGGCTTTCGAGCCTGCCGATCAGTTCGGAAAAGGGCCCGTCTTTAATTTGGACCGGTTGGCCCGGCTGAAACCGAAAACGGTCGGGGTGGCCGACAATCTTGCTCTCAACCTCCCGGGTTCGCAAAGCCTCGACAACCCCTGCCGGCACCCGCAATGGCTTCTCGCCGCCACGCAGCAGGTTAACCACCCCAACGGTCGACAGAATGACCCGCCACGGCGTCGCCTCCACATCGAAAGCAACGAACAGATAGCGCGGAAACAACGGACGCCAGACCGTCTCTTGTCGGCGGGCATGGCGTCGGATCGTCCGATAGCGCGGCAGATAACTCTCAAAGCCCTGGCGACAGAGGTGACCGACTGTCCTTGCCTCAGCAGCGGGATGGGTAAAGACAACATACCAATCAATCATTCAAGTCATCTCTGTTCAACCGAAGCTACCAGGTACAAAACAACCGCTGTGCCAATCCATGATGACGTCACGTCGATGATCCTGGCTGTAGCCAAGTTGTCCGCACCTCGAGGCGCACCGCCGCGGTCGCGGTCGCTGCTGGCACGGCAATGGTCGGTTCATCGACGTACCGGCATGACACTTTCCCACCCCGCACTGCCACCGGTATCACGAACCCGGTTCCGAACAGCCCATCGCTGCGGCCTTCCGGCGCTCAGAACCGGGCCGGCCTTGAAGCCAGAAGCCGACACCCCCGGCATGCAGACGCAGCACAGCCCCACCGCCCCACTCAATGGTTTGGAGTTGGTACGGACCGATCCCGGTCCGCTGTCCGTCACACGCCCTACCCCCTTGAAATTCAGCTTAACCTCCGAGACTATCCGATATTCACGCGACAAGCGTCAATCCCATTCGGCAACTGTATCGGCATCGCCTCCATGCAGGCGTTATTAGCCCGGCGCGGGGCTCCAATCGGGGAACAGGCGCGGCGCCATTCCGGGGGAGCGCCGTGCCAAGGGCCGACGGCCCTGGAACCCGGGATTTTTGCGATCGTACCGGCATGTCGAAAGAATGACGCAGGGGGGCCTTGTCCCATAGGCGCCAGGATATCACTATTATCTTGATTTTGCAGGGCTCTGCCCTGCACCCGCAAGGAGGCTCGCCTCCTTGACCTCATTCGCGTCATGGGTTCAAAGGGCCGACTGGCCCTTTGCGGGTGTGGGTAGAGCCCACAAAACCCTTCCATTTCAGCGATTCATCGTAACCTGGCGCATATGGGGCAAAGCCCCCTTGTGTCACGCGCAATGCCTGCCGGTCTCATGGAAAACCCTCAAGCGGCCGGACCTCGTGGCTGAAGCGGGCCAGGAAGGCGCTGACCGGCTGGTAGGTGGTGTCATCGGCGGGCTCGAAACGGCCAAGTTCCATGGCCGCCAGGATCGCCCGCCCCTCCTCGGTATCCTGCAGGCCGAACAGCAGGCCGGCAACCCGTCGGGCCAGCGCCTCCGGCACGTCGTCCCGAACCACAAGGCCGTTGTTGGGCAGGGACCCGGTCTGCCACCTGACCTCCAGGGCGGCCGCCACCTCCGGGTGGTCCCTGACGAAGGCGCGCCAGGGCGGCGGCCAGGTGGCGCCGGCGGCGGTGATGCCCAGATAGACATTCATGATCGCCGATTCCTGGGAACCGACATAGCGACTGTCCACATCGGTACTGGTCTCCAGTCCGTGGCTGTGCAGGAACCATTGGGGCATCAGGGTCGCGGCGACCGCGGTCTCCGCCGGATAGCTGATCGCCTTGCCGCGCAAATCGGCCACCGAGGCGATGGCGGAATCCCGGCGCACCAGGATGATGCCGCGAAAATCCTCATCATTGGCCATCTTGCCGAACACCCGATAGCCGTGCCGCAGGCTCATCACCGTCTGATACGGGTTGGGCAGGGCAAAGGCGAAATGCCGGTCGAACAGTTTCTGCTCGAAAGCGTCGTAATTGCGCGACGCCTCCAGCCGGAAGCGGGTCCCGTCGCCGTGCCGGTTGAGATAATCCACCAGCGGCTGGTAGACCTTGAACAGGTGGTGCGGATTGTGCAGGGGATGGACCCCGAACAGGCAGACCTCGGCGCCGCCCTGGGCGGCGTCGGTGAATTGGGGGCTGTAGTCCGTTTCGTCATCGCGACCGCAACCGGCTACGAACAGTACAAGCCCCAGCCCCAGCCCCCGCAGGATGGTCCGGCGGCCCCCCGGGCCCCTCATTTTTTCCCCCGACGGGTCGCCACCGCCATGCGCCTCACGAGTCCCTGGAATCTGAACGACAAACTTTAATCTATATTACATGTTTACCGGGATGGCGCCAGAGCCAAGGCCGGTGCCGGCATCGTCAAGTCGTTGGTATCGGCTTGATCCGTGGGCATGAGGCCCTTTTGGGGCGTCTGCGGGGGCGCGCGGCGGGCCCATGCCCCGGTTGTAACCGTTCACCCTCCCGGTTTGCTCATGCAGCGGCTGGGATTGGGTTGTGGCTGAGGCCGGCACGGGCTCTGACGAGGGTCTCGGCGATGTAGGCCCAAGGATCGACCTTGCGGCGGCGGCAGGTCGCCTGAGCACCGCGAGGCCGCATTCACCACGAAGCTTTCCTAAAAACATCACCGCCCCGGAACCCAGGATGAGCCTCATCCGATTGCCCTGGGACACCGCCCTTGCAGTGGTGCCGGGGACGTGGTTCACCTGGACGATGGGGGCGTGACGGGAGAACCGGGCTCATGGACCGGAAGCAGAAGCGGGCCGTGGCCGAGGCCGGGCGGTTGCTGGCGCTGGCGGTGGCGCACCATCGGGGCGGACGGCTGGCCGAGGCCGAAGGTCTGTACCGGCAGGTGCTGACGCTCGCCCCCGACCATCCCGACGCGCGGCACCTGCTGGGCGTGCTGGCCCATCAGGCCGGCCATTCCGAGGCTGCCGTCGGGCTGATCCGGCAGGCGCTGGCCGCGGGGCACCAGGCCCCGGAAGTTCACACCAACCTTGGCCTGGTGCTTCAGGCGCTGGGCCGCTTCGACGAGGCCGCCGAGGCGTTCCTGCGGGTCACGGCACTTCGGCCCGAACAGGCCGAGGCGCACCAGACCCTGGGCACCCTGCGCCATCGGCAGGGCCGGCTCGAAGAGGCGGAGAGCCACTACCGGCGGGCACTGGCGCTCAAACCGGACCTCGCCGACGCCTTGCTCAACCTCGGCATTCTGGCCCGCATCCAGGGCCGGCCGGGGGAAGCCGAGGCCTGGTACCGGCGGACACTGGCGCTCCGGCCCGACCATCCGGGGGTGCTGATGAATCTCGGCAACGCCCTGCACGGCCAGGGCCGGTTCGACGAGGCGGTGGCCTGCTACCGGCAGGCGCTGGCGCTCGCCCCCGACTACCCCGAGGCCCATCTTAATCTTGGCAACGCCCTGAAGTCGCTGGGCGACTCCGCGGCGGCACTGGAGGAATACCAGCGGGCGCTGGCGCTCCGGCCGGATCTGGCGGAAGCCTGGAACAACCGTGGCCATATCTTCCAGGAACAGGGCAACCTGGCCGAGGCGATGGCCGCCTTCGACCGGGCGCTGGCCATCCGCCCGGACTATGCCGAGGCCCATTACAACCGGGCCGAACTCAAGCGGTTCCGGGCCGGGGAGACGGACCTGGCCACCCTCGAGGCGCTGGTCGCCGGGGCCGCCGGCCAGCCCCCGGGGCAGGCGGTGTTCCTCCATTTCGCCCTCGGCAAGGCCCTCGAGGATGCCGGCGAGCTGCCCCGCGCCTTCGAGCAGTTCCTCAGGGGCAACGCCCTCAAGCGCCGTCATCTGACTTACGACGAGGCCGCCACCCGGGCGCTGTTCCGCCGGATCGCCGCGGTGTTCGACACCGACCTGTTCGAACGGCGCCGCGGCGCCGGAGAGCCCTCGTCCCGGCCGATCTTCGTGGTCGGCATGCCGCGTTCGGGCAGCACGCTGGTCGAACAGATTCTCGCGAGCCACCCCGAGGTTCTGGGTGCCGGCGAGCTGGGGGCGCTGGCCGCGGTGGCCGATCACCTGTCCTGCGACGCGGACCGGCCGCTGGCCTATCCCGAAGCGGTTCCGACACTGGAACCCGCCGCCCTCGGCCGGCTTGGCCGGGCCTATCTGGCCCGGTTGCCGCCGCTGGCCGCCGGCCAGACCCGGATCACCGACAAGATGCCGGCCAACTTCCTCCATATCGGCCTGATCCGGTTGATTCTGCCCAACGCCCGGATCATCCACACCGTGCGTGATCCCCTCGACACCTGCCTCTCATGCTTTGCCCGGCTGTTCGTCGACCATCAGGAGTTCAGCTTCGATCTCGCCGAACTCGGCCGTTATTTCCGCTGGTACCGGGCGCTGATGGCCCACTGGCGAACCGTGCTGCCCGAGGACGCCATCCTCGACATTCGCTACGAGGATGTGGTGGATGACCTGGAGACCCAGGCGCGGCGGTTGCTGGCCCATTGCGGCCTGCCCTGGGACCGGCGTTGTCTCGCCTTTCACCAGACCCGCCGCCCGATCCGCACCGCCAGCGCCGCCCAGGTCCGCCAGCCGCTGTTCCGCAGTTCCCTCGATCGCGGCCAACGCTATCGGGACCAGCTCGAACCGCTGATCCGGGAACTCGACGGACCGGAACCCACCACCGAAAGGGGCGTCGAGGTCCGCAAAGAACTCGCCGTCGGTGACACGGTGATCGTTCCCTGAACCGGCCGACGCCGACGAGGCGTTGCAGGCGCCCGGCGCCGATCTGGTCTCGGAAGGCTACTTCACCGCCACCGTGACGGTGTGGGACAGCGACCCCGCCACCGCCGACGAGAAGCGCCGGCTGGTCGAGCCGCGTGCCCTGCGAGGGATTCGGGCTCAGACCTTCGCCGGAATCCGTTGCCAGGCCATGGCCACCGTCAGGAACGGACTTCTTTGAATGAGCCCTGTTTGTTCTTGATCGTTGGCGCGGGAAAGAGTACAAACAGGCACCTTCGTAAAACGAGGTTTCCCGCTCGCCGACGGCTGCCACCGAAAGGAACGCTCTCATGGCCATTGAGTCTTTACCGCCGCCGCTGCAACCGCTCATCCAGGACAACTATCTGGAGCACATTTTCGAGGACAGCCTTTGCTCCAAGCTGGGCTTCCGGGCCATCGCCGACCGTGAGCCGTTTGCCATCGGCATCGGCGAAACCATCACCAAGACCCGGGCGGGGCTGTTGGTTCCGGCTGTGACCCCGCTCGACCCGGCCACCAATCTTGCGCTCGACAACGGGTTGACGCCCGGGTGCTGGTCGACCGAGCAGTATACCCTGGGCCTCGACAGCTACGGCGCGACCATGGACCTCAACATCGAGACCAGTCTGGTGGCGATCGATAACCTGTTCCTGGCCAATGCGACCAAACTGGGCCTTCACGCCCTCCAGTCGCTGGACCGGCTGGCCCGCAACGCCCTCTATGCCGTCTATCTGGGCGGCAACAGCTTCGTGACCGCCGGCCTGGGTGCCCCGGGCACGAGTCTCAAGGTCGATACGGTGGTCGGGTTCGAGACCGTCGCGGTCAACGGCGCCCTGATTCCGGTTTCGGCGGCCACTCCCATGGCCGTGACGGTGGGGTCCACGATTTACACCCTGATCGGGACCAGCCGCGACGCCGCCAATGTCTCGTCGCTGGCGACCTTGGGCGGGGCTTCGGGGGCGCTGACCTTTGCGGCGCCGGTCGCGGTTGCGGATGCCGCTTTGGGCGCCCCC
>Ga0302320_10006980_pt1 | contig 24925 bp, 23 predicted proteins | sample Bog_T0_3_FD_202130 | JGI IMG/M metagenome (GOLD analysis project Ga0302320, IMG submission 202130) | Peat permafrost microbial communities from Stordalen Mire near Abisko, Sweden - Bog_T0_3 | ecosystem: Environmental > Terrestrial > Soil > Wetlands > Peat | place: Sweden: Abisko, Stordalen Mire...
AGGTAGAGCGCGTTGCTGTGGCGGGCCAAGAGCGGGGAAACCTCGCGTTCGACCGCCTCGAGGGCGTCGCCGGTGTGGGCGCTGGCCAACACCGAGAAGACGCTACCGACCCGATCAAGCTCCTGGCCGCTGCGCTCCAGGGCCTCGATGGTGTTAACGAATGTCGGCGCGCCCGCGCCGGCGGCGATGCCGTCGATTTCGGCGCGGTGCGCGGCCAGAGCTCGCTCGAAAGCGGGACGGAAATGCTCCGGCGCGATCGCTCCAAAGGGTGGCAGGGCGAAGGCGGCGCCGGTCCAGTCGGAGAGCAAGGGATTGCGGGGGGCGGATGTTTGGCTGGTCATGTGGCTTATCTAGTCGCGATCGCGCCACTTGTCATGCCCGGAGCGGGCGACTTTGAGCAAGCTAGAGACTTGATTCGTAAGCCGTATTCATAGAGATTGCGGCTTACCGAAGGAGAGACCCATGGCTTTAAACGGCCGCCACATCGTCTGGCTCAACGTCGTCACCGTCGTCTCGGCCGCCATCCTGATCGGCGCCGAGGTGTTCGGCGCGGCCTTCGCCGGCTCCTGGGCGCTCGCCACGCTGTTCGACTTCGGCCATATCGGCCAGCGCATCCTCGATGGTCTGTTCGTGCTGTGCGGCATCGCCATCATGGCGCAGTTCGTGCGTCATGCGCACCGCATCGAGCCGTTCACCGCGCGCAACGACGCGGCACGCGTCACCGCGCAGCCACCGTCAGCGTAAAAGTTAAGGAAGTTTTCGCGCGCGCGAACTATTTCGCTTGCACAACGCGAAAAAAATGTTATTTCCACCTTGCCCAAACTCGCACGTGCCTGTGGGCGTGTGTCGGTCGGTAGGTAGCGGGACAAGAGGCCCGCCAGCCGCCTGGGGAAGGATCCAAAACCCTTCTCCAAGAAATCTGACCGGCAGCCGGAGGCGAAACCGGCAAACCCTGCTCTCAGCAGGGGACGCGCCTTGAAGCAACGACGATCGGGCCTTTCTGGTCTCCGCCGGCTTTCCACCGCCGGCTCCGAGTTCTGGAAGAGGCTTGTTCATCCTTGCCGCCAGCCGTGCGGAACGGGGTCACCCCTTCCAATCCAAGGCAGCTCTTGAGTGAGTGACGAGAGTCGCTCGGTTCGTGCGTTCTCCAACGCGCACGACCGGTCGCACCTCAAAACTCACGCAAATCGGCCCACTGTGGCCATGCTGTAGGGGAATTGCGCCATGACTGAGCGCATCAGGGAATTCTTACGTAAGCGCGAGGGCGACGGGCCATGCCTGGTCGTCGATCTCGATGTCGTGCGTGACAACTACAATGCCTTCGCCAAGGCTTTGCCAGACACCCGCGTGTTCTACGCGGTCAAGGCAAACCCGGCGCCGGAGGTGCTCACACTATTGGCCAAGCTTGGCTCCTGCTTCGACACTGCCTCGGTCAACGAGACCGAGATGGCGTTGGCGGCCGGCGCCACGCCCGACCGCATCTCGTTCGGCAACACCATCAAAAAGGAGCGCGACATCGCGCGTGCCTTCGCGCTTGGCGTCCGCCTTTACGCGGTCGACTGCAAGGCCGAGGTCGAGAAGGTCGCCCGCGCGGCGCCCGGCTCAAAGGTTTTTTGCCGCATCCTGTCGGACTGCGCGGGCGCGGAATGGCCGCTGTCGCGCAAATTCGGCTGCGAGCCGGGGATGGCCGTGGACGTGCTCGAACATGCCCTGAAACTGGGTCTGGAACCGCATGGCGTCTCGTTCCATGTCGGCTCCCAGCAGCGTAACCAGCATGCTTGGGACCGCGCGCTCGCATCCGCGGCCGCCGTGTTCAAGGAATGTGGCGAACGCGGCATGAACCTCGCCATGGTCAATCTGGGCGGCGGTTTCCCGACCAAATACCTCAAAAACGTGCCGTCGGTGAAAACCTACGGCTCGGCCATCTTCAAGGCGCTGCGCAAGCATTTCGGCAACCGCATCCCGGAAACCATCATCGAGCCGGGCCGTGGCATGGTCGGCAATGCCGGCGTGATCGAGAGCGAAGTCGTCCTTGTGTCCAAAAAGAGCGAGGAAGACGACGTGCGCTGGGTCTATCTCGACATCGGCAAGTTCGGCGGTCTCGCCGAGACGATGGACGAGTCGATCCGCTACCCGATCAAGACGCCGCGCGATGGCGACGCTTTGAGCCCTTGCGTCTTGGCAGGCCCGACCTGCGATTCGGCCGACGTGCTGTACGAGAAGCAGCCCTACCCGCTACCGGTTAGCCTGGAAATCGGCGACAAGGTGCTGATCGAAGGCACGGGCGCGTATACGGCGACCTACTCGTCGGTGGCCTTCAACGGCTTCGAGCCGCTCAAGACCTACCACATCTGACACCAACCCGGTGTCCCAGGCGCGGTGCGGCACGTAAGTGCTGCACCGCAGACCCAGGACCTTTCCACAATCCGAACTTGGAACGGCCCCTGATCTGCGGCGCACAGCGCCGCGTCCGGGGCACGAGGTAACTGCCATGATCACGATCCGCAATGAACGAACTGCCGACATCGCGGCCCGCGAAGCCCTGCTCGACAAGGCGATGGGCAAGATCAAGCGCCGCCGGAAGACCTCCGAGCGGCTGCGCTCAGGCCGTCTGCCGGCCGATGGACTTGCTTTTGTCGCGACCGACGGCGAGCGCATTGTCGGCTCGGCGCGGCTTTGGAACATCGGCGCCGAAAGCGGCGAAGCGGCTTTGCTGCTCGGCCCCATGGCGGTCGCGTCCGACTGCCGCAACCGTGGCATCGGTGGCGCCCTGGTCCGCCGCGCGGTCGACGCGGCAAGAAGTTTGGGCCATCGGGCGATCATCCTGGTCGGCGATGCGCCCTACTACAGCCGTTTTGGCTTCACGGCCGACAAGACCGCGGCGTTCCAACTGCCCGGCCCGGTCGAACGCGACCGCCTGCTCGCGCTTGAGCTCGTGCCGGGCTCACTCGATAGCCCTTGGGGTATGGTCGCAGGTATCGGACAGCGCGTTGCCACGCCCGAAAAGCGCGCCGCCTAGCAAAAGCGCGAGAAAATCGTGGACGCCGCGCGGGAATCGCCGGCGGCGCCCTTCCCTGTACGCGCCGCGGCAGATATCACCCAAAGGCTGCTGGAGGGGATCAATAATGACCAATCGGCCCGTTCATGCCCGCATCACCGGCCCCGTCGTCATGATCGGCTTCGGCTCGATCGGCAAAGGCACGCTGCCGTTGATCGAGCGCCATTTCGATTATGACAAGAAGCGTTTCGTGGTCGTCGATCCCGAAGACAAGGACCGCGGCATGCTGGACGATCGCGGTATCCGCTTCGTCCATGAGGCGGTCACCAAAGCCAATTACCGCAAGCTGCTCACGCCCTTGCTGACCGCCGGCGGCGGGCAGGGTTTCTGCGTCAATGTCTCGGTCGATACCTCGTCGCTCGATCTCATGGAGTTTTGCCGCGAAATCGGCGCGCTTTACATCGACACCGTGGTCGAGCCTTGGCCGGGATTTTACTTCGATCCCAAACTGGGCCCCGAGGCGCGCTCGAACTATGCACTGCGCGAATCCGTGCTGGCGGCGCGCCGCAAAAAACCGGGCGGCGTCACGGCGGTGTCCTGCTGCGGCGCCAATCCCGGCATGGTGTCCTGGTTCGTCAAGCAGGCGCTGCTCAATGTCGCCAAAGATATCGGCCTAAAGTTCAAGGAGCCGAAGACGCGCGAGGAATGGGGCCAGCTTTCCAAGAGGGCCGGCGTCAAGGGCATCCACATCGCCGAGCGGGACACCCAGGTTGGCAAGCGCGCGAAGCCGCAAGACGTCTTCGTTAATACCTGGTCGGTTGAGGGCTTCATCTCCGAAGGCCTACAGCCGGCCGAATTGGGCTGGGGCACGCACGAAAAATGGATGCCCAGCAACGGCCATAAACACAAAAAAGGCTGCCAGGCGGCAATTTATCTAACCCAGCCTGGCGCCAATACGCGGGTGCGGTCATGGACGCCGACGGCGCGCGCGCAATACGGATTTCTGGTCACCCACAACGAGTCCATCTCGATTGCCGACTACTTCACGCTGCGCAAGGGCCGAAACGCCATTTACCGGCCGACTTGCCATTACGCCTACCATCCCTGCAACGACGCGGTACTCTCGCTGCATGAGATGTTTGGCCAGGCCGGCAAGCGCCAGACGAGCATCCACATTCTTGATGAGCACGAAATCCCCGACGGCGGCATCGACGAGCTCGGCGTGCTGCTCTACGGCCACAAGAAAAACGCCTATTGGTACGGTTCGCAGCTCTCCATCGAGGAAACCCGCCGCGTCGCGCCCTACCAAAACGCCACCGGCTTGCAGGTGACCTCGGCGGTGCTGGCCGGCATGGTCTGGGCGCTGGAGAACCCGAATGCCGGCATCGTCGAGGCCGACGAGATGGATTTCCGCCGCTGCCTCGAAGTGCAGACGCCCTATCTCGGGCCGGTGATCGGCGCCTATACCAACTGGACGCCGCTGACCGATCGTCCCGGATTGTTCCCGGAAGACATCGACAAGCGCGACCCTTGGCAGTTCAAGAACGTGTTGGTGCGTTGAGTCGCTCCGGCAAGGTTCGCCGAGCGACACACAAAGACGAAAAACAAAATGCGCGCGCTTTCACCAAACGGTGGATGCGTGCGCGGGCGCGCATGAAATATTATTGACTCCTGTCACAATCGGATTATTCCGGTCATTGCCCTTTTTCGCACGTGCCTGTGGCCGTGTGTCGATCGGTGGGTATCCGGACAAGAGGCCGGACAGCCGCCTGGAGAAGCCAGCGCTTCGCGCGAAGCAAAAGCTTCACCAAGAGATCTGATCGGCAGCCGGAGGCGAAACCGGCGATCCCCGCGCTCAACGGGGTACGCGGCTCAAAGCAACGACGGATCGGGCTTTTTTGGTTGCCGGCGCGAATGCCGGAGTCCGAAGAGGCTTGTCCATCTTGCCGAGGCGCGGAGCGGGGATTTTCCCAAACCAGACCATGGCAGCAGACGGTTGCAGTTCGCGGGTAATGGCGGCGTAACTCGCTGTCCCGCAAGAATTGTAGCCATTGGCGCTTTGATGGCGGCGTGACCGCCGAACTTTGGGGGAAATTAAGAGATGACAGACCGCATCCGCGAGTTTCTGAGGAACCGCAAAGAAGATGGGCCCTGCCTGGTCCTCGATCTCGACATCGTGCGCGACAATTACGGCGCCTTCGCCAAGACGCTGCCCGATACCAAGGTCTATTACGCGGTCAAAGCAAATCCGCATCCCGATATTTTGGCGCTGTTGAATAGGCTCGGCTCGTCGTTCGACGTAGCCTCGGTGCAGGAGACGCAAGCGGTGCTGGCCACCGGCTGCAAGCCGGACCGCATCTCCTACGGCAACACCATCAAGAAGGAGAGCGAGATCGCCACCGCGTTCCGGCTTGGCGTCACACTATTTGCCGTGGATTGCGAGGCTGAAGTCGACAAGATCGCCCGTGCCGCCCCGGGCGCGCGCGTGATCTGCCGCATCCATTGCGATGGCACCGGCGCCGAATGGCCGCTGTCGCGCAAATTCGGCTGCGAGCCGGAATTCGCCCCCGATATCTTGGAGCGGGCGCATAAATCGGGACTTGTCGCGCACGGCATCTCGTTTCACGTCGGCTCACAGCAGCACAATGTGGAAGCCTGGGACCGCGCGCTCGCCTCGACCGCGGCGATCTTCAAGTCGCTGGCCGAGCGCGGCATAGCGCTCTCAACCGTCAATCTCGGTGGCGGCTTTCCCGCCAAATATGTGCGCAAGACGCCCAAGCTCGAATCCTACGGCAAAGCGATCTTCCGCTCGCTGCGCCGCCATTTCGGCAACCGTATTCCGGAGACCATCATCGAGCCCGGCCGCGGCATGGTCGGCAATGCCGGCGTGATCGAGGCCGAAGTGGTGCTGATCGCCAAGCGCAGCCCGGAAGACGATACCCGCTGGGTCTATCTCGATATCGGCAAGTTCCACGGACTGGCCGAGACGATCGGCGAGTCGATCCGCTATCCGATCCGCACCCGCCGCGACCGCGACGAGAGCGGGCCCTGCATTGTGGCGGGCCCGACCTGCGATTCGGTAGACGTGCTCTATGAGAAGACGCCCTATCCGCTGCCGATCACGCTGGCCATTGGCGACAAGGTGCTGATCGAGGCGACTGGCGCTTACACTTCGACCTATTCCTCGGTTGGCTTTAACGGCTATCCGCCGCTCAAATCCTACGTGCTGGCAACATCGGAAATCACCGCGGTGGCGGCATAAGGCGAGCAAGAGCATGAGCTCGCGCTAGATCGGGCGCGGCATAAAAAAACGGGCGGCCAATGTGGCCGCCCGTTTTGTTTTGCACGGATAGGCAGCGCTATTTCTTGTCGTCGGACTTGTCGCCCGGCTTGTCACCCGGTCTGGACGGCTCGCTCTTGCCCGGTTGCGGCGGAGGCGGCGCTGGCCTGGCCACTGCTGGCGGCGGCGGCGGGGCTGGCCGCGCGACCGGCGGCGGGGGCGGCGCTTGCCGCGGCGCCATTTGCGCCGGCGGTGCCACTTGCGGCGGGGCAGGACGCTCGGGCCTTGCCTCCGGCGGAGCCGGCGGCCGTTGATCGCGGTGCTCCTCGGCTGGCGGCGCGGGACGGGGCGGCTCCGGCCGCGGTGGCGCGGGGCGAACCGGCGCTAGCGCAGGTGCAAGTGATGGCGGCGGAGGCGGTGGCGGCGGCGGTGGCGAGCCCGGGCGCGGTTCGGGCCGCGATGGCGCGCCAGCAGCGGGCGGCGGCGAAGCCGGTTGCTGCTGCTGTTGTTGCGGAGCCGGACCACCAGGCGCGCCAGGTGCGCCAGGTGCGCCTCCAGGTGCGCCAGGTGCGCCTCCAGGTGCGCCGCCTTGCGCGGCGCGCGGTGGATGTGTGCCGAGCCGGCCGGGTTCGCCCTTGGTCAGCGGCTGCGGCTTGGCCACGGAAGTGGCCGGCTGGATCAGCGTGGTCGTGCGCTGCACGCTCACGACCGGGGCCGCACTGGGCCCGCGCGGGGCGCCGCGCGCGCGCAAATCCTGCGGGCGCACGGCAACGCCGCCGCTTACGCCCTGTGTGCTGGCCAGCACGCGCGGACGCACCCGGAAGGTTGGAACGGCGCTATGCGAGGCGGCCGCGATCAAGGCCGGCGATATGCCAGGATTTACTGCGATGCGCGGCCCGGAACGGCTCACAGAGAACGAGCGATTGACCAGCACCGTTGCGCGCAGCACAACACTCACGCGCTGCGGCGGCAGGTAATAGCTGCGCATGCTCGGCGCCGCCATGTAGCGCGGCTCAACGAAGATCCAATAGGCCGCGTCAGCATCGTAGTCGTACATCACGTCATCGGGCGCGAGCGCCGCCCAGCCGACATAATTGTCGCCGCGCCGCCAATCGACCCACGCTGGCGCCCATTCGTCACCAGGAATCCATATCCACCCGGTGCGACGCTCGAAGATCCAGCGGCCGTAATGATAGGTAACCCACCCCCAATCGGCTTCGTCGTTATCCGACACCCAGAACCAACCCCAATCGTCGGTATAGACCCAATGGCCCAAGCTATAGGGTTGCCAGCCGCGCGGGCGCTGGTCGGGCACCCAAACTTCGCCCCAACGCGCGTCGCGCCGCCATTCGCCGTAAGGCTCGAGCGCGGATTGGAATTCCGCCGAGACCTGCGCTTGCGCGGGCGTGAGCGCGCCGGCGATGATGCTGGCGCCGCCCGCTCCAGCGACAAGCGCAAACCCGGTGACGGCCGCCAACATGAGACGGCGTAATTTCACTGCGACGATCATGTGATCTCTACCCCAAGGTCTATAAAAAGCATTGCAAAAAGCACTGCAAAGCACCCCACTCACAAGCCGCCGAGCGGGCCTTTGTTCCGAATCGATTCAACGGTCTAATTAAAGCGAAACTACGCCAGCGGCGCCATCTTCCGTGCCAAACGCAAGAATCTGCCCGGTCGAATTCCAGCCGAGCGCGCTCACCTGGCATTGATCGGCCGCGCGCAGCATTATCAGGGCACCGTCTTCAAGCCGCACGAGGTACACTGTACCGTCGCTATAGCCCGCGGCCACTACTGGCTGCGCCGGATGACAGGCAACGGCCGTGACCCGCGCCTTCGACTCGGCAAACATCAAGGGCTGTTTGCCCATGGGCCCGTCCTTGCCGTCGAACGGCCACAGAATGAGCTGCTCGGAGCCCGAGGTCGCCAGATAATCGCCGTCGGCGGTCCAGCCGAGCGAGCGCACGCGCGCCGAATAGCCCGACATGCGCATGTTCTTAGCGTCGACGATGCGCCAGCCATGCAGCGTGGATTCCTGCATGCAGGTGATGAGGAATTTTCCGTCCGGGCTGATGGTGACGCCCAGATGCGAACCCTTCCATTCGAACACCTGCGGGCTCGCGCCCGTGGCATTGGGAAACCAGAACGTCACGCCATTGTAATGCGCAATCGCAAGCCGCAGGCCCTTGGGCGCGAAACACAATCCGGCGGCGGTCGAAGGCGCGTCATGGCTGCGCAATTCGCCTTTCTTGGTCAGCGCATTTGCGGTCTTGCCGGCCGACCAGGCAATGGCGCCGTCGGGGCCGAGCGCGACCTGATCGATCCAGCGCTTTTTGGCGTCGACCGCGATCTCGCGCGGCGCGCCGCCAACATCGGTGGACATCAGCCGCCCGTCGTCGCCGCCGGTGACGATGCGAACACCGTCAGAGGTGCTGGCGAGGATGGCGCCGGCGTGAATGTTCACCCGCTGCTCGCCTTGTTCGGGCGCAAAGAGCAATTGTTCTTCTCCCAGCACGAACACCGGCGTGTCGCGCAGGAAATGCACGCCGACGATGGCGCCGCCGACCTCTAAGCGGCGGGCGCGGTCGGCGAGCGAGGGGATCGGGGCGGAGGTGTCGGTCATGTGGCGGGAGGCCCCAGCGGTTCCGCGGTGTCCTCATACATCCGCCGGCAAGCGTCAAGCCTTGCGTCGTACGGCCGGTCAGCCGCCCGGCTCAACGCGCAAAAAAACAAGCGGCCGCACCGGACGGCCGCCTGTTCCGAATGAGGATTCCGGCTTTAAAGATTTGGCGCAGACTGAAGATAGATCGTCCGGTTGGGCAAGCCTCCGGCCCAGGATTTGTCACAGTCACAATACGCGCCGAATTTATAATAGCAGGAATTATTGACTCCATCGGCCGAGCTACCGCTCTTATCGCCCCGAATCTTATTGCGGAAGGTGCTGGCGAACGACTCGCCCTGATCGACGCAGTTGCTGCCATAGCAATAGCAGACCGTTCCAATAGCGCCGCCAAGATGGCAGTCGTCATCCGTTCGGCAGCCTGTCTTGGCCAAGCGGCAGCGATAGGTTTCGATGCCGAGCGAGTTGCTGCTGTCGACCTCGAAGGCTTGATAGCTCATATTTTGGCCGTCGATCTGCAAAGTGCAGCCGATGGCGGTCCAACCTTCGAAGGCGGCCTGCAGATTTACCGCACGCTGCAAATTATCGCAGGCCGCCGAGCCTTTGCCGTCTTTGCCGCAGAGCGGCTGATAAATCTGGATCAGCAATTGCCAGATCGGCTTGAAAACGAAGCGGACCGCGCCGGTGCCTTTCTCGGCGCCATCGATGAAGCCTTCGAGCGTTTCCTTGGTAACGGCCTTGGTTAAAGCCCCCCGGGCCTCATCGGTACTGCCGAGGATGAGGCGCTGCGTTTGGCTTGAGGTCCGCAAGGATTCTTGTTTTTCTTGGCTGTTGTAGGCGCCGCAGACATTGACGCTCCAACCGCCGTCTTGTTTGGTGCCCTCGACCTCCGCACAGGCTTTGATCTCCAATTTTTTGGCAATATCCGAAGCAGACGAATCCGTGCTTTCCCATTGTTGAAACCGGCTGCCGATCAGCTGCTGCATCATGATATGCGATCCGATGCTGCTCAGAAATTCGACATAACTATTCCACTGCGCCGCTTCGTGGGCGATGGACCGGTTGATTTTAGGCAACGATTCGAAATGCCGGACGAACTGCGGATCGAGATTTTGCGCCCCAAAGCAGCGCGAATTCCGTTGGAAGTCGACCGCGGAGGTGACGACGGAGATATCCATGTGCGTCGAGTGGAGCGATTTTTCGGTTTTCAGTTCATAGCCGGTCATCGACTTGGCAGTGCCTTTCACCGTGAGCGCGCTGGTCTGATAGCTGCCGCTGAGATTGGCCTCGGTCATTACCTGGCTGACGAACTCATCCCAACTATTGGCCGCTTTGAACGTGTTATTATTTTCTTTGGCTTCGCTGACCAAAGCGCAGTCGCCGAGCCCGCGCTCTTTAAAGAAGACCGATCCTCCAGTTCTAACCGCTAGGGCGTTGCCGTCGGGCAGGTAGAAGGCGTTACCAAGACCGGGGCATATATTGTTTGGGCAGGCGGGTGACGACTGGACCTTGGCTGGATGTTCGCCTGGCAGATTGAGCGTGGGCACGCTCTCCGCCGCGGCAAGCTGGTCGATCGGTGGGCCGGTCAAAATGATCGATAATAGAATGGCGGCCGTGGTCACGTTTGCGACGCGTGGCATGTTTTTCCCCCGTGGCTATAGATCCACGAAGATATTTGAAATCCGCCGGCAATGCACTTATAACTATGTATTATGTAATAATACAACCTACAGTTTCATCGACGAAAGCGTACTGCGCCGCCAATCGGTTACGCCACGCAACCCGCGAACCCCTGGCGAATCTTTTCTTCCGGCAAATTGCGCCCGATGAACACGATGCGGCTGTCGCGCGTCTCGTCGTCGCGCCATTTGCGCTGGTGATCGCCGTCCAGGATCATGTGTACACCCTGGAACACGTAACGTTCTGGGTCATCCTTGAAATTGAGGATGCCCTTGCAGCGCAGAATATCCTTGCCTACGGTCGCAACCAGATTCTGCACCCACGGGAAAAACTTGTCGGCGTCGAGCGCCTTGTCGGTCTTGATCGAAATCGATTGCATGTCCTCGTCGTGATAATGCTTCAAGCCCCCATGACTGTGATTGTGATGGTGCGCGTGATCGTGGTCGTGGTGATGATCATGGCCGTGATCGTGTTCGTGACCATGATCGTCTTCGGCGGTGAGAAACTCCGGCTCGATGTCGAGAATGCGGTCGAGATCGAAGGCGTTGCGCCCTAACACTTCGGCGATATCGATCTTGGCACGCTCGGTTCTGTGCAGACGCGCATAGGGATTGATGCCGCGAATGCGCGCTTCGATTTCTTCGAGCTCGCCCGGCGTCACCAGATCGGTCTTGTTGAGTAGGATCACATCGGCAAAGGCGATCTGGTTCTTGGCCTCGGGCGCGTCGCGCAACCGATCCTTGAGCCATTTGGCGTCGGCGACCGTGACGACGGCATCGAGCTTGGTCTTGGCGCCGACATTCTCGTCCATGAAAAATGTTTGCGCGACCGGCGCGGGATCGGCGAGCCCCGTGGTCTCGACGATGATGGCGTCGAACTTGCCCTTGCGCCGCATGAGCCCGTCGATGATGCGCACCAGGTCGCCGCGCACGGTGCAGCAGATGCAGCCGTTGTTCATCTCGAACACTTCTTCGTCGGCGTTCACGACCAGCTCATTGTCGATGCCGATTTCGCCGAACTCGTTGACGATGACGGCGTATTTCTTGCCGTGCGGCTCCGACAGAATGCGGTTGAGAAGCGTGGTCTTGCCGGCGCCGAGATAGCCGGTGAGCACGGTGACGGGGATTTTGGCGGGGGTCGGGGTCGCTGGGGGCATAAGGAAGGGGCTCCTGTGAGGAGGAGATATAGGGGGTGCGGGGCGTGGGTGCAAAAGGGGTTCTATTTCAGCCAAATAGCGCATCACCTCGACAAGATGTATTCTCGGACAAGTTGAAATCCAACAGATTGTAACTAGCTTATGCGCACCTAAAAGATTGAGGCGTAAATTGTTTTCAGCGGTTCGGATTGGAGCAGGCGAGCTAAATGTCGGGGCCATAGCCGAAGCGATGATTTATTACGGCCGTGTGAACGTATTTGTAAGAGGCGGTACATTACCCGATCTAATAGAGCAGTTTGGCTACGATGATGTCATTGCGGCGCTTGATCTCGGAGTTTTGGAATTAACATTCGAACGCACCTTAACTGCGGTGAATACGAATCAGCAGGGCAATCTCAGTTTCCACGACTTCGGAAACATTTCGTTGGCCGGAACGGCAAAGGGAAAGAAAATTCAATCGGCCGTAGATGAGATTGAACATCAATTTACTAGACGGTTCGGCAACACATTAGAAAATCGCGGCCGCGCGCAAAAACTTGTTGAGAAAATACAGGTCTTATCCTTAGACGATCAAATACTTAAACTTGCGCGATTGGATGTTAAAGATAGCAGCTACGTTGTCGAAGCAATACGTGCATGGCTTAGAGTTGCGGTTCCCGAATATGAGCTTCCAAAAACGACTCGCATTGAAGTGGCGAGCTCAAAAGACGGATTCGTATTCTTGGGCAACTTGGACTTCGCCGCTATTAATGAGGTCTATCATCGTCGTATACCCGCTTCTCATTCGACAGTAACCCCTGCCTATTTGCTCTCGCATATTTTGGACGCGAGAAAGGAGTTGACGCTCGCGGCGGGAGTGAACGCGGACTTGTGGGTTGGTGACGCGCTATCAGCAGTTTTGCAAAAACGCGTAAGTACAATCGCTGCTACTCTAACAAAATCGCGCCGAGACATAGACTATTTCCACATCGTTGAATTTGAAGGCCGCAATTTCAGAGAGGTTATTAACAAGCGCGAAAAGACTGGTGCAGACCTTATTGCGCTGTTGCAGGATAAAGAGACTCAAAAATTTAAGACATGGTTGGCGGCCCAATCGCCCGAAAGCTATCTTCTCAAGGAATATGATCGCGCGGTCTTTACGCGTCACAGATGGACGCAGCGATTGCCATTCAAAGTCACCAAGATTGTCGGTTTCGCAGGTCTTGGTGCAATTGTAGATTTAACGGCGGGTACCATGGGCCTCGCAAGCTTAGCCACCGCAGGACTTAGCGCGGCTAGCGACGTGGCCGTGAGTACAGCGGATGAATTTGTGCTCCCTAAACTTCTAAAAGGTTGGAAGCCTAACCAATTCATTGAAGGACCTGCCAAGGAATTTTTCAATAAAGACCAGTGACCATTTTAGCCGTTGTCACATATAGATCCACCGTCGTGCCCGGCTTTATGCCGGGCATCCACGCCTCTGGAGCAGGAAAGCAAGTCGTGGATGGCCGGGACAAGCCCGGCCATGACGAGTGTGGCCCTAAGCCGCCACCCGCAAATGCAACCCCGCCTTCTTTTGCAGATAGCCGATGACGGCGAAGAGATTTTTCGCCTGCGGATTGCCGCGCGGGCCGAACATGCGGATCAGGCTTTTGGCCGGCGCGCCGGTCGCCTTGGCGAGCTGTTCGAAACCCACGGTCGCCTTGATGGTGTCGCGCAGCAGCGACTTTCCGGTTTCGACGTCGCCGCTCAACATGGCTTCGATGCCTTCGCGCAACAGCGCTTCGGCGAATTTCTTGTCGGCCTTGATGTGCTGCTGCACCAGTTCTTTGAATTTTTTCGATCGTGGCATGTTTTCATTTCCCTCAAAGGCGGCCGCGCTTGCGCCGCTTGTAGTCTTGCCAGCAAACGCTGGCCTCCTCGATATCGCGCTGCTGGCGCTTTTTGCTGCCGCCGGTCAGCAAGATGATCAGCGTGCCGCCGTCGCGCCCGAAATAGACCCGGTAACCCGGCCCGAAGTCGATCCGGTATTCGAGCACGCCGCCGCCGACCGGCTTGACGTTCGACAGGTTGCCCTGCTGCATCCGGGTAATGACGCGCGTGATCCTGGCGCGCGCGACCGGCTCCAACTCCGCGAACCATTCGGCAAATGGCTGCCGCCCATCGACGGCCACATAGTAGCGGATGTCGAGCATAATGGAGGGTAACATAAATGTTACCGGCGATCAAGTCCGAACTTAGGCTCTCAGGATCACGGGTCATTATCTGGTGATTTGGAAGAAGACGTGTATGGCCGGGACGCTAGGCGCGAAGACGACGCTTCGCGTCTTTGGCCCGGCCATGACATAGTGACATACGCCATCCCCCGCCCCCCGAGGCACCCCCATGGGCCTTCTCAAGCAAATCACCGCGCCGGTCCGCTCCATTGTGCGGTTTCCGCTGTTTCAACTCGCCATCGTGGTGGCGATCATTTTGTTTTTGCAATCTGCCGAACCCAGTTCGGCGCTGGGGCGCATTTTCACCGGCCTCGACAATCTGGTGAGCGCGACCGTGGACATGTTTTCGGCGGTGTTCAACGTGCGCTCCTTCACCAAGTCGTGGCTCACCTCCGGTTTCTGGATCGCCTATGTCTATCTCGCCTGCCTGCTGATCCTGGCACTGGCGCGGTTCGCGCTGGCGCGCATCGTCGATCTTGCCGGGCGGCACAACGCGTTGTGGCTCCGCAACGCGATTGCGCGCGAGCGCGGCATCGCCGCCTACCGCGCGTGGCTGCCGTTCGAGCGCATCCGCCCGCCCAATATTCCGCAGCCGGTGTGGGAAGAAACCTTCGCCTGGCCGGCCGGCGATAAGCCGCCCTACCCGCCGCTGGCGCAACGCATGATCGTTGGCGCGCTCGTGAATGTCGCGGTGGTGCTGGCGATTGCGATTGTGCTGCAGGAATTCACGCCGTTTCCGGTGATCACCTGGCTCAAGCAACTGGTGCAGAAGCTGGCGGCCTAAAGCCGCGCAACGGCGAGCTAGCGTTGCTCCCTAGCCTTGCACCCTAGCCTTGCACCACCGTTACATGGGTGCCAACCGGCACGCGGTTGTACAGATCGATGATGTCCTGATTGAACAGGCGGATGCAGCCGGACGACACCGCCGTGCCGATGGTCTCCGGCTCGGTGGTGCCGTGCAGGCGGAAGAATGTGTCGTGGCCGTCACGGTAGAGATAGAGCGCGCGCGGACCGAGCGGATTGTCCGGCCCGCCATTCATGCCGCCGGCGAAATGGCGGTACATCGGAATCGCGGCTTGCATGTTTTCGGTCGGCGTCCAATGCGGCCATTTTTCCTTACGGCCGATGATGGCCTGGCCGCGGAAATTCATGCCCTCGCTGCGCCCGACACCGACGCCGTAACGCAGCGCCTTGCCGCCGGCCTCCACGAGATAGAGCCGGCGCTCCGGCACATTGACGACGATGCTGCCCGGCTTCTCGTTACCCCTCCACGCAACTTCCTGGCGCATCAGGCTGGGGTCGAGGGTTGTGATGTCCACCGCGGCAACATTGAAGCCGCCATCCTGGGTAGAACCGTAATTGGCTCCGCAACCGGCGAGCAATAGCGGCAAGCCAGCGAGCAGCGCGCGGCGGCTCAGCGCAAACGGGCGGGCGGGGTTTTTGGCATGCTTTGTCATTTGGCGCACTCGTGTCTACGGCTCATTTGCCTAGCTTAGCATCGCCCATCGGCGCAACAGGCCGGCGCCGTTAAGGCGACGTTTACCACAACACCTACAGATAAGACGGTGCCCTCGAGCGATGTGGCGGATAACCCCTCCCGGCAACATGAATTTCAGCCTCTTCAAACGCCGCGATCCGCCAGGTGCCACGGAACTTGTGGCAGCCCCGGACCTCGTACCCGGGCAGCCGGAACCCGCGGACTCCTCGTCTTACGAGAGCCGCGTCAACGCCATCCGCGAAACCATCGACCTGTTGGAAGCCGATCTCGCGGCCATGATCCGCGACGTGCACCACACCTCCGGCACGGTGCGCCAAGGCGTGCAGGCCTCGTCGCAAGCGCTCGCCACCATTCGCGAACGCAGCGAAGAACTCGCCAGCAAAACCCATAGCGCCAAGGAAGACGCGATCCAGCTGGCCGGCGCGACGGAGGAATTCGCGGCGTCGTCGAGCTATATCGTGCGCCAGGTTCACGAGGCCGGCACCTTGACGCAAGGCGCGACACAGGCCGCCGAAGCCGCCGGCGCCAGCGTGGACGGCTTGCGCAATTCCTCGGTCGAAATAGGCAAGGTCGTGCATCTCATTGCCTCGATCGCCAAGCAGACGAATTTGCTGGCGCTCAACGCCAAGATCGAGGCGGCGCGCGCCGGCGAAGCCGGCCGCGGTTTCGCGGTGGTGGCCGACGAGGTCAAGGCGCTGTCGGCGCAAACCGAAAAAGCCACCGTCGAAATCGCCAAGAAGGTCGAGATGCTGCAGCAAAACGCCGCGCAGTCGATCGACGCCATCAGCCAGATTGCCACCGCCATCGACGCCATCCGCCCGGTGTTCGAGGCGGTCACGCTTTCGGCGGACGAACAAAGCACCACCACCAATGAGTTGGCGCGCAGCGCCACCGAGACATCGCAATTTGTCGCCAGCGTCGCCGACGGCGCCACCAAAATCGCCGAATCCGCGATCGCGGCGGCGGCCCATGGCGAAGCCGCAGATCGATCAGGCCAAGAAGCCGTCCTGACGGTGGAAAAACTCAAAGCGCGTTTCGTCGTGCTGCTGCGGCAGACCGAATTCGGCGACCGCCGCCGCCACGACCGCCTGCCTTACGATCTCAAGGTGACCATTCAATCGCCAGCCGGCGAAATTCGCGGGCGCACGGTCGATCTGTCGCAAGGCGGTATGCTGGTGGCGACGCCGGACGCCGAAAAAATCGTCATGGGTGGATCGCTGCAAGCCACAATCGCCGGCATCGGGGCCTGCCGGGTGCGGCCGGTCAATCATTCGCATCTTGGCCTGCACCTCGAATTCACCGAAATGGGCGATACGCAACGCCAGGCGCTGCATGGCAAGCTTGAGGCCATCCGCGACGAGAACAAGATATTCATCGACCGCGCGATGGACGCCGCGCAACGCATCGCACAGGCGCTCGAACAGGCGGTCTCACGCGGCCGTATTTCGCGCGAGGCATTGTTCGACAATAATTACGTGCCGATCGAAGGCAGCAACCCGCCGCAATTCCGCACGCAATTCCTCGAAATTCTCGAGGAAATACTGCCGCCGATCCAGGAGCCGCTGCTGGCTTCCGACCCGCGTTTGATTTTTTGCGTGGCCATCGACCGCAACGGCTATCTCGGCGTGCACAATAAAGTCTATTCATACCCGCAGCGTCCCGGCGAGGTCGATTGGAATACCGCCAATTGCCGTAACCGGCGCATTTTCGACGATCGCGCGGGACTTTCCTGCGCACGCAACGTGCGGCCTTACCTGATTCAGAACTATCCGCGCGATATGGGCAACGGCGTCATCGTCCTCACACTTGAGATCGCGGTTCCGATCCGCGTGTTCGGTAAGCATTGGGGCGGGTTCCGCACCGCCTATAAAAGCTAACCATTCCCGGTTTGGCCGATCCGTGCGGCGCGCATTCTTAGGAGCGCCCGTGCTAGGCTGATTGTCATGCCATCATCCGACGACGACCGCCTGCCCGCCATCGGCGCCTATTGGATCGAGGAGGCCGATTATCCGGCGCTGCTCAAGATATCCAACGACGGCAACACCATGCCGCGCACGTGGAAGGAGTGGCTCAAGATCGCCGAAGAGATGGAGAAGGGTCTCAAAGCCTATGGCCATCCGGTAATGCGCGTGCGCATCGACCCCACCACGTTTCCGATCTGGTGCGCGGCGCATGGCACGACACCCGGCCGGCAGGGCCGCAAGTTGTTTATCGCCGCCGCGGTCAAGGAGCGTTACGGCGATCAGGATTGAGCTGCCATGAGCGCCTTGTTCGAAGAACTCGATTACCGCGACACGCCGATCGGAGCGCTGAGCCTGCGGCGGCGGCGCGAGCTCACGCTTGGCGTTGATGTGTTCGAGATCAAGCTCGGCGATGAATTCCTGATGTCGAGCCTGTTCACGGCGTCCGAGATCGCGCTGGCGCGGCTCGGTCTTGCCGGATTATCCGGCGAGCGCCTTGATGTCGTGGTCGGCGGGCTAGGACTTGGGTATACCGCGCAGGCCGTACTGGTACACAAGACGGTGTCGTCGCTGATCGTCGTCGATGCGCTTGCAGCGGTCATCGACTGGCACCGCCAAGGTCTGGTGCCGCTCGGCCGCGAACTCACCAGCGATGCCCGCTGCCGTTTTGTGCATGGCGATTTTTTCGCGCTGGCCGCGTCAAGCGCAGGCTTCGATCCCGAAAATCCCGCGCGCCAGTTTGACGCCGTGCTGGTGGACATCGACCATTCGCCCGACGCGCTGCTCGATGCGGGCAATGCCGCTTTCTATGGCGAGGTCGGGCTGACGCGGCTTTCCACACACCTGCGCCCCGGCGGCGTATTCGGCCTGTGGTCGAACGAGCGCCCCGATGACAGTTTCACCGCGCGGCTTGCCAGCGTGTTCGCCGATGCGCGCGCTGAGGAAGTGACGTTTCTTAATCCGTTGCAGGACCGGCCGTTCACCCAGTCCGTCTACCTCGCACATAAGCGGGCTTAAGCCTCAAAACTCCACGATTCAGTGCCTTAGTCTTGCCATCTGGTATGTTATATTGTTACACACCTGACCCGGCCAGGGGACCAAAACCATGAAGATTTTTTCCGCGCTTGTTTTCGCCCTGCTCGCAGGCCTCGCTGCCGCGCCCCAGGCGTATGCCGCCGACGGTAAGCTCGCGGTGGTGGCGGCGGAGAATTTCTACGGCGACATTGCGCGCCAAATCGGCGGCGACCGCATCGATGTCGTGAGCATCATGAACAATCCCGACCAGGACCCGCATCTGTTTGAAACGACGCCCGGCGTGGTGCGCCAGATTGCCGATGCGCAGATCGTGGTGCTCAACGGCGCCGACTACGATCCATGGATGGAAAAGCTGTTGAGCGCGGCGCCGCGGCCCGGCCGCGTCGTCATCAGTGCCGCCGAATTGACGGGCAAGAAGCCCGGCGACAATCCGCATCTATGGTACGCGCCAGCGACCATACCGGCCGTCGCCAAGGCGCTGGCCACGGCCTTCAGCAAAGCCGACCCGGCGCATGCCGGCGATTACGCCGCAAGGCTTGCAACGACGCTCGCCTCGCTCGAGCGCATCGGACAGCGCGCCGCGCAGATCAAAGCCAAGCACAAGGGCGAAGCGGTGACGGCCACCGAACCGGTGTTCGGCTTGATGGCCGAGGCGCTGGGCTTGACGGTGCGCAACCAGCGTTTTGCGCTCGCCGTGATGAACGATACCGAACCGAGCGCGCGCGACGTGGCGGCTTTCGAGAACGATCTCAAGCAGCGCAAGGTGAAATTGTTCCTCTACAACAATCAAGTGTCGAGCAAAATGACCGAGCACCTGCTCACCATCGCCAAGACCGCGAAAGTACCGGTGGTGGGCGTGACCGAAACCCAGCCGGCCAAAGTGTCGTTCCAGGATTGGATGCTGGGCGAACTCGATGCCGTCGACAAGGCGCTGATGGGACCGAGTTCGTGAATTCTGCCGTCGAGCTCGACCATGCCAGTATCAAGATCCGCAACCGCGCGGTTCTGGCGGATGCAAGCTTTGCGATAAAGCCCGGCGAATTCATCGGCGTGCTCGGGCCCAATGGCGCCGGCAAGACCACGCTGATGCGCGCCATTCTCGGCTTGCTGCCGCCGAGCGCCGGGACTTTGCGCGTGTTTGGACGCGCGCCGCAGCGCGGCCACGCCCATATCGGCTATCTGCCGCAATTGCGCACCGTGCTGCCGGACTTGCGCGTGCGCGGGCTCGATTTCATTGGCTCGTCGCTCCATGGCGAGCGCTGGGGCCTGCCATCGCTGAGCAAAGCCGAGCGCATCACGATCGAGGCAACGCTCGACTCCGTCGGCGCGCGCGAACTGGCCCGGCGGCCGCTGTCGGAAATGTCCGGCGGCGAGCGCCAGCGCCTGTTGCTGGCGCAGGCGCTCATCGGCAATCCGAAACTGCTGCTGCTCGACGAGCCGCTGATCAGCCTGGACGCCCGTCACCAGGAAGTCGTGATCGACGTGGTGCGGCAAGTTTGCCGCGAGCGCGGCATTACCGTCTTGTTCAGCGCGCATGAACTCAACCAATTGCTGGGCGCCATCGACCGCGTGCTTTATCTCGGCAATGGCCGGGCGGTGCTGGGCACCGTCGAGGAAGTCGTGACTGCGCCGGTGCTCTCGAAGCTCTATGGCACCGACATCGAAGTGGTGCGCGCCGGCGGGCATATTTTCGTCATGTCGCGCGGCCGCGACGTCGAGCGCGACGATCACACGCATGATCATGGACATGCACACGGACACGATCACGGGCATGGGCATGAGCATCATCATTGAGATGAAACCAATCATTCAATCGGAACAAGCGGAGGCCTCTCGCCTCCCCCTCCCCCCGCGAAGCGGCGGGGAGGGGTCGGGGGTGGGAGGAGATAAATCATCCTTTTCAAAAAACGCCCCCCACCCCTAACCCCTCCCCACCACTCGCAAGTGCTCGCGGGGAGAGGGGAAAAGAAGACTGACATGTTCGCCTATGAATTCATGAACAATGCCTTCGCCGCCGCCGGTATCGTGGCGGTGGTGTCAGGTGTTGTCGGTTTCTTTCTGGTGATGCGCGGGCAGACCTTCGCCGGCCACGCACTCTCGCATATCGGATTTGCGGGCGCGACCGGCGCCGGCTTGATCGGCTTGGCGCCGCTGTGGGGCCTGCTCGGCTTCACGCTCGCCGCCGGCATCGTGATGGGCTTGCTCTCGGACCGCATCAGCAACCGCGACGTCGCCATCGGCGTGGTGCTGGCACTGGCGCTCGGCTTTGGCTTGCTGTTCCTGCATTATTATACGTCGTTCGCGACGCAGGCGACCGCGCTGCTGTTCGGCAATGTGCTGGCGGTCGACCGCGGCATGATCGCGACGCTGGGCGTGCTCGGCCTCGTCACATTGGCGGCGCTGGCCTCCATCATGCGGCCGTTGATATTCGCCACGCTGCAACCGGAATTGGCCGAGGCCAAGGGCGTCAAGCTGCGCTTTATCGCCACGGCGTTTTTGGCGATCGTGGCGCTGGCGGTATCGGAATGCGCCCAGATCGTCGGCGTGCTGATGGTTTTCACGCTCATGGTCGGTCCGGCCGCCGCCGCCCAACGCGTGACCACGGGCCTGTGGAGCGGGCTTATTTTATCGGCCGCGCTGGCGCTGGCCGAGGCATGGCTCGGCATTACGATTGCCTATCACACCGACTGGCCGGTGAGCTTCTGCATCGCCATGCTCAGCGCGCTTGGCTATTTCGCCTGTCTCGGCCTGCCCGCGCTGTTTGCAAGGCAGCCCGGCGCCCCGGCCTGAGCGCCAAATAGCCGCGCCCGCCCGCTTCATCCGCGTTTGATCATGCTCTACAATAGAGCCAAGGCCGGCCATTTGGGACCGGCCAGATTCAACATGTGTGGAGGAACGATTCTCATGACCGTCACTTCGAAATTTGTCCGTTACGGCCTGATCGCCGCCGCCGTGACGCTGGCGCCGATTTCCGCCAATGCCGAGGAATTCATCAATATTCTCACCGGCGGCACCGGCGGCGTCTATTATCCGCTCGGCGTCGCGATGTCGAAAATCTATGCCGAAAAGATTCCCGGCGCTAAGCCCTCGGTGCAATCGACCAAGGCTTCGGTCGAGAACCTCAATCTGCTGCAAGCCGGCAAGGGCGAGATCGCCTTCACGCTCGGCGATTCATTGGCCGACGCCTGGAACGGCAATGCCGAAGTCGGCTTCAAGACCAAGCTCGACAAGTTGCGCACGGTCGCCGCGATTTATCCGAACTACATCCAGATCGCCGCGCTCAAGGATGCCAACATCAAGACGCTCACCGATCTCAAGGGCAAACGCCTGTCGGTCGGCGCGCCGAAATCGGGCACCGAACTCAATGCGCGCGCTATTCTTGCCGGCGCCGGCATGACCTACAAGGATCTCGGCCAGGTGCAGTATCTGCCGTTCAACGAGTCGGTCGAACTGATGAAGAACCGCCAGCTCGACGCCACGCTGATCTCGGCCGGACTCGGCGTGTCGGCGATCCGCGATCTGTGCGCTTCGGTCGACTGCACCATCGTGGAAATTCCGAAGTCGGTAGTGGCCAAAGTAGGCTCGCCCTACCAGTCCAAGCCGATTCCGGCCGGCACCTATAAGGGCCAAGACGTCGCCGTGGATGCCGCCATCGTGCCGAACTATCTGGTCACCCGCTCCGACCTGCCTGACACCGAGGTCTACGAGATGACCAAGACTTTCTTCGACAACCTGGCCGGAATCCAAGCCGCGCACGCGGCCGCCAAGGACATCAAACTGGATGAAGCGGCCAAGAATCCGCCGGTTCCGCTGCATCCGGGCGCCGCGAAATTCTACAAGGAAAAGGGCGTCATGTAGCTAGAACGGCGCCGGCTCGGGGCCGGCGCCGCACGACACGGATAATATGAGGGTGCCGCGCCGGCACCCTCATCTGCGTCCGGGTCACGACTAAACTCTGGGGAAATTCGTACATGACCGCCGTTGATATCGCCGCGCTCAAACCCGTCACGCCTATTCCCGGCCAGACCAAGACCGAGGCCCAGCTTGAAAAAGGCTGGAGCAACGACTTCGAGGGCCGCACGCTGTTCTGGATCGCGGTGGCGTTTTCGGCCTTCCAGATCGTCACCGCCACTTTCAGCCCGCTGGCGAGCCAGATCGTGCGCTCGGTCCATGTCGGCTTCCTGATGATCGTGGTTTTCGGCGTGACCGCCACGCTGACGGACCGGCGCGCGGCCAAACTGGCATTCTGGGCGATCGGCATTACCGGCTTTGCGCTCGGCTTCTATCACTGGGTATTCTACGAATCGCTCATTTTGCGCGCCGGAGATCCGAGCCACACCGACATCGTCGTCGGCATTATTGTCGTGCTGATCGTGTTCGAGGCAGGCCGGCGCATGATGGGCCCGATTCTGCCGATCATCTGCGCGATTTTCCTGTGCTATGGGCTGTTCGGCCAATATCTCCCGAGCCCGCTCAATACCCGCGGTTATGATTTCAGCCAGATCGTCGACCAGATGTTCCTCGGCACCGAGGGCATCTACGGCATCCCGGTTTACGTGTCGTCGACCTACATCTTCCTGTTCATTTTGTTCGGCGCCTTCCTGGAACGCGCCGGTATGATCGGCCTGTTCACCGACGTCGCCATGGGCCTCGTCGGCCACGCGCGCGGCGGACCGGCCAAGGTCGCGGTGATCGCGTCCGGCCTGATGGGCACGATCAACGGCTCCGGCATCGCCAATGTGGTGACGGTGGGTCAGTTCACGATTCCGCTGATGAAGCGCTACGGCTATCCGGCCTATTTTGCCGGCGCGGTGGAAGCGACCTCCTCGATGGGCGGGCAGATCATGCCGCCGGTGATGGGCGCGGTCGCCTTCATCATGGCGGAGACCATCAACGTGCCCTATTCCACCATCTGCATCGCCGCGATCGTGCCGGCGATCCTGTATTATTATTCGGCGTTCTGGGCGGTGCATCTGGAGGCCGGCAGGCGCGGCCTGGTCGGACTGAACAAGGACGAAGTGCCGAGCCCGATCAAGGCGCTGAAAAAAAGCTGGTATCTGCTGATGCCGCTCGCGGCCTTGGTGGTACTGCTGTTTGCCGGCTATACGCCGCTGTTTGCTGGCACCGTGGGTCTCGGCCTCACCGTAATGGTGATTTTCAGCCATCCGATCGTGGCGGCCATTCCGGCGCCGATGCTGCGCATCGTGTTTTGGATTCTGCTCGGCCTGTCGGCCGCGCTGTTCTTCGAATACGGCATCTGGCTGCTGATTTCGATGGTCTGCCTGCTGATGGCCGTTACGGTTTTCGTCAAAGGCGGCCGTGAAACACTCAGCGTCGCGCTTAACAGCCTGGCCGACGGCGCCCGTCATGCGCTGCCGGTGGGCGTCGCCTGCGCGCTGGTCGGCACCATCATCGGCACGCTCACGCTGACCGGCGCGGCCACCAATTTCGTGCGCGTGATCGTATCGGTGGGCGAGACCTCGATCTTTGCCTCGCTGGTGCTAACCGCGATTACATCGCTGATCCTCGGCATGGGCATTCCGACTATCCCGAACTACATCATTACGTCGTCGATCGCGGCGCCGGCGCTGTTGCATCTCGGCGTGCCGCTGATCGTGTCGCATATGTTCGTGTTCTATTTCGGCATCATGGCCGACTTGACACCGCCGGTGGCGCTAGCTGCCTTCGCCGCGGCGTCGATTGCCAAGGAGAGCGGATTCAAGATCGGCTGGACCGCGGTGAAAATCGCGCTGCCGGGATGGATCGTGCCGTTCATGGCGGTCTATGCGCCGGCCTTGATGCTGCAGCCGGTCGGAGACCGCGTGGCGGAATACGGCTTTGCCGCGTTCGCGGCCTATATGATCTTCAAGGCCGTACTGGCGGTGACGCTGTGGGGCGTGACCGCGACCGGCTTCTTTCTCACTTTTGTCGGCTGGCCGGAACGCATCATCGCCTTTCTGTCGGCGGCATTGCTGGTGGTCGATTATCCCTGGACCGATCCGGCCGGCTTTAGCGCCTGCGGCGCGTTCCTGGCCTATCAGTTCTACAAGCACTATCGCGCGCGCGGCGTGGCCGTGAAAGCCGCCGGGTAATGGAGCTTTGCCTCCTGGCCGCCGGCGCAACCGTCAAGCTTGGCACCGTTGCGCTCACGCTGGCCTGGACCCATTCGATCGAAAAAACCCGCTGGGAAGAGGACTACCGCGCCACGCCCGCGGGCGTCGTGCTGGTGCAGGACCGCGTGCAAGGCACCGGCGCCGGAATGAAGCCGCCGCCTGAAGCCAAATTCGACGGCACATGGTGGCGTTACGATCCGCATCTGGCGCCGCTGCGGCAGGTGATCCTGCGCCGCTCCGGCATGACCGTCGGCGATTGGCGGGTCTGCATCGGTGGCCAATGCAAGCCGATGGGCGATTATCTGCACGATAAAAAAGCCGACCCGGTGACGCTCACCACCTGTCCGTGATACCGGTGTCCCTGGCAAGGAAAGTTCGATGACCGATTC
>Ga0302320_10006981_pt1 | contig 24925 bp, 38 predicted proteins | sample Bog_T0_3_FD_202130 | JGI IMG/M metagenome (GOLD analysis project Ga0302320, IMG submission 202130) | Peat permafrost microbial communities from Stordalen Mire near Abisko, Sweden - Bog_T0_3 | ecosystem: Environmental > Terrestrial > Soil > Wetlands > Peat | place: Sweden: Abisko, Stordalen Mire...
TGGTAGCCAATCCCCTCTCGCTTCGCCCAAACCGATAGCTTCATACCCAAATTGTCGGTGCCAATCGCTTGTAAAACAAGTAATCTCAGGATGAAAAGAGATAAAACGAGCAACAGTTGTTAACCCTCCTCAAGAGGCGGCTGGAGAAACAAGGCCTCGGGCCTCCCCTGTCGCCGGAGTGTGCTACAACTCAGACATAAGGATTTCACCATGAACTATCCACTCCCTGCTACGATGCCCTGGCGTGCTAAGTGTGAGATAATGGTCAAGCGCGGCGAAGCCCGCAGCTTTGGGGAAGCCGCGGCCATGCTTGGCCGGCGTCGGCGGACCGTCAGTACCGTCCGTCCCGTGTTCAAGGACCGCCGGATGCCCTATACCGACGACTGAGCTCCTCCTCAAAATGGCGCTAAAGAAACATTCTAAGCCATCGGCCCGTGTCCGGGTGCTCAAGGAGCTACCGCAAGCGTTTTGCTGCAAGCTTCTGGAGCAATCCATGATCCCCCAAGGCCACCGGTTCATTGTCTGGCCTGGGCCAGTCCAGGGACGCGGCTTCGAACGACCAGCCATTGGGCTGGGAGAATCTGCGGCCAAGGCATGGGAATCGGCGCTGGCTTCTCTAAAGGGCTGAGCCTCTCCGGCGAGCCTGCCTCAAAGGCGACCCCCGGCATGTGCTAGAGTCTCGGGAATGGAGCCCCAGTCATACGCCACCGTTTGGAATACGTGGCATGCTGCGTTCTTGCGCGATGGCATGGACGACAAGCAGGCCCGGATGATGGCGTCGAAGGTCACCGCCGAAGCGTGCCTGAACTTGGCCAAGGAGCAGCTCGGGATTCCGGTCACCAGGACCATCCGCATGGCTAAGTCGGACGGTTGGGGACTGGTTATCATGGGAGGACTGAGCATCCTCATGGCCATTTTTTCCGCGGACGCCTTTAGCGCGGCGGCAGGGGGATTCCTTTGCTTCTGCGGTTGGCTAGAACTTGAGGGTCGCAAGCGCTACGTCGAAAGCCTGCCCAAGGCTCGCGAGTACCTTATGGGAAGCCAGTTGGGCCTCCTTTTCGGTATTTGGTCATACTGCGCCTGGCACATCTTCGGGGGATCCGCCGCCGTCTCTTCCGAGGATCTCGCCCTCCTTAAGCAAATGGGGGGCGATTCATCGGGAGCCACTGGGTTAATCACGGGAATCACCCAGATTCTCTATATCACGATGGCTGCGGTTACGTTCCTCTACCAGGGAGGTTTGGCCCTCTACTACTGGAGGAAGACGAAGGCCTGATCCGATGGACCTTGGCGCACCCATCCAGTTGAAGGAGCCCGTGAATGAGCAAGCACTGGTGGATTGCGCTCTCTCGGCGGTAATCGACGCGCTCGTTGAGGCCGAGGGGGCGAACACCCGCACCGTGAACCTCCCGTGGCCCAGGCTCCACGATGGAACTCCCGTCGACCGGCGCATCATCCGATCCACCATTCGCCAAAGGTACATCGATGGTTCTCAGCTCAGTTTTCCCGCAAACCCAGATGCAGGGAGTGTTCGAATTATCCCAACTCCGCGAGGCATTCCGCTTACCGATGTGATGATCGAGAATGCCGCATGCCTAACAGAGCTTGTCGCACTCGTTGCCTGCATGGCCCATCGCCCCATCCTTGCCCTTCGCGCACGGCGAGGGTTCGAGAAGCGAAAGTGGTCAGCCAGCTACGCTAAGGCAATATGCACTGTTTGGGACAACGCTTTGTCGGCCTTTATAGATCCGGATGCGCCACGGTCTCACCCTGTTTCGCTTGCGAAGGAGGCCGTGATACGACTAACAAGCCATCCCGAGAAGGGCTTCAACGCACAAGCCCGCGGCGGCAAGGGTCTCGTGCAGCTCTCCGCCAATTTCATCGAGCGGATAGCCTTATCCCCTCCTTCCTCTCGAAATCACCTGTGGCTTGCGTTCGTCTCCACGACCCTGTTTCACGAGATTGCCCACGGCTTCCAGCACAAATATTGGCGCAAGGAAAACCTGCGGCGTTACGATCAGGGGCGGATGAAATCCCCGGAAAAGGGTCCGGCGTATTTTCGCCAAGCAAACGAAATCCATGCGTTCGCCTTTGGCCATGCAGCATTCGGATACCTTCGAGGGGGGGCTTCGATCGAGAGTGCAGATTCATATTCGCCTGCGTTCCTCTACTCCACGCTCTGTGGGGACGCGGCATTTCAGCTCAGAAATCCCTACGCCAAGCAAACCCATCGCCTTTTCAAGCGTTTGGCCACGCACGCCGAAATGAGGATGCGAACGGCTCCATGCATGGCGCTCCTAAAAAGGGAGGCACTTGCCGGGGTGTTCTGCCGCGATATTGATCCATCGACCCCGGCCGGAGCCTTGGATGATCTCAGACGGGTCCGGAAGAGCTGCCAGACGCCTCCTTTTCTCATGCCGGCGCTCTAAACGAGGCCCGTATTGGGAGATTTTGACCGTTTCCACCCGTTCGTGCTAGGATTGGAGTATGGCAATACGAGACTGCGACCCCCTCCCCTTTGAAGCTCCCGGCACCCTGGCCCGTCGACTGAACACATCCCGGGTCCCGCTCCTGCTCGCCATGCGCGACGGGGGGCTCTCGGCTCCGGAACAGCTCGAGGTCCCTTCCGATGCGATGCTTGCCGCCGGCCACGCCCGGATCGACCCCTCCTGCCCGACCCGCGGGGGCCGGACGATCTACCAGTGGAAGACGGGGTACATCATCCCGAGGTTGGGAGTCCTTGGATTCCTGCCGGCCATCGACTACATCCGCGAGAAGAAGCCGGTCTTCCCGAAGTGATCGAAGCCTGGGGGCTCGTAGCTCTCAGGCATGCAAGCATCGTTCGAATTCGTACACTCGCAGCGTTGGTTCGAGGGACGGACGAACTTTCGCCTATCCAGAGAACCCATAAACCCAGCGCAGTACTCGGTTAAGGACATCGGCTACGCCATCGCGAAGGTCTTCGTCTCTCTTCACCACTATTCGGGAACGTTCCCTCCGTGCATCCAAAGCTACGGACTTTTCCGCCAGGATAGCCCTTTCTCCGCTCCGCGCCTTGTCGGCGTCGCAACCTTTTCCCCCGCCAGCAACCCGAAGTCGATAAAGAAGTGGTCGGGACTCAATGATTCGAATGGCGCGGAGCTCGGCCGCCTCATTCTCCTCGACGAAGTTCCCGGCAACGCTGAATCGTGGTTTCTTGCACGGGCCCTCGACCAGTTCAAGGCGAAGAAACCGTTAGTCCAGCTAATCCTCTCCTACAGCGATCCGGTAGCGCGTACGAACTTGCGGGGAGAGAGTGTTTTTGTCGGGCACTGGGGATGCGTCTACCAATCCTCCAACGCGCTCTACCTCGGGAGGGCTAGTCCTAAGACGCAGTACTTGAACGCTGAAGGCCGTGTCATCGCCAATCGCCTCTTTTCCAAGATCCGCAACGGGGAGGTCGGTCGCCAGTATGCCGAAGACACGCTATCGGAGGTGTCGGGCATCGCGAGGGAGCCTGAGGAGTCCTCCTCCTCCTATGTGGAGCGGGCGCTAGGAGCCCTCCGGCCCCAATCCCACCCGGGAAATCATTTATATGCTTTCCCCCTGGCAGCCGACCGGCGGGAGAAGATGGCGATACTGAACCTTCCCGTCCTTCAATCGCACTCCCTCGGGATTGCAGCCTACCCCAAGCGGCCGGATTTCCTGATGGCCGCGTAACCGTATCTCTATTGCACGATGAAAACGAAAATTATCCCGTCTATTCTGGTTCTCTCGCTCGCCTTGGCCCTTCCCGGGCAGGCTCGGGCTTCCGATCACGGCAATCGCGGTGGACATTCCCGTGGAAGCGGTTGGCTCTGGGGCGTTGCCACGGGCCTTGTGGTTGTCGATGTGCTCACTCATCCGGCCTACGTGGCCCCGGCCCAGACGGTTGTCGTCCCGGCATACGCCCCTCAGGTTGTCGAGACGGACGCAGAGGCGGCCCCCTACATCCAGTCCGTGGCCGTCGAGCAAGTCCCGATCGTCTACGCGGCCCCGTATGCCTACGGCTACTCCAGCTGGGACAATTGCTTCGTCGGTTACGACGGATATGGCCGCCCGATGTACCGCCGGCAGTTCGTTCGCCATGAGGCTCAGCGGCCATCTCCGGGCCGCGATTCACGCCCTGTCGGGCAGGGCCCGGCTAGGGTGAACCAGGCTGCGGGCGGGTCCTCGGCGCAGAAGCCCGCCCCGGCGACCCCTCCAAAACGGTAGTCGTTCAGGGGCATGTGCTAAGATCTGGACAACTCGCCCCATGGGTTCCAACTCGCACCATCTTCAGAAATTTCGTCTAGGGGAGGCCCAGGACATGAACCTCTTTTTCCCTCTCGAGTCCCTTAAGGACATCGAGTCGCTCTCTGAAAGCGTCGAGCCGGGAGATCCTGAACCGTATGGAGAACAGCCAGTTACCGGAGCGCTGGCTCACGAGGTTGAGGTCAGCCTGCCGCCGGCGTTCCAGCAGATTCTTGATGCGGCCACGGATGCCAACGGGGCGGGTGGCCTAATCGTAGGGTTCGCGGAACTCTCCTTCCGCAGCGTTACGGTCCATCTTTGGGATGCGCCCCGTCAAAGTTCCGATCCGAAAGTCGGGTTCCTAGGAGGCTACAAGGCCGCCATCAATGACGAGAGCGCACAGCGCGTCTGCGAGTATATCGCCGAGATGCGCACCCGCTCACTTCCGCTCGAACGGGTAGTTGCTGCCCTTGGATAAACCTTACCCGCCGTGAATCGATTTGTCATGCAAGCCAAGGACCTCGGAAGGGCCTTCATGGGAGAAGGCAAAGCCCCTCCAATGAAGGAGTGGCAGGCTTTCCTTGACGAGGTCGGCGCCCACCTTGAGTCCGGCCAGATGGCGGAGATCGGCGAGGCCGTGGAACATCTCTCCCGCGGCGAGGACCAGGCTGCCTTTGCCGCGATGAGCGACGCCTATGCCATCGCGTGCCAAAGGATGACCGTTGGATCTCACAGGGTCTACGGGCTCCATTACTATCTCAGCATTCAGATGAAGCCTGCAGGCAGGGTTCTTTCTTCCGCGCCATGGGGGGCACTTAGCCCCGCTGCGCTAGCCGAACTTACCGCGCTTGTTCAGCCGACGACTTCTGGAAGGATTCTCTGGGATCCGTCCATAACCCGGATGGCGGAGGTTGAGGCTCTGTCTAACGACATCGGCCGCGTTGTCTCGCAGACCAGGCTCTTCGCCGAGGCTGCGCTTGGAAAAGGGAATGCAGCGACGCTACTTCCCCCTGTCGCTTTCAGGCGCGAGAAACTCAAAGTCACAAAGAGCGTTGCCATCTTGAGCCACGCATTTCTCTCCTTCGCCCTAGCCTTCCCTCTGGAGGTTGGAATTCGGGAAAGGGCGGATTTCTGGGACATCGGTCTCGCCCCGCCAGTGCCTGAGGCATTGCCCGAGCTCTTTTGCCGCATTATCCGCAAGGACCTGTCTTCCCGCCATACGGGGATCCTTTCCGTCAAGATGGGCGCGCACCCCGTCAGTTTCGCGACCGTTTGCCGACGGATACTCCTTCCCATCCGCGCCAGCGCTCAGTCCCTGTAATCTCTCCACATCATGAGCTCCTCCCAATTGATCGCCCTCGGTTCATCCGCGCAGCTGTTTAAGCGGACCCTCGTTGGGGTCGCTCCCGTCGGGGGCCAGCCGCTCTTTTCGAAGACACCGGTTCACGGGGTTCGCCCCATTACCGACGCCATGGCGCGGCATCTGAACCGCGAAACGCACGTGCAGGTGCAGGTCGACTGCCTAGCAGGCCGCCAGTGGATCAATGCCGTGGCGGCGGACGTGGGCCCTCTTGGCAAGGCGGCCTAAGGCCTCCCGGGCGGGCTTCCGGAGAATTGAAATTGCGGGGCATCGGTCCGTATCGGCAGCGCTCTGCCCCGTAGTCTTTGTCCATGTTCACCGAAACCCTTCTTTCAGCCCCCCAGGCCGGCGTTGTCGCCATCCCGCCCAGCCATTTCCTGAAACGTTGCCGCAACGAGTATCGCAATCACCGCGAGGCCTTGATCCGTGAGTTCGTCCAGAACTCGGTGGACGCCGGAGCCCGCCGGATCGACATCCTGATCGACGCTGAGCGTATGGGTGTCCGGGACGACGGTCACGGAATAGAGCCCGATCGCCTGGAGAGCGCCCTCCTAACTCTCGGAGGGTCGGCGAAGCAGGGGGATTCCGCGGTGGGTGGGTTTGGCGTGGCGAAAGAGATAATTCTCTACGCGCACAAGAGCTACCGGATCCGGACCCTGAGGACCCTGGTCATCGGCTCCGTCCTCTCGTACACCTTGCAGGAGACGACCCAGTCCCAGCCCGGAGCCGAGTTCACGATCGAATTCGCCGAGGAATGGGGACATGACGCCGAGCGGCTTTGCGGCATCGCGCGCCGGTACCTCGCCTCTTGCGACCTCAACGTCGAAGTCTACCTGAACGGCGAGTTGGTCCCAACGGCCAACCGGGGCCGGCGCAGCGCGATCGCCTTCGAATACGGCCACGTGCAGGTCCGGTCCCTCAAGGACAGCACCTCCGAGGGCATCCTTGTCCGGGTAAACGGGCTCGCGATGTTCTCCCACTACCACGAGCCGATCCCGAAGAAGATCATCGTGGAGCTCGAGGGGGACGTCCGCTCGCTCCTGACCAGCAACCGCGACGGGCTAAAAAGCCCCGCGTACGACGCTCTTTGCGGCCTGGCCAACAAGATTGCCATCGACAGCAAGAGCTTCGACAAGCCAAAACAGGTTGTCTTCGAATACAAGGGCGAGAAGCGCCGCGCTATCGAAGGCTCCCTGGTCGACGCGCTGATACAAGTATTCGCCCCGGCGAACGCCCACGCTTTCCAGGCAGCCGTCATCGAGCGGATCACCCGTGGAGAGCCGGTGAACAACGCCTTGGTGGTTTCGGCCCTCTTTGCTTCCGATCCCTCCCTCGCCAATACAGAAAAGAGCCGGGATGAGGTTGCCCGCAAGGTGGCTGAGATCCTCGAGACCGACTTTGTCGTCGCAATCGATGGGACGGATTACAGGATCCCCCCGTGGAAATTTCAGCCCGGATCGATGCAGCGCCAGCACCGCCAGACGGCCCTCCTCTATCGCCGCTGCATAGAGATCGTGCGGGAGGCCAACCGCTACGAGTTCCCCTTCCGCCTAGGCTTTATCCTTGATCCCGAGACGGCCGGGCGCTGCGAGACCAGCAAGGAGACAGGCATCCGCACCCTGATGATCAATCCGGTCCACGCGGACCTGAAGGGGACGTCAAAGGCACGGTTCTACCGGATCCTTTCGATCGCGGCCCACGAGGTCGTCCATGCCATCGGCCTCACGTACCACAACGAGGATTTCGCCAGCGCCTACCATGTGGCGTTTTCAAGGGCCTTGGCTGTCGCCAAGTCCCCCGGCGCCGAGATTCGGGCCTCCAAACTCCTAAGGCTTTGATATGGATTCGATTGATGGGGTTCCTTGCAGGGAATAACCCCTTCCTAAAGCGCAAAACGGCCATGTGCTATAGTCTATTTCTAGCCCGATGTATCTTTCATGAGATGAAGACCCTTCCCCCTCCTGCACGTTCTGGAACCCCCCTCGATGAGGCTCCCTTAAGGGCGGCTTCCCGTGTAGGCCGGAGGGTTGGCAAATTCGTGGGGAGGTTGGGCTCGAAGGCGATGCGCAAGAAATCCTTTGTCTCCTATGGGGAGGCAAAGCGACTGGTCCAGGCTGCTGGAATTGAAACCTGTTTGGCGTTCAGAAAATGGGTGAAGTCCGATGGGATGCCCTCCCACCCGGCCCGGTTTTACAAGGGCAAGGGCTGGATTTCGTGGGGAGCGTTTACGGGGACTGGGAACAAGCGCGGATCGCCATCGAGGAATTGGATGTCCTATGAGGAGGCCGTGCGCATGGTCCGAGGGGCTGGAATCAAGGGCAAGCGGGCTTTCATGGTTTGGAAGCGCCCCGATGGAATGCCCAGCAACCCCGATAGCACCTACCGTAACAAGGGTTGGACTTCGTGGGGTGCATTCCTTGGGACAGGACGCAGGACCCGCACGACCTGGAAGACCCGGGTTCCCTACGAGGAAGCTGTGCGATTGGCCCGGGAAGCCGGGATCAGAAGTGCCGAAGCATTTCGGGCATGGGACCGCCCGTGGGGCGTCCCCTGCGGTCCCCATATTGCCTATGTGGGCCAGGGATGGGTTTCTTGGGGGGAATTCTTTGGCACCGGGAGGAAGAGGATGCGCGCCAAGGGCAGACTTCCCTATGAGGATGCCTCTCGACTGACCCAGGCAGCGGGAATCAGGACAAATAGGGAATTTGAGAATTGGAAGGCGCGCCCGGCCGGTATCCCCGCGAAGCCCGCACTCACCTATAACGCGCTCGGCGTTTGGAAGGATTGGGGGCATTTTCTCGGGACCCAACGCAAACGCTGGGAGTCGAAGACCTTCGTCTCCTATGAGGAGGCGGTTAACCTGGTCCGCGCGGCCGGCATTCCCTCCTCCACGGCATACCATAAGTGGAAGCGGCCCGAGGGAATGCCTTCCACCCCAGGCCAGGTTTACAAGGGCAAGGGATGGGTCTCATGGCCCGTTTTTTGCGGGACGTTGGACAGGTCGGTCTTCGTGCCCTACGCGGAGGCCGAAAAGTTAGTAAGGGCGGCGGGAATCACGAATTCGGTGGCCTACCCGGCTTGGACCCGTCCAGCGGGTATGCCAAGCGAACCGGATAAAACCTACAAGGGCAAGGGATGGGTTTCTTGGCCAACGTTTTGCGGACCATGCTGGATTAACCGGAATTCCAAGACCTTCGTCTCCTATGAGGATGCGGTCAACCTGGCCCGCGCGGCTGGAATTTCTACGAGCGCTGCATTCAATAAGTGGAAGCGGCCGGAGGGAATGCCTTCCACCCCAGGCCGGGTTTACAAGGGCAAGGGATGGGTCTCATGGCCGGTTTTTTGCGGCAATGAAAGCGGCGCGCCGCCCGCTGTGTTGAACTCCGAGACCCGACCCCAAGTGGATCGATCGTAACTATTTTTGAGATGAAATTCCTCCCCTACTCCGAAGCGTCCCGGCTTACCCGTGAAGCAGGCATAAAAACCGTCACCGAGTATCGCGTATGGGAAAAGCCGGACGGTGTTCCTAGCTCCCCCAACATTACCTACAAGGGTAGCGGATGGGTGTGCTGGGGGGATTTTCTCGGAAACGGGAGTAGGAAGCGAATCCGGCGCGTTCAATCCGAGGAGTACTTCCCCTATGGAGAGGCGATGCGGGCGGCCCGTGAAGCGGGAATCGATAGCTTCGACGCTTATAGGGCTTGGAAAACGAGGCCGGTGGGCGTCCCAAGTAATCCCAATATCGCGTATGCCGGCAAGGGATGGGAGTCCTGGGGCGCGTTCCTCGGAACAGGATATCGGCAGGGTCGCCCCCCGGAGGACTTTCTCCCTTACGCCGAGGCGGCAAGACTCACTCGCGAGGCAGGTATCGCTTCTATGGATGCCTATCATGCTTGGAAGAAACCAGGGGGAGTTCCCGCACGGCCAGAGCGCGTCTATGCACGTAAAGGGTGGATTTCGTGGACCTCCCTTTTCCGCAAAGAAAATCCGTTCTCTCCCATAGTATTTGCCCCGCGGATTGGTCGCAGGGTGGGAAAGTTCGTCGAGATGTGGCACACGAAGGACACGCGACGGAAGCGCTTTGTCTCCTATGAGGAAGCAGTGCGCCTGGTCCGCGCGGCCGGGATTCCCTCCTACAGGGCATACCTTAAGTGGAAGCGGTCCGCGGGAATGCCCTGGAACCCGGCAGACATCTACAAGGGCAAGGGGTGGATTTCGTGGGGCGTATTCCTTGGGACAGGACGCGGACCCCGCACGACCTCGGAGAACCGGGTTCCCTACGAGGAAGCTGTGCGCTTGGTCCGCGCGGCCGGGATCACGAGCGTCGCCGCATTTCTAAATTGGGAGAGACCGGTGGACTTCCCCAGCACCCCCCACCTATCCTATGTGGACAAAGGGTGGGTCTCGTGGGGGGAGTTTTTTGGCACGGGGTGGAAGCGGACTCGCTCCGTCGACCGGCTCTCCTACGAGGAGGCGGCTCGGCTAACACAGGCGTCCGGTATCAAAACGAACCGAGAGTTCGAGGACTGGAAGGCTCGCCCGGACGGAGTACCCGCCAAACCCGCCCTTACCTATGGCAGTCTCGGCGTATGGAAAGACTGGGGGCATTTCCTCGGCACCAACCGCAAGCGCTGGGAGTGCAAGACCTACGTCTCCTATGAGGAAGCGGTCCGCCTAGTCCGCGAAGCAGGCATCCCCACCTCCACTGCGTTCCACAAGTGGACCCGCCCCGAGGGCGTGCCCAGCCAACCGGCAGACATCTACAAGGGCAAGGGATGGGTCTCCTGGGGAGTGTTTCTCGGAACGGGCAGCAAGAATAACGAACTGCGCAGGGCCGATTCCGTCGCCGCAACGCTAGCCTACGAAATCTGATGACTTCCAGAAAATCACGCGTCCCTTTTGTTTCCTACGAGGAGTCCGCAAAGCTTGCTCGCAACGCGGGCATCACATCTCGCAGGGAGTACCGAGCGTGGAAGAGGCCGAAAGGACTTCCGTCGCACCCCGAGGATGCATATCAGGGACAGGGGTGGCTCTCATGGGGCGCTTTCCTCGGCACATGGCACTTGGCGAATAAGGGAAACAAGAAGATCTTCGTGTCCTATGAGGAGGCCGTTCGGCTGGTTCGAACAGCGGGCATTACCTCCTTCGGCGCATTCCGCCATTGGAAGCGGCCCGTGGGCGTTCCAAGCGGCCCCCATCGGGTTTTTTCCAAGACGGGCGAGTGGAAGGATTGGTACACTTTCCTCGGCACATCCTCCCCCACCGCGAAAATGCTCAGCTACGAGGAGAGTCGCAGGCTCGTTCGGATGGAGGGAATCAGGACCACCCCGGCGTTCAGGGCTTGGAATCGACCCCCAGAGGTTCCTTCGAATCCCGATACCTTCTACAGGGCCGAATGGATCAGTTTCATGCACTTTTTTGGCACCAAACGGAATACCAGCGTCAGGGGGAAGAGGTCCTACCGACCCTATAGTGAGGCCGCGCGGATCGCTCTCCAGGAGGGATTCGGAACCGCAAGGGCATACAGGGCGTGGAAGAAGCGTCCTAAGGACATACCCTCCAACCCCAATATGGTTTACAGGGAATGGCGCGGATGGCCTGCGTACCTGGGTATTCCCGTCGACGCCCGCCAAGGGCCCGTATCCCCCTCCTGATAGCATCGTAACTTTAAGCGAACCTGCCCTCAATGCCCATAATCCCCTTAGAATTCCTCCTCTGCTGCCCTGAAATGCAGGTGACCCTTGTCTACCACGGCCGCGGCAAGGGCACTATATTCTCCAACCAGCAGCTCAGGGAGCATGGCAGGTCATACCTTGGGCTTATGGGGGTGTTCGGGCTCGTGGCAAAATTGGGCAAGAGCGAGGCGCTCACCAGGGCCGAGCGCATGGTCTTCTCTGAAATCAGCCTGTCAGTGGACGTGCCGCAAAGGGTTGCCGACCGGCTCCGCGTTGTGCGCGATCAGGTTCTCGCAACAGAGGTTCCCTCGGAAGTGGTAATTCCTCCAAGCGTCGCGCACGACTTCCAGGGTCTCATCCGCACCGCGCTCTCTGGCCTTTACGAGGGAATCAACCCCTATCTGGAGTTCGAACACCCCGCGCTTTTGCATGGGTTTCATGTTGCCTGTCCGGGGCGGAAGATGGCCCTACTCTATCATGGAGGTGAAAGAGGATCTCTTTACTCTGAATCGCATCTTCGGCGCCACGGCACACGTGAACTTGGAGATACCTGCTCGTTCAACCTATGGTGTAAGGTCACCCATGGGGACAATCTCACGGAGGTCGAAAGGAAGATCTTTGCCGAAGTAAGCGTTCCGGTCGAGGTGCCACGTTTCCGTGCGCAGCGCCTTCGCGAGTTGAGCGACCGTATGGAAGGAAACGACCCCTCCAAGGACGCGCTTGTTCCTGCGTTGTCCAACGAATTTCGTGCCCTTGCTCGCTCGGCATTCGGCGAGCATTGCAACGCGAACGACCCGTTTGGCCCTCCTCCCCCCAAAAAACCGAAGGCCAAAAAGTAGTCGTACCTCTTCTCTATGAGTTTCGGCAGCATATTCTGGGTATTGTTCCTAGTCGTGGGGTGGCTGTGCTACCTCGGGAGGAAGGGTAAGTTCTTGATGATCTCCGCCAGGGTGGTTGCCGTCTTGGACGGTGACACGATTGACGTGGTCGACGAGGAAGGGACTCGCCGGCGGATTCGCCTGCTCTATCTGGACGCCCCGGAAATTCACCAGCTCTACGGGCCGGAGAGCCGGGAGGTCCTCGACAAGGCGATCTACGGGGAAATGGTCACTGTTCAACTGACGGGCAAGGACGTCTATGACCGTGATCTGGGGGTGATCCGCTATGAAGGGCGCGAGGTTAACTTTGACATGGTCCGCTGCGGACACGCTTGGACGGTCCAGGACTCCCCGGACAATTACAAGGCTGCCTCGGTCTCGGCGCAGGCCCGCAGGATCGGGCTTTGGGAGGCAGAGCGGCCGATGCCTCCATGGGACTTCCGGAAATTGGAAAAAGCGGGGTTGGCTCCGTGACGGGAGCCGCCGACCCGTACCTCTGCGGCATGAGCACTATCAACCTGCGCAGCCTTTATCGGGACCTTGAGGCGCTGCCCCGTTATATCCCGGCCTCCAATTCCCTCACCGAGGAACGCGCCCAGGAGATCGCCAAACTGTTCGGCGACGACCTGCAGGACCTCCAGCGGGAGTTTAAGGACGCCAATGAAGCCGGGTCCCGCCGGCTCGCCCACCCAGACACTCGCGGGAATGGACTTGGCCAGTTCCACAGCGCCGAGCGCCTCTTCTTTGGCTACGTGTACGAGCTGCACCGTGAAGCCGCGGACGACAGTGCAGCGTTAGCCATGAGGACGGAATTTGACTAGGCCGTCCGGCGTGGATGGGCTCCGAATGCCTCCGCATCAGAGCAGCAGAGGTTAATCGGTATTAATCTGATGAAAACCACTTGGCGAAAACTTTCTTTGGGAAGCGGCATAATCATATTGCTTATCGGAATGCTTGCCGTCGGCACCTGTTATGCGGTTTCCGATAAAACGCCCGTTCTGCCTGGGCATGATAGGAAGACTGAGGAACTGGTCCCTTCGGTTCCCTCCATCGTAATAGCGAAATTCATTTCGCTTGGATTTGGAGAAGCTGATGATCCGGGAGCAATAACCTTTGAGCAGGCCAAGGTCGAAATCGTCAGTTCTCTTAGAGGCAGTCTTTCCGGAACCATTACCGCCAGCTATTCGGTACGTTCATTCCCGGTTGCGGAGAAAGAGTCTGCACCGATTACCGGCATACGTTATATTATGTTTATCCAAACGCTTGGACCTAATGAGCATGAAATTCGAAAGTTATTGGCAGCCACCGACGACAATATAGCTTTGGTAAAGGCGATTATTTCAACGCCCAAAGGCAGCATTTCAAAGTAAACGCCTTCACGAGGGTACGATATGGTCGGTGCGACCCAGGAAGGAGTGGCAGGACTTGGGTGCTGTGGGGCTATGGCGCCAGGGGGTGAGTTGAAAGCTGCGATGCCATTGTTTGCATTTCAATCCCGCATGAGCTGCTAGTCGGGATTTCCCATTTGAATCCATAAAAACTAGCTAAGGATTAGGCACAAGCGCTTTAGCCGCGCCGAGGTGGACCGGCAGTTGTAACGGGGGAGTCAGTGGCCCCCCTGTTCCGTCTGTGCTCGTATCTCTAGGCGTGGAAGACACGCCAATATTCTTTAGGTCGGGTTGCAGCAACATCGCCGAGTTTCGCGCTGCCATGGGGGCTGAGGTCCCGGTCGGGATCGCCCAGGATAGGGTTTCCGGTCCCGTACTTGATCTCGCAGGGGAATACCTGGCCGAAGGAGGTTTCGTCTTTGTTGACACTGGGGCCTTCGGGGCTTTCCGCCACGGCACACGCCTTGCCCAGGCTGACTTCGACCGTCACTTCGCCTCCTGCCTTCGCCTCGCGAGCCAAGCCACCCCCGGACGCCTTTTAGTCGTCGCTCCGGATGTAATCGGCGACCAAGCGGCGACCCTCGACCTCATTCGGGCCAACGTGGCTCAACTCACCGAACTTTCGAACGCCGGGGCTGTGGTCATCACCCCCCTTCAGAAGGGCACACGGTCGGTCGGTTGCCTGTACTCAGAGATTCAGGGCATTCTTCCGGACGTCGAACTTTCCGCCGGGCTACCCTCCAACGCATCGGCCCTTGGGTCCGAAGAGGTTCTCTCCTTCCTGTCGGAAGAAAGGCCCGGGCGCGTTCACTTCCTTGGGGCCGCTCGCTCTCGCCGATTCCGTAACCTCCTGGCCGACTCCCGGGCCACCTCACCGTCGACGATCTTCACCTATGACGCCGCGGTCATTCGCTCCATCTGCTCGGAAATCTCCCGCACAGACGATCGGGTTCACTGTGCCGCCCTGGAGGCCCTTAACTCAGGGGAGATAGACTGGACCGAGCATTCGCCCTACATGACCCCAGAGGATCCCGTAGCCGTGCAGGCTTTTGCGGACGTCATGAATATCACCTTGGAAACCGCTCTGGAACTGCTGCCACGGCTCATCGAGCACGGGGATCGGGATGAAGACGCGGAGGGTTTTGACGAAAAACTGAGTTACATGGACGCCATGTTCCTCGAGTGCTGGAATTCCTACGTCAATCGGTATGCCGAAGTCGCCGTCTCCGGCACCTGGCGCACGCGGGCTCTTTCGGCTCACCCCTCCTTCAGGGACGATCCCTCCTCCACGCAGGAACTCTTGTTTGCTGCGTAGCCTCTCCTCATGACCTCCACTAGGACACCCCCCGCCGATAAGCGCGAATTCACTCCGCATTTCATTGCCTATGCCTCCTCCAATGGGAACACCCCTGAGAAGCAGCTAGAGGTCGATGACAAGAAGTTTCCAGGCGGGAAGATGTGCGGCTTCATCCTTTGGATCTCTGCGAACAAGCAGGCTTTTCGGAAGAAACACCCCGAGGCCCTTTGCGGCGATGCGATTTGCGATCATGACGCATGGGTCCGCTTCCTTGGCGGCAAATCCTTAGTGAACCATGGAAAACCAAATCTTAGTCAGCGTTGACCTTCGAACGGCGCACCTGATCCGGAAGGTCTTCCTGCCGTCCAACCCGAACAAGATGCGCAACGCACATCCCGAGGTTCGACAGGCCGACAACGATTTTATCGCGCAATACGAACGCGCAGCCCTCAACGCGCCAAGAGAGGCGCTCGTTCCGATCGACAAAGAATAATTATCACATGGATTCCAAAACAACCACCACAGCACAGCCTGTTCAAACGCCTTCCCCGATGCCGAAGGTTGGAGGCCCCATCCGAGCCGAGCTAGTGACCGCTCTGGAGGGTATCCTCGCCGCCTTCGTACACGTCCCAGGTGACGTGAAAGGGAACAAGGTCAGGACTGTGATCTTCAAGAATTGCGTGAACATGCGGAATGCATGCACCCAGGCCCGCGCCGTCCTCGATAGGGAGAGGGTCTCCGCCTAAAGGTGCCGATGCCCAGAGCCTACAAACACGGGAAGGCGATCCAGTACCGCGCCGACGATGGATCGTTCCGCCGACTAACGGGCGATGACGTTGGGGTCGGAGACTGCCCGAAGTGTCGCAGCCTCACGCTACAGCCCCCGGAGCCAGCCGAACTCAAGTCGGGCTTCGTTGATCCGGACGCGTTCAATTCGTGGAGGCAGGCCCGACACTGCCCAGACTGCGGTTGGAAGAATGGGTCGGCGATCCACCTCGCGGGGCTCCTCCCTGCCAAGACCGAGCCGGGCTCGTAGCCGTGAAGTGCCGCTTAGGTATTCTCTAAATATGAGCTCCCTATCCAATAAATCCACGCCCCTGGAAAGTCACCCTTCCATACGTTCAATCGGGTGGTTGCACGGGGTGAACAACACGATAATTCTCACTCCGGTATTTCACGGCTATGGACACCCCGTAAAGGTTACGATTCCCGCAGGAGAGTTCGCCCTCATTCGCCAAAGCAAAGACCTTATGATGGCAAAGGCTATGGCCGCGCTCGCATGAAGCGATCCGGACGGCGACGCAGATAGGTTCTCTGCCCCGGGGGCGTACCTCTTGGCATGAGCGCATCCCTTACTTTCGTTACCGACGCCGGCAGGTTGGTCCTCACTGACGGCGACTTGAACCTCTCCAATAGCAACGCAATGGCGCTGCTGTCGGCTCTGGGGTTTGATTGCCGCTTCGAGGAGGCTCCTGCGATGGCTGTCGAGGAGTTCGAACAGGGACTTAGGCTCTTTCGCGACAGCGAGATTGCCCGGTACGTGGACGGCGGTGTCCCGACCAAGGATAGCGTTCTCGCTGGCGGGGCCCGGTGGATCGATTGCGGGCGCGCCGAGGGCTACTTCGCGAACAAGGTGGCGATGGCCCAGCAGCTCGTGACCGAGGCCAAGGGCAAGGGAGCTGTAAAGTGCTATTTCGCCTAATCCTCAACGATTCAACCTCGACCCCTTATGGAAACCAACGTTCTAAAGACCAAGCAGCCCTCGCCTTTCCCTATCGAATACGAGCGACCCTCAGGCAAGCCCCCGAAACGGATGTGTTCCCCTATAGGGAGGCTGAGCCTCCTTGGGACCAAGAAACAGCGCCCCCTTCGCGGGTACTGGATCGAGCTTGAGGGGGGCTTTATCATGCCCCAGTCCGAACTCGACGGGCACATGGCTCACATCGTTGCCGCCTGCAATATCCATGAGGGGCTTGTGGCCGCGCTGCACCGCGTGACGGCACGCTTCGAATTCGCAATCCGCCACAACGACTTCAACACCCAGGACGATGCCGCGCTAAAGCAGGCACGGGCCATCCTTGAAGTAGCCTCCGTCAACCGGAAGACCCGCAAGCCGCCGCGTAACTCTGGTCATTGCTAAACCCGATTAATTCAAAACTACCTAACAAAAGGCGCACGTAATGACAACTGACCCCCTACCAACTTATTCTTCGCAGGACCCCTCGCCCGTTGCAGGGAAAATCTTCCAGCAGGCCTTCGGCAGTGAGGCGGAAGTCGACAAGATGACCGCTGGAGAGCTGACTGCTTCCCTGGCATCGTTGGGCGTTCAAACGGACGGCGGGTGGGCAAAGATGCAGGCCCAGCTCAGGGTAAGGCCCTCCTCGCCGCCGCGTACCTCTGGTCATCGCTAAAACGGTAACCACAAAACACGACGACCATGGGAGCGCACTTTTCTAGCCACATATTCCCCGCCTGTTCCGAGGCCGAACTTCAGAAGAAATTCGACGATCTGATCGAAAGGCTGCGCGACGAAAACGGGTCTGACGGTTACAACGGTTCCTTCACGACCTGCCGTCAAGGGCTGCACATCTGCCGGGAGTCGTTCGATACAGTCGAACTGGCCTCCGCGTGGTTGGATGAACATGCTGAGAAATGGGGCGCGGTCCTTGCCGTCAAGGTCGGGGAATTCGCTTCGGCATTCCCTGCCACCAAGGCCGCGAAGGAACTGGAGCAGCGGTTTAACGACCTCTCCAAGGAACTGGAATCCTTCTATCCGGACATTCTCGCCCGGGCCCACAAGCAGGCTTCCTCGACAAAGAAATGCACGTCCTGCGGGTCGTCGATCGCCGTCAAGCATCTCTACACCCACGAATTGAAGTACATCGACCGCATGGATCGCCATGTGTTCAGGGGTTCTGATTTGGTCACTTGCCCTGTCTGCCACAACAACCTACTGGAGACCGAGACCGACAAGAAGCGGCTCGCATCCCTTAAGGAGCGTCATGCCGAGCTTTCGAAGCGGGTATCCGAGGCCAAGGAGGCCCGACTGAACGACCCGAAGGCCAAGGCCGCGAAGTGGGTGCTTGGGGGTTGGTGCGCCGATTGATCTTAGACTTTCCCGCGAGGGAAATGGGGGTGGGCTAAAGCTCACGCACGGGCGGCAGGGGGAACCCCTTGCCGCCCTTCCCGTTTTCTTCGGTCGATCCGTAGCTATTCCCCATGAGCAATACCCATGCCGCGCGAGCGATCCAGATTGTCCATGCCTGCACCCTGCCCTCCTACCCCGGGGCAGATTCCCGCGAATGGGAGGCCTATGCTCTGCTAAGCGACGGAAGGGTCATCGCTTACGACTATATCCGCCGCCAGCCGTGGTTTGAGATCGTGAGCGTTGAGAAGCGCGCCGAGGTGTTCGCGAATTCGAGCGCCATTGAGGTATCCGACGCTGAGATGCATCTGGCAAAGCACGGGGGCCTCAAGGCGGTGCTGGCCGAAGCGATCTCGTTCGGAATGGCAGCGTAGCCTCCTGCAAGACAGGAAGCGCCGCCGACGTCAGCCCTGCGTCATGCCGAACCATACGCCGACGGCGCCGCCTATATCGGGGTGGGAGTAAGTCTGCCCAGAGGACGCTGTGCAACTTCGAACGTGCTACGATCTAAGAACGTACCTTTCCCTGATGAACCTTCTTAACGAAGCCTATGCGCGGTGCGCCCTAAAGGCCGCCGAGGCCCAGTATGTATGCCTCCGGTTGCTGCCTTACGGCCACGACGAGGCGGCTCGGTTGGCGATTCGCTGGGGGCGGTTTAAGTTTGGGGTGGAGATCGCGCCTGAGCAGTTCGACCAGCAGAAGGCCCGTGTCGCGATCGAGGATGACCGACGGAGAGCGGAAGCTGTCCGGCAGGAGTTCAAGGCCGTGCCCTTCTATTTTGATTTGGCATGCCCTCAGAGGGACTGAGAGGAAACCCAAGCGCCTGTATCTCTTCGGCATGAGTAACCCCACCACCGATATTGAACTGTTCAAGGAGCAGTTAAGCGTGCCGTTGCCCGTCATGGTTTTCGCGCGCCTTACCTGCGGACGCCTTGTCAGGTTGACGAAGGATTGCGGGTGCATCACCCACGAAGGCCCGCACTGGTTGCACACGGATAGGGCCTACCGGGAAGCGAACCGCAAGCTGGTCCTCGATGCTTTCGCAAAGAGCCCCGGAATCTACGGTGGGGTGCTGGGGGCCATGCGTGGGTTCGCGGGGGAGGAGCGGGCCCGGCTGAACGCCAAGCTCTTCGCAATGAAGTCGCGGGGGATCTCCGAACTCTTCACTGAGGATGAGGGATGCGCGATCCAGGCGGGTGGGGAGCCCGTCGTCGCCTAAGGCCCGCAAGCCAGCCAGTTATTTATCCCTATGAAGTCCGAATCTCTGCGAATCCTTGAGCAGATCCAACGAGCCGAAAGCCGGTGGATGGAGCAGTCCCACATTAATTGGCTGTGGCGGCGCTATTGGTGCGCCGTTGGCATCCAGCCGGATTTGTCCGGCGACTAAAATATCCTTCCCTTGGACCCCCAAGAACGCGCCCCCGAGCCATTCACGGGTCCCCCTAAAATGATGGAACTCAGCAAAGGGAAGAATAGGAGGACGGTTATCTGTTTCTTCGCCGGTGGTCTGCTGCTGTGCGCTGCCGTGATCATTTTGGCCTATGCGAAAGAGATGCATAATCTCGGAGCCAGGGCTCTCTCCATGGCGGTAGCCTCCGCAGGGGGAGTTTGCGGGTTCATAGCCCTTCTTCGGTTCCTGCTGAAGCTCGATGACCTAGGCCCGTGCCCATCGTATCTCTCCCCCATGGACAAAGAATTCCGAACACTCAAACGCGGTGATCGCCGCACGATCGGCTACCAGGTCCGCCCGCACGGCGATACCACTTGGGAGGGCGGATCGAGGCGCCTTCTCGGGCGCAGATTGCGCAAGCGCAACTTGGACTACGCGGAGTTCCGCGCTCCGGTCAGGGTCCGGCAGCATCTGCCTTATAGGATCCTTCCACGTACCCTCTCTCCATGAGCAACGAAGCCCCAACGCAGTCCATCACGATCAAGCCCTCGCTGAGGCCGTATCGTAATCTTTGCCTCAATGACGCCGAGCGCTTCATCCCCGACCACAATCTCTTGATGAGCTGGCTAGCGCTTAGGCGCTGGTCGAGTGTTCTGTTCTCGGGGGCGGACGGCCGCGCCCAGGATGCCTTCTGGAACAAGCACGGCGAAAAAGCGTTTTACGCGCGGATCAATAAGGTGCGTAGGGCATGTGGTTATTGCCCCATCGAGAACGCTTGCTGACCGGGCCGCCCATGGATTCCTCGCCAGACAAAGTTTCCGTCCAAAAGGACCCCCTTCGTCTCCATTTCGACGGTGAGCCTAGGCCGTTCGCGGGCGTCTTTCATCCGACAAGCGGACTTCGTTACTTGTCCTGAAACTCGCGACACAAAGCGCGCGGAGCCCCAACCGCTAGACTCCGTTTCTCCACCGCCCCATACTATCTCTTTATTGTGAACTCCCCCAGAAACTAAAACCCCTTACCGCGACAACACCGATGCAAGCCTCCACCCTTTTCAACCGAATCAAAGCTGGGGCCACAGCCCATGCCTCCGACACGCCTGACCATGAAGTCGGGGATCTTCAAGATGCCCTCGTTAAAGCCCTCGACTTACTAACTGGAAGTCAGATCGCCGCTCTCGCACGGGACCCCGAGATTCTCGGCATTATTTGCGGGAACGGTCCAGAGGACCCAACAGAGGTCTTCGAGCACCCTGAGGAACTCAGTCTTGACCGTAGAACCACGGCCCGCCTGGTCGCCATGGGCGATTCTCTCTTTTCTGAGAATGGGGCCATGGACCCCGCTAAACTCCTTATTGGTATCTTTGGCGTGGACGAGCTTGCAAACGGCAATCCGGCGGCCAGCTAAACAACGTACCTCTTCTCCACCATTTCCGTATATGCCAACCCCATCCACCACGCCCAGCGGTCAGCCTAACGCAACAACTGGAACGCCCCATCAAGATGACCGTCCCATGAAGGGCGAAAAATGGCTTTCCGTGAACGGGAGGCGGCTGCCTGACGACGAGTGGGTGATCGTTGGGGCGGAGTCGTACAAGGCCGCTGAACGGATCACGCAAGCACGTTCTACGACAATCCCTGAGATCCCGCCAATTGGAGAGAATGTCTTCACTGGCAGCGCAAGTATTACGGTTTCAGTCGAGAATATGCCCCCTGTGCTGGCGTCCCGAATTCTCAACCTAATGAATGGGGTCATTGGTATTCTGCGCTCGGGCCAAGATCCTTCTATCCTTGCCGAAGGCTGGAAGCACATCGACGCTAGAGCCCACCGGGCCAATCCACCGCAACCCTGAGGTTAAGAAGCGCGTTACACGCATTATGCCTAAAACATTTCACATGCGCCAGAGCGTCCCAGCCCGAACCCTCCGCCATCTTATTCCATGCCAACATCCCTACAGTCGCAGACCAAACTATACATCGCCAATTGCGTTCTCGGTTGTCTTCCAGTTTTGACGGACACCAGCAAGGATAAGCTGCGCACCAAACTTCAGCGGTTGAAGAGGGCCGAATTGCTGGCGCTCTATCGGGTTTTGAAGTGATACGGCGGGGAAAGCCGCTGAACCAACAAGCCTGATGCCCCAAAATCATATCGCCATTCTTAACAACGCAGACTGCGATCTCTTCATCAACCAAACCATCTTTGTATAAGTGTACCTATCTAAATCCATTTTTCTCATTTAAGCACGATTCTGAAAAGCCACCCAATCCGTTTTAAGGGCTCACAATATCCCTCCCCTTATGCAATCCATCGACTCCACCACACCCACGCCAGTTACGGCTCCTGCCCCTGAAATTGTGCAGATCCCGCTCAAGACGGCCGTTTACCGTTACGGTCTCTTAGAGCCTACGATCAATGGCAATCTTGTGAATGAGCAGATATCAGCTGCCCATAAATACCAGAACAAGCTGATCGAGCTCGAGCATGCCCGGCGGCGGGGTCGCGATGAAGCGCTTGCTCTCGCGCCTAAGGTTGCGGAGATCAATGCCAAGATCGCGGCCCAGGAGGCTGCGCTCGAAAGCGAGAGAGGGTCAATTTCTGCCCAGCGATCGGAAACGCGGTCCAGGGACGTCGGCAACCCGGCGAAGGCAAAAGAGATCATTGCTTCGTTAAGAGTCCTCTGGAGTGAACGTAAGGTTGCCGTGAAAGAGGCCCTCGAAAGGCCAGACATTAAGGCGGCGCTCGCCGCAGCAGGTGAAAAGCACAAGGCCTCTGTTCGCGAGGCCCGCGGTTCTTGCGGAGTCTTTTGGGGAACCTACCTCCAAATAGAGGCTGCCGTCGAATCTGCAGCGAAATCCCTAACACCTCCTCGCTTTCGCCGGTGGACCGGTGACGGTGCGGTGTCGGTCCAATTGCAAAAAGGCCTCCTTGTACCGGCTATGGCCGAATGCCAGGACCAGCGCGTGCGCATAACCCCTGTGGCCACACCTGTACCCGGACGCGGCGGTAAGCCGCTACCCAGGCTCATGCTTCGTGTGGGATCTGATGATAAACGGGGCCCCGTCTTTGCCGAATGGCCGATCATTTTCCACCGTGCACTGCCGGAAAACGGCATTGTGAAATGGGCGAAGGTCGTGCGTCGGCGTGTAGCTGCGCACGAGAAATGGAGTGTCCATTTCACTGTACAAACCCCTCCGGCAAGCCAACCCAAAGCACTCGATGGCACCGTTTTGGCGGTCAACCTTCGGTGGACAAAGAAGCTTGGCGGCAATGATGGTGAGGGGACGATTATCGCTGCGGATTGGTGCGACGGAGCGACTTCTGGGGCCATCCATGTCGACCAAGCCGTTATTGGCATGATGGAGAAGGCTAACGACATACGTTCGATCCGCGACAAGAACTTCGATCGGATCAAGACGCAATTCGTCGCAGCTAAGGCTTCAATGCCCCTGCCAGATGAACACAAGGAGAGGCTGCTCCACTTGCACGCCTGGCGCGCCCCCGGCAAGCTGGCCGCCCACCAAATTTGGTGGCGTACGCACCGTTTTGACGGCGATACGGAAATCTTTGCGAACATCGAATCGTGGCGGGTCCAAGACAAGCACCTCTGGGAGTGGGAGGCAAATGCACGGCGCAAGGCGCTTGCTCGGCGGCGTGATTCGTACCGGGTATTTGCTGCAACGATGTCGCGAAACCACCAGGCCTTGGTGATTGAAAAGCTTAATCTAGCTCACCTCGCCAAGATCCCTAAGCCTGACGAGGAACGGGAACACAACGAGCGGGCTAGCTCCCAGCGCTTTGCTGCTTCGCCAAGTGAGCTGCGGTCGGCTCTGCTCAATGCCTTTCGGCGAGAAAGAGCCCAGATCCTCGAAGTGCCGGCTGGTATGACTTCGACCGAAATGCTTGCCTATTTCCGCGAGCGGGGTGGTGATGCCATCGCCACCCCGACCGCTCGTTCTTTGAGATTCAACCGTTTACGCAAGATTCCGAAGGATTCGGCCGCATAATTTCCAGGGGAAGCCCGAGCGCTCGCATTTCTCTCTTCATCTTATTGTTGTGCCGTCACATATGGGGCGGCTCCAATAGAGCCTTCGTTCCGGCTTCGTAGGATCGACTGTACCTTATCCGGCTCCTGATTTCCGGAATTGTTGCCAGCAGAGCCTTCGTTCCGGCTTCGTAGGATCGACAACCCGGTGTGTTCGAGCCTCGAGCGCCTGTTGCATCCCAATAGAGCCTTCGTTCCGGCTTCGTAGGATCGACCTCATATCTACGACGCTCTAGCAAGCGCCGAGAACCAATAGAGCCTTCGTTCCGGCTTCGTAGGATCGACATTACCTGGAACGGTCGCCAGTAGAGCCTTCGTTCCGGCTTCGTAGGATCGACAATAACACATCTGACTTTGACTGGGATGGTATCTGCCCGCCAGTAGAGCCTTCGGTTTCATGGGCGGGCGACATTACAAGGTCCTCGGCTGGACGGAGCCGGTCCGCGGGGAATGAGGCATTCCGGTGGGCTCTGATCATTAACGCCGAGCCACACACCAACCACTTACGTTTCCCTGCCTCCAGCTTTGATAATTCCGTGCCGATGGGAAGGAGGTGCTATGATCTCACCATGGGCCAATTTCACGCATTTGTCCGTTTTATCGCCCTGATCGTGGTCCTAGGTTGGGCGGCAACGGACTCCGTTACCGCCTGTCTGAACATTCCGTTGCGCGACTCGGTGCAGGTCGTGGCATACCTAGGGATCGCGCTCATGGCCCTTTGTCTCATCTTTCGCGCGAGCTACAGTTCGGATGGGGCCCTAGAGGACGACGATCTCGGGTGATCTTTAGGCCCAGGCGTATCTCTGGGGATCATGCTAAAGCCCCCTTCGCCCGAAGCCATCGAGGTCATTCGTTCATGTGCCTTATCGCCGGAGAGCCTCACTCTCCCTAAGAAGCAGCTACCCAAGGAACTCTATCTTGAGGTAAAGCGTGTCCTTGCGGCGCTCGGAGCCGAGTGGAACACCAGCTCGCAGGCCTTCATCTTCGGCTACGACTACCAGGACCGCCTCTTCGCGTGCCTTGACGGCAGCCAGAGCCTCCCCGAGCGCAATCCTACTGCGTTTTTCCCGACACCGACCAGCTTGGCGAGCTCCCTCATCCAGCGCAGCATCGGGCTTCGAGCTCTCCGGAAGGGAGCCAAGGTCCTCGAACCGAGTGGCGGCCGTGGCGTCCTGATCGACGCGTGCCTTGCCCTTCGGCCCGACCTCAACTTCGAGGTGTGCGAGATCGATCCTTTCCACCGCGAACACCTTTCGAAGAAGGGGGTTACACTCGTGGGGAATGATTTCCTCAAGCTCGAGTGCTCGGAACGCTATGACGCGATCGTGATGAACCCCCCCTTCAGCTTTTTGGAAGACAAGCTCGCTTGGGCTACCCATCTAAACAAGGCGCTCGATCTACTCGCTCCAGGGGGAGCCCTTATCGCGATCCTTCCCGAAGCCGCCAAATGGCGCGAAACTAAGGCTATCGGAGCCATCCGCTCGCGGGCCGAAGCGATG